>Ga0163150_10004173_pt1 | contig 19552 bp, 18 predicted proteins | sample OliLakLV19P2IB_FD_148628 | JGI IMG/M metagenome (GOLD analysis project Ga0163150, IMG submission 148628) | Freshwater microbial mat bacterial communities from Lake Vanda, McMurdo Dry Valleys, Antarctica - Oligotrophic Lake LV.19.P2.IB | ecosystem: Environmental > Aquatic > Freshwater > Lake >...
GGGCGTGAGGGGGTGAAGGTGACAGGTTTGCGTATGTATGTTTAGCCGCGGAGCAAAGGTCCGCCGACGCTCCGCGAGGAGTCACGTACACCACGTGTGGAAGCCGCGCGGGGCGGCGCAAAGCCTCTGCCCCGCGGCTAAACGAAGCGCAACACTTTCTCCCTGTCACCGTGTTACCCCCGTCACCCCCTCATCCACATTATCATCCCGTCATGTCCACCGCGCCCACTCCTTCGCTCTCCGCAACCGCCGCAATCACGCACAAGCCGTTCGAGTCGCCGACGTTCGACGTGATGAACGGCGCCGCCCGGCTCGAGGTGAAGGTGCACGATCACGGCCTGGTCGCCCTCGTCGACGTGATGCCCCGGCTCGTGCCCGTCGGCCAGACCGCCGACGCCGCCATCGTGCAGGCCGCCCGCGTTTCCTACGGGCAGGGCACGAAAAAGGTGAGCGAGGACCGCGGCCTGATCCGCTATCTGTTAAGGCACCGCCACACCACGCCCTTCGAGATGATCGAATTCAAGTTCCACGTGGTGATGCCGATCTTCATCGCCCGCCAGTGGATCCGCCACCGCACCGCGAACGTCAATGAATACTCCGCGCGTTACTCCGTCGTGCCCGACCGCTTCTACATCCCGTCGCTCGACAACGTCCGTGGTCAGTCCGCGACCAACCGGCAGGGCGGCGAGCAGCCCGTCGATGTCGGCACGGCGCAGGAGTTTCTCGACTGGCTCGCCGAGAGCGACAAGCAGTATCAGCGCTACCAGGAGTTGCTCGACAAGGGCGTGACGCGCGAATTGGCCCGCGTCGGGCTGCCGGTGAACGTGTATACGGAGTGGTACTGGAAGTGCGACCTGCACAACACGCTGCACTTTCTCTCGCTGCGCATGGACCCGCACGCCCAGCAGGAGATCCGCGACTATGCGAACGCGATGTTCGCGCTGATCCAGCCGATCGTGCCGATCACGGCGGAGGCGTTTTTGGATTATCGATTGGAGGCGATGCAGCTCACGCGCCTGGAGATTGAGGCGGTGCGAAGCGGCAAGCCGCTTGCGACGGAAAACAAGCGGGAGGTCGCGGAGTGGGAGGCGAAGAAGGGGAAGTTGGGGTTGTAAGTGGATGTCCCGCCCGTCTCGTTTTGCCGTGGGGCAGAGACTTTGCGCCGCCCCGCGCGGACTCAATCGCCCGCACTCACCTTCGCGCGGAGCGTCGGCGGACCTTTGCTCCGCGGCTAAACGTCTCGCCCCTCATCCTGACGTTCGTCCCCTTGTCTCCATCCGAAACGCCCCCGGCGTCTGGCCGAACTTCTGCTTGAAGACGACGCTCAGATACTCCGCGTGCTTGAAGCCGGTCATGCCGGCGATGGCGACGAGGGCGTAGTCGGTTTCCGCCAGCAGCCGGCGGGCCCGCTCGAGCTTCACGCGCAGGATCTCGGCCTTGGGTGACCGGCCGATGATCTTCATGAACCGCCGCTCCAGCGTGCTGCGCGAGAGCGGCACCTGGTCGAGCACGTCTTCGACTGAAATCTCCGCCGTGGCGTGCTGCCGAATGAAGCGCACCGCGCTCGCCACCTCGCGGTCGGCCACCGCCAGCACATCGGTCGACTGCCGGGTGACCACGTTGCCCGGCTCGACGAACACCTTCGCCGCCGGCGGGGCCTGTCCGCGCATCATGCGGTCGAGAAGCGCTGCCGCCTCGTACCCGATGCGCTGCGTGTCCGGCTCGACCGATGTCAGCGGCGGATCGGAGAGCTCGCAGAGCACCTCGTCGTTGTCGACGCCGATCACCGCGACGTCCTCGGGCACCGGGATCTGGTGCTCGCGGGCGGCGTTCAAGACCTGCTGGCCGCGGATGTCGTTGCAGGCGATGACGCCCACCGGCTTGGGCAACGTCGCCAGCCACTTGGCGATCGCGTCCTCAAAGAGCAGGCCTTGCGTTTCGGTGGCGACGGTCCCCGCCGCGGCGGCCCGGCTCTTCTTCGGCTCGAAGACATCGAGCAAGAGCTTGCGCTCCTCGACGAGACGCCGCAGGTAACGCAGCCGGCGCTCGGAGTAGTTGGCATTGGGGAAGCCGCAGTAAGCAATGCGCGTGAAGCCGCGCTCGGTGAGGTGTTCGAGCGCGAGGCGCATGACGGATCGGTCGTTGGTCTCGACGAGCGGGATGCCGGGCAGGTCGTGCAGGCCGCGGAGGTCGACGGTGGGGCGTTTGAGCTTCCGAAGGACCTTGATGAGGTCCTCGTTCTCGATGCGGGCGATCACGCCGTGACCCCGCCATCGACGCAGCCACGGCGGGGCGGGGTCGTTGAGGGCGCGTTCGTGATGGTAGATGGACCAAGGCCCATGCAGGCGGGCGTAGCCGGCGATGCCTTGCAGCAGCCCCCGGCCGTAGGCCCGGGAGGATTCGATGAGGAGGGCGACCTGCGGGGGTGGACGCATGGCAAGGAACCGTCGAGGATGGGAGACCCATGACATTGAGAACGAGACGAATATTCTAAGCTTGCTAAAGCGGGGTCCAGGCTTGGGCGGTAACGATGATTTGGTTGCCCCCTACAAATCAGCCACAATCGCCGGCGCTGTAGGTAGCCAAGTATACCGCCATTTGACGAAATACCTCAATGCGCAGATGCGAATCCTCAATTGTAAACGGCGACTCCGAGGTACAGTGATTAGATCGATTGACTATTGACTCCCTTCACTCGCTCATTCACCAAGGAGATTTGAGATGCATCTGCTCGCCCGTTCCCTCGCCTTCGTCGCCTCCCTCGCCTTTGCTGTCAGTGCTCACGCCGTGCCCCTCGCCCCCGGTGACGCCATCAAGCTCGACTTCTCTTCGGCCGGTAATGGCGACGGCGGTTCGCTGGCGGATTGGAACGTCATCACCAACAGCACGACGCTCCCGGCCGGCTCGGTCCTTCGCCACGGCGGCGGCACCGTCGACGGCGCGTCCGTCAGCTTCACCAACATGGTGGCTGGTAATTTCAACAACGACGGTAGCGCAGGCAACTGGCCCGGCACCGGCGCCGACCCCTTCTATGTCCTGGGCGCCGATGACATCTACTTCCACGGCAGCGGCAACGACCTCGAGGTCACCTTCGGCGGCCTCAACCCCGCGTTCGATTACGTCGTCCGCGTCTATTCGCTGATCAACGGGCAGTCCACCACGGACACCTTCGTCGTCACCGACGGCTTAGGTTTCCAGAGTGTCACCAACACCCGCAACACCCGCTGGAACGCCGCGACGCTCGAAGCGGGCGGCACCGTGTTCAGCGGGCTCCAACTCAACGCCAGCAACCAGCTCGTGGTTCGCGTGCAGGACGTCGGCAGCGTGTTCTACCCGCTCAACGCGATCACGGTCCAAGCCGTCGCCGTCGTCGTCCCCGAGCCCGCCACCATGAGCCTGCTCGCCGCGGGTCTGGCCGGTCTCGCGCTGCGTCGCCGCAACCGCATCGCCTGAGCTAACCGCTTCCAACACCGTCCCAAACGATCCCGCCGCGGCCGTCCCTGGCCACCGCGGGATTTTTTAGTTGACGGAAATTCTCAGTCGGAATCCCGATTTCCTCATTGCCACACCCGCCTCGTCAGCGGAAAATAGAAGGTAGGGTTGGTGGCGGCCGACGAGATTCCTCATGGGTTCCACTGCGGCACATCCCTCACGCTTTTGCTCTCGCGCGGCCACGCAGCGCTCCGGCGGCTTCACGCTCGTCGAGATGCTGCTCGTCGTGGCGATGATCGCGCTGCTCATCTCCATCCTGCTGCCGACCATGGGCAAGGCCAAGCAGGCGACCCACCGCACCGTCTGCGCCACCAACCTCCACCACATGGCGCTGGGCAACATCGGCTACATCCACGACAACCGCAACACCTTCCCGCCGCACCGCCAGCTCAACATGGACCTCCAGCGCAACTGGTTCAACCTGCTGGAGCAGTACGGCAACACCCGCGCCAACTCGCAGTGCCCGGCCATCAGCGGCCAGCAGGACGACTACGGCGTCAAGTGGAGCTGGGCCTACAACTACCACTACATCGGCTACGGCTACAACGGCTTCTTTCTCGGCCTGTTCTCGCACAACGACTACTCCTCCTTCGCCCACATCGTGCAGCGGCAGTGGACCCGCGTCAGCAGCGTCAAGGACCCGGGCAAGCTCATCGTCGTCGGCGACTCAAGCCCCAAGACCGCCGGCGGCGTCGACCACGGCGTGTCGCTGACCTTGTGGTGGCCCTACATCCACGCCTACAAGGAAGGCGTCAACAGCAAGCGGCACGGCAACGCCGGCGTCGTCTCCTTCGCCGACGGCCACGCCGAGATCGTGATCGACCCCGACAAGGCGATTCATCCGCCCTTCGACGGCAGCCCGATCAACATCGAGTACTGGGACCCGCGGCAGCGGAAGCCGTGAGCGTTAAGTTCCAAAGGCCAAGCTCCAAGCTCCAAACAAGCTCCAATGAAGGCAGAAACGGCGCGAAGCATGCGCCGCCGCGTTGACCGCAAGACAACTTGCAATTTGGTCATTGGAATTTGTTTGGAATTTGGAGCTTGATGCTTGGAGCTTCGCGCTTCGCGTTACAATCTCCCCATGCCCACTCGCCGCGGCTTCACGCTGATGGAAATGATGGTCGTGATCTCGCTGATCATGCTGCTCATCTCCATGCTGATGCCGTCGCTGAGCCGCTCGAAGAAGGCGGCCCGCGACGCGATCGATTTGAGCAACCAGCGGCAGGTCATCAATGCCGTCCTCGCTTACAGCGGCGACCACATCGAGCGGCTGCCGATGAGCGGACGCACCTGGCCGCACATGGGCATGCTCGATTTCTACGAGGTCAATCTCCGCAAGTACATCAGCGGCGACCTGAGCCTGCTCACCTGCCCGCTCGACGATGGGCCCATCAAGAGCATCGCGTCGTGGTGGCGGGCGTGGTACGGCACGCCGATGGTCGCCGCGGACCACAAGGGCCTGCTGGCGAGCGAGCCCGGCGAGGTGCCTTACAGCTATTACTGGTTCGTGAAGATGTACTGGCAGGTCGGCCCGGACGGCGTGCTCGTCGGCGGCGGGGTGCTCGCGCAGTACAACATCTCCTCCATCCGCCACCCGTCGCAGCTCCTCGTCCACCGCTGCTTCATCGACCACGGCAACGACCGCAACCTCTTCACCGGCATGCAGGGCGCCTTCATCGACGGCCACGCCGAGTGGGTCGACGTGAAACGCATCCTCCCCTCGGCCGCGCCGTGGTACGGCGTGTACAACCTCGACTGGACGAAGCACGGGGTGTACGGGAAGGATGTGGAGTAGGGGAACGGAAAGGGCCTAGGGATTAGGGCCTAGGGCCTAGGCAGGGGACGCGCGGCGAGGACGCCGCGGCTAAGAAAGAGAATCAACGAGTCACGCGCCACCTCGCCCGTCTCATCGCGCCTCCATTTTGAGCCGCAGCGTCCTCGCTGCGCGTCCCTCGTTCTCACATCCGCGCCGCGCCGCGACGTTACACTGCGTCGCGTGAACGACACCCGCAAGCTCATCCTCAAGGTCCTGCTCATCTGCCTCGCCATCGCCGCTTCCACCGGCGTGCTCGCGGTGCTTTCATCGAGCGATGCGCTCGGCAAAGTGACGGGCACCGCGTTCCTCGCCTCCGTCGCCGCCCTCATGCTGCTGGGCCTTTCCGCCCGCCTCGACAAGCCGGCCACCGCCAACGCGGGACTCGTCGGCATGGCCGTCGTCGTCATCGAGTTCATCCTTGTCCTCGTTTTGATCTGGGACGTCACCCGCTGGCTCGGCGCTTCCCGCTCCGAAGAGTCCATCTTCGTCACCTGCTGGGTCGTCGTGCTGTATGGCCTGGGCCTGATGATCGCGATGCGCCTGCTGGCGTCGCCGTTTACGCGGATCGCGGGGTGGACCGCGGTGGTCATCGTCGCGGCCGGCATGCTCGCCGCGCTCGTCGCCGCCTGGCTGCCCGGGGCTTTTTATGAGCACGACCGATGGTGGGGAACCGCCTGGGCCATCTCCGGCTGCGGTGCGCTCGCCGTCATGGCGCTCGTCGGTGTCGGATCGCCCGTGCTGCCCTTCACCGGCGACACCATCAACCCGGCGGGGAGCTTGCGACATTGGCGGTGGATCGGCGTCATCGGCGCGGCCATCGTTGCCCTGATCGCGCTCGTCCACCTCTGGCGCGACAGCGATGGTGACCCCCGCATCGCCACCACCATCGGCATCATCGCCGCCTTCACCGGCTTCGCCAACCTCGTGCTGCTCGCGCCGCTGAAGCCGCCGCACCGCTGGCTCGGCATCGGCACGCTGATCGGCGGGGCACTGACCGCGGTCCTAGCCATTTTTGCCATCATCGTGGAACAAGGCGGTTACTTTGGCTTTGAACGCTTCATTGCCGCCTCCGCGATCCCCACCGCGTGCGGCAGCGTCGCCCTCATGATCCTCGCCCGCCTCGGCCGCAAGACCGAGTTTGTCGTGTCCGACAGCAAGGAGCTGCGCATCACGCTCCTCTGCCCGCGCTGCCGGCGGAAGCAGGACATGGCGCTGGGCGGCGCGGCCTGCGAGGGCTGCGGCCTGAAGATCGAGGTGAAGGTCGAGGAGCCGCGCTGCACGCAGTGCGGGTATCTGCTCTACATGCTCACCGGCAACGTATGCCCGGAATGCGGCGCGGCGATCGAGACGCCGGGGACAACGCCCGGCGCAACGTCGGCCGTCGTGCCGTCGTAGCGGTTCGATGGTGCCACGGGTCGGCTCGGCGACCCGTGCGACCCATCGCCGTGTCACGGGTCGCCGAGCCGACCCGTGGCACCGTATCTCAAGGTGATTCGGCGGCCCTGCTGTCTGGAGAATCGCTCATGAAAATCATGCGCCCCGGTTCACGCGCCTCGACCAAGGGCTCGCCCGATTACTTCACCGGCGCGGTCCGCATCGACCCGCTCTTTGATGCCCCCGAACCCGCGCGTGTCGTTGGCGCGTGCGTCACCTTCGAGCCGGGCGCCCGCACCGCCTGGCACACGCACCCGCTCGGCCAGACGCTCATCGTCACCGCCGGATGCGGCTGGGCCCAGTGCGAGGGCGGCCCGGTCGAGGAGGTCCGCCCCGGCGACGTGGTCTGGTTCCCGCCGGGCGTGAAGCACTGGCACGGGGCGACCGCCACGACGGGCATGACCCACATCGCGGTGCAGGAGAAGCGGGACGGCAAGGCGGTGGAGTGGATGGAGCAGGTGAGCGAGGAACAATATTGGGCGCAACGACCTGTACCGTTTGCGGCCCCGTGAACTTTATGCTTCAGTTCGATATCTAGCGTGTCACGTCTTTAAATGAAAGTTGCCACCCGGTTGGGTGAGGAGAAATGCGGGCTAGCGGTTCTCGTCAAACCTGTACGAGAATTCGGTACGGGTAGGAACGATGGGAAAGAATATTAGGTGGATTCCCGGATGGTACTGAAGCGTTCCATGGCCGATGGTCCGCGTGGTGCTCTTCGAGCGAATTTCAAAAGTCGCTCTCATCTCCGAAAGCGACCGTGAGGTCGTGACGGCTCCCAGAATCCGATTGTCCTCCGCCATCTGCTTTCTCATTTCATCGAGAATCCGCATGGGATAGACGATGCGAAGCAGCAAAATGTTTTCGACCACGATCCACAAGATTGCGCAGGCGACCCACGTCGACACGATCGTCCGTCGCCGCGGAGCGCTCGCTACGCCAAAGTAAAACCAAGCGCCAAGAAAAATCACAAGTCCCCCGGCCACCGGCACCGCGATGAACACTTCTTCGGTTCGGGGGACGAACTCCAAGTAATACGCTCCGACCGCACCGGTAAAGATCAACAATGTGGCGACCGCCATCCCCATGCTCGCCGCTGCAATCCGGCTCCAACCGCGCGCCCGCGACGCGGTAGGTGCCTGCGGCAAAACCTTCCGGCCCCGGCCTGCGTGTCTGGGGGCTTCGGACAAAGGCTCGCCGCGTAGGGCATTCGCTAGTTCGTCGAGCTGTGGCCCATCATTCGCGGCCGGCGTCCCTACCGCAGCCGGAACCGTCAGCGCAGCCGGCGCCGCGACCGCAACCGGGATCGCGATTGCGCGGCCGCACTTGCGGCATTGCAATCGCCGTCCGGCTAATTCGGTTTTAACCGAATATCGCTTCCCGCACTTGCACTCAACGAGGATGGACATGGTTGGACGCCTCCCGCAAAACGGTCGTTGACGGATGGCCCTTGGACGCGCAAAATCGAATGCGGAATCAAGCCGACCACGTGCATGCAATGAGGGGACGACGAAGCCCGCGCAAATTTAACAATGCTCCATCACGCGGCAAGAGCCTTATTGCCCAGAGGAATAACGGACGTGCAACCTGGCCCTCACCGTCAACCGGACACGCGGGCCAGGCCGATCTCTTCCGGCGGGAGAGGTGCGCAGCGACATCCGTATCAATTCAATGGCTCTTTCACGTCATAACACAGCAGCTCATCCTGATTCCGCAAGTACAGCTTGCCACCCGCGACCACCGGGTGCGGCCAGCTTTCGCCCTTGCGGTTGGGGAGGGTGAACTTGCCATTTTCCTTGTAGCCCTTGGGCGTGGCCTCGACGAGGGTGACGGTGCCGTCCTGGTAGCGGAAGTAGAGCTGGCCGTCGGCGGCGGTGACGGCGGCGGACTGGCGGCCCTGGATTTCGTTGTCCTTATTCAGCCAGAGTATCTTGCCGGTGGTCATCTCGAGGCAGAAGGGCATGCCCTTGTTGTGGCCGTGGCCGCCGTAGATGTGGTTGCCGATGAGGATGACGCCGCCGTGGTGGTTCTGAAGCTCATCCGCCTTCTTGTAATAAACCTCGTCGACGGCGAAGGCGGTGCCCTTCTTGCTGATCTTCAGGAGCGCGCTGCCGCCGTCGCCGTAGCCGCTGGTGGTGAAGACGAGGTCGCCCTTGACGATGGGGGTGGGGACGTTGGCGGTGCCGTTGGCGACGCGGTTGTAGCCCCAGAGGAACTTGCCGGTCTTGGCGTCGACGCCGATGACGCCCCGGCCGACGACCTGGATGTACTGCTTCACGCCCCCAATGGTGCCGATGACCGGGGACGAGTAAGCCGCGCCGTCGCCGCCCTTGTTGCCGAGCTTGGCGGCGAGGGCGGTTTTCCAGACGACGTCGCCGGTCTTTTTGTCGAGTGCGGCGAGTGCGGCATCGGCGGCGCCGGGGGTGACGATGATGTGGTTGCCATCAACGAGGGGCGATTCGGAATAGCCCCAGCCCGAGTGCATCTTGCCGCCGAAGTCTTTGGGGAAGGATTTTTTCCATTTGATGTCGCCGGTCTTGGCGTCGAGGCAGGCGAAGTCGCCATCTTTGGAAAGGCCGAAGACGAGCCCGGCCTCCGTGTCGACGGTGGGGGTGCAGTTGGGGTCGCCGCCGCCGCCGATCTTGGTGGTCCAGAGTGGCTTGCCGTCTTCGCGGTTGAGGGCAACGATGGAGGTGCCGCCCTTGCCGCCCATGGTGTAGATGATGTCACCGGCGACGACGACGCTGGCGAATCCGCCGCCAAGGCCTTTCGCGGTCCAGAGGAGCTTGGGGCCGCCGGCGGGCCACTTGTCGAGCAGGCCTTTTTCGGGGGAGATGTTGTCGAGGTTCGGGCCGCGCCAGCGCGGCCAGTCGCCTTCTTTCGCGACGGCGACGGGGACGAGGCAGGAGCCGAGCAACACGAGAGCGGCGAGGGTTCGGGACATGGAAAACTCCGGATCGGGGGGTGTGTGGCGATTGTATCGGCGGGCGGTTGAATCCGTTAGCCCTGGGCTCTGCCCGGGGTTCGGCGGGGTTGCCGTGTCCTACGAATTGTTCAGCGGGCCATTGAAACACGTCGCTGGGTTCACTGTCGGACGCGCAGCGAGGACGCTGCGGCTCAAAACGAGAAACGGACAGCGAGCGATTCGTCACAACAGATCGCCGTCACAATCTAACGCAGAAGACAGCAAAAACGCGCCGTTTATGGCTACGCAGCCAATCAACCGATCTACCGATTGATTGCCTCGCCGGGGTTGTTGGTTCCGCTTTGATCTGCTAGACTCATCGTGCTTGGGAGTTCTCCCACCATTTGTTCCTCCCGAAGTTCCGCTTGATTCCCTCCTGGCTCGCATTCCGCGGGCTGACTCGGGCTTGCCATGGAATCTCACCAGAAACGTTGGTTGATGGCCGGCGGCGTTGCCGTTGTGGTCGTGCTCGGCGCCTGGTTTTTCTTTGGCGACAGCGATCCCGAAGATGATTTGACCAGCCTTTCGATCGATAAACGGTTAAGGGCGATCGAAACGCTGGAGCAGAAGGACACCCCAGCCGCCGCCCGGGCGATCGTTCCGTACACCATGAAGGCCGACAGCCCCGACGACATCCGCGTCGCCCGTCGCTCGCTCTTCGCCATCGGGCGGATGAAGAACGGCGGCGAGACGAGCACCCTGATCGACGCCATGGCCCACCCGAAGATGGAGATCCGCGAGGCGGCGGTGGCGGCCATGGGGACGCGGCGCGAGAAGGCCGACCGTCCGGCGCTGCGCGAGCGGCTGATGAAAGACCCTTCGCCGGAGGTCCGCACCGCGGCGGCGGCGGAGCTCGGCGGGCTGCGCGACAGCGACGGATTGGCCGCCCTCGCCGCGGCCCTCGACGACCAGGACGAAACCGTTCAGAACGCCGCCATCCGCTCCCTGCTCGACATCGGCGGCCGCGAGCACCAGGGCTTCAAGCCCGGCGCCACCCCGCAGCAGCGGGCCCAGATGATCCAGCAGCTCAAACGCGACTGGCCCTCTTTTAAAGCCGTCAACGAGACCCACCTCAGCGACAGAAAGATCATGCAAAAATGAGAAACGCCTCCACCCATCATCGCGGCTTCACGGTGCCGGAAGTGCTCGCGGTCGTCGCGGTCATCACCATCATTCTGTCGATCCTCCTCCCGTCGCTGTCGAAGTCCAAGCTCGCCGCCACCGACGCCATCTGCAAGAACAACCTGCACCAACTCCACATCGCCTACACCAATCGAAACGTCGACGTGAAGCAGCGGTCCAAGGGCGTGCTCGCCGCCTACGGCTGGCAGGCGGGGTTGCTGCCGTACCTCGGCAACGACAACGAGGTCTACTTCTGCACCGATGAGGCCGAGTCCGTCTCCAACACCAACAACTCCGCCAACGACGTCTACCTCAAGGTCTTCAACAACTACCCCAGCGGCTACCTCTACGACATGTCGATGGTCGCCGGCCCCCTCTGCCGCCAGATCGACAAGACCACCTCCGATGGCCAGATCGATTCCCTCTGGAGCGCCTACCCCAGCATCGCCACCACCATCAAAAACTACCGCGGCCAACTGCCCGACGAGAACAGCTACCTCCTCTGCTTCGAGGACCTGCGTCCCGACGGCGGCGACAAGGATTACGAAGACGTCATCTTCATGGTCACCGAGGAACCCGATGGCGTCACCATCAAGTTCCTCTATGACGGTGCCGGCTACAAGTTCGACCTTGTCAGCCGCGACGGCACCGTCGTCTGGGCCAACATGGACAACGGCGGCACCACCAAGCCCGGCGCCACCGTCAAGATCGACGGCTCGCCCACCAGCTACGGCATGACCGACCAGGTTCAGAAGCGCTTTTACGGCGGCAAGAACGTCATCTTCATGCTCGACTACTCCCGCACCGTCGCTAACTGTGCCGGCACCAGCGGCTTCGATCCCTGGAACGACTGGCTCCGCCCCGATGGCATCGAGAAGTTCGCCCGCCACTGGAACAAGGCCAACGTCATGTTCTTCGACGGTGGCGTCCGCCTCCTCGACCCCGTCACCATCAAGCCCACCATCGCCCAGAACCGCATCGACTACTGGATCCCGTGACCGGTGCCACGGGTCGGCTCGGCGACCCGTGCGTCCACACCCTTCCACTACACGAACCTTGAAGCCCCCGCGCCGCTCCCCAACAAGGGCTTTTGCGTTCCGCCGCGCCATCTCGGGCTTCGGCGTCGCTAGAGTCCAGTGAAGGCAATCGGAGCAGGTGCCACGTGTCGGTCGGCGACCCGTGACGCGTACCACCTTATGAGCACGGGTCGCCGAGCCGACCCAGTGGCGCCGAAGAATGCTGGTGCGAAACGACGCATTCGCTCGATATTTCTCTTGCGAGGCTCCGCACCTGTTGGTAGATTTGAAGTTGTCTGAACAGCCCATTCGGGCCATGTGGGATCAGGTTCGCACGATCAGTCAGAGGCGTTCCAGGAGTTCTTCCGTGGAAGCTCGGTTCGATTAAAGCGTGTCATTGGGTTCCCGCCGATCATCCGGCGGATGCTGTGCGTTCTGCATATTCGGTCGAAAGCGAGGTGCCGTTGCCGGCGATCTGGGGGTCGTGTTCCGCACGTGAAAACGCCCGCCGGCTGCAAAGGTAGGCAAGACCAGCCATACGCCGCTGCCGATCTCGTTTCCGTTTTTGGGTGATCGTTCGGGGCATTCGGTTCACAGTCATTTCATTTCAGGGACACGTCATGTTGCACCTTCCACAGCGCCGCCGGCTCGCGTTCACGGTGCCCGAGGTTCTCGCCGTGGTCGCCGTCATCGCCATCATTCTTTCCATCATCCTCCCCGCCCTGGGCCGGTCCAAGGAGGCCGCCCACGCCGCCCGCTGCGCCAGCAATTTGCACCAGCTCCACATCGCGTATCACTCGCAAAAAACCGAGGCCAAGGCGAGGATCACCACCACCCTCAACGCCTACACCTGGCAGGGCCAGCTCCGCCCGTACTTAAGCGACGGCAGCGCCCTCTTCTGCCCGATGCAGGGCGTCGGCAGCGGCAACGCCGCCAGCAACTCCGGCACCGCCGGCACCGCCGTCAGCGCCCCCGGCAACCCCGGCGCGCCCCCCGACGCCGCCAGCCAGCTCTATCTCAAAGTTTTCTCCGGCAACACCTACCTCTACGACATGGCCATGGAGGAAGGACCCCTCTGCCGCCGCGTCGACAAGCAGATGACCGACGCCCAGATCGACGCCCTCTGGGTCGGACATCCCAACGCCCTCGCCGCCCGCGGCCCCATCAAAAACTACCGCAACAACCTCCCCGGCAACGTCTACTCGTACCTCCTCTGCTTCGAGGACATCCGCCCCAACGGCGGCGACCGCGACTATGAAGACGTCGTCTTCCAGATCGACGAGGTCGACGACGGCATCCGCATCAGCTACCTCTATGACGGGGCGGGCTACTGGTTCGAGATGTGGAAGCGCGACGGCACCCTCGTCTGGCCCCACATGGACACCAACGGCCAGACCAAGCCCGGCACCGCCGGCACCTACACCGGCGCCCCCGGCCAGGCCGGCGCCCCCGACGCCCATACGCCAGGCACCGGCGCCAGCTCCATCATCCCCGGCGGCCTCACCTCCTACGGCATGAGCCTCGCCGCCAACCTCCTCACCAGGGGCGGCGGAAAAAACGTCATCCTCCTCCTCGACTACACCCGACACACCGCCCAGTGCACCTCCACCACCGGCCTCGACCCCTGGACCGACTGGCTCAAACCCAACGGCATCCCCAACTTCGCCCGCCACTACGAAAAAGCCAACGTCCTCTACACCGACGGCGGCGTCCGCCTCCTCGACCCCGCCTCCATCGACCCCAAGATCAGCCAGTACCGCACCGACCACTGGGTGCCGTGACGCTCCCCACCTCTCCCTCCCAGGGAGAGGTCGTCGAGGCTTCCGGGGGGCGAGCCGGGTGAGGGTGAGAAGGCCAGTTGACTGAAACATTCAAAGCCCACGGTCTCCCGACCGTGGGTTTTTCATTGCCACCGCGCTCTGCCCTCCCTCGCAATATGCTTACGTTCCCCGCCATTTGTAGTGGTCTGCCGCCTCCCCGATGCAGAACCCCGCTGACCCGCCCGGGGGCAGCGACCTGATTCCCGCCGCCGGCGGTCCGCATAATCCTCTATCAACTGAACCGCTGGTCCCACTTCTAAGGAGCATCACCATGGCTCAAACGCAGAACAAGGCGCCGGACTCGAACAAGGCCAATCAAACCGGCACCCAGTCCGGCAAGCAAGGCGGCAAGCAGGGCGGTCAAAACGCAGGCCAAACCCCCGTCAATCAGTCCGGCAACCGCGGCGGCGGCCAGGGCAGCAACGAAGGCGCCGGCCAGGGCGGCGGCGGCCAGCGCGGCGACCGACGCGACATGGGCGAGAGCCAGCAGGAACGCCAGAAGCCCGGCCAGACCGCGCAGCAAAGCGCCGGCAACACCGGCCAGCGCGGCGCCAAGGAGCGCGACCAGACCGACCCCGCCGAGCGTGGCAAGAAACGCAGCGACCAGCGCGACAACCCCACGCAGGCCGAACGCGAAGGCAACGGCAAGTCCGGCCGCAAGAGCGAAGAAAACGCCGATGAGGACAACGAATAACCCGCCGGTTCGCGGCCGACGATCAAACGACAAAACCCCTCGGCCCCTGCCGAGGGGTTTTTAATTTCAGGAGTACGCCGTAGGGTGGGCAGTGCCCATCCTGCGCGCTATTCCGCCGACAGCTTGCGCTGCGTCGCCGTCGCCTTCTCGATCTGCTCCGCCGACTCGAACGGCAAATAGGCGGCCCGCATCACGAACTGGTACCGGCAGTTGACTTCGTAGTTCGCGATGAAGAACTGAAAGTCCCACGCCGGGCAGCCGTGGCCGCCGCCGCTGGGCGATTGTGAGATCAGCACCGCGTCGGCGGGGCGGAACATCTGCACGAACGCCATACCCTGGCTGACGCCGAAGTACCAAGGCTCGCCGTAGCGATGCTTGGACTCGTTGAAGACCAGCGTCAGCGGAAACTTCTCATCGTGCGCGAACACCCGCTTGTCGCCGATGGCCCGGTGTGTCGGCAGCTTGCCGTGCGCCGGCGTGACGCCGCGCACCCACTCGATGCGCACCGCCGGCCCCGCGGCGTCGGCGGCAGAGACGCCCTTGAAGTGGATGTCGAGTGACTCCGGCCGGTCGATGTAGCTCGCCCAGAACAGCCCGATGTAGCCGTGCTTGAACGCCTTCTTCCGCGGGATCACCTCGATCGTGAGCCGGATCGTCCCGTCCGCCAAGAGCTCGTAGCGCTGGCAGCTCTCCAGGCCCCAGTGCGGCGTGGGCTTCTGGTAGAGCTCGGCCGCGTGCTCGCCGACGACGCGCAGCTCCATCGCCGCCCGCCGGGGTTCGAAGAGCACGTCGTCGGTCTGCACCGTGCCATCGTGGATGTGCTCGAAGTTGAGCCCCGCGTAGGCCGGCACAAAAAGGTTCTCCTTCCGCCGCCCATGCCGCAGCGCCGCGACCCCGCTGTACCCCGCCCGGTGCCCCGGCAACACCGCATCATCACACGCCCGGTTGTCCACGATCACCGCCGCCACCCCGCCGCGCTTGAGCACCACATACGGCTTCTCGGGCACGGTGTACCTAAGGGCAGGATCACTCAGCGACGTCCCCACCGGCGGCTCGGCGGCGACCGCGAGTGACCCCTGCCGCGCGAGCGCGGCAAGCAGCAGAAGGACCGCCATGAAGGTGTTGCGCATGAGCACCATTACACCGCGCCGGCAACGTCGCGCCTAGCAAATGCCGTAAGGTGGGCGTCGCCCACCAGCCAATCGATGGGCGCCGCCCGCACCGCCTCGGCCAGTACCCGCACAAAGGCGTCGTAATCGGCGGCGTCCTCAAAAAGCTCCCGCCGCTCATTACCTCGGTTGAGAGCATGGAACACCACGCCACTAGGTTGCTGACGTGCAGATCGGGGCATGCGGAGAGCGCCAACAACGTGGGGCGGCGTCAAATTAAATGTACTTATCCCCTTTTCCGCCCCCTCCCCTTCTCCGCTCCCTTTTCCGACCCTAATGTGACATCGGGTTCGGAAGCGAGCCGGAGTTCTCCCGCGCTTAGATAGCGGCTCACTTGCACGGGGCCATGCATTGTCTGCCCGCTTCATCTATGCTGTTTCTGTTGCCATTCAGGTCGGGAGGACGGTTCATGCCACGGTCAACGAAGACGAAGGCCCTTTCCAAGACGCCCACAGGTATCGCGGGGTTCGATGAAATCACCCGTGGCGGCCTGCCCACCGGCCGCACGTCCTTGGTGTGCGGCAACGCCGGCTGCGGCAAGACCCTTTTTGCGACCGAGTTTTTGGTCCGCGGGGCGATGCAATTCGGCGAGCCCGGGGTGTTCATGCTCTTTGAGGAGTCGCCTGAGGAACTCGAGCAAAACGTGGCGTCCCTGGGATTCGACTTGAAAGCCCTCCAGGACAAGCAGCTCCTGGTGCTCGACCAGATACGTGTTGAGCGCTCCGAGATTGAAGAGACCGGCGAATACGATCTGGAGGGCCTCTTTATCCGCCTGGGGTTCGCCATCGATTCCATCGGTGCGAAAAGAGTTGTTTTAGACACGATCGAGACACTCTTTGGCGGGCTGTCGAATCCCGCCATTCTTCGCTCCGAGCTGCGCAGGCTATTCCGCTGGCTCAAGGACCGAGGCATTACCTCCATCATCACGGGTGAGCCTGGGGAGGGCCAGCTCACCCGTCAGGGGCTCGAGGAGTACGTATCAGACTGTGTGATTCTCCTCGACCATCGCGTGCAGGAGCAGCTCTCGACCCGCAGGCTTCGGATCGTCAAATACCGCGGGTCCGCACATGGCAGCAACGAGTACCCGTTCCTCATTGAGGAGTCCGGCTTCAGCGTTCTGCCGGTGACCTCGATGTTGCTGCAGCACACGGTCAGTGATGAACGGATCTCAAGCGGTGTGCCGGGGCTAGACGAAATGCTTGGCGGCGAGGGGTATTACCGCGGGTCGAGCATCCTCGTCTCAGGCACGGCGGGCACCGGGAAAACCAGCTTTTCCGCCCACTTGGTGGACGCCGCATGCCGCCGGGGCGAGCGATGCATCTATTTCGCGTTTGAAGAATCACAGGAGCAGTTTGTTCGAAACATGGGTTCGATAGGCTTCGACCTTGGCCAATGGGTTAAAAAGGGCCGCCTTCTTTTTCATGCCACGCGGCCGACCCTTCACGGGCTGGAAATGCACCTGGTGCGGATACATAAGCTTGTGGAGGAGCAAAAGCCCGATTTGGTCGTGATTGATCCGATCAGCAATTTCACCTCGGTCGGCAAGCAGGTTGAAGTTCAGGCCATGCTCCTTCGCCTCATGGATTACCTTAAGGCGAGGCAGATTACGGCCTTCTTAGTCTCCCTCACCAGTGGGAGTTCGGCGTTGGAGGCCACTGAAGTGCAGGTGTCCTCCCTGATCGACACATGGCTGCTTTTGCGGGCCATCGAATCGGGCGGCGAACGCAACCGGGTGCTTTACGTACTGAAATCCCGTGGGATGGCGCATTCGAACCAGCTTCGTGAGTATCGCCTGACCGATCGTGGTGTAGACCTTTTGCCCGTGTACGTCGGGCCCGAAGGCGTGCTCACCGGGTCCATGCGGCTGGCTCAGGAGGCGCGGGAAGCGGGCCAAGCGGTTGAACAGCGGCAAGAGCTAGACCGGCGCCAGCGCGAGCTGGAGATCAAGCGTCGAACCCTCGAAGCCCAGATCGGAGCCCTACAGGCCGACTTCGAGCACGTGCGCCGAGAATCCGAGGCATTGAATGGGGAGGCTAACGGGCGGCTTGAAACGATCGAGCGTCAGCGTCAGACGATGAACGAAATCCGAGGCGGCAAGCGCTCCACCACGTCGTCCTCTGGCAAGACGAGGAAAGCACCCCGTCGGCGCGCTTAGGATGTGCAACTATCATCTTTTTCCTATTGCGGGATGGCCAAGCCTCCATGTCGAAGTCAAAGCAATCACCTAAGCCAGAGAGTTGGGACCTGCGGCTCTACGTCGCCGGGCAGACGCCAAAGTCCCTCGCAGCATTCGAGAACCTGCGGCGAATTTGTGACGAACATCTACCGGGCCGGTACACCATCGAAGTCATCGACCTGGTCGTCAATCCCAAGCTGGCACGAGATCACCAGATCGTCGCGATTCCAACGTTGATCCGCAAGCTGCCGGAGCCGCTTCGACGCATCATCGGCGACCTCTCAGATACGCAGCGCACGTTGGTCGGATTGCAGGTGTCGCCACACGAAGGGAAATCAAAATGAGTGCTGCGCCCTCCTATGAAGAATTGATGGACGAGCTTGGGGTCCTTCGCCGGCAACTGGAGGACGCCGAGGGCTTGGCGGAGGCGATTCGTGAAAACAGGGTCGACGCATTTGTCGTCCGCCCCGACGATGAAGAGCGGGTGCTGATCCTTCAGGGCTGCGAGCATCCCTACCGCCGATTGGTGGATTGCATGCAGCAGGGCGCGCTCACCGTCACCGCTGACGGGTCAATCGCGTACGCCAATCCGAGCCTGCTGAAGATGCTCGGGCGTCCATCGTCAGAATTGGTGGGGGCAAACCTGGTCTCACTAGTTCCTGCCCCGCTGCGCCCGATCGTTGAGCAGGTCCTATGCGACGGCCGCAAAAGCGCCGGCGAGACGGAAGTCCTCATCTGGTCCGCTGATGACACAAGCTTCCCGGCGCACATCACGGCAAGCCCGCTGGCGGACCATGGCAATACCCTCTGCATCATCGTGACCGACCTGACGCTCCAAAAACAGCAGGAAGCGGACCGTGCCCGCTATCTGCATGAGAAGAATACGCTCATCGAGGCCGAGCACGTTGCCGCGGCGCGGCACGCCAGTGTGAAGCTGGCTAAAGAGGATCTGGAGCGGCGCGTCGAAGAGCGCACGGCACAGCTTCGTGACGTGACCCTGGAACTGATGCAGGCCGAGCAGCGCGAGCGCAAGAAGCTCGCCCGCGTTTTGCACGATGATATTCAACAGCTCCTTGCGGCCTTGAAAATCGCGGCCTCACGCCTCCCGAGCCAGAAGAACGTGAAGGAGGCGGCTGATGGTGTACTCGCGCTCGCAGACAGAAGTCTTGAGGCCTGTCGTGGATTGACAATCCAACTAAGCCCTCCCGTCTTACATGACGGCGACTTTCTGACCGCTTTGAATTGGCTCGGCAACGAGATGAAAGTATTGCACGGTCTTCAAGTGCAGATCGAGGCCGACAGCGCAATGCCCAGGCTGTCGGAACAAATTCGCTTTGAGCTCTTCAACATCATTCGCGAGTTGTTGTTCAATGTGGTCAAGCACTCCGGGGTAGATACCGCGGCGGTGCGCTTCCTCGTCGAGGATTCATCGCTTCGGATCGAGGTCGCCGATCGTGGCAAGGGCTGCAGCAGCGAAGCCGCGATCAACCGGACCAAGCACGATTCATTCGGTCTCAGCTCGATCCGCGAGAGATTACTGATGCTGGGCGGACAGCTGAAAATCAAGACAGCGCCGGGACAAGGTTGCACCGTCGATGTTACTCTTCCACACGCTGTCCTGGCCACTAAGGCGTCCCCGAGCCAATCGTAGGCCTGCAACATCGGGTGGGCAGAAAAGGGGATGACAGCGGAAAAGTGGATAACAGCGGAAAAGGGGATAAGTACATATACGGCGCTGGCGGAATCTCCTTCGCCGACAGATTCTGCTTTACCGGAAGTTCGGAATATGTTAAGATATGGGGTGGTCGCTGCGCGGGCGGTGGGTGGAGGGTTCGTGCGGGAGGGCTTGTC
>Ga0163150_10004174_pt1 | contig 19550 bp, 25 predicted proteins | sample OliLakLV19P2IB_FD_148628 | JGI IMG/M metagenome (GOLD analysis project Ga0163150, IMG submission 148628) | Freshwater microbial mat bacterial communities from Lake Vanda, McMurdo Dry Valleys, Antarctica - Oligotrophic Lake LV.19.P2.IB | ecosystem: Environmental > Aquatic > Freshwater > Lake >...
ATTTAATCGGTCAGATGAATTGGAAAGTTCGTGGCAATTTATTACCAATATATTGGAAGGTTGGGAGAAAGGTGGTTCTCCTGTTCTGACATACGATCCCGGTACGTGGGGACCGAAGGAAGCAGACCAACTTATACAAAAAGATTTAAAAAAGTGGGTCTAAAATTATGGAAAATATAACATTTGATGATTTTGCAAAATTAGATATACGGATTGGGCGAATTATTTCGTGCGAAAAAGTTGAAAATGCAGACAAACTATTGAGACTTGAAGTGGATTTCGGTGATCCTTCGACAGGTCATTCGACTCTGATGGATGAGCCCTTAGGCTCAGACTCGAAGAGCTCAGGACTTGGCAGACGTCAAATTGTTTCAGGAATTGCACAATGGTACACCCCTGAGGGGTTGATTGGAAAGTTATGCCCGTTTGTCGTAAATCTCGAGCCTCGGACTTTTCGGGGAGTTGAAAGTCAAGGAATGTTAGTTGCAACAGGCACTGAAGAAGGCGCAGTTTTACTTCATCCTGACAAAGAAGTCCCGGAAGGAGCAATCATTTTATGAAACTAGGATTTATTGGTCTTGGAAAAATGGGAACGCGAATGGCAGAGAAGCTTTTGAAAGAGGGGCATTCTGTTGTTGCTTGGAATAGATCAAAAGACGTAATGGAACAATTCCATGCACTTATGAAAGACCAACATATCGACACCAAACTTGCTTTGTCATTTAGTGTCTCTTCACTTGTTGAAGGACTTTCCCAACCTCGTATCATCTGGTCTATGCTTCCTGCAGGAGAACCTACCAATATGATTATGAAAGAGGTTTTTGAATTTGTGGAAGCAGGAGATATAGTTATTGATGGGGGAAATGCTCATTTTAAAGATACAGAGAAAAGATACGAAGAATTCAAAGCAAAAAACGTTCGATTTTTAGGAATCGGTGTGAGTGGTGGAATTGTTGCTGCACAAAATGGATATCCTCTTATGGTTGGCGGGGACAAAAGCGCTTATGAAGAAGTAAAACCACTATTGGATAGTTTGTCAAAGCCAAATGGCGGACATGAATATTTTGGAATTGGGGGAGCGGGGCATTTTGTAAAAATGATTCATAACGGAATTGAATATGGCATTATGCAGAGTCTAGCCGAGGGATTTGATGTGATGGCAAATGCCCCATACAAATTGGATCTTCTCAAGGCTGCAAAAGGGTTTCAGAAAGGAAGTTTGGTTTCAGGATTTATGCTTGATCGTGTAGTTGAAGTGCTAGAAGATGATCCAAAGCTTGAAAAGATTGATGGAGTGATTGGATCGGCAACAGGCGAGACAGTGTGGACAATTGAGCAGGCCAAAGAAGAAGGAGTTCCGGTAGAGATCATCGAACGATCGTTGGAATATCGCAAAAGATCCCAAACAGATCCTACAATCCAAAACTCTGTGACTGCAAAACTCGTCTCAGGTATGCGCAATGCATTCGGAGGACACTCTATAAAAAGGAAATAGTATTTACTATACTGGTATGCAAGATACAGGAGTTGTAGAACAAACAGCAATAAAATCCTATGAGTCTTCGAAACCTCAAACTTTTGATGTAATTTCTCAAGACCGGATTAATTCTTATACCCAACAAATTCAAGATAAAACGGGAGTGGATCTTTCGGGATTAAAAGTGAGTATTACTAGACCTGGAGAAGCTTTGTTTGACAAGGAAGAGATAAAGTACAAATACTTTACCCTTATTGACAACAATCCGCAGTTAGAACCATTAGCAGAATTAATTGGACAATACGAAGACGATTCAGAGAAAGTTTCTATTGAAAAACTTCGTGAATCTGCTAAAAGTCTGGGAATAATGCTTGAAGGTCGTCTTCCAGGATTTGCATTAACAAGTGAGGATAATCATATTGTCTTTTTATCTATCCAAGAAAAAGATATTCTGTCGATGGCTCAAAAATATGCTGTAAAAGAGGGAGAACAAAAATCTTTTACAGGTATTGATGAAGCCAAATCTTATTTGGAATCAATCGCTGAGAGAGCATTCTTCCATGAGGTTGGTCATGTTGTATATTCTCAACGTGAGCAGGAGGGAAAAGTAAGCGGTTGGGAGACTTTTGTTGATAGCAGTCCGGAAATTCAAGAACAAGTGGGAATACTGCAGGAGGATAAGCATCCTGATGAAGATATACCAACTGCAGATGAAGCATTTGCAGACTTTTTCATGGATGCTGCCACAAATGGTAGATTAACAAGTAGACTTACTAATCGTTTGAGCCAGCAGGCGCAGCAAGCAAACATAATTTCTGCAGCTCATACAAACGCGGCTTCATTATTAAAACTCACAACCTGATCGACTTCTCGGACATGTGATTAAAGAGTAAATTATTTCTTAAATCTTTTTCTTGTTTTATATAAAACTGCTCCAATGAGCCCCCCACTATTGAACCCAAAACTGGATACACATATCCTACATCAAATGAGCGTGCAATTGGTTTGTTAATTCTGGAGCTGGTTTTATGTAATTGTTCTCGGGTTTTTAGATTTGCAAGGAGTTCTTTTTCTAAAATTGAAGGGTTTATAAAGTTCAAAATAATTCCTATAACTATTCCTATTAAGATTCCAGATGCAGTAAACCTTCTCATCGGTTAATGATAGCAGTTGGGACAAAAGAGTTGAGCATTAAGACCTGGTAAATTTAGTGCTGAATTCTATTGTTGCATCAGGATGAAGGATCACCCGTCCTACAAAGTCCGTTAACTCATCGACAATTCCAGTATGTAAAGGAGCTATTGTCCATTCATACGTATCTGGTTTTAATGAAGGATTTACTATTCCTTTGCTTCTTGTTTCTCCTCTTAAGATTGAAAGTATTATCTGGTTGTAGGCAAATCCTTTAATACCCGGGACCATAAGTACTGATTCGTTGTCAGGAACAGCTAGCCCGTTATTTACAAGTAGTCTTACTTGATTCGAAGTTATTCTTACTTTCAAAACTTCAGCTGTTGTTGCATCATTGAGGGCTGGAAATACTCCATCAACAATATTTCGGATACCTGTAGGGATCGTAATACCATTTGATGGTGAAGTATTCATTTCAATTACAGGAATATAAGTTTCTTGAGGATACGGAGGCACGTCTCCTTGAGTCATGTTTCTCAATGCAATTGCGCTGTGAATTCTTTCGGAATATCTAATTCTTGCCTGTTGATATGGTTCTTCAAATTGAGGGTTCTCTTTAAGATTTGTCATATCTGCGAAAGTATCATAACCCCTCTTTTTTGTAAAGCCAGAAGTATTTGGGATGCCACCTTCCTAACTCCGTTAATAAGAAGTAGTTTGATGGGAGATTGTTAGAGCTGTGGATTCTCTTGGAGCAATGTCTTTAATGAAATGAGCTGCTGAATAAATGATTCCTGGAGAAATATCACTGGAATGAATTTGTACAGTTGGGCGCATATTTCGAGTTAAATAAGTTTCTGGTGGTTGTACTTCGTGGGATGTGTAGTTGATTGTAACCTGATCAGCATTAAATATGATAGTGGTACCAATTAAAGATTCTCCATCCGGAAGAGCCACAAAAGTACTCGTTCTTAACCCAACAAAGTCCTGGTCTCTTTCTGGATCAACATGAATAGTAAATGAGGTATCCTGAAAAGAAGCTGTTTCTATATTGACTGGTTTTCCCCCGTAAACCAAATTCAGTAATTCTCGTATTGGTTCAGGAGCTTCTAGTCCGTCTTCATCTTTTTCTACAGAAGCCTCTATTTTAATTACTCTTCCTGATCTGTTTACTGCTTCTGTTATACCTCGACCGTTGGGAAAAAAAACAGGTATCATGTCTGTAACAGTATGGTAAAAAGATTCTTTATAATAATCTAACGCTTTTTCCTTTTCTTTCTGTTGATCATATCCTTCCAGCATGGGGAGAATCCTACATCAAAGCTAAACATTTGTCAATTTCCATTACCTTTTTTATTTTGAGGAGGTGAAAGGTGGCTTGAGTGCGTTTACAGGCTCTCAGAGCCTAATTGTTTCTCTAAAAAATCATGATATACTAAAGCAATATGAGATACAGCAAATTATTTGGTAAAACTCTCAAGGAAACGCCAAAGGATGCGACACTTGTTTCGCACAAGCTGCTATATCGCGGTGGATTTATACGGGAATCAACAGCAGGTCGATATTACTTAATGCCATTAGGTCTTCGGGTTCAACAAAAGATTCAAATTATTATCAAAGAAGAAATGGATCGTTCAGGTGCTCAGGAAATGTTAGCCCCGGTTCTTCATCCAAAAGAGTTGTGGAAAGAAACAAATAGAACCACTTCTGTTGGATTTGAACTCATGAGTATTAAGGATCGCAATGAAACAGAATTTGTCTTGGGTGGAACAGCCGAGGAAATGCTTGTGGATTTAGTTAGGAAATTTCAGGTGTCATACAAAGATCTGCCATTTAATATGTATCAGTTTTCTATAAAATTCAGAGATGAGATGCGTGCTCGCGGAGGATTATTGCGTCTCCGAGAATTCATAATGAAAGATGCATACTCATTTCATGCAACAGAGTCAGACTTTAAGAAAGAATATAAAGTTATGGGGGAGACGTATACTCAGATATTCAACCGTTTGGGACTGAAAGCTGTAGTAGTTGAGTCTGACAATGGATATATAGGAGGAGAATACTGTCACGAATTTGTCGTTGAGTCAGAAGCCGGAGAGAGTAAATTTTTTATGACTGAAGATGGCTCATATGCAGCCCATGAAGAAGTTGCAAAATTTAAAAGAGATAAAAAAAATCTGTCTGAGGAGGAAAACCAACTTGAAGAAGTAGAGGCCAAGCGGGGGACAACCATGGAAGATGGAGCCAAGCTTCATCAAAAGCCTTTATGGCAGCAAATCAAAGATGTTTTGTTTGTTGATGAGAAGGGTCGGTTTGTCTTGGCAATTATCAGGGGAGATTATGATGTCAATGAAACCAAACTCATGCATTTAGTGAAAGCATACCAATTAAGACACGCAACAGAAGATGAAATACGAAATAAAATACATTCTGAACCCGGATTTATTTCACCAGTTGGTATAAAAGATAAAGCAGAAAAAAATATAGAACTCGTAATTGTTGCAGATGAATCACTTCGTACAATCAAGAATGCATATGGAGGTGCCAACAAAGTTCATAAAGATTTGTTTAACATGAATATCGACCGAGACTACAAAACAGATATCGAAGGGGATATTGCTTTGGTTAAAGAAGGATTAGAAAATGAAGATGGCAAAAAGCTTGTTGAAAAAAGAGGGATTGAGGTAGGCAATATTTTTCAACTTGGTTTTCACTATTCATCAAAAATGAAAGATGCGACATTTACGGATGAAAACGGTGAAAAAAAACCATACTATATGGGGTGTTATGGAATTGGGCTGGCTCGAACATTAGCGACTGTGGTCGAGACATATCACGATGACAAAGGAATTGTCTGGCCAAAAAACATTGCGCCGTTTCAGGTACATTTAGTAGCAATTAGTAATCAGAGCTTAGAGGTTAGTAAAAAGGCTGAAGAAGTTTATGAAAAGTTACAAGATGCAGGAATTGAAGTTTTGTTTGATGATCGGGATGTTTCTGCTGGTGAGCAATTTGCCGATGCCGATTTAATAGGCATACCAATACGACTCGTTATTAGTGCAAAAACTGCAGATAAAATCGAATTGAAAGAACGCGCTTCTAAAGAGTCAAGACTCATATCTTTCGATGATGTCCTGAGTTTTCTAGGATAAAAAAGGAATAGGCATGTTAAAAAACTTCATCCAGAAAAGCGCATAAACCAAGAAAAAAATCACTGCTGCAACAACAAGTACCACAGGAGAGACTGTTGGCTTTTTTGTTATAACTCCAAAGCCTGAGATTTTAGATTTTGATGGTCCCACAGGAGTGAGTGTCGGTAACGGAGTTGTCGCATGAAGAGTCTGCTTTGGTAACTCAGTGTTCATGACACGATTATACGTTTCTTGCAATTTAGGATCTATGGGTTGAACTTTCTGGGGATCCATATACTTATAGTAGTTTCAAATATAATTTCTGTCAAGTCACTTCTTGAAAGAGAAATTATTGTTGAGCTTGACAAACATACAAACAACAGTATATGCTATTAATCCTGATGCTCTCCCTAAAAAAATTATACCCTTTCTTCCTGAGTCTTGGTTTGACCTTCATATTCATTGCATTTTTTAGTCTTGTCTCGGCCATTCAAGCGAGCCTCTAAATTCATCACGCTTTCCTTCCTCTTCGGATTTTGGTAAGATAAAGCAGTCATTTTATGAAATTTGTAGTAACACATACTTCTCCTGATTGGGATGCGATTACTTCCGTTTGGGTGATCAAACGATTTCTTCCCGGATGGAATGAATCCGAAGTAAAGTTTGTAAATGCTGGAGAACGCTTGTCTAACCACAAATTCGATGCAGGATCAACTGATCCTATTGAAAAAATTGGAGATGATGAGGTAATTCATGTGGATACAGGACTTGGCCCGCTAGATCATCACCAAACCTCAGATGATAAGGTTTGCGGAGCAAGTTTGTCATGGGAATATGTGAAAAGCATTATTGAATCACAGTCTGATGTATCAGAGAAGTGGAACGAAAAATCGGAAGCAATTTTACGGATGGTGAAAGTTGTTGTTGATTTAGATCATTTTAAAGAAGTATTTTGGGAAAACTCTTCAGCTGACTACCATGACTTTTCTTTATTTGGAGTATTGGAAGGATTAAAACTTCAAAAACCAAACCAAGACGATTATTATGTTGAATTTGGCATGCAGTCATTGGATGCGGTGTTACGTAACTTCGAAAACAAGATGTGGGCTGAGAAAGAGATAGAATCAAACGGCATAAAATTTGAGACGAAATGGGGAAAAGGGATTGGATTTTCAACAATCAATGATACTGTTTTAAAACTTTCCCAAAAAATGGGATATATGATAGTGGTACGTAAGGATCCCCGAAAAGGGTATGTCAGAATTAAAGCGCGTCCTACTCAAGAGAAGCAGCAAATCGATTTAACACTTGCTTACGAAAAACTTAGGAAAATTGATCCTGATGCCACGTGGTTTTTGCACGTTTCCAAAAAAATGCTCTTGAACGGTACTGCCAAAAACCCTAAGATGAAACCAACCAGTCTTAGTTTGGAGGAAATAATAAGTGTATTAGAGAGCTTATAGCGGATAGCTTATGGCATGTAAAAATTTTCCATAAAGCGAAGCGAGCTATAAGCAATAAGCCATATGCAAAACTGTATTTTTTGTAAAATCGCCACAGGAGAGATTCCAAAAGAGTTTGAATATGAGGATAAGGATGTAATGGTTTTTAAAGATATTAATCCTATTAAACCCAAACATCACCTTATTGTTCCTAAGAAACACATAAAGGAGCTGGTAGTCGCAAAACCAGACGAAATTAAAAAACTCTTCACAATTGTTCAGAAAATGATCAAAAAGTCGAAATTAGAAGAAAACGGGTATCGAATCACTCTAAATGGCGGAGGAGCTCAGTTTGTAGATCATCTTCATATCCATCTTACTGGCCCCATGGGGAAAAAAGCCGGTTGGTAGTTTTTTTATAGGCTTTACAGCAATAGTGCTTTTAGAGTAAAATAGATGGACTAAAGCCCGCTTAAGCTTACTTTGCAACTTTTCAGTACTATTCGTACACGTTGCAAAGAGCGCTTCAGCAGCGGGTTCAAGAAATTCTAATTCCGATAAGATCGGAAAGAATTTCTAAAAGGGGGTGTTTTTTATTTTATGGTTTTAGTTAAAAAAATGCCGGGTGACACCGATGAAATGGTAATTCGAAAGTTTTCTAAAAAAGTGCTTGATTCTGGAATTATTCCAGAGGCAAAACGCCGAAAATTTCACCTCAAGCCTTCTTTGGCAAAAAAGTTAAAACGCGAAGAGTCTCGAAGGGCTCGACATAGTGCTTGGTAATATGGATAGCAGCATTAAAGTGTTGATATACGTTGAAAGCCGGTATAAAGTTGATCGAAAACGAATTCATAAAACTGCTCTGGCTGTTTTAAACAGCCAAGGAATTCATGGCCCTGCTGAAGTTTCTATTGCAATCATCGGGGATCGAAAAATGCGGGTCTTGAATAAGAAATACCGTAATTTAGATAAAACGACAAATGTTTTGTCATTTCCATTAGCCGAAGGAGAATCAACAGTATTACCCTCTGATGTTTTGAGACTTGGTGATGTGGTTTTATCGTATCCTCAAGTGATTAGAGAAGCATCGGCACAGGATGTGCTTGTTGATGACAAAATCGATGAACTCGAACAACACGGGTTGTTGCACTTATTAGGAATACACCACTAACTAGTTATGAGTTATTAGTTCATGGTTCATAGTAGATTTTCTATGAACTACGAACTCAAAACTATGAACTGAACATATGGTTTTTTATAGAAAATATCGCCCCCAAATGATTTCTGAGTTGGATAGCAGCAAGGTTGCGGATACTCTTTCGGCTATTCTATCTGGAAAAGATATTCCCCATGCGTTTCTTTTTACAGGTTCTAAAGGACTTGGAAAAACGTCAACTGCTCGGATAATTGCAAAAATTGTTAACTGCGAGAAAAAGAAAAGTCAGACAGAGACATGTGGCAATATTTGCACCCAATGTATTGCTATAACAAATGGCACAAATATGGATGTTCTAGAGATTGACGGCGCATCGAATAGGGGAATAGATGAAATCAGAGATTTGCGGGAAAAAGTACGTCTTTCACCCCTTTCGGCCACTAAAAAAGTCTACACAATTGATGAAGTCCACATGTTGACAACGGAAGCATTCAATGCGCTTCTAAAAACGCTTGAAGAGCCGCCAAATCATGTAATTTTTATTTTGTGTACCACCGAGTCTCACAAGGTTCCTGCAACTATTTTGTCCCGCTGTTTTCACGTTGCATTTGAAAATGCTTCAGAAAATGAATTAGTACATGCTTTCAAAAGAATAGTAGCGGGTGAAAAGCTCAAAATAGAAGACGAAGTATTGTCATCAATTGCTGAAATTTCGGATGGGGGATTTCGTGATGGAACAAAAATTTTAGAAGAATTAGTATTAAAATCTCAAGGCAAAAAAATAACCAATGAGTTATTTGATAGTTTGTATCATATTTCGAGTGTTCATCAGATACTTGATGAGTTTATTCTATCGTTAAACAAAAAAGATACAAAAGCTTCTATTGAAACAATTCAAAAAATGGTGAATTTAGGAGTCGATATGAAATATTTTACAGAAAAACTCTTGGAATTATTTCAAGAGCTCATTCTGATTAAATTCGAAGTTGGTGAGATTGACAAAAAGAAAAAGTCATATGCAGATTTGTTCACTATCAATGATATAAAACAGTTAGTAGAATTATTTTCAAAAGCGTATATGGAGACAAAATATGCAGTTTTGCCTCAGCTGCCTTTTGAGCTTGCAGCAATAGAATGGTGTATTGGAGACTCCAAAAAAATGGCTGATGCGGCAGTGCACCAAGAAGGGCCTCTAAAAAAAGTGCAAATCCCTCTTACTGCACGAAAAGTCCAGGTACAACCTAGTGATAATGTAAAAAATGTTTTATCCAGTGATTTACAAAATCTGTGGCAGCAGCTTATTGAGAAGATTAAGCCGCTCAATTATTCTATAGCTGGAGTGCTCCGGGGATGCACAATTAAAAGTTATGACAACGGAAGCCTAATTATCGAAACTCACTATAAGTTTCACAAAGAGCGATTAGAAGAAACAAAAAGTATTGCACTTATTCAACAAGCCTTTTCAGAAATAAACGGCAAACAGATAACGGTATCAGTATTATTAAGTAATTGATCACGGATTGTTAAATTGCTTAATTGCTAAATTGTTAACCATGTAACAATGAGCGAGCGTTAAGCGAGCAGCAATGTAACAATAATAGGTTTCTCGACATCCACATACTTTAACGGTATAATAGATATGAGAAATCTAGAAACTGGAGGTGATTTTTATATGTTTAATCCAATGAAACAATTCGCAGAAGTTAAAAAAATGCGAGATCAAGCAATGGCAATTCAGCGTGAACTTCAAGCAGAAGAAGTGACAGTTGACAAAAATGGTGTCAAAATTGTAATTACAGGAGACCAAAAAATTAAATCTCTTGATTCCAATGACCGTTCTGACAAAGACATTATGGAAGCTGTAAATGAGGCAATCAAAAAATCCCAAGAAGTTGCTGCAAAAAAACTTCAATCAATGGGTGGCGGTCTCGGCGGACTCCTCGGTGGAGGAATGTAGTTTTAAACTGGTTTAACCGGAGGAGATTGTAAATTTTCTTGCCATCTCACATTGCTAGTTTTGTCAGCTAACCGACTGTGCATAGCTTTAATGTCAACTGCAGGTTGTATAGTAAATCTTGAAGTGGCTTCAACAATTTGTGCATCATTAGTTGATTGAGATAAAGTTTCAGCTGTGAGTTCGCCTTGATCATTTACTTCACAATAGAAAGCATCTTCAAATTGCTCGGGAATCATAGGAATTGCTGTTAATCTCTTGGTTTCAGGGTCTTCTTCGGCTTTGATTTCAAAAAAAATATCTGGATTATCTGGATGAGATACAATTCCATCAATTAAAATTCCCTCTGAATTATATTCTGCTATTACTTGTGCCTCGTCTTCCATTCTTAAGCGCACTGCATCTTCTTCAATATCACCGCTGCTAGGGAGTGTCAATATTTTGATTCCTTCAACTTTTGTTTGTCCGTCTGCACTTTTAGACGTCTTACACTCAATTGTAGTGCAGTATTTATCTCCTAAATCCATGGTTTTATAATCTGCGAAAGAACCGTCCATTCCTGATATGATAATTCTTCTTAACTTTCCGTCTGCAGAAGTATCATATTGGTGATTTCTTCCAGACATTTTATCCTCTTTTAAGACTGTTCTAAATCCAGTAACTGGGTCAACAACATCAGAAGTAATTTTGATCTCTCCTAGTTTTTCTCCAACTTCAGTCATACTTTCAAAGTATACAATATCAGTAATACAATCTCAACTATAGGTTGAGATACCCATTGATTTTTGGATTAGCTTGGTAGTACAATCTCCCTATTGTTTATGGCGAGACAGAAAACAATTTTAGAAAAGCAGATTTGGAAGTCAATGCCTGACCCTGAAAGTTATATCCTCCTCACGGGACAATCAAACCCGAAATTAGCATCAGATATTGCAGAATATTTGCACCAGGAAGTATATGAACCGATAAGTATTTTTTCAGATGGTGAAATTCGGGTTAAAATTCCGGTCAATATGCGCCGGAAGCATGTTTTTATTATTCAGCCAACTTCTCCAAATTCCAACAAACATATTATGGAGCTTATTTTTATGATAGATGCTGCTCGGCGTTCATCAGCTGCTGAAATTACTGCGATTATTCCGTATTATGGATATGCCAGGCAGGACAGGAAAGAAATGCCCCGAGTTCCCATCAGTTCTTCAGTTATTGCTGGCATGATTGAAAAAGCAGGAGCAAATAGAATTGTAACAATTGATATTCATTCAGAACAGCAGCAGGGATTTACTAAAATTCCATGGGATAATCTATATGGTAGTTATGCACTTTTGCCTGCAATAAAATCAAGAAAACTGAAAAATTTAATTGTAGCTTCTCCCGATAAAGGTGGTATGACCAGAGCTACAGGATACGCACGTTTGTTAGGAGCCGAAGGAATTGCTCTCGTATATAAAGAGCGGGATATTGCAGTCAATAATAAATCTGAAGCAATGGCAATGATAGGCAATGTAAAAGGAAAGGATGTGCTTATTGTTGATGATATGCTGGATACTGGTGGAACGATTGTAAATGGAGCAAACTATCTGAAAAAACAAGGAGCGAAGAGTGTTAGAACTGCCATAACTCATGGTTTATTTTCAGGACTAGCGCTTTTAAAGATTAAAGAATCAAGTCTTGACGAAATTATTGTTACCGATACTATTGCTCCAATTGAGGAGCTCTTAAAAAACAAAAAAGTCATTATCGCAACTGTTGCTCCACTTTTGGCAGAAGCAATTCGCCGTATACAAACCGGCGAATCCATCAGTAAGGATCTTATACTATAATAAGGAATGATATGGTAGCTAGAGAGTCGAAAGGCCGCCCAGAAAATGACGTAAAACCTCCGATTGAGGAGCTTTTATTTGGTCCTTCTCCAGAAGTATTAGCGGGACCTGTTGACCTAGTCATTCAAAGGCGCATGGAAAGAAGAAAAGGAGAAAAAACAGTGTTTGATAGAGCAGTCGACCTCGGTGATACCGAAGCACTTTCTCTTACTCAATTTAAAGTATTGAGAGAGATGTTGGATAAAGCTGGTACAGTTGGACAAGTTGCAGGAAAGCTCGAAATATCCCCGCGGGAAGTTATAACAGAATATAAAACATCACTTGATACTCTAAAAAAAGAACAGTTATAATCCCAACTTCTTAAATATTTTAAAATTGTGTACAATAAAACAGATGAAAGTTTTTTCGGGTTCCTCAAACAAACCGTTGGCTAAAGAAATTGCTAAAAACTTTAATCTGGAATTGTCTCCTCTTGAAATATTTGTTTTTCCAGATGGGGAGCGGCGAATACGGGTTGAAGAAGAGGTTTTAGGTCAAGATTGTGTTGTTGTCCAGTCGACGTGTCCACCAGTTGACAGAAATTACATGGAACTATTCTTTATTATAGATGCCATCCGTCGAAGTGGGGCAAAAAGTATTACTGCTGTAATTCCGTATTTCGGATATCAGCGTCAAGATCACGTATTCCGTTCTGGTGAAGTACGGTCTTTGGAGGTAGTTGTCAGGTTTCTTGAAACTGCCGGAGCCACAAAAGTCATTGGAGTTGATTTTCATTCATCAAAAGTTCCAGAACTTTTCAAGATTGAGGCCGCTCAACTTTCTGCATTACCTCTTTTTGTAACGAAAATAAAAGAAAATGGATGGTTAACCAAAGAAACATTTCTTGTCTCTCCAGATATGGGAGGACTCCGACGTATCAAACAAGTTTCTGAAATGCTGCAGGGTATGCCATTTATTGCAACAATAAAAAACAGGGATTTAGCAACGGGGAATATTGAAATGAGTGAGATAGAAGGGGATAAAAATATTATTTCCAAACGTGCTGTGATTATTGATGATATGATTTCATCCGGGAAAACAATTGTTCAGTCAGCGGAATTATTGATAAAGCATGGTGCTGAAGAGGTGTATGTTTTTGTAACTCATCCAATTTTTTCTAAAGAAGCTCCAGAATTACTGGGAAATTCCAAAATTAAAAAAGTTTTTGTTACTGACTCTGTTCATGTTGTATCTGAAAAACGTTTTGATCAGCTTGAGATTCTATCTGTAGCTGATATAATAGCAAAGGAATTAACAATGTCATCCTGAGGGCATCGCCCGAAGGATCCCCCGAGGCTTGCAAAGAGATTCTTCGCATTCGCTCAGAATGACAGGAGTATAATTTATGAAGATTCCAAAAGCCATCCAAGATGTCATTGAATCATTCGAAAAATTGCCGGGTATTGGTCCGAAAAGTGCTCAGCGTTTGACGTTTTACTTGCTCCATGTCCCACAGCACGAATTAGATAAATATGCCTCTGCAATTCAGAACTTACGAAAAGGAACAGTAATGTGCACAATCTGTCTGACATATGATGAGAAAGATCCATGCAGTATTGATTCTGATCCAACACGAGATCACAGAGTTATTTGTGTGTTAGAACAACCATTGGATGTGTTGGCTCTTGAGAAAAATGGAAAGTACAAAGGTGTATATCATGTGTTACACGGCAAAATTGATCCACTCAATAGCATTGGACCTGATGAAATTTTTATCAAACAACTTTTGCAGCGAATAAGGAATAGTGAATTAGGAATTATGGAAGTGATACTTGCGACAAACCCCACAATGGAAGGGGAGGCGACAGCTATGTATATTTCCAGACAATTAAGACTCGAGCATCCAGACCTTAAAATTACTCGTATTGGCCGCGGACTTCCTATTGGAGCCGATATTGAATACGCGGATGAAGTAACACTGCAGCGAGCAATGGAAGGCAGAAGCGACTATTAATGATTTCTAAAGAACAAATAACAGCAAATCTCAAAGAGATAATTGATCCTGAACTTCATATCAACATTGTTGATCTTGGGCTTATTTATAATATTGATATCGATCAAGAAAAAGGTGTAGTTACAATAACTATGACTTTGACATCTCCAGGATGCCCATTATCTATGGTTTTTGAAGAATGGATACCTGCTGCAGCAAAAAAGGTAGCAGGAGTAAAACTTGTTGTGATAGACTTAGTGTGGGAACCAGCATGGGACCCAGACAAAATATCTGATGATATGAAAGAAGAAATGGGCATCATACGGTAGGTTCGTAGTATTGAGTTCGTAGTTCATAGAAAATTTACTATGAACCATGAACTAATAACTCATAACTATTATGAAGAATGTATTAGGAGGAATGATTGGCGAAGTTTTGGAACAGGGTGGATCAGTTGTCAAACAAACTGCCAAACAAGTTGCAAATACTCTCACAGATTTAACAAAGGTTGCTGTGGGGCAAGTTGGGGTTGTTGCACCGACTGGTACCAATGAATCAGCTTCTGGCAATGCACAAGCTCAACAAAATACGCAATCAGATGCAGCGCCATCTGAAAAAACTGCGGAAGAAACAAAAGAGTTTGTGAAAAAGATGTATGCACCATCTGATAATGCAGACAAAAAGAAAGCTGAAGGGGCAGAAAAAATGCAAAAATTAGCAACTGATAATCCCGATAAAACTCCTGAAGAATTACAAAAAATAGAACAACTCCTACAATCTCTTCATCAACAGACGTATTACGACCCGACATTTAATAGACCACAACAAGAAGAAGAACGGCCGGCCGAGAAAGTCGAGCGAGAAAAAATGGAAGATTTGCAAAAAGAACAACAGGATTTAGCAAAAAAACCCGATGATACTGCAATCAAACAAGCACAAACTCGAGTAGAAACAGCAAAAGGGGTCAGTGGATAATACTGAATTTGTATTTCAGCCTCAATTTCCGGTATAATCTCCTCATGATACGAATCTATAATTCATTAACTCGACAGGTTGAAGATTTTAGTCCAATAAAGCCTGGTGAAGTTGGGATGTATACCTGTGGACCTACTGTATACGACTATGCTCATATTGGAAATTTCAGGACATATACAACAGCGGATTTGTTAGTCCGGGTTTTACAATATAACAAATTAAAGGTGAAGTATATTATGAATCTCACAGACGTTGGACATTTGACCGGAGATAATCTGGGTGATGCAGATACAGGAGAGGATAGGATGGAAAAATCTGCTCAAAAGACAGGAAAAACTGCGTGGGAGGTAGCAGAGATGTATACAAAAGCATTTTTGAAAGATTTTGATCGTCTCAATCTAACCAAGCCAGAACTTTTTGCAAAAGCTACAGATCATATTAAAGAGCAGATTGTCTTTATTCAGGTACTCGAACAAAAAGGATTTACTTATATTACTTCGGATGGTGTCTATTTCGATACATCAAAATTTCCCGACTATGGAAAACTATCTGCAATGGATCAAATTCAAGAAGGAGCTCGAGTTGAGATAAATGTTGAAAAAATGAACCCCCGAGATTTTGCGTTGTGGAAATTTTCACCACACGGTCGAAAAAGACAAATGGAATGGGATAGTCCTTACGGATTAGGTTTCCCAGGCTGGCATATAGAATGTAGTGCAATGAGTATTAAATATTTAGGAGATCATTTTGATATTCATGCTGGAGGAGTAGATTTGCGAGAAACTCATCATCCGAATGAAATTGCACAAGCAGAAGCAGCCACAGGTGAGACTTTTGTAAATTATTGGGTGCATGGGGCATTTATTTTGGTTGATGGAAAAAGGATGAGCAAGAGTTTGGGTAATAATTATACAGTTGCAGATTTAATCCGTGAGGGATTTGATCCACTCGCAATACGATATTTATATTTACAAACTCACTACAGACAGGAAATGAATTTTACCTTAGAGTCACTCACTGCAGCTTCACACGCACTAAAAAGGCTTCGGGAGATTACTTCAACTCTTAGAGAATCTCAAGGCCGATCTGAAAAATATGAGGGCGATTTTTTAGGAGCAGTAAATAATGACCTTAATCTTCCAAAAGCAGTATCGATTATGTGGGATATGCTTGATTCAAAAATTTCCTCGGGTGAGAAAGCAGCAAGCCTTTTAGAGATGGATCGTGTGCTTGGATTAAAATTGGATACAGTTCCAAAATATGAGGTGAGCAGTTTTTCCAAGGTAAACATAACACACAAAACTGACATTCCAGAAAACATTTTACAAATGGCCGCAGAACGCGAAGAACTCAGACGTGCAAAGCAATTTCATACTGCAGACAAACTCAGAAATCAAATTGAAAAATTAGGTTACGAAATCTTGGATGAAGGGAAAGGAAAACTAAAAGTTAAGAAAAAGGATTGACAGAACAGTTGTTTTTTGAATACTATTAAATGTAGCATATGGCTGCCAAGAAAGGAATAAAAAAAACTACATCACCGAAGGTGCCTGTTAAAAAAGCACCAGGAAAAAAAGCTGAGGTAAAAGCTGCTCGCGAACAACTACTAAAAGAATTATTTGAGCCAAAAACAGAACAATCAGTAGAGGAATCACCTATGGAACAGAAAAAACAAGAAGAAAAAGAAACTACACAATTACAACCAACGCAGCCATCTCCTGTGGAAGAAGTGCAAGTTCCGTCAGCACCTGCTGCAGTAGATACTTCACCTGCACAATCACAAGAAGCACCAGTACCTATACCAGTGGTTACAGAAGTAGAAAACACTCAGGAATCAGTTGTCTCGCCGGAGCCAGTTGTACATGATGAAACTCCAGATTCAGAACCAGGGCAAATAACTGATACTCAAAAGGCTCATGCAGAAGCATTTGAAGGCGATCCGAATCAGGAGCAGGATGACAATAAAAAGAAATGGCTGTTAAATATGTTAATTATCTTGTTTGGAGCAGTACTTATTGTTCTCTTGTACTTTTATTTGCAGAGTCTTCGTCTTGGCCAGCCGCCACAAAGTGCAGTTGTCCCAACCGTTTCTGAGGCACCAGAAACGCCTACAGTAACACCAAAATCAGCAGCACTTACCGTTAAGGATTTGGCAAAATATCCAATCGAGATTTTGAACGGAAGCGGCATAAGAGGAGAAGCAGCAAAAGTTCAAGAACAACTTGAAGCGCAGGATTTTGTCGTGTCAGATATTGGCAATGCAGATGCGTCCACTTATGAAGAGACGCTTATTCAATATGGAAGCGATGTACCGAAAGCATATGTCGACATGCTCAAAAAAGAACTCGAGAAAATATATGTAGTGAAGGTTGAAGAACTTGATGAAGAATCAGATGCAGTAACTGTTGTAGTAGGAAGCTTGACTTCGGATTCAAAAACAGACGTTGATGCGGATGTAACTCCAACAAAAGCAGCTGCCAAAAAAGCCACCCCAACTCCAGAGGAATAATACTTAGTTTAAAGTCTCAAGTTTCCGAATTGCTTCAGAATAATTTTTATTATAAAATAATGCTAATTGGAATTCTTCTTTTGCTTTCTCAACATTTCCTTGTTCCTGTGCTATATCACCTTTAATATCATACAGCTCTGAAAATCCACGATTTTGGTTATTTAATATAGTGTCGATAAGTGCTAGTGTCTTATCATATTTTTTTGTCTTATGCAGTGATTGAATAGGTTCTATTTGATACCACAACATTCGAGAGGGAAGTTGGTATTGCACCCTCTCAAAGTGATTTACAGATTGCTGGTAGTCACCGAGATGATAATATGCAGTAGATAAATTAAAGTGAGCATAGATATTTTCTGGATTATTTTGTAACATTTCTTGTGACCGTTTTGTAGAATTTTTGTAAGCAGTGTCTAAGTCTGCTTCATCTTTCAAAATCGCATCTACAATCGGTTTTTTATCAGCAGGAAACACGACGAGGTATTCGGAGTTAAAAGGCTGCCACATGTCTTCAAATGTTTTGTAATCCAATTCTATATCGGGCCCTTCATATGAATCATCATGAATCACAACATTTCTTGTATTGTCAAATCCTCGAACAATTTTGAAATGTCCAATATCTTCATCGGGATGGAGCCAGGTTCTTACAATAACAGGCAGATCGTTTGCGACGAATAATTTCAAAAGATCAATGGTTCCATTAACTCTGTAGTACGATTGTAAATCATAGCGTTTTATGACTGGTTCAAATTCTTGTAAAAATACTGATTTATCGTCATTGTCGCCTATGGGATTTTGATATGGTCGAAGCTCTTGGCCTAAATCTTCTTGGTTGCTATTTTTACCATGCCAATTAAGTACCATAGCAAGTGTTGCTGGCCCACAGTTATTGAATCCCTGGTTAATATACTCCTTTTTAGGAAGTTCAGTAACTGATTGGGGAGATTTTATAGGGACAGTATGGACATTTGGTGTAACGATTCTTTTTATCTCTTGTATCGGTGCATTGATCGGGCTAGGGTAAGACTTAAATTCAAGAATGCTTCGATAAAGTGAAGCACTGATAACAAATACGAGAATCATGCAGATAAGAAATGTTAGATGCGTTTTCATGGTCGGCCTATTCTAGCAGAAAATGGCTTAAAATTGAAGCTAAGTACCAAAAACAGGGAAGAAATAACGAATGGCAAAATATAATAAGACAGTCGAAATTGCACTGACAAGAAAATATCGGGGAAATGATGGATGTTTTTGCTTTAGCATTTTTTCAATTCCCCAGGCTTCTAGAACAAAAAGAAATGAAAGTGCCAGGAAATAAAGTTGAGGAACAAGTGTATTTAGTTTACCAAAATGTCCGCCGATTAAAAGCGCATGAATAATGATAGAAATTCCTGCAAAGTACACAAATCGGTGAAGGAGTTTCCACCTCGGAAACGTCAATTTTGCAACAGCCCAATCAAAGGATGTTACAGCCATTAAAAATAAAATTATAAGAGCTGCCAAACTCAAAAGTGTGGCTACTTTATAGAGCAAATTTAACGAAAAATAGCCATCAAGTCCTCCTATTTCATCAAAAAAAGCAAGCCATGCATGAAGTGATGCAAAATAAAATGCAGAAACACCAATAGCCCGTCTTGCTTTGGCATATTTTGCTTTGAAAGGAAATGTTTTGAAATTTCGAATAACGGGGGTTGCAAGCAGGGCTAGGTAAAGGTATGCAACAGCGGTTAAGGCATATGCTTGAACAAGGGTAAATTCTATAATGCGATTTCGAGTCAAGAAAAAGATTATAAATGAAAGTATTACACTAAAAACTAAAATATAGAATCGAATATTATAAAAAAGAGCTAGAGAAAACATATTGTTTGGCTTATGGTTTATGGCGAATAGAAATTTCTATATGCAATAACCTATTAGCAATATGCGGGTTACATATCTGATTTTAACAATTCGCGGGTATTTTTTTTAGCCTCATCTACT
>Ga0163150_10004175_pt1 | contig 19549 bp, 18 predicted proteins | sample OliLakLV19P2IB_FD_148628 | JGI IMG/M metagenome (GOLD analysis project Ga0163150, IMG submission 148628) | Freshwater microbial mat bacterial communities from Lake Vanda, McMurdo Dry Valleys, Antarctica - Oligotrophic Lake LV.19.P2.IB | ecosystem: Environmental > Aquatic > Freshwater > Lake >...
CACTACACCCGCTGCACTTCTCAACCGGCGTTTACATGATCACATGTGTAGTGAGTTTTTCCGGTGCATCGCTGATTGAAACCGGTTTTCCGCGCCATGACAATGGAAAGTAGTCTACGACGTTTGCATCGCTATCTTGGGCAAGTCTGTAAAGAAATGCCCAATCATTGCCCATCAACTCGACCACAGCCGGATCCAATTCAAGTTGCTGTGAGCCATCGGCTACATTGATCTTGCCTTCTTTAAGTAGGGCATCAACCTGTCGTAGTAGCTCGATGCGACCGGGTTGTTGGCGAGAATGCTGGTCGAGCATTTTTTCCAACGCCAATAGTGTCGGGTGGGCGATGCGAATCGGCTTAAGGCACCGCTCGATGGTTTCTAGAACTCCCACATGTTCGGCGACCAAAAGAGCCGTAATGTCAGCGCGCAGAGTTGTATCTTTGACGGCCGCCGGATCCCAATCAGAAGTATGTGCTCCGTCCTGAATCAGACACATAAACTGCTCAATGGGATCAGGTTTGTCTGCAAAATGAGACGGTAGCACGTGAATGAAGTGGGAGAGTGGAATGTTTAGAAAGGAAGCCAGGACATGAAGCGATATCCGTCCGTGACGATAGTCGTCTTCACATTCACTCGCGGCTTTGCGGTATTCCAGAGTTGAGTCTACTAGCCGCTCTAAACTATAGGCTTCTACACCGCCTCGGTTCTGTGCTGCTAGTTTCTGCATCTTGCCCAGAAACCGCTCGGATTCACGTTCTAGTCCCAATTGGTGAGCTAAGATGACCAGTCCCGCGATGTCGTCGTCGGAATGTGGAACAGTATCCGCGGCTTTTTTCCATAGCAACTGACCCAACGACTGATCCTGTAGCAGGACGCGGCTCGCCAACCATAAGATGCGGTCCGCAGCAACGTCGTCGCGAGTCAGGAGACTTCTGGCTGTAGATGCGAGCCCAACTATGTCACCCACGTCTTCATAACTTTTGGCCAAATTGAACGAGTTTTCGCTATTGTCGTCGTCCTCAACTAACCGTTTTGCCTCGCTAAGCGCGTCATAAACAAGACCCAATCGCGAAAGGCATTCTTGTCGCATTAGCCGAAGATCGCGTGACAGCACTCCTCCGTGAAAAAGAGTCTCCTTGGCATTTAGGAGGTCTAAACACTTTCGGTATTCGTCAGTATTTGCATAAGCATTTGCTGCAATCGCTACGGCTTCTACCGTCTCTATGCGCTCAACTAGCTCCGTCGCATAAGGGATTACCGATTTCCACCTCTTTGTGATTGCATAATATGAGCAAAGCTCGTAGAGAAACTTAGGTTTGCCGGTCTCTTCGTAGCACTTGTGCAGATGGGTTGTCATTCGCTCAACTTTTTCATCGTTCGGTGGCAATGCGTGGAGAGCAATAGTTTTTACTTCGCGAAGTTGGTCTGAAAACGGCGAGCTCTCAATAAGCTCAATTGCCTCATCTAGCCGGCCAGCAGCCGATAGAGCTTGTGGATACCAAATTGCCCAGACGATCTCGGCCCCTTCTGACTGAAGTGCCGACTTTTTACGGGCTAAAAGTTCCAGCGCTACGTCGTACTGACCTTGACTGATAAAGTACGCAGTCACAGTCATTACTTCCACGATTTCAGCGGAGTCAGATTCACAATTCTTCACCAAGCGTGTAATCGCCGGTGCAATGTCTATGTCGTAACGGCGCGCAATAACCCACATTACGACAAAGGGATTACTTGGGTCGTACTCAAGAATCTGTACGCAAGTCTCCCTTGCAGCGTCCTGGCCGTCCGGATCGCACGCAACGCTGGCGAGTCGCCACGCATCGTACCATTGCTTCTTAGCTATGGTTAAAAACGGATTGCTGGCGAGTGGGGTGAGCGCGGCGTGCGCTCCGCGCAACAGAGCGAGGCTGGCCAAATCTCGTCGTACGAAATGCCATTCGATTGGTTCTGGCGCAGGTGACACTCGTCGCGAAAGCGTATCAGGGGCTAAGGCGAATTCGATTTCAATCAAGGCGCGAACAAAGCGAATATTCTCCCATTTCGGCGAAATATCGGCAGCCTTCTGAATTTCAAAATAGGCCTGCTCAAGATCGCCACACATTCGCAGAAATAGAGCTCTTAGCATGCAAGTTTCTGCGTTCAACTGTTCGCCAACCGCAGCGTCCAAAAGGGTTTGTTGAGCAGCCGCCAGGTCCCCCAGTTCTAACAATAGGTGACACTTAAGATTCCGGGCCTCAAGGCCTTTAATGTTCTGAAGCAATGCAAGGGCCGCTTCGGGACCGTTCTCAATCCACGCGATACGTGCGCGAAGGCGAGAATCATCATAAAGCGGTACAATGTGGTGGGCTTCCTCGGTAAGCGCTTTTGCGCCCTCCATATCATCCTCTTCAGCCAGTATGTTTGCTTGGAGCCGGATAATGCTTGCTTGAATATCACTATTTAAGACATTCCATAATTGCGTGGTTTCCCTGTGCTGCTTTATCCAATCCTTCGCCTTATCGGTTCTACCACAGCGGTAGGATTCTAAAGCCGATTCAAGTTCTCTCTTCGAAGCGTCTCCCAATAGGCGCGCCAATTCTTCGCTTTGAGAAAGCAATGCTGATGTGACGGTGGCGTTGACCAAGGCGGGAGACGATGCCGCGACCTGTCCGTGCGTCGAGGCACGTTCACCGCAAATCAGAACTACCCAATCTTCGGATTGTAAATAGCGACGAACAATTCTCTCGTGTGGCCCCAACTTATCACGTAGTATTGTTCCGTCCCATACTTCCAACGCAATACCTTCTTTTTTGAGTCTATCTCGCTCGATGCTTTCCTGCTCGACGGCCTTAGTATCAGTCATCACGCACGCCACGAAAAGCATGTATATCGTGACATTTTGAGATTGCCAATATGCTAGATATTCTATGAAATCGTCGATCGCTTCCGTCAGGCCGACTGCATCTATTTTCGCATAGCATTTGCACTGCCCTACAACGGTTTCGTTTCGATTATTTTTCTGAGCAATAATGTCGATGCCTCGCTGTTTTTGCCCTCGTGTTCCGTACACTCTACAAGTTGTGGGGTCAATGTCAGCTTGCTCTGCCAAAACATCTCTGCAAATATCTTGAAAAGGATACTCGCCGAGCTTCGAGAATTCAGGGAGTTGGCCCATTCGTACTGGGGGTATATCTGGCATCTAATAAAGACTCCAAATCTATCTGTTATCGCTTTCTATAATTCCATCGAGATGAAGGGCTAAAGGCTAACAGGTGCATTGCTCGGGTGCAAGCAACGGTGACTTGGGGATTTTAGGACTTTTTACCGGGAATGTTAGTGAGGACGATACGTGTGGACTAAATTACGCAGCTTCCTTTTGGTTTTCGACCTCCACCGATTGACCAAGTCTGCTAAGTCCCTTAAAGTCTAGAGAAGGGTTAGATTTGAAGTGGCCAATAACCTCTTCCAGCATGGCCTCTAAAGTTCGAACTCTGTCCGGATTAGGATCACAATATGTGGATAAGACTGTGGAAAAGCCCAAAGGTGGTGTGAAGGGCGAGAAAATTTATTAATCAGAAACCAATCCATATTGCTTCATTTCACCGTAAACGCCCTTTATCTCCTGATTTAATTGCGAGATGTATTCTCGTGCCACTTGGGAAAACAGGTCATCGCCGATGTTTTCCAGTTGGATTTGAAACTCTCCCTGTTTGAGTCGAGCAATTAGTTTATTGAACGCAGTCTTAACTTCGCCCGGTTTATCGTCGGACATTGGGATCTTAATAGGAATGTCTTTATTCTCTATATTGATGAAGTGCTTATCGCCTTCCTGCACAATAGTCGCTTTAATCGTTTCCATATATTTTACCTCGCTCGCCGAAGGCATCTTCTCCGCCTTCAAGAGTTTTCATACTAACTTTTTTCCAGTCTCGCTTATCATCCGTGTTCATAAGATTTACCAGGTTGTTCGAAAACGGATTCCCAACATACGTCCTATACCCCTCGCGCCCGTGGCACCGGTAGATCGAGTTATAAGGAAGCGTCCTGACAGCGATATTCGCATCGTGTGTGGAAATGAACACTTTTTTACCCGCGCGTGCCCGTTCCTTAATTAGGGGCACAATCACATCACTTATGTATTCGTTACCGAGACTTTTCTCCGGTTCATCCAAGATATAAACCTCTCTATCTGTGCCAAGCTCTTTCTGCAGCAGTACCATTGACGCTTCGCCGCTAGATGGCGAGTATTCCTCTCCATCGAGTACGAAATATTTTTTAAAAAGCAGCAATTCATACACGGTATTAATTGTCTCGACATTCTCAATCCGATTCAAAAGAGAAACGTATTGGAACAAGTCGTCGGCATAGGCGTGTGCCATAATTTTGCGGATGCATTTAATGAAATCATCTTGTGTTGTCTTCTTAACCGACGTCACACAAAGGAGTGAACCATCCTTAACCCCGCCCCGTTGGAATTTAAGTTCTGTGCGACAAGTTAGCTCACCTTTATCTGAGCCGAGATTTCCGACAGGCTCTTCGAGTAGGGGAATTGTTGTATCAACGGATTTTATAATCAGCGAGGAATTTAGCGATATGTTGACGCGGTTCATCGCATAATTCCGAAAACCAGTGCTGGTTGGTTTTGCAGGGATCCCTGTTTTGCGCTCGACCTCTCGGCGGAACAGCGTAATCGCAGAGTTTAGAAATCCGATCACTTTCCATACACTAAACAATGACGCTTTCCGATTTTCCAACCGTTCTACTAACGCGGAAAGAATTTCGATGATTTGCCTTTGCTCGACTTCATCGAGCTCATTTTTTACGGCAGTATTCTTGGTGAGAAACGCGAGGAATTTCTCCGTAGTTTCCACGGCTTCATTGGCATCAAGAAACCATCGTTTCGCTTCATTCGCCTCCTCTGGTTCAATATTTTTTAGGAGCATTTTTTGGGCGTTCTTATTCGTCACGGTGGCCGTAAAAAAGGCTGCATACTTGGCTAAACTCGTGACACCAATCTCACCCGCAGTACGTAAGGCCTTTATTTCATTAAGACAATAATTGATGCCGTAATCGTCTAGATCAACCTTCAAATCTTTACCTTTTAAATCGAAACTGGCTTCCAGCCGCCCGTTTCCCGACTCATAAACTCGCGCATCGACGCCATTCTCCGTGTAATGCCCCGCAATCGCCTTCAAGATGCATGTTTTACCTGTTCCCTTTGGTCCAAAGAGTAAATTGATATCATTAAATACCTTAATTTTTAGAACCGAACTATCGCCAAATGGTCGTACAGCAATATCTTCGGATGTTTTTCTGTCTAACGCGGTATTAATCGTCGTCAGATCTTTTTGTAGTAGTAGACAAAAATGCTCAAAGCTATCGACGGGTAGTCGAAGGTCTGGAAGCTTGTTCGCTAACTCTTCATACTTGGCCCAGTCATGGACATCAGACCCGTAAATCGAAGCATGGCCGTGTGCGATGTATATTCCTGCTGAAATTGAGTCCGTGACTTCCTTTAGGACGCAGCGCGGATTATGCGTTCCTATCATTAGTTTATCGAGAGCGGCGTCCGAAAGATTCGGTTTCTTTTGCTTATAGTGCGCCACGTATACGGGTTTAAGTGCATCAAATTTAGCCAGCACTTCTTCGATAGTCGCCGCGAACTTATCTGGACTGAAGCCATCGGTGAGCTTTTCTACAGTTTTAGAGAAAGCATCTGCCAACGTCGAAGAGACGATTACAAGTAAATGTCCTCTTGTTGCACCTTCAAAAATATCTAGCTCTATGCCAGGCCAGATCTGCACTTCCTTCGGCAAGCGAGCAGCGATTTCTGTGTACTGGTGCAGATCAAAAACATTATGGTTAGTGATTGCTACGATTCTAACATCGGTAGCGAGGATCGCATTGCAGAAATCGGCAGGTGAAACCTCTCTTGATGGAGCGTCACCGGACTTACACTTCTTGGTGTGTGTGTGGATGTCGATTTTCATTTATGCCAACGTAGTTAGTCTCATAGAATCCAAGTTCGTTTGCTGCTCCACACCAACAGCGGGTGATGGAACTTGAGGTGCCACCATTGATCAAGATCGCCCCACCACTCAGCCTATGTGGTTGGGTTGCCGTCGTCATCAATCATGGGAATAGCTGGAAATGGAACAGCCGGTACTCGATTCGCAAATCCAGCAGGAAACATCCTTCAACTGGAAGGCATACCACGGCTCCTCAACGGTCTCCTCGGAGATATTCATCACCCGCTTCATTAAGGTAAAGCGTAACAGGTAAGGCGGACAGGGACAAGTTGCTTATCTAAACCGAATTTTAGAAATTTTTCCCGGTCGTCCAGCCTATTGTCGAGCCTGTCAAAACGTTCATCGAGTCTTCGTCGTAGAAGTACAAAACCAGCATCCAGCATGTCGGCAATATCCCTGAGTGTAAGAGGTACGCTGGTCATATGAGGCAAGTTTAGCAGTGGTCAGTAATCTGGCAAACTGGACTTAGGGACTTCCGGACTTCATGCCGGGAACACCCCCGACACCTAACAGCTACGCAGTCTCCTCGCTATTTTGATCATCTGACGTTGGGCCAAGTCCCCGAAATCCCTTGAAGTCCACTGAAGCCGTGCCAGACTCAAGGTGTCCAATGACCTTGGCCAGCATCTCGTCTAGCACCTTAGTAGTTCGAGGTGTGTCCCGATTGGGGTCACAACTTGTGGATAAACCTGTGGATATCCCAAAATCGAAGAGAAAAGGCTCTGTAGAGCCATATATTTGAGAAAATCAGACTTGACGGAAACGGCAAGTTTAGCGCTCATTTGGACGAACCCCTACCGGGACTCGAACTCTTAGAGGGCAGGATCGCCCAAAGAATACCCGGAGTCCTCCTTCTCCCTTAATCTTGCCTGGAACGCGGTATACGCCACGGGATCGTTAGAAAGTCGGCTGTGTATCCTGAAGACTAAATTGGCGTAGTTAGTCAGATTTTCTTCTGCAATCCGAAGCTCTTCTTCTGAAAACTCCGGGTATAGGTCCCGGATCGTTACCTCTCCTTCGTGTTTTTTTGTCATCGCGCCACTTTAGCGCGAGCAGAGGGGGAAGGCAAATGGACGTTCCTTACTTGTGACCGCCGTTTCCTGATCGGGATCACGGCGATCTTTTTGCCGCTACGTCCGTTTTACCATATATTTTGGTCTCAATTTTACGACTCGGACGCTTAGATGACTTGGGGACTTTAGGACTTCATGCCGGGGACGCACCTTGCACCCAACAGCTACGCAGCTTCCTCAATATTTTGGGCGTCGATTGATTGACCAAGTCCCCGAAGTCCCTTGAAGTCCACTGAAGCCGTGCCAGACTCAAGGTGTCCAATGACCTTGGCCAGCATCTCGTCTAGCACCTTAGTAGTTCGAGGTGTGTCCCGATTGGGGTCACCACACGTGACAACCCCACGATCCGCGAAGATCGAAAATGGTAAAGACAGCTCAACCACAACGTTTTCCGGAGAGACCAACCGGTTCGAGGTTAACGTTTGGACAAGGTCCCGTTTTTCAGCCTGAATTGCGCATACGAATATAGCGTGCGCCGTATTTGCGAGTTCGAGGAACTCTTTCACTCGATCAATGACGCCCGTGGACTGCCCCGATTCTATAAGGCCAACACTTTCCTCGATACCGCGTCGGTCCATTATGAGGGCTGACTTTCTTTCCAGAAATAATTCCTTCTCAATGACACCGTCAAGATAAGCGTCGGTGAGACGCTGGAGCCGGCCATTCGCTTGTTTCAACCTCTGTTCCAGATTCGTTAGCGAGGTGCGCGTTCGCTGCAGCTCGTTGCCTTTCAACTTTTCCGTACGACCGCGCAAGTACGAAAGTTCTTCGTCATTGAAACGCAATCCCAGGAGCCTTTCGCGAATGACGTATTCGACCGTGTCGTCTCGGACGCATTTCGTTGGGCAGTTTCTGCTGTGGCACCGATAATACACGTGGCCTTTCTGGCGTTCTCCCACGAGGGAGTAGCTGCAGAGGCCACAGCGGAGCATCCGACGGTACACAAATTCGTGCGTCGCAAGCCTTCCATTGGTCTTGCCATCCATGACATCTTGGACGCTGTCCCAAAGGCGCTTGGAGATCAGAGGGTCATGAATGCCTGTAAAGCTCTCACCGCTACTACTCAATCGGATGACGCCCATGTAAAACGGGTTGCGGAGCAAACGGCACATGCCATTTCGGCTTATCGCCTGCCCCGCTTTGTTACGCAAGCCAACGGCGTGCAATTCAGCCCGAAGCGTTTCGAGACTGAATCGGCCGGTCGCGTACAGTTCAAACGCCCGCCGGACCAGCAGGCCGGTAGATGGATCGACCGTTTTGGCTTTTCCCCCGCCTTGGTCGCGATAGCCCAAGGGCGCAGCCAGTGGGTAGAAACCTTGTTTCAACCGGCCGTAAAAACCTTTGCGCGTTTCTTCCCGCAAATTGCGGATGTAGTCCGACGCTACCACCGCCTGAATGTCCGCCGACAACCTTCCTCCACGCGAGCGCAAATCCAAGCTTTCGTTGACAAAGTGAATGTCTACGCCTTGGTCAATTAGCTCACCCAAGTTCGCCCAATCCTTAAGATTCCTGGCGCTCCGATCTATTTTGTGAATGATAATGCCCCGTGCCTTACCTTGCCCCAGTTGTTTCAGCATTGCAGCAAACAACCGCCTGCCACCTTTGGCGGCTGTTTCCCGCTCTTCAAACCAAGCAGAGATCGGTAAGGTATGGGTCTGGGCATATCGCTCAATGGCCGCTCGCTGCTCTTGGAGCGAGACGCCATGTTCGCCTTGCTTGGCGGTGGACACACGAATGTAGGCGTAAAATCCTTGCATAAAAAAGGGGGGAAGGTAGCAAAAGAGAGCGCACTCAATCTTTCAGGTGATCGTATCGCGTGATTGTAAATCTGTCAAAGCCTTGAATCTTGCATATTCCTCCGGATCCGACCGCAATCGCTCATAAATTCGCAGGACCAGTTCGGCATACCGCGTTAGGTTCTCCTCCGCAATCTCAAGTTGTTCCGGCGTGAAATCTGGATAGAGGTCTTCGATCCGAATCTCTTTGTTGTCCCGATTGGGTGTTACCATGGGGACAATGTACGCTTCGTAATGCGACAATCCGAGACGAGCAAATTTGATTCACCGGGCACTTTAACACCCCTTTGAAATAAGTAGCGACTGCGGTTTGCTATTGGAATCATGCATAAATCTCATTTGGAACCCGTTCGTGAACGGTTGGCAAAAGCCAATGTAAAACCGCTCGTGTCAGCCATATTGCCGGATGGCCGGATTGTCGAGACCCTATACGACTCAGACAAAGGAGAGACACGATTTTGCATCGGTAACGAGGATCGCTGGGAGATTGCGAAGGACGTTAGAATGAACGGCCACACCGCTGTTCCATATTCACCGCAGAATAATCTTGTTCAGAATGAGATTGTCTTGTTCCCCTCCGCTATCGAGGAATATGGCACGGAAGAGAGCCTTGTTTCGGAGATCCAATCGTTCATCCATCGATACGTCGATGTCTCACCGCACTTTGAACAAGTTGCCAGCTACTATGTTCTCTTCACGTGGGTCTATGACGCCTTCAACGAACTTCCATACCTTCGTGCTCGCGGAGACTACGGCTCCGGCAAAACCCGTTTCCTCCTGACCATCGGTTCACTCTGCTACAAACCGATCTTTGCCAGTGGCGCATCCACGGTGTCGCCGCTCTTTCGCATGCTGGACACGTTTCGCGGTACCCTCATCATTGACGAGTGCGATTTTCGCTGGAGCGATGAACGGGCCGAATTGGTGAAGATACTCAATAACGGCAATGCCCGTGGCTTTCCAGTACTGCGTAGTGAAACCACACCACAAAAGGAATTCAATCCACGGGCATACTCAGTATTCGGACCCAAGCTGGTCGCGACGCGGGGCCACTTTGAAGACCAGGCATTGGAAAGCCGGTTCCTGACGGAAGAAATGGGCGTGCACCCGCTACGACACGACGTGCCAATCAATCTACCCAATGGTCATCGCGAGGAGGCTTGCCATCTGAGAAACAAGCTGCTCCTTTTCCGGTTGCGTAACAGGCATAAGAAGCCGATCTTGGACGGGCTCATGGAACGCTCGATTGAACCTCGGTTGCAACAAGTGTTCGCCCCACTCCTGAGTATGGTTAAGAGTCCTGAATCTCGAGAGGCCCTAAAGAAACTGGCGCGGGGCTATCATCAAGACCTCCTGACGGAGCGTGGTCTGGGAGTTGAGGCCCAAGTGCTAGAAGTCATCCGGGACTTACTGGCGGGTGGGCAAGAGCGAATTACAGTGAAGGATGTTTCCCAATTGTTCAGTGATCGGTTTGGCGACGAGCATGACCGCAAGATCACCTCGAAATGGATTGGTTCAATCATTCGCCGCAAACTTCGCTTATCGACGCACAAGAGTAACGGGGTCTTTGTGCTTTCGACTTCCGCGATATCGAAGTCCATTCAGTTGCTGGGCGAAAAATATGGCGTATCCGTAAACCCAAATATCCTTTCACATAGAACATCAAAGCCCTCTACCACATCTGGAAAATGATCACGGGCGACAACATGCGCAGAGTGCGGCTTGATAGTCCCAATAGTTTTTGAGTGAGTCGATTGGAATCCGATTCATACATCTGCTATCAACGATTGTTGATCGCAGTATTGGCATGAAGGGCCGTTCGATTCATAATGAATCTATATGGCGACACCCTACCTGTCCCACGTGACGCATCGGCTCGCGATGGAATTTTGGGGACGATTCGTCTTCGGGCAACGCACATACGAAATTGGGGACATGGGGACGTTCAGATTGGATTGCCATCCGCTCCCTTTTGGATTCTCATCTATGGTGGCCGCTTTGGTCCATCATTCATGAGACGTTTCCGATGTCCCGCTGAAAATCCCCAATGTCCCCAAATCCCCGGACGATTCAGTGTTGCCATTTGTCTGAGTTTAAAACTTGCTCTTCCCAACAAGATTGCGGCTCTTTAGCCGCCAAGGCCCTTCCCGTACGATGACGAAGTAATCCAAAGGTCGAGTTTATTCATTCGTCTAATCTACGTGGAAGTGCAAAAACTACCTAATTACATTCGCGCGCATCGTAAGCGGCAGGGGTTTTCCCAACGGCAACTCGCATTTCTTTTACATTGCCGGAGCGAAGCCAAACTATCTCGCTATGAGCATTTCATACAGGTGCCTACGCTGCCCACTGCCATTCGGCTTGCGATCATTCTAGATGTCCCAGTGCAGGAGCTTTTCGCGGGGACCTACCGGAACGCTTGCCGCGACACTGCTAAACGCGCATCGCTAATGGCCAAACGAGTAACGGGTCAAGGTACGAACAGCCTTCATCTGCGCCGCTTGGCGACGCTTGGGCAGATGAACATCCCGGCATCCCGCTAATCCTTTGGTATGGCTTCACGCTCTCGCACCCAGACGGTCATACTGGGCATCGATCTTTCCAGCAGGGGTTTTGGGTTTGCGCTATTCGAGGGACCGAATCGGCTAATCGACTGGGGTGTAAAACAGACGCGAAAGGATCGGCGCGAGAAAACCATTGGGCATATTCGTCAGCTCGTAAAACTCTATCGCCCCGGCGTGATCGTCACGGACGACTACCAAACCGGTGGCCGGAGGCGGCCGGAACGTGTGCGCGAGCTGATACAAGTCATCTCAGAAGTAGCGGACGATCTGAGAGTTCGCCACCACATCACCTCGTGGTTCCAAGTCAAGGCTACTTTTTCGCGGTGGGACGCAAAAACTAAACACGAGATCGCCACGCAGATAGCGGAGCTTCTGCCCGAACTGGCCCCTCGTGTTCCGCCCCGGCGCAAGCCCTGGATGAGTGAAGACTATCGAATGAGCATCTTTGACGCCGTCGCCTATTGCCTTACCTATTACCAAGCACCCGCCAACAGCCGAAAGGAAAGACAACCCCACGTCCCAAACTCAACATGAACAAGACTCCCCCACGTGTGCTGACGCTATACCTTAGTGTCAAATCGATCAGCATAGTGTGCTTAGAGGCGGGCGAAGCCGTTTACTATGCTTGCACGCCGTTACCACCTACCCCCTTTAAGCGTCTCTCCGAAATAATACGCACCCTTTCAACCGCCACCCGCAATTTGCGACCGACAGCCATTGTTTTGGCCGGAGACGGAACTCGTACGATATTTGGCCGATTTCTGTTGAGGATGGTCATCAAGGAAATGCGAACCCTCCTAGCCAACCGAGATCCGAGTGTTCGCATTGTCCGGCACCAACGCTCTATCGCTCAACGGTTCAGCGGTTCGGACCAAGTGAGTGAAATCATGCGGCAAATGCGCGGACTTAGACCACGCGCCAGGAAGGAACTCGCCAAGGCAGTCGCCGTAGCGCTGGCGAATCAGAACTCGTAACCCTTTTCCGAATCCGCCCGTTCCCTTGGCGCGAGGACCACGTAACGGTCGTCGCGCCCAGGGAGCCGGTGGCACGCGCTCCAAACGAATAGTTCTTTGTAATGGAGACTTTGTGTCTCAGAAAGGAGTTGGTCATGCCAAGTCTCACCAAGGCGCACGACGAACTGTATCGTCGGGCACCGGATGAACGTTTCCCGTCGTTGCAAAAGCTTTTGAAGCATTGCCAGCGCGTTAAGGCCCAGTCACAGACGCGGTGGCAGGAACCATCGGGAATCAGGCCCTGTGCGCTCGAAGGCCGCCTGAAGCTGGATGTCAATGGGGAGGAGTTCCGGCTAAGCGACTGGAGTTTCTCGCAATTATGCCGACTGGCCGACGTGCAAAAGGACACGGTAAACCGGCTTTCGGCAAACACCGCTTGTCTTGTGCTCGACGAAACCTTGCCGAAGGGCGACAAGCCGTGGCAAATATTCACCACGGAGCAGACAGCCCGCGCCGTGCATGGCGTCAGCTACACGCGGTTGTACAATGCTGATGTACTTTCGATGGTTGTCGAGTGGGCAACCAACTTCCAGCCGCCCCAGGAGGCGGCGGGTGGCGGGACGGGCCTGTATTGCGGCGAACAGGACATGTTCTGCTTTCTCATCGACCCGACCGGCTGGATTGAAATCGGCGACGCAGCGTTCGCGCCGGGCTTCTTTCTGTGGAACTCAGAGGTTGGACGCCGGACCATCGGTATCCAGAGCTTCTGGTTTCAGGCGGTCTGCCAGAACCACATTGTCTGGGACGTGACGGACGTATCCGAGTTCTCGCGCAAGCACACGAGTAACGTCCACGACGCGCTGGAACAAATCCGGCAGGTTGTCGAGCAGCTCATCGAGACAAGGGATCGTAGACGCAACGAGTTCGGCAACCTCATTAAGAAGGCAATGCAAATGCGCTTTGACGGTGAACCGGACGACGTGCTTCGCATTATCCAAGATCATGGGCTGAACCGCGCCCTCGCAAAGCAGGCATTAGAGGCCGCGCAGCGTAAAGGGGCGCTCACGCTTTTTTCCATCGTGGATGCCCTGACCTGTATGTCTCAACTGCGATTCCCAAACGGCGGTGACCGGTCCGAAGTTGATCAGAAGGCTGGCCGATTGTTGGCCCTTGCCGCCTAGGGCGAAAGGGGAAGTCTCATGGGATCTGTATGCGATTCAGCCGATATCGACCGGTTCATGCGGTCATCGGAAGGCAAGGCAAGACTTGATGACATTCGACTGGCAGTGGAAGGCAAGTTGATTGAGAGCATTTCGTTCTCGAATGAAATGCTCCATGTTGGAATAGAATTCCATTTCCAGGATGGGACGAAATTTGATTGTACGCTTCCGGAACTCGACGTGGAATATCTCCGCGCAGAGTACGATGTTGTGCTGCAACGGGAATACTATGTTGATTACCCGTCACGATTCCAAGACGGAAATAGTTGAACCCTGTGTGCCTTGTATTTGCCGCCATCCACCTCAAGCAGGTGCATGGCGGCTTTTTATGCATCCAAGGAACGGTTTTTGCCAAACAGGATAAGGCGACTTAACGCTAGCCTTTGCGCGCCCATTCGTATTCGGACGACCAAACGTCGTCCACGACGTTGTCGTACCACGAACAATGGCCAGTCAGTGATTTGGAGTTGGCGCTGATTTTCAACAGAAAGGTTCCCGTGCCCGCCAAGATGCGCGAGTCCTTGCGGCGAAAAGAGCCGTAGAAAGCGTTTCGCTTAATGACGCCCCAGTACACGAAAGGGTCGTGGGGTTCGCCGTGGACATGCCCGTTGCCAAGGACAAACCTGCCGAATTGCTGCAATGTTGCGTCGATCTTAACTGAATTCTGGCGAAGTGATGTAGTGGGGTCAGAAAATTTCACGACCCATTTCGCCTCCAATTGGGGCACGTCGCTGACAACGAAGCCGGACAAACGGCCCAGCTGCTTGCCAAGGGCAGGTGTCAGCGCACTGGCAAGGAATGCAAGCACATACGTCAAGATATCCTGTATCGCAATTTTCATGCATGGTTGGTTAAGTCCTTGTAATAAACGATCATGTTCCCGCCTTCCGACAGATACGGGGTCACGATTCCCGCTGGTATCATCCCCATCTTTTGGTAAAACGACCGGGCAGACGCGAACTCCTGCGTGGAGTACGTCTCGACAAAAAGTTTTCGATAACCCCATTGCCTGGCGCGATCCAGTACGAAATGGAAGAGAATTTGGCCGAGACCTTCACCTTGACGGCCTGTCTCGACAGTAAACCAAGCCAACCATACGTTCTCACTTGGACCCCAACAATAGTGGTGTAGGCCGACTATACCTTGGACGGCAGAGTCCACAACGACGACATAATAATTCCTGCCATCATTCAGGTTCTGGTTTTTACAGGCAAAGTGAAATTCAAGTGTCTTGGCCGCCTGCTGCGCCTCACACCGATTCATTCCCAATTCAATGAGCCGAACCACTGCGTGGACATCAGCCTCCACGAGCGGTCGCAGAATGCCGTTGCCGTCACGGTCGGGCTGATTGCCTTCGATGGGACGATAGACGATTGACGAAAGTACGTTGAAGCAGATATTGATATCCAAGGCCAGTGGGCCTCCATAAAACTTCCCACATATGGGAAAGGATACCCGATACCGTAGCTTCCCGCAAGTGGGAAACTTAATGGAATCATTGGCGAAAAGACTGGGTAGAAGGCTCAAGGAGATGAGGGGAAATATCTCGCAGCTTCAGTACGCGCGAAAACTGGGGATTTCGAGTTCTTCGCTTAATCGCATCGAATTGGGCGAGCAAAATGTGTCGCTGAAGACTCTGGATCAACTTTGCAGGCGTTTGAAATGCAGCGTCGGGGATTTGTTTGCCGACTAATGGAGTCGCACATTGCTAGAGTACGCTCAAAGTGCCGTTTTTTTATTCGACGAGGTAGAGTGAACGCATAGACGCAAGTTCTTGTAAAGAATTTCACCGCCGCGACATGAATCGATACAGAGGCATAGGTAGATTCATAGAGGATCTCAGCCGAGATCCAATGTCACGCCGAATCCTTGCGTTCCGACTTGGTCAATCGATCTCGAAGATCATTCCAGTAATCCGTCCGAGATTCACCAGTACTCAACCGAGTAGCAATAGGAATTGTCCTGGTGCGTGATCTTGGTGATGTTCTCGCCAATTCCTGAGATCATTTCACTAGGTCCACAAAACGCGGCCCACCCTACCAAATTACTTAGAACCTCTAACAAAAACTAAAGTTTTTGGAAACGATGCAGATTTATTCTACAGAGCGCAAGCAGGTCACCGGGTTGCAGGAAGGAGTGTATAGCTCGCGAGAGACTGCCCGAAGAACTGTGGATGCTCATCAAACCACTTTTGTCCCCAGACAAAGAGCCCAAGAGCAACGGTCGTCCGGCAAATCCAAATCGCAAGGCACTTACCGGCATTTTGCTTGTATTGCGCATGGCAGGAATCGGGCATGGCAGCGCGTGTACGAAACGATGCTGGCAGAACTACACAAGGCAGACCAACTCGATTGGTCGCGGGTGATCGTGGATTCCTTCAGCGTCCGCGCGGTTTTTGGGGGTCCAAACCTGCCCGAACTCCACGGACAGGCGTGAACTCGGCACCAAGCACCATAATCACTTCCAATGCACAAGGAGTACCCCTGGCTGCGCTTATAACCGGCGCAAATCGAAATGATGTGACTCAACTTCCCTCTGATTAACGCAATTCCTGCCATGCGTGAAAAAGCCGGCCGGCCGCGTAAAAACCGCGGGTAATACTTAATGACCGCGGATGCGATTCGAACTCCCATCGCATCAAAATCCTCGAACGAAGTATGCGTTCGCTCCTTGCGCGGCGCAACACGGAAGTAACTTGGGCGTACTGCGCTGGGTCGTCGAGTGCACCAGCAGTTGGCTCCACAAATACCGAAGGCTCGCCATATGTTACGAACTGCGGGGAAATCCATCACGTGTTCCTCACTCTGGCCTCTATTTGCATAGCTTTCGTTTCATAGAAAATTTTTGTTAGAGGTTCTAACTAAAAAACGGGCCAACTGTCTCTAGCGGCACTAGCTTTAAAGCGCACGCTGTTTACTTCAAATGTTCAAAAGTTGGCTGTTCTATTTGGTTTGCTCTTGAGAGGCCGTGATGTTCTTATAGTTCACGAGAAGCTTCCCTTCAGACACTTCTTTGATCAGTATGTCCTTGGCATGTGCATTGTCACAATCTATCTCCAACGTGTTAGGTTCTGGCCAATTATAACGCAATTCTCGAAGCCCTCGAACTCTAAATATAACTTTATCATTGTCGGGATCCAGAGGAGATTTATGCAGTTTAATATTGACTCCTACTTCTTCGGAATCGAGTAATGGACGCACAAAAATCTCGGAAACGCTTGCTGTGCCAGCATCCCAACTCCGGTGAAAAAAGGAGAGAGCGAACTCATTAGCAGGGCTTATCGCAAGGCTCTTTGTTATCTCTACGGGCTTTACTGTCGTATATGTTATGGTGTAGCCACTTTGCGCCGCTTCTGGAGGTATCGCCATCACAGCCTCATTCGCCAGTAAAGATATACATTTAATTGCAATAGCGCTTTCGCTCAACCAACTTATTTCTAATAAAGGTCTATACTTAGTTACGAACAAATCCACACGCTTCTTTGAAAGCAAATCATCCTCATGTTTTGCAACAGAAATAAGAGTGTAAAAATTTGATAAAAGCATCGGGTTCTGTGACCATGCATACGCAGTGTGTTCATTATCGGGAGAATCGGCTTTGCCTAACAAGCTGTAAGTTGAGCCATGAGCTGCGATATAATTCTTAAGTTCTTCATTTGGCGAAATGGCAACCAGAAAAACGAAAGAAACAGTTACAGTCAACATAGACGTCTCCTCTTATCGGACATCTCAACAATATCATAGAATTTGTTTACAATAAACATCGCGCGCGCCGCACCTCTCTATAGCAACGCTTCGATTTGCGCTATCTGGGCAGCATGTTTTTTCTCTAAGCAACGAAACCATGCGGCGCTTTTTAGTTTCTGGCAACCCGGATATCGTCGGTTGATTTTTCGACGCAATTCCTTCGCATTGCTCTTGTGTTTTTCCGCTACGGTAAAGAAATATCGATATCCCTCTCTTATCACGTCTTGGTCGGACCACCATTCGTTTATAGTGGGGTGCCAGTGTGTTTTCACGTCAACAGCGCCGGAAGCAATGAGTGCTGTGTCAAGATCAAAACCTATGGCCGCGGCTGTTGCCCCATAATTAAAGTTTCCCAAAAACTCTGCACTAGTAGATTCAGGCCCAAACTTGTCAATGATCCATGCTGGTGGATTCACTTTGTAATCCCATCGGCCGTTATTTTTAACTAACTCCATCCAATCCATAGTGGTCATATTGCTTGAAATTGCCATCTCTATATTCCTATTAACCAGTCGCAAGGTCATATGAGGGGGTAGTGGCGTTTCTGACGTTAGTCCTAACGGATCAGTGAAATTAACGGGGTTTGCGGAGACATATGAATACAAATTTGACCCTTGCGCACTGGCTTCCGGATCTCGACTCATCCAAATTCCCAGGCTAGGTTTGTAGTATCGGTAAGGTGCAAAGTGCGTGTCGGCCGTGTCGTCCCATTCAAGGCCAGAATAGTTGTAGCGTGTGGAAATACCTGATGACTGAAACAATTCTCCATCGGGTGTAAATTCGTGTTGCGCGATTGAAATTCGGTCCGCGTCTCGAACTTGGCGAACTGAGCCAAGTTTATCGTGAGTATAATAGCGCGCATTACTTACGGCAGGTGCCGCACCAGGCAATTCGGCTAAATCTCCGATATGTGTCGCTGTCAGCGTGTTCGAACCGTCTTCTTCGTTCAGAAGATTCCAACCCCGGTCATAATTGTACCATGTCGTCACGCCGCCGGAAACGCGCTCCCTTCGCTTCGCATCGCCACCGTACTCAAACTCGACGGTTCCTTCGCCAGCGAAATTGGAAGCCACTTTGGTTAATTTGTCGCCGTAGTTCCAATAGTAGCTTGCGGAATAACCGCCACTAGCCTTCGTCGTCATTCGACCCCAATCGTCGTATCCGAACGTGGTATCCGTACCGGAGAGTGTTTGTTTGGTCATCTCGTTACCGAAAGTGAAAAAGTAGGTGTACGTAGTCGTCGTGATGCCGTCGTACGTCTCTTTGGTGGTCATGTTGTCGGAAAGGGAGTAAGAATAGGTCCACCGCTTCAGCAATGTTCCGCCGGAATTCTTGCGTTCAGCCTTGGTCAACCGGTCACGAAGGTCATACCAGTAATCCCAATAGGAATTGTCCTGGTGCGTGATCTTGGTGATGTTCTCGCCACTGGTAAGCGCGTAGGTAAAACCGTCGAGCACCGTTCCACCGTCTTTGTGCTCGATCTTCGTCATACGGTTCCGGTTGTCGTAGCTGTACACGGTCGTCATGCCGTTGGGATGACTGTACTGCGTCGGTTGGCCAAGGGTGTTGTAATCGTGGTCCCAGACCTTCGACCCCGGCGCTGTGATGGTGCTCACTTCGTTCCGGTCGGTGTACGTGTACGTCACCTGGCTTCCGTGATAGTCGTCCATCGTAAGGACATTTCCGGCAGCGTCGTAGGTGTAGTCGAGCGTCGAGTCGTCGTAGTCCGTTAACTGTGTCAAACGGCCAGCATTGTCATAGGCGTATCGCAGGCCATCTACGGCATCTATCCAATCGGTGAGTTTTGTCAATTGGCCATTGGCGTTATACGCGTAAACGGCGTCGTTGGTATTGCCACCGGCGGTATACCGAATCTTGGTCAATTGGCCCGTGGTCCCGTGATAGAACCATTCGGTCGGGTTAACAGTGCCGGAGCCACTCGCGCCAACCTTTATCTGTCTGCCCGTGGCATCATAAAAATACTTTGTGACCTTGCCATCGGCATAGTTCACCTTGGTCAGGTTTCCATCCAAATCGTTGTCGTAATCCGTAACGTTCCCGCCGCCGTCTGTGACCGTGGAAATGCTACCGTCCCACCAGTCGTACTCGTACTCCACATACGAGCCGACGCCGTCGCTTTGTCTGGTCATTTCCCCAAACCAGTTGTAGATATAGTCCACATCCTTCCC
>Ga0163150_10004176_pt1 | contig 19549 bp, 18 predicted proteins | sample OliLakLV19P2IB_FD_148628 | JGI IMG/M metagenome (GOLD analysis project Ga0163150, IMG submission 148628) | Freshwater microbial mat bacterial communities from Lake Vanda, McMurdo Dry Valleys, Antarctica - Oligotrophic Lake LV.19.P2.IB | ecosystem: Environmental > Aquatic > Freshwater > Lake >...
GAATAAGGGGGATGACCTGTATGGTTACCGTACAGAGTTTGTGCAGCTGGTGCGCAAGGCTAAAACTGCAAAGGCACTATAGTTAGGATTTGAAAAGACAGAAGGATCTGCATATGACGACTAAAAAGAAAATATTCACGCTGCTCGCTTGGTTGCAACTGGTAATCAGTATCTTGATGGCAGCATTAATGGTCTGGGGTTACCTGACCTACCGCGCACCAATAGGCCAGTTCGTGAAATCCATCGAAGCAACCATGTTGGCTGGTTCAAGTCTACTTGAGGGAACGCGTGAAACTATCGAAGCCAGGAGTGCCTATATTGACGAAACAGGAAAATTACTTATTGCACTGAGAAAGACTCTTAGAGTTTTTTCAAAGGTTGTCAAAAATCAGCAAACGATGGTTCCTCAATACGCCGAAAGCTTGCGCTCAGCTTCCAGTATAGCGATGAGCATGAGTGGTGTGCTGCACCATACGGGCAATGACTTAATGATTGCTAGGGTTCCCACAGGAATTAATTTAAGGCATGGTCTTCCCAAATTTGAATATCACTACCCCTTTAAAAATCTCGCGGCCACATTGGAGCAAAATTCCAAGGAATTCGATATTATCGGTACTCGCATCGCGGTTATCACGGACACAATCGCGAGTGATGGTCAAAATGTGGGTACTGCGATGAATGCATTAACAAACCAATCCCTGAAGATGGTGAATGAAACATTCTTGGCATTGTTTATATTGAAGCAAGGATTGCCAAAGGCATTAGAAGACATTCAGGTAGTCTCAGATAATCTGAAAAATCTCAGTGCTCACGTGCATTTCCTGAGCTATATCGGCATCGTGCTACTTACTTTTGGCTTGCTTATGTCCGGGTGGTGTTTCTTACATAGCATAGGTGCACTAATGGTCGTGAAGTCCCAGGCCTTCGAAAAACCCGCAGCCAAGATCAATGCAGCAGTTCATTTATCAACAAAATGAGAATCAAGAGACTATGCAAGCACGGGGTGACGGAGTCGTCGAAGATTGTCACTCGTGCTGCCACCATATCCCAATCTTGGTTACGACATACCAAACTGCCCCGAGAATCAACAGGGTCGCCGACCAGGACAATCCCTCGGTGTCGTCAAGCGCATCACCATAGGGCAGGAACCAGCTGAATCCACCGAATATCATCAGGAATAGCGAAATAAAAAGCTGTGCCTTGAGCACCTTGCTGGTTCGCTGAGTCGTAATAGTCATTCTCAGTTTCCTCTTAGAATGGAATAGGGTTTCCTTGCAAGCTCATATGCCTCATCAAGACCTGATCGTACCGTGATTATCAGACCTTGCTTGTCTGGTACGGGAATACCAGGGGTATAGTCCTGAAGCACCGTCGTCATTGCATCAAATCTATCCCGAATGACTCCGACTTTTTCGGCGATTACCTCCTTTGTCTTGTCGATGGGTTTCTCGCAGAATGTATCGGTATAGACCTGATAGCGGACACCGAGTTCTGTTGTTGCAACCTCGATTTCTTTAAACATTTGACACATCTCGTAAATACCACCTGCCGTCATTCCGATGCTCGCTGCGTCACCCAGGACAGGGATCCATCCAAGAAATTCTCCGGCAGCATCATAGAGGGCAACTTTTGTAAAACGTCTGGTTGCCTTTTTCTCTATGGCTTTTCCGCTAGCTCCAAATTTCTTGAGTTTACGTTTATTTAGATCAAGTTCAGCACCTCTTTTTCTGATTTCATCCGTGCTTCTATAAAGGTCGTCTGATGCTTTCAATAAAGCCTTATTCTTGCGGGCAATAGTGGCTTTCTTCCTTTCAAGATCAACTTCAATATCAGCTATTTTGATCTTGGATTTATCGGCCTTTACTCGTACTCGACGCAGGGCATCACTCGCCTCAGAGAGTAACGTGGCTCCTAAGAAGTATCCCATAGCGCTATTGAATCGCTCCGCAATTGCCGGATTGAAGTGCGCCAGAAAGGAAACGGAAGAGAAGGCAATTAGTAGCGCCATTATGATGGCCAATATCGGGTGTTTGATGAGAAACCAAAGACCTTGAAAAGGTAGTTTTATCACTCGGACTGCAAAAGACGGACCTTGGTTTGATTGTGCATGTTCCATTCTAAAAGCCTCTATTAGAATTTCTCCGACGAATGCAGTTTGGGGCCATGTAGGAGGGGGAGTATTTTTATAAAAATGATCTCACATCTCCCCTCGATCACGTTCCGGTAAGAAATCTACAATAGGCAGTTAAATACAAAAGGGGCGCCTGTGGGGCAACTGTCAGGATCGATCGGTGCGACTGCGAAAGAAGGTTTTTCCTTCAGGTACTCCAGCAACTTCTGCAGCCTAATATTGTCTTGATGCTCGTCCCACAGATCAAAAATAACTATGGTGGCGGCTGTCGTGGCGATGACCACTACACCAACTCCCGTGGCCATCACCAGGGTGCCACCAGCCACACCGGCTCCACCACTAACCAGCGCACCACCGCCCAACCACGCCAAGCTTGCATTTGTGGCAGCCACCCCGCTGAGTGATGAGATCGCTACACCCGTTCCCGCAACGCCATAGGTTGATATCAAACCCAGTGCAGCTGCAGAGGCGATAGTACCCGCGCTGGCTCCTGCTAGTCCCGCTGCTGCGGCGCGATTCGCTGTCTGAAGGTCGTAATAGCCAAGCCAGTAGCCGCCATACGCGAACAAAATGCCCGTTGCTCCACCTCCCACCACCCCGCCAGTGAGGTTGGCAAAGCGGTCAGCCGAGCGCAGGCCCGTGAGCTCCGCCATCCTACTGGAAGCGGAATAGCCGTATGCGCTGTTCAGGAGCGCGTAGCTGGTAGTATTACCCAGTGCAGCGCCCGCCAAGGCGCTTCCTCCGGCCAGGCTGGCCATACCGAGGGCGCGGAACCAGTCGGGGGTGTCACCGTTAACCAGTGCGGCTCCTGTTTCGAGCGGTAGAACTATCAGCATCGAGTAAGCGCCCATCTTGATTGATTCAAGCGCCGCATAACGTGCGAATGTGCGACTTGAAAGGGTTTCCTCCAGCGATTGACTGCTTTGCTGTATACCCCGGGCCAGATAGCGGGCTTCGTTATTGTCTAGTTGCGGCATCTGCCGACGGATCTCACCAGCAAGATTGTTTCTGACGATCGCATAATCAGAGGAGGCGGTTCCGGGTGATACAGGAATGCTAGCGATTATTGGTAGCTTTGCGAGATTACCGCCGACGGCATCCACAGTGGTGGCATCGCGGATGATGACGGTTAGTGCATTACCTGAAGTTTTCACCTGAAAAATTCGCCTACGGTAGCTGATCTGCCCATTTGCTGCAGACTCGTGCAGGACCGTCAGCCGGTCCAGTTGCTGTATGGCTTTTGGCATTGCCTCAGCAGGCCCATCGTATTGCCACGGTCCTGCACCGCTTGCCGGACGCCAGAATCTCACGGACTCCGTATCACTCAGCGGAACTGTCATAATCCGCTTCGCCGACATACCCGTCGGAACCTTCGCTGTCGTCATCGACGCTCGTGCTTGTATAGCGATAGTTTTATAGCGTTTTGCCAGCCCTGCAAGGCGTTCGGACGTGTATCGATCGCCCATCTGGATGTCGCCGCGAACGGTGCGAAGCAGTTGTGCTGAGCCAAACTTTGTTTCATCCACCATCAGTCGATAAGGAACCCCGTTTTCATCGAGTTGTACCGACACATGATCGAGTCCCTGCGGGCCCAGGCGTGGTGAGACATCCAGCCATTTGCCACTGTGATGCATATAGTTGGCGACTCTCTGGTTGCGTATTGCCTCGCCGACTTCCCCGCGCAGTACACTTGGAGTTATCGCCGATTTGGCTATGGCGATATCTGCACGTACCAGCGCGGATTGATAGATAGCGGCGCTACTTGCAAGCACTCCTGCCGTCGTTTCGGCCGAAGGGGTGCCCTGCGCGAACGCTACCTGGGCGGAGAGGGTGAGTGAGGCGATAATTGTGTAGAGTTTGTGCATCAGAAATCTGTGAGGGCTTTCTTATTTCCCTCAGCCAAATGCTTTTGAATTTCGAAAGCAGTCTCACCATCTACCTTATCTATCAACTTTCCAAGTACGTCTCTGAATGCATTGCCAGTCTCAGATGTCAGCAAGGCCTGATCAATGTCTGCAAGTTTTGTATTCTTCAGAATCCACCAAACTTTATCGTTTGCTGATGTCACAAAATTCGTCTCATCATATGACTTGAACGCAATTGCTGTTTGCCCTATTGCCCACTTCTGGTAGGCGTCGAACTGCCGACGCTGTACATCGGCGAGATTTTTCTGGACACGCTTCAATGCCAACTCAACAATTTTTCGACCCTTAACGCTAGTAATCAGCTTCGATTGGTTAAATATTTCCTCAGCCAGCGTCTTGATCTCCTCGATTTTCCTCTGGTTTTTTGGTGGATTGGTAGGTACCCCAATCCACTCGAAATTGGCTTTCGAAAGTTCGTCAGCCTGTTCTAGTAGATCAGCTATATTAGCAATAGGACGTACCGATTCAATTCTCGAAAAATCATCAGAAAGTTTTTTAATGGTTATTGGATATCCGTCCATCTTATTGCTCAGCGCCATGGGAAGGCCTGTCTGGTCTACTCCCCATAATTGTCCCAAAGTGGCTTCTGCGGTTTGCAAAAGAGACACCGCTTTTTCAGGCTGGTTCATTGACGCAACTAGATTTGCCATTAGCGTATCGAGTGTAGAAGCAAGCAAAGTGGCGCGAAGCACGAGTCGAGAGAGGTCTAGCTCATTCTCAGCACGATGAAGTAATTCGGAATCTGGCTGCTCCTCGCGCAATGAACCGACAGTATCGGCCAACGTGTCAACAAGCCCCGCAATATGTTCGGAGTCTGCCCATGACTCTTCTATGGTCTTTGTGGTATTGAGGTCGTCAAGTTGCGACTTCCAATCCACTGATTGGGGTGTGGGAGCCTGTCTGGCAAGCACTGCCGCTTCCCGGTCCTCTGCCTCGCCAAGCAGTGAAAGTAATTCTGCGATGCGTGCCGGGGGAACCTGATACGTCGATACCTGCAACACAGAACGCAGCTGTGCGATATCCTCCGTCTGAGGATCAGTCGTAGCCATAACCAAGTCGGAATATGCCTGCAGGAAGCGATACTCGGACGGTGCGTGATTAATTGCGCTCAGGTAGTAGATAGCCGCAAGCTTTGTATCGCCGCTAGTCTTCGCTTTTTCGGCGAGGGCTAAAGCTTCCTCAGCGAGAAGTGTATGATCCTGGAAGAGCGCCCCGTTATTGATGATGTCATCGACTTCGTTCCGAAGGTTCTGGAGACTCGCATTATTTTGTGTCGTCAGCGCGTCATCCAGTTTGTCGCGTAGAGCCTCGAACTGCGCTTCACGTGCCGACGCATATTCCGTCTTCATGAGTACGACTGAATTCTGAACGGCTTCCAGTTTTTGCGTCAGCTCGCTGAGCTGGGCGTGATCTTGTTGCCGCTCGCCAGCTTGTTGCGACGCCAACACGGATATCTGGATTTTTTGCTGCTCATGTAAATAGAGCTGAGATGCAACAATAACTGCGACGACGAGGACCAATGCGATTATGTTTTTCATGCCATTTCCGTAAGTTCACTCAGAATTGCAGGAAGTATAATAACCTTACTCATCCGAAAGCCAATTGATATACACCTGCTGACATCGGTCCTATCTGAATATCATCAGAGTTTCCGACACCAAAGAGCTCCCGCCGATTGTCGAGGTGAGACGCTACCTTTTACAGTAACCGCCGCGAGTATCGCTATAGCCACTGGGGCATTTGCTTCCCGATTTAACGATCACATTATCTTGTCGAGTAGTGTTGTTTACACAGTAGTTACCTTTGGTATTGCTCCAACCGGGCGGGCACTCACCCCCTATCTTCGTCAGCACCTGCTTGGGTTCATTGCTGTAAGATCTGCAGTAGTTACCGGAAGTGTCAGAATAGCCTGGCGGGCATTTGTTACCGGATTTTTCGATATAGGTATCAGCGCTTACCGCGGTACTAAATGCAACCAATAGGTAGAAAAAGAACTTCATGCTTTACTCCTCTACGTTCAGACTAGAATAGGCATTGGTTTTCAGTTAGTGGCTGCATAATAGCAGTCTGGCGAATGCACGAGGCAACTGTATACATCCACACGTAGTATTTTCACGCATGAGAAACTGTGAACAGGACCGCCCGAGTCTCCCTCAGACTGATGGCCATGATCAACGCCCGGATCACTGTCTTTACCCAGAGACTCGCCCGCGGCTAAAGCATCATACCCACGTTTCCACATACCCAGGAGCATGAGCCCAATATCCAAGCAATGTGAAACCTCCACAATCGAATGGCCCGCGTCTGTCGCCCGCGTTGCGGTATCACTCTTGCAGTTTTCTGGCTAATTTAGTTTTGGTCTTGTCATTGTTCACCATGTTATGGCATTTTACGGCCCTATTACGGTGTCCGGTTTTATTCAACCACTTCAGTTTTAGTCTGCGGAGTATTGGTAATTGCCGAAGAGGCGCTATGCCACCTTCAGCGACGAATGCACGGTTGGGGATAGGTGCATTTACAGAAAGGATTTTGCCTAATCCTATTAAACCTAAAAAGGAATGTCGTTATCGTCAAAGTCTGGCGGCGCCGTTCCGGGGGGTCCGGACGATTGTCCTTGCGGAGAAAACGTGGTTTCGTTTTCTGCAGTAACGATTTTCCATCCCTGGAGATTGTTGAAGTAACGGCCGTTGTATTCACGGCCACGTATATCAAAGGTGACCGTGACTTGTTGCCCGACCTGCAGGTTTTCGAGCAAGCCTACTTTATCCTGCACAAATTCGAGGTTGATTTCCTGCGGGTACTTGCCGTCTTCTACGATGACAACCATTTCCCGTTTGGTGAATCCACTATCGAAGGTTTGCACCGCCTGAATGAGCTTTACTTTACCTGTCAAATCATAAGCCACTTAAGCATTCCCTTGTTATCAAACCCTTGCCCCGATAGCGGCCACAGTCTAGCCCGCCGATAGTAGGATGTGTAGCTTTTGCCAATTAAGCGCTACCTGGAAAAAATCGCCTGCCACTTCCGCTCCAACTCCTCCGCGCCGATAGCATTGAGCGTTTCGATATTCCTGTCGGGAATCTGGTGCGGATCGGCAAAGTCTGCCAACGCGCGAGTTAACATATCTTCCCTGAGCAGGTGGATCAGTGGATACGGTGCGCGGTTACTATAGTGGCTGGCGGCGTCCGGCGCCTCGCCCGCAAAGCGATACTGCGGGTGAAAGCTGGCCAGTTGCACCACACCCTCAAGGCCAGCTTCCCGCAACAATTCCTGAGCATCATCGAGAAACCATAAATAGTCTGCGAAGTCGTGCAGTGCGTGGGGAAAGGTGAGCAGGGTGGTGGCGATGTCCTGCTCCGTGCTGCGCTGCAGCAAATCCAGCTCCTGCAGGACTGCCTGTCGCAGCGCCGCCGCGTCACTGGCCGTGCAGACTGCAATGCGCAGGTTGGACGCGCCCAACACCGTGCGCGCAAAGGGGCACAGGTTCAGGCCGACCACAAAGTCGTCCAGCCACAATCGTATATGACGCTCAACGTCCCCGGTCACCAGCAAGACCTGTGTAACCGGGATCGCATCATGCCATGATGGCCGGCAACTCTTTCTGCAGCGTCGTTTTGTCTTTTATCGCCGCGCCGGTCAGAGCAAAGCCCAGCAGTCTGCCGCCGCTGTCGCGGAACTGGGCCTTGACGTTGTTGCCGTCGACTTCGACGGTCCACTCGCCCTGCGTGCCGGGCGCCACTGGCGCGACCACCACCGGGCAAGCCGGAGTTTTGATGGTCACCGGCATGGCCGGGTAGCTGACCTCGGTGGGCTCCCCCGCCAGGGTTTTGCCCAGCGCCTTGGCCGCCGCCATCAACGGTGCGACATACACCAGCACATGGCCATTGACCTCGGCGCAATCGCCCATGGCATAGACGTTGGGAGCACTCGTCTCCAGCAGTCGGTTGGTAACCACGCCGCGGTTGGTGGCGATGCCGCTGGCCTTGGCCAACTCGGTTCGAGGACGCACACCCACCGCAGAAAGGACGATGTCGGCGGCAATGGTCGCGCCATTGTTGAGGCTCACTACGACGCCCTTCCCGGCTTTGTTGACCGCAGTCACCAGCGGCCCGAAATGGAACGTTGCGCCCTTCGCCTCCAGTGCGGCCTGCACCGCTTTGCCGGCAGGTTCCGGCAACAGGGTGGGCAGGCAGTAACCGAGCGGATCCACAACTTCCACCTCGAAGCCACCGTTGAGCAAATCGTTGGTGTACTCGCAGCCGATCAGTCCGCCGCCAATGATGCATATCTTCTTCACCGCATTCTTGGCCACCGCTGTGCGAAAATCACCGTAATCCAACAGGTCGTTCACGGAGTACACCAGTTCCAGGCCGTCACCTGCGATCGGGGGGCGGATCACTTCGGCGCCCAACGCCAACACCAGTTTGCCGTAGTGGATCGCGGTGTCGGCGTCAGCGACTTTGAGCAACTGCTGCGCGGTATCAATCTCGTTCACCTTGGTCATGGTCCACACACTGGCCTTGAGCTGCCCGGCCATATTGCCCGCATCCGACTGGGCCAGATCATCGGCCGACTGGCCCTTGGTATAACCGGTGGACAGCATCGGCTTGGAATAGGCGTGGCCGTCGTCGGCGGTGATCAGGATGAGTGGTGTCTCGCTATCGTGCTTGCGAAATTCCTTGGCCACGCCGTAGCCCGCCAGGCCGGTCCCCAGAATCACCACCGGCGCATGCACTTTGTCGACCACGGGTTCCTCGTGATGGGGTGCAGCGTCGACCGGTGATTCCTCGAGCAATTCGAAGTCTTCCTTGCCCACACCGCAGTCGGGACACAGCCAATCTTCCGGCACATTCTCCCACTTGGTGCCCGGCGCGATACCATCGTCTGGCCAACCGTCCTTCTCGTCATAGATCAGGCCACAGACAATACATTCCCACTTGCTCATGTTACGTCTCACTCTCTTTCAATTAGGGGTTATACCGCAGCCGCGCGCTCCGGCAGGCACCGGACAGATAGACAAAATTCGAGACGCAACACTATAAAGTTGTACAATAATTGTGCAAGGATTTTCTCCCGCCAACGGTCCGGCACTTTAGGCCCGAGGCTCCCTTGCAAGCACACTCCCGATAACGCATTCTCGCCTCTCGAATCCTCAAGTCTCGAACCAAGGATGCCAGGCCTTTGCACCCTCCAGACCCTTTCCACGCGCCAACTCCGCGATTGCGCCGGCGCGTCGCTACCGAGCCCCGCTGGCGGCCCGTGAGGCGTTACACCAGTGCGACCCTGACGGCGGATACGCGTGTCTGGTTGACGGACAACGGATCCCTGACCGGGCAACTGGTGGCGTCCGGACGGGGTGAATTCGCCGTACAACGGCTGCACCAGGGCTGGGAAGTACCACTGCCGTCCGAGCGCAGGCTGCTGGACCTGCCCCCCCGACAACTGGCGCTGGTGCGCGAAGTAGCGCTGTTGCTGGGCAACGAAGCGGTCGTGTTCGCCCGCAGTATCTTCCCCATTGCCAGCCTGGTTGGCAGCCTCGCCCACCTGCGACGCCTGCATAACAAGTCATTGGGCGCGATCCTGTTCAAGCATCCGGGCATGCACCGCTATCCCTTTGAGCTGGCCCTCATGGCCGGCGACAGCGACTACCTGCCGCACAGTCTGCGACAATCCGGGCTCGCCTGGGGGCGTCGTTCCCGTTTTGAGATCGAGGGGAAGAAGCTGATGGTGAGTGAGGTCTTTCTGCAGGCCTTCACCCCCTGGCACGCGGCCCTGTCGATGCATCGCACCCAACGCGGCAAGGTCAGCGCTGCATTTATGGCGCCAACCCAGTAAGCTGGGAACTTCACAACGCCGTGTTAGGGTTCAATGGCCATTTCCTCCAAAACCAGTGCGCTGCTGCAACTGATCCGCTTCGACAAGCCCATCGGCACCCTGCTATTGCTGTGGCCGACCCTGTGGGCCCTGTGGCTGGCAGCGCAGGGTGTGCCGGACTATAAGCTGTTGGCGATTTTCCTGGCCGGCACTTTTCTCACGCGCTCCGCCGGTTGCATCATCAACGACCTGGCGGACCGGAATCTGGACGGCGCGGTGGACCGCACCAGCGCGCGACCACTGGTCACCGGCGCGGTCACTGAGCGCGAGGCGCAGGTCTTGTTCACGGTGATGATGCTGCTGGCTTTTATACTGGTGCTGTTGACCAATGCACTGACCATCGAGCTGTCCCTCGCTGCGGTGGTGCTCGCTTCCAGCTATCCCTTTATGAAACGTTACACGCATCTGCCGCAGCTAGTGCTGGGCGCCGCGTTTTCATGGGGCATCCCCATGGCCTTCGCCGCTCAGCGCGGGATGCTGCCGCCGGCACTGTGGCTGGTATACCTGGGGAACCTGTTGTGGACTATGGCTTACGACACCGCGTACGCCATGGTGGACCGTGAAGACGATCTCAGGATCGGCATCAAATCCAGTGCCATCCTGTTCGGTCAGTACGATCGCCTGATTATCGGGCTGCTACAACTGGGCTGTCTGCTGAGCCTGTACCTGGCGGGACTGGCATTCGGGCTGGGCCTCTACTACAACGCTGCCCTGGTGGTGGCCGCCGTGTTATTCAGCTATCAGCAATACCTGCTCCGCGAACGCCGGCCCGATGCCTGCTTCAAGGCCTTCCTGCACAACAACTGGGTGGGCATGGCCATCTTCGCCGGCGTGGCGCTTAACTATCTGGCTACTGGTGCCTGAGTCGCCCATGACACAAGCAGCGCAAGCAGCGGAGTTTACCGCCGAATTTCTCACCAGCCTGGACCAGATTTCAGCCGCGCAGTGGAACGGCATCACCGGGACGGACTATCCCTTCCTGCGCCATGAGTTCCTCTACGGACTGGAAAAAACCGCATGCACCACGGCCGATACCGGCTGGCAGCCCTGCCACCTGCTGTTGCGTCAGGGCAGCGAATTGGCGGCGGTGATGCCGCTGTACCTGAAGTCCCACTCCTACGGCGAGTACGTATTCGATTGGTCCTGGGCCGACGCCTGGCGCCAGAGCGGCCTGGCCTATTACCCGAAGCTGGTCACCGCCATACCGTTCACCCCCGCCACCGGACCGCGCCTGTGCACCGCTTTGGGAATGGATGTGGATCAGTGCCTGCGCGCTGCACTTGGCGCGGTGCAAACGCTGGCGACACAACGGCAACTCTCGTCCTGGCACCTGTTGTTTCCCGAGGAAGCCGTCAGCAAAAAACTGCTGGACGCCGGCATGCACCGCCGCGCCGCGACCCAATTCCACTGGTTTAACGACGGCTACAGTTGCTTCGACGATTTTCTGGCCACCTTCAACAGCCGCAAACGCAAAGCATTGAACAAGGAGCGCAGGCGCGTCGCCGAGCAGGGGCTGGTGCTCAAAACCCTGACCGGCGCGGACATCGGGACACAGGAGTGGGAGCAGTTCTACCATTTCTACCAGCTGACCTACGCCAAGCGCAGTGGCCACGGCGGCTACCTGAGTCGCGATTTTTTTGTCAACACCGCCGCCGGCATGGGCGACCAGGTCGTGATGGTGCTGGCCTACCTCGATGCACACGCGGTGGCCGGCGCTCTGTATTTCCGCTCCAGCGATACGCTGTACGGGCGCTACTGGGGCTGCGCACGGGAGTACGACTGTCTGCATTTCGAAGCCTGCTATTACCAGGGCATCGAGTACTGCATCGCCCACAAGCTGGCGCGCTTCGACCCAGGCGCACAGGGGGAACACAAAATCCAGCGCGGCTTTCGCCCCATCACCACCTGGTCGAATCACTGGATCGCAGATGCGCGCCTCTCGGCAGCGGTGGGAGATTTCACTCGCCGCGAAGAACACCACAACGAAGATTACCGGCAGGCAGCAGCGCAATTGCTGCCGTTCAAAATCTGAATTCAGCGCAACACCTTGCGCTGACACACCTACAAGAGGTTAGTCGCGCACTACTCGCCGACTAAGGGCTGACGGGCGGTTGATCCCGGGTGAACACCAGTTCCCGCACAGTGGATTCAGCCTTGTTGTAGCGGTAACCGCCGATTTTGAATTTTTTCATCGCGTCGGGCTCGTTCAATTTGTGATCAATAATAAAACGCGCCATTTGCCCGCGCGCCTTCTTGGCAAAAAAACTGATCACTTTATAGTGGTCGCCCTTCAGGTCCTTAAATACTGGCGTGACGACATCCGCATGCAGCGCCCTCGCTTGCACCGAGCGGAAATACTCGTTGGAGGCCAGGTTCACCAGTACTGTGGTGCCGGACTTGCGCAACTGGGTATTAAGCGCCGCAGTAATCGAGTCGCCCCAAAATTCATAGAGATTCTTGCCGCCGCGATTGGCAAACGGCAAACCCATCTCCAGGCGATACGGCTGCATAAGATCCAGCGGGCGCAGCAGGCCGTACAAGCCAGAGAGAATGCGCAGATGTTGTTGGGCAAAGTTCCGTTGTGCCGCGCTCAACGTCTCGGCCTGTAGCCCGACATAGACATCGCCCTTGAAGGCCAGCAGCGCCTGTTTGGCGTTGTCCAGACTGAAGGGCAGGCCCCAGTCCATGAAACGCCGATGATTGAGCTCGGCGATGTTGGCACTCACGCCCATCAACGTGCGGAGTTCATCGGGGCTAAGGGCGCGGGCGTCCTCCACCAGCTCGGCGGCACGCGCCAAAAACTGCGGCTGTGTCGCTTTACGCGTGGCCGGTGGTGTGTCGAAATCCAGTGTCTTGGCCGGGGAAATAACAGTTAACACGTGATCGGATCCTGATTTAGGCGTGGGGAAGGAATAACTTTTCACCACAGGGATCGGGCTATGATACGCTGCGACACAATAATCAAAAAGACTTATCCGCCATGCCTGTCCTGCACGCCTGTGTGCGCTTCATTGACACGTTTACCAACCGCTGCGGTCGACTGCTGGCCTGGCTTATCCTCGCGATGGCGTTACTTACCGCGCTGGTCGTTGTACTGCGCTATGGCTTCAGCATCGGCTCCATCCTGGCGCAGGAGTTTGTTATTTACCTGCACGGCAGTGTGTTTCTGCTGGGTGCGGCCTATGCACTGCAACGCGGCGCCCATGTGCGCGTAGATATTTTCTACCGGAATTTCAGTGCGCGCACCCAGGCCTGGATCGACAGCCTGGGCGGGATCGTATTCCTGCTGCCGCTGTGCGCTTTTATTCTGGTGAGCAGTTGGGATTATGTCAGTGAGTCCTGGGCGATGCGGGAGACATCCGCGGAACCCGGCGGCATACCTGCGGTATTCCTGCTCAAGAGCCTGATTCCCCTGATGGCGGTGAATCTTGCACTGCAGGGGGTGGCCGAAGTGTTGCGCAATGCCCTGCTTCTGGTCGAGGGCGAAGGCGAATAATGGAATACCTCGGGCTCTACCTGTTCCTGGCAGTGTGCCTGATGCTAATGCTGGGCTATCCGGTGGCATTTACGCTTGCCGGCACGGCACTGGCGTTTGCCACCGGTGGTGTACTGGCCGGAGTGTTCGATATCGGCTTTTTGTCCGCGCTACCCGGTCGCATCTACGGCACGGTCAATAACACTTCCCTTATCGCGGTGCCGTTGTTCATCCTCATGGGCACTATTCTGGAGAAATCCCGTGTGGCCGAGGAACTGCTGGACAGCATGGCACGCTTAATGGGCGGATTGCGTGGCGGACTGGGGATATCCGTCGTGGTGGTGGGTATGTTTCTCGCGGCCAGCACCGGCATCGTCGGCGCCACTGTAGTGACTATGGGGCTTATATCCCTGCCCAGCATGTTACGCAGCGGCTACAGTCCCTCGCTCGCTGCCGGGACGATCTGCGCGACCGGCACCCTGGGCCAGATTATTCCACCGTCGATTGTGCTGGTGATGCTGGGCGACATTCTGTCCAACGCCTATCAGCGCGCGCAGCTCACCATGCACATCGCCAATCCCAAAACGATCTCCGTGGGCGACCTGTTCGTCGGTGCGCTAATACCCGGGCTGGTGTTGGTGGCTATGTACATCCTCTACCTGCTGGTCCAGGCCTGGCTGAAGCCGGAGACGGCACCGCCGAGTACACTGCAACCGATCACCGCCAGCGCAGTGCTGCGCGGCCTGCTGCCGCCGCTGGGGCTGATCAGCCTAGTGCTCGGCTCGATCCTGGTGGGTGCCGCAACGCCAACCGAGGCCGCTGGTATCGGCGCTGTCGGTGCACTGTTGCTGGCCTTTGCCAAGCGGCAGCTAAACTTCGCGCGCCTGAAGGAGGCAGTGCAAAGCACCCTGGAAGTGACCTGTATGGTGTTTATGATTCTGATCGGGGCGGCGGTGTTCTCGCTCGTATTCAGGGGTTTCGGTGGCGAGGAATTGATTCACACATTTTTCAATGGGCTTCCGGGCGGCGCTGTCAGCGCTATGCTGGTCGTGATGGTGCTGATCTTCCTGCTCGGCTTTATTCTCGATTTCATCGAGATCACCTTCGTGGTGGTGCCCATCGTGGGCCCCATCCTGCTGGGCATGGGTCTGGACCCTATCTGGCTGGGCATCATGATTGCGGTCAACCTGCAGACCTCATTCCTCACCCCGCCCTTCGGCTTTGCGCTCTTTTACCTGCGCGGGGTTGCCCCTGAATCAGTGACCACCGGTGCTATCTACCGGGGCGTGGTTCCCTTTATAATTCTTCAACTGGTGTTGCTCGTGGCTCTGTGGTTCTGGCCCCAGATGGCAACCTGGCTACCCGCCGCACTCAAACAATAAACGGCGCGAGCCAACCCAGCACCCCACTTCAAGAACAGGCAACTGACATGAGCGATATCGATACCACCCCCCTGCCCCACGGCGACCTGGCCCTGCAGACGGTGGCCATGCCCAAGGACACTAATGCCAACGGCGATATTTTCGGCGGCTGGTTGTTGTCACAGATGGATATTGCCGGGATGATCACCGCCAGCGATGTCGCCAACGGCCGGGTGGCCACGGTCGCGATCAACGGCATGGCCTTTCTCACGCCGGTCCACGTAGGCGCCGTGGTGTCCTGTTATTGCGATGTGCTTGAAACAGGCCGCAGTTCAATTCGCATCATCGTGGAAGTGTGGATTGTCTCCCAGCAAGATCGCGAACCGATCAAGGTCACCGAAGGTGAGTTTGTGTATGTCGCCATCGATGAGAATGGGCGCACTCGCGCTATTCAATAATAGCAACTCGGGCAGTGTTTAGTTCAGCGGTTCGACCCCGCTTGGCTCCACCGATAAATCAAGCACTATAGGTCACTATTCGCAACACAACGATAAAACGTATTGAGCGCGCCATCGAGAATTGCCGTAAAACAGCTGGCCCAGACGGCACCTAACGCTAAAACTCCTCGTCGCCAAACACCTCGTCGCGGGCATTGATGTAGGCTTGCTCTGAGATGTGGTGATAGTTGCGCACACCCTTGTAAAACTCGCGGTACGACGCATACACCTTCGCCGCCATCGGGTCTGATGCCACCAGTTTTTTCGTAGCCACCTGCGTACCCTTCCACAATGCGAGTAACACGTCGTCGGGCAGGCGGCGCAGTTGCACACCGTGGTTATTGACCAGGCTCAGCAGGGACGCGTTGTTGCGCGCGGTGTACTCGTCCAGCATGTCCTGGTTCACCGCGCGGGACGCGACTCTGACAATCGCCTGCAAGTCCTTCGGCAACGCCTCCAGCGAATCCTTGTTGACCACAAACTCCAGAATGGAACCGGGTTCGTGCCAGCCCGGGTAATAGTAGTACTTGGCCACCTCCTGAAAGCCGAAAGCCTGATCGTTGTAGGGACCCACCCATTCCAGGGCGTCGATAACGCCAGTCTGCATAGAGGTGTAAAGCTCGCCGCCGGGGATCGTCACCGCCGTGCCGCCCGCTTCTGTGAACACCTCGCCGGCAAGGCCGGGGATGCGCATCTTAAGTCCTTTGAGGTCCTCGACAGAATTGATTTCCTTGTTGAACCAACCCGCCATCTGCACGCCGGTACTGCCGCCAGCCATCGGCACCAGGTTGTAGGGGGCATAGGCCTCCTGCCACAACTCGAGGCCGCCACCGTAGTGCAGCCAGCCATTCATTTCCTGGGCGTTCAGCCCGAAAGGCATGGAGGTAAAGAATACCGAGGCGGGAACTTTTCCCTTCCAGTAATAGGCGGCACCGTGGCCTGCGTCCACCACACCCTGTGATACCGCATCAAATACTTCCATGGCGGGCACGATCTCGCCAGCGCCGTACACGTGTACCGTCAGTCGACCATCGCTCATTTCTTCAACCAGGCGCGCAAAGTTTTCGGCGGCCATGCCTAGCCCGGGGAAGTTTTTCGGCCAGGTGGTTACCATCTTCCAGTGGAATTTTTCGCCCGCTGCGGCGGCAGATGGGTCACTCCTGTCTGTCTTTTTCACAGCAGCGCGATCTTTTGCCCACAAGCCCAGCGTCACCGCGAGGGCAGCAACCAGCAACAATATGATCAACGGCGTATAGCGTTTCTCATTGGTGGTATTGCCCATGTTCGAATTCATCCCAGGGTTTATTCTGTTACATCAGTTGCAAATTGGCGTATTGCAGCACCAGCCACTTGCTGCCCTCGGTGTCAAAATTCACTTGCACCCGCGCACTGGCGCCACGCCCCTCAAAGTTTAGCACGACACCTTCCCCGAACACCTGATGGTAGACGCGCTGCCCCAGTGACAGATCGGTATCGGGAACCCGCGCTTGGGTGAGACTGCTCACCGGCTGTGTGATGGTGCCCCGCAGGCGTACTTCCTGCAGCAACTGTGCGGGAATTTCCCGGACAAAACGCGACGGTGTGTTGAAGGATTCACTGCCATGCAGGCGTCGGCACTCGGCATAGGTGATGACCAGTTTTTCCATGGCGCGGGTAATGCCCACATAGCACAGGCGGCGCTCCTCCTCCAGACGCCCGGGTTCCTCCACGGACATGCGGTGTGGGAACAGGTTTTCCTCCATGCCGGCCAGAAACACCAGGGGGAACTCCAGACCCTTGGCGGAGTGCAGCGTCATCAATTGCACGCTGTCCTCGTGCTCATCGGCCTGGGCATCGCCCGCGTCCAGGGCGGCCCGATCGAGAAATTGCTGCTGCGGTGACAGCTCGCCCTCTTCCGGTACAAACTGCTTGGCCGCGCTGACCAGTTCCTCCAGATTCTCTACCCGCGCCTGCCCTTTTTCGCCCTTTTCGCTTTTGTGATACTGCAACAGCCCGGAAGCGCGTAGCGCATGGTCAACCAGTTCATCCAGGGGCAGCTCATCCGCGCCACAATCCAACTCGTTGAGCAACACAACAAAACCTTCCAGTGCGCTGAGTGCCCTGGCCGGCAGCAGTTTTTCTTCCAGCACCGCGGTGATAGCACTCCACAGGGGAATGCCCCGGTCACGGGCACACTCGCGCACAGTGTCGAGGGTCTTGCTGCCAATACCGCGTGGCGGCGTGTTGATCACTCTCTCCAGCGCGGCATCATCCCCGCGATTAAGCAGCAGACGCAGATAGGCCAGTGCGTTGCGAATTTCCAGCCGCTCATAGAAGCGCTGCCCACCGTAGATGCGATACGGTATGGCACTGCGAATCAGCGCTTCTTCCAACACCCTGGATTGCGCGTTGGAACGGTACAGGATGGCCACCGAGGAGCGCGTGTTGCCCGCGATCAGCCACTGCTCAGCCTGCTCCACGATATAGCGGGCTTCATCGTGTTCGTTATAACCTGCGTACAGGCTGATCGGCTCTCCCGACTCGCCGTCCGTCCACAGCTCCTTGCCCAGTCGACCGAAATTGTGCGCGATGACGCCATTAGCAGCCTGTAAAATAGTCTTGGTCGAGCGGTAATTCTGCTCCAGGCGAATGGTGCGGGTGGCACTGAAGTCTTCGGTAAAGCGCTGGATGTTCTCAATCTTTGCCCCGCGCCAGCCGTAGATGGACTGGTCGTCATCGCCCACGGCGACCACGGGAATCTGTGCCCCGGCCAGCACCCGCAGCCAGGCGTATTGCACCGTATTGGTATCCTGGAACTCATCCACCAGTATCTGTCGAAAGCGGCCCTGGTAGTGCTGTAACACCTGCGGACTCTTCAGCCACAACTCGTGAGCGCGCAGCAGCAATTCGGCAAAGTCCACCAACCCGGCGCGGTCGCAGGCGATCTCATACGCGCGGTACACCTGTAACATGGTCCGGGCAAACAGATCCCCGGGCGGGGCCTCGACATGCGCGCTGCGCAGTCCCTCGTCTTTCTGCGCGTTGATGTACCACATGGCCTGCTTGGGCGGCCAGCGGGACTCATCCAGGCCCAGGTCGCGGCACACGCGTTTGATTAGACGCAGTTGATCGTCGCTGTCCAGTATCTGGAAATTCTGCGGCAGGCCTGCGTCCTGCCAGTGCGCCTTCAACAGGCGATGGGCGAGGCCGTGAAACGTGCCAACCCACATGCCGTGGGATGGAATCTGCAGCATCTCCTCAATACGGCTGCGCATTTCACGGGCCGCCTTGTTGGTAAATGTGACCGCCAAAATGGACCAGGGAGAAAAATTCTCTGCCTTGATCAGCCAGGCGATGCGGTGTACCAGAACCCGGGTCTTACCGCTGCCGGCACCGGCGAGCACAAGCATGTTCTGGTTGTCTGCGGCGACGGCGTCGCGCTGGGCTTCGTTGAGGGGAGAGAGAATAGCGGACACATCCATCGGCCCATTCTAACTACATTCGAAGCGCGGAACGTAGCCTTTATTCTTACCGGAGCGGCAAGGAAATTACCGTACGGGTCTGTTATCATCGCAGCAGATTTTCGCGTAGCGCATGAGCCATGACCAAAAACAACGACAATCTCTCGAATGGCGATAAGGAGCAGTCGCCCCACTATGACGTCGATCCCAGCGGCAACAAGCAGCGGCGCGAACCCAAATTTAGCAGTTTCGATGACGACGATGAGGATGGCTACGAAGAACCCGACCGGGATACCGATCACACCTCAGGCGATCGCGCAGACAGCGTGGAAGATGAGGAGGAATTTGAGGATGAACTCCCCGATGAGGAGGAGCGCGATCATTTGACCGCAGGCGACTCCAACCCGCCCTACGAATCCGATCGGTCAGTTGCTGAGGAGCCCGATGCCTGGCTTGAGAAGGAAGGCTATCTCGAAGAGGAAGAGGACAGCGGCCAGAATTGGCCATTAGGCCTGATCGCTGTGGCCATTGTTGCCCTCGTGTTGCTGATCGCCGGGGGTTACGGCGTGATGCAGCAGCGCGCGGCCACCCAGGAGGAGCTGCGCCAATTGCGCGCGGCGCTGGCCACCACCGCCAGTCCCGAGGACGTGAGCGCCAGTCGGGTCGCCCTGCAGGATATGAAACAGTCCTATGACAAATTGTCCGCCATAGCGGAGGCGATGACGCTGGAAAACCGCAGGCTTGCCGATACTGTGGCCGGCCTGGAGGCACAGCTGGGCGTGCAGCAGGCCGTGCTGACCAAAACGCTGCCGCAGGCCAATCAGGTCAAACCGGCCACACCTGAAA
>Ga0163150_10004180_pt1 | contig 19537 bp, 18 predicted proteins | sample OliLakLV19P2IB_FD_148628 | JGI IMG/M metagenome (GOLD analysis project Ga0163150, IMG submission 148628) | Freshwater microbial mat bacterial communities from Lake Vanda, McMurdo Dry Valleys, Antarctica - Oligotrophic Lake LV.19.P2.IB | ecosystem: Environmental > Aquatic > Freshwater > Lake >...
GTATTATATTATCTTCTTATTAACTATCCTATGAAAATCACTCTACATAAAGACAGACTTCAGAGAGTACTCGGTTTTGTTGAGCGAGTAACATCTCGCAACGCAACACTCCCTATTTTAAGTAATATTCTTTTAGGAACAGAAAATGGTCGTCTGCGTGTTTCTGCAACGAATCTTGAAGTAGGAGTGAGTTCACTAATTGGCGCAAAGGTTGATGAGGAGGGTCGTGTTGCGGTGCCAGCAAAAACACTTTCAGATTTTATTCGAGGTGTTTCTGAAGAAAACATTGGACTTGAGCTTAAACAAAACACACTCACTATAAAAGCGGGTAAATATAGAACAACTATTCTTTGTTTTGATGCTGCAGAATATCCAATTATTCCTAAAATTAATGGAGGAGAAGTATTCCAAATTCCCGCTCAAGAGCTCCATAGTCTTATTAATTCAGTTTCAGATTCAATAGCGGCATCCGATTCTCGACCAGAGCTCGCAGGAGCATTTTTACGCTTTGATACCAATGGTGTCACTATGGCGGCAACTGATATTTTTCGACTTGCACAACGACGAAGTCCTGGCACATTCTCTCATACCGAATCTGCAATTATTCCACGAGGTACTATCACCGAACTAGGAAGGATTCTAAGCGATATTGAAGGAGAAATTACTATTCGTATTGCAGAGAATCAGATTTCATTTACCCACGAAGAGTTTGATGTGATTTCTAGACTTATTGATGGAAAATATCCAGATTATCAAAAAATTATTCCAGAAAAATCATTGGCGAAAGTATTGGTTCGTCGTGATGAAGTTGAAAATGCAGCGAAAGTGGCGGCACTTTTCTCGTCGAGTATTTCAGACATCAAGATAGAGTGCGATGGAGAGGAACTTCGTATTACTGGGAAAAACTCAAGCAAAGGAGAAGCAACCGCAGGTGTGGAAGCGAATCTCAAAGGAGAATCGTTTGAAGTTTCTATGAATTTTCACTACTTCTTAGAAGGATTAAAAATTATTCCCAGTGAAAAAGTGGTGTTAGAGTTTACTGGAAAAGGGAGCCCTTTTGTTCTTCGACCCAATTCTGATGATACAGAAATTGTGTATCTTATTATGCCTTTACGCAATTAGATTCCTTCTATGCTTCGTTCAATAAAGAGCACTCTTCTCCAGAAACAAGATACCTTGAGCGCTCAAAGCAGTGCTACGGTTCTTGTTCGCCAAGCAGTACAGAATTTTCTGCAAGAGAATTATCCCGACGCACTCTTGAGTGTTGGGGTGCGCTATCAACCCGAAGAACGTCTTTTAATTATCTCAACCCCCTCAAAAACACTTGCAGGGGAGCTGACAATGAACGCACGAGAAATTCGTGCATATCTCACCGCACATAATGTGCGCGTTAATAGGATAATTGCTCGCTAGACTAGAGGCCGAGGCGATTTTGAACCGCCCACTCCCAGTTTATAAACTGTGGATCAGTTTCTGGTTGCACTGGTGTAGACCCCTGAGGGTTATCACGAGAAACTGAATACAAAATCGTGTGAGCATCAGGAATACCATTGAGTATTGGTTTTGAGGTAAGAATAGGATTAGGACTCATAAAAGACTCTGCGGAGGTACCAGACAGTGCCGCGTTCATAAAAGAGTTCCACAGAGGCCCTGCAGCGCTTATACCGGCACCCGCAGTAGTCATCGACTGGTTTCTATTATTACCCACCCAGACTCCAACAGCTATTGAAGGGGAATATCCAACCACCCACGCATCTCGATTCTCTTGTGTAGTTCCTGTTTTTGCAGCAATAGCACGCCCAGGGAAGTAGAGGGAGTTATTTACCCCAAACGCTGGGGCACGAGCGTTGTTATCACTTAACACGTCATTCATAAGGCGAGCTATTTGAGTGTTGAGTACTCTTTCAGGAGTTATTTGGCGTTCTTCGAGGAGTGTTCCATTATTGAGTTCAATACTCTGAATAAAACCCCATGGAACACGAACACCATCATTTGCAAACACTCCATACGCAGAAACAAGATCAATAGGACGAACTTCTGCACCTCCAAGTACTAACGAAAGACCAAAGCGTGAACGATCCTCGAGCGTCGTGATACCCATACGAATTGCTAAGTCGATAACCGTATCAATACCCGCGAGGTAGAGTGTTTTTACTGACGGTATGTTTAGTGAGCGAGCGAGTGATTGGCGCATGGTTACAGGACCAGAATAGGTACCACTGTAGTTTTTGGGGTGATAACAAGCTTCTCCAGTAGTAGGATTTTTTGTTTGTGTAGAATCTGGTGAGCACAACGGATTAAATTCCGTTTTCACATCCCAAAGTACTGTGCTGTCGGTGTAACCATTCGCAAAGGCGGCGGCGTACGCAAAGGGTTTGAATGCTGAACCGGGTTGACGCTTGGCAAGCGCGACATTAAAATTACCTTCGTTTTCAATATCAAAGTAGTTTACTGAACCAACGAGTGCGCGCACCTCTCCTGTTTTTGGATTAATTGCGACGAGGGAGGCATTTGACGCTTTATACTTTTCTTTATTTATTTTTCCGTACTTTGTGACAAGCTCTTCCGCTTTCTTTTGGAGATCTGCATCAAGTGTGGTGATAATTTTAAAACCACCAGACTCAACAATGTCTTTGCCGTATTTTTGAATAACATACTCTCGTGCCATAAGGACAAAGTGAGGAGCAGCAAGAATATTTGATTTGTCTTTGAAGATTAATTGTTCTTTTTTTGCCATATCGTACACCTCTTGAGAGATGGAGTTGAGTTGGAGCATTCGTCCGAGCACATACTCTTTTCGACCCACCAACTCATCCATATGCAACCCATACGGTGATAGATATGATGGGCGCTGAACGAGTGAAGCAAGAAGTGCTGCTTGCGCAACAGAAAGATCTGATGCAGGAATACCAAAGTATGTTTGACTGGCAGCTTCAATGCCGTACGCATTATTTCCGTAAGGAACTTGGTTGAGGTACATTTCGAATATCTCGTCTTTGGTATAACGTTGCTCAACTTCAATTGCTAAAATAAGCTCTTGTACTTTACGGGTAAGATTCTTCTCGCGTCCTACCAGCGCATTTCCTACGAGTTGCTGGGTAATCGTTGAACCACCACCAGAACCAAATCCTTGCTCGATGTTCTGGAGAAGTGAGCGAACAAAACCACGGACATCGAAGCCACCATGTTCATAAAAACGACTATCCTCAACAGCGAGTGTGGCTTTTTTCATATTCTCGCTGATATGAGCAAAGCCTACGACCGTTCGGCGCTCTTCATCATAAATATCATACAAGACTATGGTGCCGGTGCGATCATATATTTTTGTTGATTCTTTTATTTGACGAGAGACGATAGACTCTGGGTCGGGTACTTTGCTTTTTGCATAGAGTACAAACAGAGACACGCCAATAACACCGAGCGTTATAAGCCAGGCTACAAGAGTTAGGCCTTGAGAAAGCCACACGCGCCATGTCGTTCGGCTGTGGTTTGAGCGATGGCGGAGTGGTGATATACGAAATCGTTGGAAGAAAGAGGAAAAACGCACGACGGAAAATATACCACGAAAAACGAGTATTTACAATGATTTCATGAATCGGTACAATGCACGTATGGATTCTAAAGAGCGAGTGCATCTCGTTGAACAACTTATTAAACGACGCATCGAAACTGCGTATCCAACCAGCGAGGCGGCAATAGAACGCCTTTCGAGCAACGAGAAGCTGACGCTCTATCTTGGAATTGATCCCACCGGACCGCAATTACATGTAGGGCACACTATCCCTCTTTTAGTGTTGCGTGATATGGCAAAACTTGGACATGATGTTGTGCTTCTGATTGGAGATTTTACGGCACGTATCGGAGATCCTACGGGAAAAAATTCTACTCGTGGAGCGTTAAACATCGAAGACATTGAGTCAAACATGAGTACGTATGTACAGCAGGTGGAGAAAATACTCGAACCCGGAACGTTTCGTGTTGTATATAATAGTGAGTGGTTGGGAGCTCTAACGATGAGCGAGATACTCCGCTTAGCGGGAATGGTGACGGTTCAGCAAATGATTCAGCGCGATATGTTTCAGGAACGCATTAAAGCTGAAAAACCTATTTTCCTCAACGAGTTTATGTACCCACTCATGCAGGGGTATGACTCGGTCGCGTTACGCACTGATGGGGAAGTGGGAGGAAATGATCAGACATTTAATATGTTGATGGGGCGAGAGTTGGAGCGAGAAATTCTTGGGAAAGATAAACTCGTGCTTGCCACGCGACTTCTTGTCAACGCTGTTTCAGGGAAAAAGATGAGCAAGAGTGAAGGAACACTTATTGCGGTAAACGACTCCGCACAAGAGATTCGCAGAAAAATACTCGCGACTGACGACGGTATGATTCGTGAGCTTTTCCTCTTGTGCACTGATGTACCCACGGATGTTGTTGATATGTGGCAACCCGATGGCGGTGTTTCAGAAAAACCTCGAGAGGCGAAAGAGGCACTCGCAGCTGAATTAATACGGATGTACCACGGAGAAGGTGCAGTCGACCTTGCGACGCAGGCAACCATAAGCGAGGCGGCAGGATTACCTCTTGCGGAAGCTCTTATAGTATCTGGCGTTGCAGATACCACGTCGGCAGCAAAAAGATTGATTGATCAGGGTGCGGTGCGGGTTAATGGAGAAGTTGCTAAACGGTGGGATGTAGAGGTGAAAGAGGGAGATGAAATAAAGGCTGGAAAAGGGAAATTTCTTAAAGTGAAGTAAAAAATCTCCTCCACTATCAGTGGAGGAGATTTTTTACTTAAGTTAACTTGTCTGTATCCTCCTCGTCTTCGTCGATTTCTTCTTTCCCTTTTTTCTTCTCATCCTCCTCGTCTTCGTCTTCTTCCTCATCCTTATCTTTATCCTCGAATTCCTCTTCTTTTTCTTCTTCCATAGCGCAAACCATTCGTGAGCGAGGTCGCGCACCATAGGAGCGCGGTACTCTTACATGAACGGTCGTGATTATGGCGTCATTGTATCTGCGTAAACGCCAATGTCAATACTTTTTTGCGGTTGCACAACACAGCGCAAGCGCAAGGCCGTCGGCGGCATCGTCAGGAGTAACCTTCTCTTTAATATGTAACAGCATTTGAACCATATCCTGCATCTGGCGTTTTGATGCTCTTCCGTGGCCACAGACGGTGAGTTTGACCTGCTGGGGAGTGAATTCGAGCACAGGGACAGATGCTTGCTGTAGAGTGAGCATAATCACGCCACGCATTTCAGCGACAGCCATGGCGGTGCGTGCGTTGTTCATAAAAAAGAGTCGTTCAACACCGGCACTATTTGGTCTGTACTGATCAATGAGTGCGCGGAGACTCTGTGCGGTTGCTACTTTATCTTCAGAAGCATGTGATCCGGGATTGTCTATAATTCCCCATGCGAGCGAACGAAACGCTCCTTTTACTTCTTCGACAACACCGTAGCCGATGCGGGTGGTTCCCGGATCAATACCAAGGTAGCGCGTCATGAGAGATCGGCGTTGGTTACTACGTCTTGTACATCATCGAGGTCATTGATTGCTTCTAGGAGTGCACAAAGTTTTTCTTTTTCTCCAGCATCTAAGATAGTTATGAGAGCAATGGGAGCATAAAGTATTCCAACCCGCTTAAACATCCACAGAACAGCTCCTTGTTGTGTCATGTGTGCTCCAAAAGACATCGCCAGTTTTTTGAGGTCACCAATAGTCCGATTACTATTGTCGGTGATGGCATGAATGATAAGTGCGGAGTTGCCGGGGCCAATAAGTTCAATTTGGATTTCTGAAAGCGCACTCGCATCTTTGTTGGTCACTCGTTTGATTGCTCGTTGAATACTATCGTTGGGCATATTCATCGCGTGTGCACGCTCGATTTCTCCCTTGAGGCGAAGGTTTTTTGATGGGTCAGGGTTCGCCCGTGCTGCGAGAGAAATCGCTTGTGCGATTTTTCCGAAGGACGCGCCCTTCTTTGAGTCGGCGATAGCCTTCTTGTGCTTAATTTGTGACCACTTTGAATGTCCAGACATAGCGCACCAAGGATACCCGATGGCGAGCTAGAAATCCAGGTTCAGCGAGTCGGGATTGGCAACACCAATATGATCCCGCCCTGCTTTTGTGATGACACGCCCTTTTGTAGTACGAGCGATAAATCCAAGCCGCATGAGGTAGGGCTCATAGACATCTTCGATAGTATTTTCTTCTTCGGAGACGGTCGCGGCAATTGATTTGAGTCCGACTGGCCCTCCAGCAAAGGTAGTAGCGATAACACGCAGTATTTTTCGGTCGGTTTCCTCGAGTCCTTGAGAATCAATTTCCAGCATCTCAAGCGCTTGCGCAGCGGTTTTTTCATCAACGACAGAAATGTTGTGGACTTGTGAGAAATCGCGCACACGCTTGAGGAGGCGATTGGCAACACGAGGCGTTGCACGAGCAGAGCGAGCGATCAGAGTGAGGGCGGGTTTAGTGATGTTTAAACTAAGAAGTTGTGCGGAGCGCGCGATGATACGCTCAATTTCAGGAGTTTCGTAGTATTCAAGTCTGAAGTTAGAGCCAAATCGCGAACGAAATGGCGCTGAAAGCATTGAGATCTTCGTGGTGGCTGCAACGAGCGTGAAGCGAGGTAGGTCGATTTGAAGTGTTTTTGCAGCATTACCTTTTCCAATGACAATATCGAGCTTAAAGTTCTCCATTGCTGGATAGATAACCTCTTCAACCATCTTATTGAGACGATGTACCTCATCGATGAAGAGCACATCACCATCAGACAGTCCGGTGAGGATTGAACCAACATCGCCAGCCTTCTCCAGTGCCGTCCCCGAGGTCATACGAAGGTTGCTGTTGAGTTCTTTTGCAACAAGGTAGGCTAAGGTTGTCTTACCCAGTCCCGATGGACCATGGAAGAGGATGTGCTCGGGTGTTTCATTGCGTTTTCGGGCGGCACCAAGGACGACCCTTAGGTTTTCCTTGGTTTTCTCCTGTCCAACGTACTCGCCAAAGTCGCGAGGGCGCAGGGTAAGATCCAAGATGGTGTCGTCTTGGCCAGACTGGGGGGCTGTTTGAGGGGGGTTGACATTCATATAAAAATGGAATAGAATAGTAGTAGGAGCCCTCGAAAAGGGGTCGGCTATTTTTTCTGTTTAGTTTCTGAAAAGGACCTCTATAATCTGTAGGCAACTGAGTCCAATGCTCCACGCACGACGACCCAGTCGGGATACTCTCTTAGCTCGGAAGATTTGGTTTCGACTGGATCTCTCCTCGGAATTATCCTGTCCCGCGGCCCTATGGTTGCGGATTTTGCCTACAGGTTATAAAGGTTCTTCGCTACCCCAGCACTCGGTGAATCTCCTCAATTGAAGAGATACCCTCGAGTAATTTAAGGTATCCATCTTGGAGCATCGTAACCATCCCTTCTTTGATTGCCAGGTCACGAATATCTGTGGCAGATGCTCCATCGAGTATTAATCGTTCCATCGTGCGGGTCACCTCAAGCACTTCGTATACACCAACGCGACCCTTGTAGCCAATTTCATTACACGCCCCACAGCCAACGGGTCCGTAGATGGAACGAGAGCTATCAAGTGAGGGGAGTTTGAAGCGTTCGGTAATGGGCTTGAGAGCGCTCACCATTTTTTTATGATCTTCTGTCGAGAGAGGAACTATTTTTTTGCAGGTATCGCACAGGCGACGCAGGAGTCGTTGCCCCATCGCCATCGTGAGAGCCGGAGCGATAGTATCGGGTCGAACACCGATATCAATAAGACGGGGAATTGTTCCAGAAGCATCGTTGGTGTGTAATGTGGAGAGCACCATGTGACCGGTGAGTGCAGCTTCAAGTGCGATGCCAGCGGTTTCGAGGTCGCGGATTTCACCGATGAGGATAATATCGGGGTCTTGGCGGACGATTGCACGCAATCCTCCCGCAAACGTGTACCCCTTGGATGGGTCAACTTGGGTTTGGTTGACGCCCGTGATGTGGTATTCGATGGGGTCTTCAACCGTGATTATCTTCATATCGGGTGTGTTGAGATAGTTGAGAAATGCGTACAGTGTCGTCGTTTTTCCAGAGCCCGTAGGCCCCGTGGTGAGCAGTGTGCCTTGGGGACGTGCGAGGAGCTCTTTTACTTTTTCAAGCACATCAGGTCGCATGCCAAGACTTTCAAGATTTGCTTGAATGGTGCGAGGATCCAGGAGGCGCATCACGATTGATTCGCCATACTCGCTGGGGAGCACTGATACGCGTACTTCTATATCAACGGAGCTTTGACGGATAGTGAATCTCCCGTCTTGAGGTGCTTTGGTGATATTGAGCTTCATCTTTGAAAGTACCTTGACGCGGTTGAGTACGCGCTGGTAGCGAACCTTATCAATTGTGGTCACTTCGTGCAGAAGTCCATCGAGGCGATAGCGGAGGCGGACAATGTCGGCTTCGGGTTCAAAGTGGATATCTGATGAGTGGGTCGAAAGAGCTCCCGCAATGAGAATTTCAAATAATTCCGTGACAGCAACGCTTCCCACTTTCGCTTTGAGGTCATTAATGCTCTTGATTGACTCGGCGGCACTGGCGAGAGCCGTATCGTCGACATCAATGGCGCCAACTTCAAAGAGAGCGACTGTTTTTATGGTTTCGTAGCGTTGCCATACGACTTGCATGGTTTCTTGAGCAACAATGACGACTTTGAGATTCGTGTAAGTACTCCCCAGACGTTGCAGTATTTTTTGCGCGGCAGTTGTACGAGGATCGGTGGTTACCACAACCCCCGTGGGTGCCTGTGCGGCAACAAGCGCAACACCGGAAGCACGCGATTCTGTCTCTGGGATGTGCTTGAGCGCTTCCGGGTCAACCCGAAGGCCTTTGAGGTCGAGGAATGGGAGGTCGAGTTCAGTGGCGAGATTCTTCGCAACTAATTCTTGCTCATGCGAGCCAATGGAAGAGAGTTTCTTTTCAAGCTCTGCGCCAAGGTCGCGTTTGTTGGGTGGTACGGGGGTCGTTGCCATATCTGCTGGTACCATACGCGAGAGCTTCTTTTTGTAAACGAGTTTTTGTGGACAACAATTTATTTTAGATATCTGCAAAACGAGAACGTACTACCCGACGAAGAAGCTTATGAGCAACACGCGAGAAGTTTTTTGGTACGCCATTTGTATAGAATTGCGTCGTACCAGTGTCGAAGTTATTGAGAAAACCAGATGCTTTTAGGATTGCTTTTGTATGTCGCGCGAGTGCGTACCCTGAATCGATGACTTTCGCTCCACTAAGCGCAGAGATGCGTCGCCGGAGGAATGGGTAGTGTGTACAACCCAAAACAATAACATCAGCTTTTGCGCGCAGGATAGGTGCAAGGTGCTTGCGGAGCGCAGTATCAAGAAGTGGACCCGATACAATACCTTGTTCGACCATTTCTTCTAATCCCGCACAACCGATTCTAAGAACACGCGTAGTGCGCGCGTGTTTCTTGATGAGGTTTTTCAGCGCGGGACTTATGGCAGTTGCAGGCGTAGACATAATACTCACGACTTTGTTTTTCGAGAGGAGAGTCGCTGGTTTTATTGCAGGGACCGTTCCCACAAAAGGAATAGGGAAGGTGCGTCTTAAATATTTGATGGCGTATACGGTCCCCGTATTACAGGCAACTACAACAATCTTACAGCGCCGAGCGATAAGGAATTTCGTGATGGCGCTGGCGTACCGTTGTAGTTGAGGGGCAGTCTTGTTTCCATAGGGAACATTCCGTTGATCGGCAAAGAAGATGAATCGTTCACGTGGCATAAGTCGGCACAGTTCACGGAGCACTGATAAGCCACCGATTCCCGAATCAAACACACCAATGGGGTCTCTTGACGAGGGAGCATTGGGGGTTCTTGACTTTGTGGCTAGCTTTGGTATCATAGCTGTTATTGATGAGGTCCACGAGAGTGGGCCTCAAGTTGTATCGTAGCAAATTAAATAGTACCGCATGATAGATATCAAACAATTTATGTCAGCGATAAAGCAGATAGCCGAAGAGAAGGGCATTGCAGAGCAAAGCGTATTGGATACCGTAGAAGCCGCTCTTGCGGCCGCATATAAGCGCGACTACGGCAAAAAGGGGCAGATTATTAAAGTGAAACTCAACTCCGAAACAGGAGCAATGGATATTACCCAAACGCACTATGTCGTTGAGGGTCTTGACGAAGAGGGATACATCACGGGTGCACTGCCCGAAAAGGTGACCCAAGATCGTATTGATATCGTTGACATGCAACGACAACGCGAAGCGGGGCAGGTAATCACGGGAGATCAGGAGCTTACCGCCGAAGGGCACATTCGAGTGAAGTTCAATCCCGAAAAGCACATGGTGCTTGCTGATGCAAAAAAGCAACAGAAGAAAGTTGCAATCGGCGATGAAATCGTTGCAGTGCTCGAGGCCAAAGATGATTTTGGTCGTATTGCCGCACAAACCGCAAAGCAGGTGGTGATTCAGCGCTTGCGTGAAGCAGAGCGCGGTGCGGTAATGGCAGAGTATCGCGGGAAAGAGGGAACGCTCGTGAGCGGTATGGTACAGCGTCGCGAAGGACCATTGGTGTTTGTGGACCTTGGAAAGACCAACGGACTGCTCCCGGTCGCTGAACAGATGCCATCCGATCACTATCGCATCGGTCAGCGTTTGCGCTTCTATATTGTAAAAGTTGAAGACGCAGCGCGTGGCCCGGTTATCGTATTATCGCGCGCACATCCTAATCTGGTTCGTGAGCTCTTCCGTATGGAGGTGCCTGAAATCGACAGCGGTGCCGTTGTGGTTATGAGTATTGCCCGTGAGCCAGGAAGTCGCACCAAGATTGCCGTAGCGTCAACGCAAGAAGGAGTAGACCCTATTGGCTCACTGGTTGGTCAGCGCGGTGTTCGTGTGCAGACGGTTATCAATGATCTGGCAGGAGAAAAGATTGATATTATCCAGCATGATACTGATGCTGCGCTCTTCATTGCCAACGCACTCTCGCCTGCGAAGATTCTTCAGGTGAACCTCACTGATGCGGAGCATAAGATTGCGCTAGCAGAGGTTGCTGACGATCAGTTCTCACTCGCAATTGGTAAAGGTGGACAGAATGTTCGCTTAGCTTCAAAGATTACCGGATGGAAGATTGATGTGCGCAGTCCAAAAGAAGTCGCATCGTCCGATGTGGTTCCCAGCGAGACTGGCGCAGTCGTTGAAGAGCAGGTAGTCGAGTAACTTATTATTGAGCGATGCATATTACTACGAAGCCAGGAGAGTCGTATACCCTCACTGCAAATATTGAGCTGGGAGCCGATGAGCTTCGCAAGTTTGTTGATGAGGCAAAGAGTCGCATAGTGCAAGATGTTACTGTTGAGGGATTTCGCAAGGGCAAAGCACCACAACATCTTGCCGAGAAACTCGTAAAGCCCGAAGTTATTGGGAATACCGCGCTTGAGCTTGCGCTTGAGGCGAGTTTTAGTGATGCGGTCACGCAAGAAAAGTGGGATGTGTTACGAACGACCGATCTCAATGTCGAGAAGAATGACGCAACGGGATTGCGTTACTGTGTGCAGGTGCACCTCTGGCCTTCGGTCATGTTGCCGAACTTGTCTGAAATCAAGATTGCCGTCAAAGCGATTGATGTGACCGAGGCTGACATAGATGAGGCGCTCGATACGGTTCGCAATATGCGCGCTACCTTCATCGATAAAACAGAACCCGCACTTGAGGGAGATCGTTGTGAGGTGGATTTCGACGCCTCTATTGATGGAGTCCTTATCGAGGGTGGCTCAAGTCGCAATCATCCACTGGTAATTGGAGGTAAGAATTTTATGGCAGGTTTTGAAGAGCAGTTGGTTGGCTTAGCTACAGGACAGACCAAGCAGTTTTCCCTTGTCGCTCCAGATGACTACTACGAAAAGAAGCTCGCAGGAAAGAAAGTAGATTTCTCGGTGACCATGCGTAATGTACAATCAGTACTCAAGCCAGTTGCCGACGATGCATTCGCAGCTTCATTAGGTGCATTTCCGACGCTGGCGCAATTGCGGGTGAATTTACGCGATGGGCTCGCCAAGGAAAAGAAAGAGAAAGAAAAGCAACGCGTGCGCTTGGCAGTCTTGGATGCGATTATTGAGAAAGCATCGGTGCCAGCGCCTGAAGAGCAAGCCAAATCAGAGCTGGACGATATGGTGCATCGCTTTGGCCACGATCTCCGGGAACGAGGCACAGATTTGAGTATGTACCTTGTGCGCATGAAAAAGACCGAGGATGATCTTCGAAAAGATTGGAAGCCAGAGGCACAGCGACAAGTAAAAATTCGCCTAGTACTTCGGGAGACCGCGAAAACCGCAAAGATTACTGTTTCTCCAGAGGAGCTTGAGACAACACTCAATCAGACCGTTGCCCAGCTCATTGCGCAGGGGCAGGCCACTGAAGAGCAGATGGATCCACAGCGTTTGCGAAGTGCACTGCTGGAGCGCATGCTTACCGATCGTACACTCGACTATTTGGAGAAGACCTGCACAGAGTAAGAGTTGTGCACCGTTGCGAGAGTGGGATTGCATTCGTATACTACTCATATGTTTCAGTCCCATCACTACTCGCATTTGTTTCTTCGCTTTGGTTTAGCACTGCTCTTTCTGTGGTTAGGCATCGAGAAGTTCATGGAGCCACACTCTTGGATTGGCTCGACTACTTCGCAGTGGATTATTCAGGCAACGCAGTTCATTGGTATGAGCGCAACTAATGTATATATTCTCACAGGAATATTTGAGGTTCTCGTAGCAACAAGTCTCGCCACAGCGTTCTTTGAGCGATGGTTCGCTTTTGCAGCGATAGTTTTTCTTCTCGCTTCGATTGGGGTGAGTGGATTTACTCAAATCGTAGCGTATGATGTGGCGATTGTTGGAGGACTTCTTTCGTTAGCGATATGGCCAGAACGTCATTATAGTTAGTGAGGGTGATTCGTGGTATAGGAAAGGCATATCCCGCGCCGAGCGGGTATCTCTCAAATGGCTGATATTTATTTCGATAACGCAGCAGCTACGCCTATCGCGCCACAGGTACAGCGTGCAATGGCGCGTGCGCAGAAACATTTTGCAAACCCCTCATCGTTTAATGATGCGGGCAGAGCTTCTGCTGTACTCCTCGATGAGGCGCGTTCTGGCGTGGCTACCTTTCTGAATGCACGAGCTGATGAGGTCGTGTTTTGCTCATCGGGTTCGGAGGCAAACACACTGGCGATTTGCGGGTCTGTCCGTGCACGTGGTTCGGGAAGTATTATCACAGCGCCTACGGAGCATCTTTCTGTATTAGAAGTTGTCGCATCTCTTCATAACGATGGTCACGCTGTAGAATTTTTGAAGGTAGATGGCGAAGGGAGGGTTGGAATTGAGGAGCTTCTCAAAAAACTTATCCCATCAGTGACGGTGGTTTCTCTTATGTATGCCAACAATGAGATTGGTACGATTGCGCCTATCGCACGCATCGGACGAGCAATCGCGCAATGGCGAAAAGAGCACCGCTCTGCGTACCCACTGTTTCATGTGGACGCATGTCAGGCGACCACCACACTTGATATGGATGTTCAGCGACTGGGGGTTGATTTACTGACATTCAATGGAGCTAAAGCATACGGCCCGCATGGCTGTGCGGTGCTCTTCGTGCGCCGTGGGATTGCGCTTGAGCCGGTGGTGCATGGAGGTTCGCAGGAGCGAGGTCGTCGTGCGGGCACCGAGGATATCGCAAGCGCGTGCGGTCTTGCTGTAGCGGTGCAACTCATTACACCCACCGATGCACCTCGCTTAGCCAGCTTACGGGACCGTTTCATTTCTGGCATTATATCCAAGATTCCCGACGCCCATATCAATGGTCCGGTGGGGGATAGTCGACTGGCGGGTAACATAAACTTTTCCATTCCCGGATGTGATAGTGAGAATCTACTCCTAGAACTAGATCGTCACGACATTCGTGCTGGTTCGGGCTCGGCCTGTACCGCGCATCGCGTGGAACCATCGCATGTGCTGGTGGCAATCGGCACTCCGAAGCAGTATCTTGAGGGAGCTTTGCGCTTTTCATTGGGTCGCCAGAGCACTAAAAAAGAGGTGGACCGGGTGCTCAAAATTCTTCCGCAGTGTATCGCTCGAGTGCGCGCGCGACGCGCGCGAGCATCTTGAAGTGTCGGTCTTTTCATGTTAAAGTAGCGCCGTTTGGTACAACGAGTCCCCGTAGCTCAACGGATAGAGCAGCAGCCTTCGAAGCTGTTGGTGGGGGTTCGATTCCCTCCGGGGACACCACGTAGTGGTGGACCCGAGCGAACCACTTTAGTGGTTCGCGTGAGGGAAGAGAACAGCGGAGCCGTGTTCCGTCAGTAGGCGGAACGGGCGAGCTGGTGGCTAGCCCGAACCCGAGCGACTGGCGAGGGTGAGAGGCGAAGCCGATTCCCTCCTCTCCACGAGTTGTCCATAATAAAATCCATTTCCGCCCTTAGCTCAGTTGGTAGAGCTGCTCCCTCTTAAGGAGAAGGTCCCTGGTTCGAATCCAGGAGGGCGGACACTTCAAATAATACGACACCCAAATGGGTATCGTATTATTTGCTAGCGTATCATCCCTCCTGGGTTCGAAGCCTGCCTACCGGCAGGCAGGCCCGGCACAACTAAGCGATGACCGAGCGAGAGCGAGGAAATACTAAAGACTAGTAGGTCGTAGTACGGTGAGCCGTTGACCGAAGGGTGAATCCAGGAGGCCTGCCTGCCGGTAGGCAGGGCGGACACTGCAAATACAACAACGCCACCCGTGAGGGTGGCGTTGTTGATGTTACGATTACTTAATGACCTCAATCTGGACAAGTCTACGGCCAAGCTTTATTGCATCAGCTTTAGATTCTAACCAGACGTCAACGTTTTTCTGGTAGCGAGTGTTCATACGGTCTTCGACCACGAAGATCTTGTCTCCATAGAGCGCAGGAATCTTGAGGGCGGTACCAAATGGGAACATGTTGGTGGCAACGATACCATTGCGTACATGGGTACCCTTTGCGGTGATGAACGGGCTATCGTCGGTCTGACCAACTTCGGAGTTATAGGCGGACACCTCAACCATATAGAACTGGCGAATGGTCTTGGAGACACCACCCTTCGGAGAGTTCACTGGAGTAACAGCGTTACCAACAATGGTAGGTTGTTCAGACTCAATAGCTGGGCCATTCATAACCGATGCATACAAGGCATTGAAGGAACCATTGCTGGTAACCTCGACCGTAGCAGAGTTAGAACGAAACCAATCCATGAAGCCTGCCTGTGCAGTCGTTGTGGTGACCAGTGAGATTGCAATGAACGTTACGACCAGAATCTGCTTGCGCGTATTCATGGTGCTGCCGTCTACGATAGTGGGTTAGTCGCATCTAGCGTGTGCTAGGGCGGCTCACTCGCTCTCGTTACAGGCGGTATTGCAATCCAGCTCAAGTGGCAGGTGGGAGAACGAAAAATGGCCTATCAAGCCATCTCTTTATTCCCTCGCTATACACACTGGATTGTACATACAGTATAGCAGGTCTAGCTCAAAAAGTCAAGCTCAAAAAAGGCAGTAAAAACGGCTTAAAATGAGGGGAATTTCACACCCAAAGCCCTCCGAAAATGGAGGGCTTTGGGTGTTGTATGAGCGGGTGACGGGAATCGGACCCGTATCTCGTGCTTGGCAAGCACGTGTACTACCACTGTACTACACCCGCATAGTTAATTTGTAGAGACAGAATACTATGAGTAAGCTCATTTTTCAAGGCCTGACGCGTACGATTGAAGGTGTATTTGATAGAGCTCAAGCCACGTGAGGACGCGTTCTTTTAGAGCTCTACTTGAGACTACTACAGTACAAACTCCATAGGATAGTCGTTTTGTGGGATGGCGGCCTGGAATGTAGATGGATTTTTTGAAGTTATCTAGGGGAAGTCCAGTGGTGTTACTCCAGAAGTTTTTTTGCACCGATTCGATGAGGTCAGGATAAAGGAGGAGCCAAGAAGATATCTTCTCGGGGGCGATATGAAGAGTTCTCGTGAGAAATAAGTAGAAAATTTTAATCATTCCTGGCTCACTATTACCAAGGCGAACCTGACTGGATTTTTGTTGTTTTTCTCCTTCGCCCCAGTACAGCATAATACCCGCAAGAAACAGTGGATCATCTTTGAGTTTTGAAAATTCTTGAATGGCTAGTGCGCGATGCGCTTCGTTGATTTTGCGCCACCGTTCTTTATTTACTTGAACCATCCAATGAAGCTTCTTGGGGTTCGAAAGCGATACTTGCGCAGAGAGTTTGTCGCGGATGGCTTGTGACCACGGTTCATTTTTAAACCACCCACCCAGAGTTCCAAGGGGGATTCCCAGTTCGCGGGATATGGCTTTATAGCTAGCGCCTTTTCGGCGCAAGTTAAATGCTGCTTCTTTGTCGATTCTCTGGTGTGACATAAGATAATCATACTCCTTTATTGTACAAACTTATGCACATATGGGGGTTCGGGAAAATAGTATAGTGTCGTACAATATCGCGTGCCAGAAGTGGATAGTGAGGTGGGGAAGACTATTACGTCGCAAAATGAATTACTCAAATACTGACGTGTGGATAGCGCACGGGGATATCTGGCATGTCGCAGAATACTATAAACAAAAGACCACGATACGGGTCTTTTGAAATTCTTGTGCCGCGGGAGGGAAGTGGTCACGGATATTCCTCGCGCCGTACTACGCGACCTGCTGGTCTTTAGTATTTCCTCGCTCTCGCTCGGTCATCGCTTAGGGGTGTCGGGGTTCAATTCCCTCCCGACATGATACATAAAAACTAAAACCAGTCCCACATGGGACCGGCTTTAGTTTATGTGCCGCGGGAGGGAATTGAACCCCCGACGCCAGCCTCTTCCAAGGCTTAGTTTGGACTATCTCATCCTCCCTTCCTACCGGTAGGCAGGCGTTCGGAGGTCGGGCGCTGTTGCGAGAGTATTGTTGGGACTCACTCGCTAGTCTCTACACCTTTCTTCGCTACTTAAACCCCGCGAAGCTTGGCTCGGGATTGTTTGGCGGTTTAGCCAAGGTTTCCCCGAATTCACCCGATTTTTCAATCCGTATTCCTACGGAAAGCCCCAAAGATTTAGGGCTGCGCTCTACCACTGAGCTACCGCGGCGCATATAGATAATAGCACGAAATTGGAATTTTTCAATGCTTCAGTAGAGCTAAGTATGGTATACTCAATATATGAAGTGCAAACTATGTCACAAAGAATTTAATGATTATCAGGGTAAGCTGCGCACGCGGTGCGGATCATGCAATACGAAGATTCGTAGGTATCGTGCGAAGGCGTTTGCAATTCAGCTCCTCGGCGGGAAATGCACTGATTGCGGATGGCACGGTAATCAAGCGGCGCTCCAGTTTCATCACCTTGAGGCAGAGCATAAAGATTTTACTATAGGGAATGTTGCTAATAAGAGCTGGGAGATTTTAAAAAAGGAAGTAAAAAAATGCGCCCTTCTTTGCGCAAATTGCCATATGATTCGACACAGTACGAAGGCAGAAGATGCGTTCCTCAAAGAGGCGGGAAACTATCGAGGAAAGAAGCTCATTTCATGATGGTTCATAGGAGAACTTAACACATAATCATTTATAGATTACTCTACGTGTAGACCGCATCGATTGAGGGTCTCTCTAGAGAGACTTGCGTAGTTCTGTAAGTATGAGTTTGGAATGTCTAATCTCTGTGGACTTCCTAGCCAGACAAAGTCACAAGCGCCTTGCGCACGCACGTAGTGCGTCAGAAGGCAAAAACCTTCGCTTGGTGTTCCGGCTCTCTGGTGGGTCACTCGTGAGTATTGGGTGGGGCGTGAAGTCGACGCGCTCCACCCGCCTTTCTTAATTTAGACCAAAATACCCGCTCTTTTGTGGGCTTTGTTTTTTGTGGGTGGGCGGTATAAGACTCGAACTTATAACCCTCTCAACGTCAATGAGATGCTCTACCAATTGAGCTAACCGCCCTTTCTTGGTGCGGACGAGAGGACTCGAACCTCCACAGCCTTGCGGCCACGGGAACCTCAATCCCGCGCGTATACCAAGTTCCGCCACGTCCGCATTTGTTAATTGTAGCCACCATATACTACGTTGTTTTCTGACTTTAATCAAGCTCATTTTGAGGTACCAAAACCGCCCTATTGGGCGGTTGGTTCTGTTCCTTTCTCGGCAGGAGATTTTTTTGCGAGGGATACCGCTGCTGATCGAGTTTTGCGTCGGATTTCTTTTGCAGTCTTATCACGCAAGTAGTACATCTTGGCGCGACGGGTGCGGCCTGTTTTCACGATTTCAACTTTTTCGATAGAGGGGAGGCGGAGAGGATAGACTTTTTCAACCCCATAGCCACCAATGACACGGCGGACGGTCATAGTGGCACCTGGCTCATCACCATGTTTGCGAGCGATGATAATACCCTCGAAAATCTGGTTCTTTCCCTTCTCGCCAGCTTTGAGACGCTGGTGGACGCGGACGGTCATACCGACCTTCAAATCGGAGTATTTACTCTCTGGGTTATGCTTGGCGGCGAATGCGTGGATGATTTGCTGGGACATAGGTAATAAAGCTTTTAGCTGGTAGATTTTAGCATATCTAAGGTTTTTTGCAAGGGTTCTGGAAGGTCTGCCTCCAAGCGCAGGGCGGTTCCACTCATGGTTGTCAGCTCGAGCTTCCAAGCGTGTAAAAATGGACGGTTGAGGCCAAGGGTTTCTTTGCCAGGGGCATACAGTGGGTCGCCTACGATAGGAACACCGATAGCTTTGAGGTGCGCGCGAATCTGGTGGGTACGACCCGTGCGTGGCATGCATTCAAGGAGGGTATAGTCGCCAAAACGCTTGGAGGTTTTGTAGTCGGTGATTGCGGAGCGTTCGACGAGGTCACGACCGCCATGAATTTGAGTAGTCGTTTTTGCCCCTACGCGTCCCACGGGCATGTCAATGGTTCCCGATGATTCTTTGGGCGTGCCATACACAAGCGCGAGGTATGTTTTGCGGATGGCGTGACTCTTAAAAAGCTCTTTGAGGTATTCAAAACTTTTTTGGTTCTTTGCCAACAACATAACGCCTGATGTATCACGATCGAGGCGATGGACGATACCAGGACGGAGAGGTTCTTCACCAACACCTCGCATTTCAGGCCATTGCTGGACGGCTAAATCCGCCAGCGTGGTCTGGGGGTCATCAGCGGATGTTTTGTGGACCGTGAGCTCGGGCGGTTTGTCGATGGCGACAAAATCCGAGTCTTCGTAGATAACGGGGAGGGTCATTTTATAGTGAACAGATATAATGTAGTCCTGCGCGCCTATGCGCCTGCCTGCCGGTAGGCAGGCTCTAGGACACTTGGCCAGCCACTCTCCTTGAGATAACGGAATATAGAGTGGCCAAGTGTATTGATATAGATATAATGTAGTCCTGCGCGCCTATGCGCCTGCCTGCCGGTAGGCAGGCTCTAGGACACTTGGCCAGCCACTCTCCTTGAGATAACGGAATATAGAGTGGCCAAGTGTGGGC
>Ga0163150_10004182_pt1 | contig 19528 bp, 14 predicted proteins | sample OliLakLV19P2IB_FD_148628 | JGI IMG/M metagenome (GOLD analysis project Ga0163150, IMG submission 148628) | Freshwater microbial mat bacterial communities from Lake Vanda, McMurdo Dry Valleys, Antarctica - Oligotrophic Lake LV.19.P2.IB | ecosystem: Environmental > Aquatic > Freshwater > Lake >...
GTGGAGGCAAGTAGTCGACAAGCCAGGCTCATACCCCGAATTCTCGGCCACCGCCATGATCGGCCGAGCCATGCTGCTGGGCGTCCGCAACGGCTGGCTGGATGCAAAGGAATACGCCCCGCGCGTGGAATCAGCCTGGCGAGCTGTGTCGGCAAGAGTCTCCGACGGCGGGCAGGTGATGGATGTCTGTGAATCGACTGGCAGGCAGAAATCGCTCGCCGACTACCTCAGCCGCGAAGCAATCTGGGGCCACGACCCGCGAGGCGGTGGCATGGCCCTGATCTTTGCAGTCGAGCGTATGACGCCAGCGCGTTAATTACCCGCGCAAATATTTATTGAAGTGCTCCAGCGTCCGCTGCCACGCCAGTTTCGCAGCCGCCGCATCATAGCGTGGAGTGGTGTCGTTATGAAAGCCGTGATTCGTGCCTTCATAGATGTACGCCGTGTACTTCTTGCCATTCGCCTTCAGCGCTTCTTCATAAGCCGGCCAGCCGCCGTTCACCCGCGTATCGAGTCCCGCATAATGCAGCAGCAGCGGAGCCTGGATCTTCGGCACATCCGCCGCCGGAGCCTGACCGCCGTAAAATGGCACCGCCGCCTGCAGATCGCCACCCATCCGCACCGCCAGACTGTTCGAAATACCACCGCCAAAACAGAACCCCACCACGCCGAGTTTCGTGTTGGTATCCGGCCGCGCCTTCAGCCATTTCGCAGCCGCGACAAAGTCCTCGAACATTTTGGCCCGGTCGACCTTGCTGAAAATCTTCCCGGCTTCTTCATCGTTCCCCGGGTATCCACCGACACTCGTCAGCCCGTCGGGAGCCAGCGCAATGAAGTTCTCCGTGGCAAGCCGCCGCGCCACATCTTCGATATACGGATTCAGACCGCGATTCTCATGCACCACCAGCACCACAGGCAGTTTGCCCGAGGCCTTGGCTGGCTTCGCAAGCAGCCCTTTGATACTCCCCGTACCTTGCGGAGATTCCACCGTCACGCGCTCTGTCCTGATCCGGGGATCGTCCACCGGAACCTGCTGCGCCCACGCGTAATTGGGCCGCAGACTTTCCCAGATCGCGAGCGCCGTCATGCCACCCGTGGCGTACTTGCTCGCGCTCTCCAGGAAGTCGCGGCGCTCGATGTCGCCATGCACGTACTTGTCAAACAGGTCTAATAATTCCTGTGGGTAATCCGACGCCTTTTTACGTTCCATTGTTATAGTTCGCTCCCCGTTGTACGGGCGAGCATACCACGAACCACAGAGCCGTTAGTCACCGCCCTGCAGCCTCAACCATCTCCAGCGCATTCGTCATCAGAGTCTCGCCAGTCATCTCGCCCAGCGACACCTGCGACACATACTCGTAGCGGGCAAAACTATGAAAATCCACCTTCGTCAGAATGTACCCAAACGCGTCATTAGTAAGGCCAAACAGGAAATTATGCTCCCCTCGCATTTTGCGCTTCAAATACATTCCAATATTCGGCAGAGCCTCCCCTGGAATTGTCACTATTTGCGCGTTCCCAAGATTGACGAGATTCATCCGCGTACTCACCGTACGGTCCGCGCCATACGAATACTTCAGCGGCGACTTCGTCACAACCTGCCACATATCCTCGGAATCGACTCGGAACTTCACCGTCCGCGACCACACCTTCAGCGCCGGATCCTTCTGCCACGCCGCGGCCGAAATAATACGCAGCGATTCCGAAGCCAGCAGCCCCCCAATTCGTTCGCATTCGCTCCACACACGCCGGTCTTGCCAGTAGCCCGTAACCGGATTGCTCGGCTTATCCAGGTCCCGATTATCCGCCGTTACCATCCCTCCCTGAGCCCCATTGACAAACATCGCCATGCCACCCGCGGCTTTTTCAATCTGATCGCATAAAGGTCCGACTAAATCTGGCGAAACGATTCCCTCTTTACTTCCCATCACCTCCGGATGAACCGCGTAATTCACCAGCGTCGCGATTGTCTGCCCATCCCGGCCCCGAGCCTGCAGCACCCCGGCGCGCCGGTCATACAAATCGGGAGCGTAATAGTTGTAAGCAATCCGCCCCTGCGCCGCTCCACTGGCGACCCGCAACTCAGCGGGCTTCAGCCGGTCGAACGCCTCGTTTACCGCAGCCGCCACCTGCTCGGCGACAAACTGCATGTACGGCAGCGACCCCGTATGTCCCCCGCGCCCATCCGGAAATGCGTACATATCGGGCCCGCTGTGATTATGAGTGGCGGCAGCCAGAATCCGATCCCCCGGAATCCGTGGAACCAGCGCACGAGCCCGGTCCGCCAGCGCCGAAGGAAACCCAAGCAAGTCGACACTGACGATGGCCAGCGTCTCCCCGCCAGACCGAAACACCACAGCACGAGCCGTCAGTTCACCCCGCTTTCCCTTCGCAGGCGCAGTCGGCCCCATCCCGCCACTCAGCGGCAGCAAAGGATCTGGCGTGATAATCCGCTTCGCCGCGCCAGCCTCAAACGAGCCCTGGGCACCAGCGCAACACGCCAAAAACAACGTCAGACACAGCCGGCCAAAAATCAGTCGCATATTTTTCCGATTGTAGCGAGAGTATCCGTTGGGGCGCGGCCAGGCGATGACCATCACAAGGACCCTAAGATTTTTCTGCCAGTCCCGGAGAACTTCTCTCCCCTAATACCACTTTAATGTCGTGATGACAATGCCTGGCGTTTCTGCCGCCGGTCATGAGGTGTTTCTCGGACGCCAGCCGATCTTCGACGGTGCCCGCGTGGTGCATGGTTATGAATTGCTGTTCCGGCGGGCGGGCCAGGAGGGTGCTGGCGGCGTCGACGGGAATGCAGCCACTGCCCAGGTAGTACTGAACGCTCTCGTGGAAATCGGCATCGACAACCTCAGCAGTGGCGAACTGCTCTTCGTCAACTGCACGCGCGAAGCCCTTTTCGCGGCACCGCTTTTCCCCCCAGAACGCGCCGTCCTCGAGGTGCTCGAGACCATCGAGCTCGACGATGCGCTGATCGAACGCATCCGCTTTCTCCGCCAGTCCGGCTTCCGCATCGCCCTCGACGACTTCGTCTGGGACGACAGCAAGGCGAACGCGGTGGCTGAAGCCGACTACGTCAAGCTCGACGTCCAGCAACTCGACGAGCCAACGCTGCGCCGCCACATCCCGAAACTCAAACGCTACTCCGCCCGGATCATCGCCGAAAAGATCGAGTCCGAAGAGCAAATGCAGATGTGCCGCAACTTCGGCATCGACCTGTTCCAGGGCTATTTCCTCAGACGGCCCGATGTCATCCGTCGCAAAAGCGTCCCGGCCTCACGACTCGCCGCGCTGCAAATCGTGGCGCAATGCCAGAACCCCAACATCACCCTGCAGAAGCTCGCCTCGACCATATCCAGCGACGTGGCGCTCGCCTGGGGACTGCTGCGCCTCTCCAACACGCTGCTCTACTCCGGCGCCGCGCCCGTCGAAACCTTGCTGCAGGCAGTCGGCCGGCTCGGCACTCAGAAAGTCATGCGATGGGCAGTGCTCCTCACCATCGCCGGCCAGCAGGATTGCCCACGAGGCTACCTCCAGCTCTCCCTGCAGCGAGCCTTCATGTGCGAAGAACTCGCCCGCAGGCTCAAGACCGAGTCGCCCGACGCCGCGTTCCTCGTAGGACTCCTGTCCCTCCTCGACGCCATCGTGGAAGTGCCTATGAAAATTCTCATCCGGCAACTTCCCCTGGCACCGCGAATCCGCAACGCGCTGGTCGATTTCGAAGGACCGTGCGGAGCAATCCTCAGCGGCGTGCTTGCATGGGAACACGGAGACTGGGAGGCTTTCGCGAAATTGCAGATACCCCACAACGACGCCATGAGTTCCTGGCTGCATTCACTCGGAATGAGCGCGGAAACCCTGAAAGCGCTCATGGCAATTAACAAACCGGACCCCGTGAAAGTCTAACTACTGGAAATATTTGCCTGCGGGCGGCGTGTACGGCTCGGGAGTGATGCCCGCGGCCTCATACAATTTCCGAAACGCCGCAACCGTCGTGCTCGACGGCTTGTAGTTTCCGAAGCGATAACCCTCGGCAATTGTCAGAGGTGTCCAGCCGAATTTGTTCTTTTTGTTCCAGACTTCGATCTTCGCGCCGTGGCTGGCAAGAAACTCCACCGCGCGTGGCAGATTCTTGTACGCGGCGCCGTGCATCGCGGTCTCCCCGTTGTTGTCGGCCGCATTCACGTCGGCGCCATGATCCAGCGCCACCCGCAGCGCCTCCAGGACCTCGTCCTCCCAGCCCGCATCCTCACCAGGCGAACGCGTGCCCAGGCCAGCCGCCACAATGATCGGAGTCGCACCGTCGGCAGTCGGGATCTTCACATCGGCGCCAAGCGACTGCAGCAGCCGCATCAACTCCGCATCCGCGGTCCTCGCCGCCAGCAGATACGGCGTCGACCCCATGGTGTTCAGCCCCGTCATTCCCACGCCGATTTTCTTCGTCATCCGCGCATTGATATTCGCGCCCGACGCCACCAGTTTCTTCACCATCGCGACGCTGTCCATCGCCCCCGACCCGCGCGGCGCCGGATCGTTATCCCCAACCCCAGGCTTGCGAACCCCGCTGACCGCGTGCAGCGCCGTCCATCCCGTCTCGGCCGAATTCGGATTCGCGCCCGCGTCCACCAGATAAGACGCCAGATCAAAATGAGCGTTCACCACCGCCAGCAGCAGCGCGCCCGTGCCCTCCGCCGGAGCCGCCCTCTGCTTCTTCGCCGACCCCTCAGGACGAATGCTGTCATTCGGATTCGCGCCAGCTTTCACCAGCACCTTCACCGCCTCCAGCCGGCCTTCGCGCACCGCAAACAGGAACGCCGTGTAGCCCGAATCCAGTCGCGTCTGCAGTTGAGCCCCAGCCTGAAGCAACACCTCGATGACCTCGCTGTTGCCCTCCGCCGCAGCCCACATCAGCGCCGTCTGGCCTCGAACCGTCTCCTTCACATTCGGATTCGCGCCCCGCGCCAGCAGCGCCTTCACCGCCTCCACACTCCCCGTTCGAGCCGCCGTCATCAGCGGCGTTTCCCCACCCGGCAGCGCGACATCCGGACTCGCGCCCGCGTCCAGCAGCAGCTTTACCAGCGCGGCATTTCCATTCGTAGCCGCCAGCGACAACGGAGTCATACCGTACCGATTCGCAGCTTTCGGATCCGCACCCTCGCGCAGTGCCCGCTTCGCGCTGTCGACATCGCCGCGCTCCACAGCCCAGTGCAGTTCCGTGGTGCCATCTGGCGACACTTTGGCCGGAGGCGCCGCAACCAGCGTCAAAGCAGTCAGAAATACCGCGGCATGCCCAACGTATTTCACAGCGATATTTCCGGAATTTGTCCCTTGCTGTCGGCAAACCTGTCCACGCGCACGCCGACGCGGTCCAGCAGAGTCAGATGGAGATTCGCCAGCGGCTCCGGCTTCTCATACCGAACATGCCGCCCGCCCTTGTTCCGCCCCGACGCCCCACCAGCGACAATAATCGGCAGATTCACGTGATCGTGAACGTTCGGATTGCCCATGCCGCTCCCATACAGGATCAGCGAGTGGTCCAGCAGCGATCCGTCACCATCGGGAGTCGACCGCAGCTTGTCCAGATAATAAGCGAATAAACTCACGTGATAAGCGTTAATCTGCGCGACTTTCGCTACCTTTTCCGGATCGTTGTTGTGATGCGTAAGCGGGTGATGCCCCTCGGTAATCCCGATCTCCGGATACGCCCGGTTACTGGTCTCCCGAGCCAGCTGAAACGTCAGCACCCGAGTCACATCGGCCTGCATCGCCAGCACCTGCAGATCGAACATCAGCTTCGCGTGATCCGTATAAGCGGCCGGCACTCCAACCGGACGGTCCAGATCCGGCAGCGTATTATTCGCCGTCTCCGCTTCCGCCTTTTGAATCCGCCGCTCTACTTCCCGAACCGTCTCCAGATACTGCGACACCTTGGTCCGGTCCGACGCACCAAGCTTGTTTTGCAGCCGCGAGATGTCATCCCGAACCCAGTCCAGCAGGCTCGCATTCCGCTTCAGTTCCGCCCTGCGCTCCGTCGCCGTGCCACCGTCCCCGAACAGCCGCTCAAACACGATCCGCGGGTGAGCCTCGGCAGGCAGCGGCGTCGTCGGTGACGACCACGAAAGATTATTCTGGTAAACGCACGCGTACCCGTTGTCGCACTGACCCACGGTCGTCAGCAGGTCCATCGCAAGTTCCATCGACGGCAGCCGCGTATCCCGTCCCAGCTGCTTCGCCGCCACCTGATCCACCGTCGTAGCCAGCTCGTAGTCTGAACTCTCCGTCCACTTCGCGGTAGCCGCGCTCAGAAACGCCGCGTTCGACGTGGCATGCGTGCCAGGATAGGCATTGCGCAGTTCCAGATTGCTGACCACCGTCAGGTGATCGCGCAGCTTGTCCAGCGACTGCAGCGTCGGCGAAAGCGCACTCAGCGGCCCCACAGGACAACGCGGAGTCCACGACGCCAGCGTCGCCCCCATCGGTACATATACGAATCCCAGGCGTCGAACCCCGGCAGCCGGAGTAGCCGCCATCGCAGTCATGGACGGAACCATCGCGTCCAGCAGTGGAAGTGCCAGAGCGGCACCCGCGCCCCGCAGAAACGTACGGCGATGCAATGCCTTTTTCGTCACGATCATGTCGGCGATCTCCTCATCCGGAACGGCGCACTGTTAACAATGCCCAGTATGAACTCCGAGAAACGATAATCCTTTTCCCCGGAACTCCGTACAATTTTGCGGACGGCGGGCGCGTCGTAATACTCCACACCGCGGCCGAGCGCATAAGTAAGCAGCTTTTCCGTAAATGTCCCCGCGAAAACTTCGGGCCGTGCCAGCAGACCTTTCTGCAGACCCTCCACGCCGTCGAAGCCCGCACCGTCCGGCAGCGCACCCGATGCGTCGATCCGTACGCCATCTTCGCTCCGCCGGTACCGGCCCACCGCGTCGTAATTCTCCAGCGCAAACCCCGGCGGATCCATCAGATTGTGGCAGCCTGAGCACACCGGATCCGCCCTGTGCTGCGACGTCCGCTCCCGAACCGACAACTTGCTGCTGATCGTATTTTCCTTAAGGGCCGGAACGTTTTCCGGAGGTGGCGGCGGAGGAACACCCAGAATATTCGACAGTATCCACTTGCCCCTAATCACCGGAGAAGTGCGAGTCGCGTACGACGTCACCATCAGGATGCTGCCCTGCCGCAGCAGACCTCCGCGCTCACCACCCTCCGGAAATTCCACCCGCCGGAACCGGCTGCCATAAATATTCGGAATGCCGTAGTGCTTCGCCAGCCGCTCGTCCAGATAGGTGTACCGGCCTCGCAACAAATCCAGTACACTGCGGTCCTCCCGCATCACACTCTCGAACAGCAGTTCAGTCTCCCGCCGGAACGACTGCCGCAAATTATCGTCGAAATCCGGAAACAACCGCATATCCGGCGTAATCGAAGCCAAATTGCGCAAATACAGCCACTGTTCCGCAAAATTGTTCACCAGCGACGCCGACCGCGAATCCGCCAGCATCCGCCGAACCTGCTTCTCGAACACCGCCTGCGTCTTCAGCTTGCCGGCAGCCGCGACCTCCAGCAGTTCGTCGTCCGGAATGCTGCTCCACAGAAAGAACGACAGCCTCGATGCAAGCGCGAGGTCGCCAACCGAGTACGGCGCGGACGATCCGCCAGCCGGGTCCACTTCAATCCGGAACAGAAACTCCGGACTCACCAGCACGGACCGCACAGCCATCTCCACACCATTCTCAAAATCGCCAGCCGCCCTGCCCTCATGGAAAAACCGCATCGGGCCCCGCAACTCGTCCGCGTTCACCGGCCGGCGCCAAGCCCGGCGCGCCAGCGTCGAAATAATCCGACCCGCGCAAGCCTCTTCGTCCCGCTGCGAGCTCGGCCGGCACACCAACAGCCGCCGCCGGCTCGGCGAGTCGCCAGGCCCCTTCGCGTTGTACGGCCCATTCACAGTCACTGAGAAAATCGCCGGCTGAGTCCGGGGATGCCGGTCCATGTTGAACCGCGCATGCCACGGCTGACGCTCCTGCTCCAGCAGAGTCGACCGCTGTTTCGGGAACGTCGCAGCCACCGTATGCGGCCCCGCCTTCACCGGAATCCGAACCGTAAGTCCAAGGTCAGCCTTACTGTGGTCCGTGCCCGCGGGCGGCTTCACCGTGAACAGTCCGATCCGCTCGCCGTCCAGCAAAATCTCAACCTGATGATTTGCCGTCAGCCCTTCCACATGCTCATTGCGATCGCGCTGCAGCCGAACCACAAACTCGTAGTCGGCATCCAGCGGAAACGTGTGCGGCATCGCCAGCCCGCCGCGAGTCCCCAGCGGCAGGCCTTCCAGGTGCTCTTCCTGCGTCAGGTCCGGCGGCAACGACACCGTGGTCCCGCCCGGCGACTTCACCGGCGCACCCACAGAAAGCCGGCCAATCTTCTGCGCCGCCGCCAGATACCGGTCCAGCAGCGTCGGCGACAAATCGCCCACCGTTACGTTGTCGAACCCGTGGCTCGATTCGTCAATAGGAAGCAGCGCGGAAACATCCACCTCCAGCGCCAGCAAATCCCGAATCGCATTGTGATATTCAGCCCGGTTCAGCCGCCGGAACGTGTCCGTCCGACCCGGATTCGGCCTCGCCGCCGCAGCCTGATCGATCGACCCTTCCAGCGAACTTACCAGCGATTTGTAAGTCGCCTCATCCGGACGAGGCAGTCCAGCCGGCGGCATGGATCGCACACGCAGCCGTCGAATCACCTTCTCCCACGTCTCAGCATCGGTTACCGGATTGTTCGGATTGGTCTTGTCGAGCGCGAGCCCACCGGACTTGAGGCTCGAGTTGTGGCAGCCGGCGCAGTACCGCTTAACGGTCGCAGATTGGTCCGCGGTGGCAGCGTAGGCACCGGTCAACGCCAGGGTAATTAGACAGACAAGTCTCATGGTCGCAGCCTCGGGCGACTTATAAATAGTATAAAGGGTCGCAATGACCAAATCGTGGACCCGCTTTGTGAGGGGGGCAGGCCCCCAGGCCTGCGGCGGGTCCCCAGACCCGCCAAAAGTCCCGCTTAAGCCAGCTTCACCCGCCGCACATCGATCTTCTTGTCGTCATACACCCCGAGCCCCAGCGCTCCGGCAATCTCGATATGCTCCACCTGCATATTAAGAAAAGTGCTGTCCGCATCCGGTTTCGCCGCCGCAATCGACAGCATCCCCATAGCCTTGCGCTTCTCGTCAATCGCCTTCAGACCGACCTTGTCCATAGCGACAGGGTCGGTAGAAAAATACATCGCATTCGGTGACCAGACATACTTCTCCACCTTCCTGCCCGGACCGCCGTGATACGCCGCCACCACGGCGTCGCAAATATTCAGCACCACTTTCTTCCGAATAATCGGGTGATCGACAATATTCGGAATAAACGTGCCGCACGTATTCAGCGTGCTGGACGAGTGGCTGCGGCTGACATTATTTACCAGCCCGTGCGACAGATTCTTCAGCGCAATCGTCACGCCGGCCGACTGGTGATGCTTCAGCAGGCAAAGATTCACCATCTTCGTGACATCCTTGCTGATAAACTTCGACAAATACGACCGCCGGTGATGCGGATCCCGAGGATTCGCACCCGGCAACACCAGCGGCATCTCCACATACTGCGTCTCGTCATACCCCTGCATGTCCAGCTGCAGCGGATGCGAGTTGTACGCTGTCGTCGCCGCCGTCCACCTCACACCCTCCGGCAGCCATTTGTCGAAACCGGCTGCCAGAAATTCCTGGTGATACCGGTCATAAGCCACAATATTCTGCGGCTTGACCCCGGCCATTTGCAGACCGGCGATAATTTCCTGCACCATTTCCGGTGACGAGATCACAAACGGCCTGCCCACCGGATTCAGCTTCAGCCCAACAACATCGGAAGGACTGAAGAAATACCGCCACGCATCCTGAGCCGTCGGAGCTCCGGTAAGCTCCATCATTCCGCGCGTCAGCATGTCTCGAACCGGACCGCGCTGATACTTGCGCTCAATCGACGCGCCAGAATGTTCCACCGCCACAACGCGGCCCGGGAACGGACCCGGCAGACCCAAATTACTCGACTGCGCAAGCATCGGCACAGCCGAGTACGTCGCAGCACACAATCCGGCTACAGCCGACTGACGAAGAAAATCCCTGCGTGCAATCATCGTTAAATCCTCCTCAAACGCTGGTCATAATCTCACGCACCCGCCGCGCCACAACCTTCTCTTCGCCCGGTTGCAGCATCCAGACCGTAAACACAAGCTGTTCCCGATCCGTCGCCGGACACGCCTCAATCGATGGCGTCCCCTCGCGAAGCCGCTTCATCACCTCCGGCGGTGAAATCGCAATCTTCGCCTGATCCCAGCGAATATGCAGGTGCGGCGTATGGTTCGCAATCTCCGGCACACTCACTTCCGTGGTCACGGACGGCAGCTTGCGAACCGCGTCCGTAATTATCCCTACCCGCGCTTCCCAGTCCTTCCACTCCGCCGCATGATCGATGCTGGTAAAAGCCTGCAAGGCCACCAGCATCCCGATCATTTCTTCTTTATTAACCTTCATCCCGCGTGCAATCGAGTCGCTGTTCGGCGACGTATTCAGCCTCGCCGCCGCCACCAAATCCTTTCGACCCGCCAGAATCCCCGCGCTCTGCGGCCCACGAATTCCCTTGCCACCCGAAAATGTGACAAGGTCAAAGCCCATCTTCGTGTAACGAGTCAGATTCGTCACCGGAGGCACGTCCGCCGACGCATCGATAAACGTCGGAATATTATGCTTTTTCCCGAGCGCCACAAATTGTTCAGCCTTAATCGCGCCCTTCGGATCGGCATCGTTGAAGAACAGCATCATCGCTGTCTTCGAATTGACGGCCGATTCCAGCTCCTGAGCCGTCTCCACCTCAACCAGCCGAACTCCGCACGTGCGAACCGCATGATCATACCCATAGCGGTGCGATTTCTGAACAATTACCTCGCTTTTCAGCCCGGTTAAATCCGGAATTTGCCGAACAGCATTCATATCCGCGCCCGTAATACAGGCCGCCGTGCCGATCGTCAGCGCACCCGCCGCCCCCGACGTCACAATCGCGGCCTCAGCACCCAGCATCGACGCGATCTTCGCGCCCACCTTGTCCTGTAGTTCCCCAAGTGGCACGAAGTGTTTCGCCGATGCCGCCATCGCCGCCACTACCTCCGGCCGCATCAGCGATGCGGTCAAAGCGGTATAGGTACCCGCGGCGTTGATGAACGTCCGCACTCCCAGCTCTTTGATCACATCCCGCGCCGGCGCCGAGGCAGCCGACACCATCGCCCGCTGCCCCGCCAGCCCACCAAGAATGGGTAGCGCCGCCATCCGCTGCAAAAACGATCGTCGTTGCGACATGCATTCTCCTACTTGTGCGCGATACAGTCAATCTCAACCAGCGAGTTCCCCGGAACCCCGCCAACCGCGGCGATCGTGGTCCGAACCGGAGGCTCCGGCCCGAACTTGCCCAGAAACACCTCGTTCATCCCCGCGTAGTCCTTCAGGTCGCTCAGATACACGTTCACCTTCAGAACCTTGTCCATCCCGGACCCGGCTTCCTTCAGCCTCGATTCCAGCGTCTCCAGCACGTGCTTCGTGTGGGCCTTGATGTCTCCTTCGAAGTGCGCGCCCAGCCCGGCAATGAAGACCAAATCGCCAAATGTCGTGATCTGGCTGAACAGCGCCTGCTTCTGCGGCGCCTTCCCGCCAGGCCAAATTACCTTCTTGGTGGGCTTTTCGCCCTGAGCCTGAGCAGCAGCTGGAACCGCGGCGACCGCGCCGGCTGCGAGAAATTTTCGTCGATTTGAGGTTGGCATGTGGTGTACCCGGTAACTGAAATGATAAACATACTTCGTGCGACTCTTGTTAGCAGTTCTCATAGCGGGCCTGGCGTGCTCCGGACAGGAATACGATCTGGTGCTCCGCGGCGGTCACGTAATCGACGCAAAAAACGGCATTGACGCGGTGCGCGACGTCGCCCTCAAAGGCAATGTCATCGCGGCAGTCGCTGAAAAAATCGACGCAGCCAAAGCAAAGCGCGTCGTCGACGCAAAGGGGCTCTACGTCACCCCAGGCCTCATCGACATCCATACACACGTCTACACCGGCACCGGCGAACCCCACTCCTACGCCGGCGATAACAGTGTCTATCCCGACGGCTTCACGTTCCGCGTGGGCGTCACCACCGTCGTCGACGCCGGCGGTTCCGGCTGGCGCAACTTCCCCGATTTCCAGGAGCGCGTCATCCGTCGCTCAAAAACCCGCGTGCTCTCCATGCTCAACATCGTAGGCAACGGAATGCGAGGCGGGAAATTCGAAAATAACCAGGACGACATGGACGCCGAGGCCACCGCCAAAGTCGCCCTCGCCAACAAAGGCGTAGTCGTCGGAATCAAAACCGCGCACTACTCCGGACCCGAATGGACTCCCGTCGAGCGCGCCGTCGCAGCCGGAACCAAAGCCAGCATCCCCGTCATGGTCGATTTCGGCACCAACCACCCCGACACCCGCCCCCTTGTCGACCTGCTCACCAAAAAGCTCCGCCCCGGCGACATCTACACCCACATGTACTCAGGCCTCCGAAATGAACTCCTCGACAACGGTCAGCCCAACGCCGGCATGATCGAGGGCCGCAAACGCGGCGTCATCTTCGACGTCGGCCACGGCGGCGGCAGCTTCGTCTACAAAGTCGCCATCCCCCTCACCAAAGCCGGCTTCTGGCCCGACAGCATCTCTACCGACCTCCACATCGGAAGCATGAACGCGGGAATGAAGGACCAGCTCAACGTCATGAGCAAGTTCCTCAACCTCGGCATGCCCCTGAAGCAGGTAATCGCCGCATCCACCTGGAACCCGGCCCGCGAAATCAAACAGGAGACCCTCGGCAACCTCAGCGTCGGAGCCCCTGCAGACATAGCGGTCCTCCGCCTTGAGAAAGGCAACTTCGGCTTCACTGACCATTCCGGCATGCGCATGAAAGGCAATCAGAAGCTGACCTGTGAGATCACTTTCCGAGACGGGGTTGCGGTCTATGATTTGAATGGTCTGACAAAAGACGACTGGAAACAGTAACGCGGCGGCATGTGTTTGTGTGGCACTATATCACCCATGAGGACCGCCGTTTTACACGTATTTCTTATCGCATCGGTCATGCCGGCAGCAGCCCAGACAACGCAGGGAATCGTCACATTCGGGGCCACCTCCGCGGTCTGCCCTCATGCCGCGTGGGGTGGTGAATGGAGCACCACGCTGTATGTGACCGCCACAGGCGCCCCCGCCACTGTCACCATCCGTTTCTTCGACGCGGAGGGAAAGCCTCAGACAGTTCCTTTCACCACCACGCGCGGGCTGGCGGGGCGCGTCGCCGACGTCACCCTGAACCTGGGCCTCGGAACCACTGAGGCCGTTGAAATCGGGGCCGGGGACAAAGACACCTCCATGGGTTGGCTTACAGTGAAGAGTACGCAGGGCAGCAGCATTCAACTCTATGAGGTATTCCGCCAGGCCGTTCCTGGAAGAACTCCCGTGGAGGCATTTGTCTCTTGTGCAACTCCGTCCAGCGGCCAGCTGCGCCAGTTCACGTTCGACAACCGGAATGGAGGCGACACCGGAGTCGCCATTGTGCTCCCCACCCGGGCACTCACCGGCCATGCCATGCCGGAAGGAAGCGTCAATCTGAGATGCTTTGTGAATAACCTGGAAGTCGGCAGAATGTCCGTGCACGAGTCCCCTCAGATTTATTCTGTTTTCGCACTCACGTCGCGATTAAGCGGAACCGCCGGCAGGCTGGGTTACTGTACCACCGAGTCATTCGACGGAACCGGCTCGATTGGTCCCGTTGTCGCAGCCCTTCATTTCACTTCCGACGGGGCATTCTCTTCCGTACCTGTCGCACTGCGTTGACCGCGACCGGGCAGCGCTCGGGTCACCCGGGCCGCTGTCGGAGCGATCCAACCGCAAGCTTTTCAGGCGGCTCCCGTTTCGGCGCCCCCTGTCTTTCCTGCAGCCTGTTAACTACCGCGCCGAGATTCGATAGTATATAGGCCGAAGGAACTCCAAAATGGAAAGACGTAACTTGCTGAAGTCCGCCGTTTCGGCGGCAGGGCTGACGATCCTCAAAAGCGGTACGCTGCGAGGCCAGAACGCCCCCTCGAACAAACTGAACCTCGCCCTCGTCGGCGTGTGGGGCCGCGGCACCGCCCACTACAACGTGATGAAGAACGAGAACGTCGTAGCTCTGTGCGACGTCAATGACCTTCGGACCAAAGAAGGGCTCGCGCTCTTCCCAAAAGCGAAGACCTACTCCGACTGGCGTCGCATGCTCGACCAGAAGGACATCGACGCCGTCATCATCTGCAGCGCCGACCACCATCACGCATTCATCGCCAACTGGGCAATGAACCGCGACAAGCACGTCTATTGTGAGAAGCCGCTCGGCATCTCCGTCCAGGAAACGCGCATCGTGCGCGAGAACTATCTCAAACGCCGCAACAAACTGGCCACCCAGCACGGAACCCAGCGCCACGCCTACCCCAACTTTGAGCGCGTCCGCGAAGCCATCATGGACGGCGCAGTCGGCGAACTAAAAACCATCCACAGCTGGGACAGCCGCCAGCTTCCCCGCCCCGGCTACCCAAAGCCCGAAGGCCAGCCGCCCGCCTCCCTGCACTATGAGCAGTGGATCGGCCCCTCGCCCTACCACCCCTACAGCCCGCAATATTTCGGCGGAACTTCCGGCCTCAACTGCCTTTTCTGGAATATGTACCGCGATTTCGGTGTAGGCCAGATGGGCGACATGGGCGCACACACCATGGACCTCGTGTGGAACGCCATCGACGCCGGCGCGCCGATATCCATCGACATCGACCGCGATGCCAGCGACAAGTACAACGCCGATATCTGCCCCGTCAAACTGAAGGCTCACTTTGAGCACCCCGCCAACTCCTGGCGCGGCCCAGTCGAACTCGTGTGGTACCAGGGCGGCCTCAAACCACCAAATCCCCGCGGCTACGTCGACGTCTCGAAGATCCCCAACGGAGCCATCTTCGAAGGCACCAAAGGCACGCTCATCTGCGACTTCACCAGCCGCATCCTGCTGCCCAATAATGACGACGGCGATTTGACCTACTACAAACGCCGCGACAAAGGCGCCCTCGAGCCCCTCATCGGCGGCATCGGTCAGGCGACGCAGATGGCGGCTGGCGCCCGTCCCGGCGGCGGCGGCGGTCGTGGTCCCGGCGGACCCGGCGGTGGACAGCGCCCCGCGTTGCCCGCAGGCTTTACCGCCATGCCCAGCGCCGAGCCCCAGGCCAGCACCGGCTTCCCCGTTATCCAGATGCTCGACGGCAAAGTCCCGCCAGCTCTCGGCCTGCCCAACGATACAGTCGAGCGCATGGTCGCAGCCGAAAAGGCAGGCCAGGCAGCGCGCCCCGGCGGCGATGTCTTTCAGCAGGAATGGCTCGACGCCTGCAAAGGCAAGCACAACAACGTGAAGCACGGAACGTCCAGCAAGACGCACTGCGACTTCGATTATTCCGGCACCATGATTGAGCAGATGTTGCTCGGCCTGGTCGCGCACCAGGCGGGCAAGAAGCTCACCTACGACCCCGCAACCGGCCGCATCACCAACATGAATGAGGCTAACGATTACCTCAAGCGCGAATATCGTCCCAACTGGACGCTGAACGGCTGAGAATTACTGCTTCGGGGCCGTGCGAAACGCAATCTTTCGCACGGTCCCCGAAGTGTTATACGAGAAAAATCCCAGCGGTTTCGTCAGGTCCGTAGCCCCCGCCCGCAGCTCGATTCGGCGCCCATTTACCGACAAATTAACCACCTGCTCGTTGTCGATCCACGCCTCGATCTTCTCCGGAGTCACCCGCAGCCGAAAGCTGTACCATTTGTTTTCTTCAAACGTGTAGTACGCGCGAGTCTCATTTTCCGAGGCGTCCCACCCGTCCAGGCTCGAGATCCCGATAATATCCCCGCCCCATCCGCCAACAACGAAAGTGCCGAAGGATTCCCCAAACGGAAAAGTCAGGCTGGCAAAGAAATCCCCGCCCCGACCTTTCTTCGCCTCAAACCGAATTTCATACTGATTCGTCGGGAATTTCCCCGAATAATTGATCCCGGTGAACGGCTCGCCGTTCGTCATCACAATCGAGCCGTCTTCCACCTTCACAGCACCGTGATTGCGGAAGCCCTCGATCACATTCCAGCCCTTCAGCGTCTTGCCGTCGAACAGCGGCTGCCATTCGGTCTGCGCGAATGCGGCGGCGGCAACCAGCAACAGACAGGCGGCGATTCGTTTCATGCAGCTACGGGTATATCACGCCTGTTCGCTACCCTTGTGGAATGCGCGAATTGCTCGACAATGTGGCCCAACGCTCCGCCCGCTTCCTCAAAGACATCCAGGAACGCCGCGTGGGACCCTCCGCCGAAGCCGTCGCCGCCCTCTCCCGCTTCCACGAGCCTATGCCCGGGCAGCCCACCGACCCCGCCCAGGTCATCGACATGCTCGACGAACTCGGCTCCCCCGCAGCCATGGGAATCGCCGGACCGCGCTTCTTCGGCTTCGTCATCGGAGGTTCCGTCCCCGCCGCCCTCGCCGCCAACTGGCTCGCCACAGCATGGGATCAGAACGCGACCCTCCACCTCGCCTCGCCAGTCTCGGCCGCCCTCGAAGAAGTAGCCCTCACCTGGCTCGTCGACGTCCTGCAGCTTCCCGAAGGAACAGGCGGAGCCTTCGTCACCGGAGCCACCGTCGCCAACTTCACCGCGCTCGCCGCCGCCCGACACGCCGTCCTCAAACACGTCGGCTGGGACGTGGAATCGGACGGCCTCTTCGGCGCGCCCGAAATCCAGGTGGTCATCAGCGACGAAGCCCACCCGTCCATGATCAAAGCCCTCGGCATGCTCGGCCTCGGCCGCAACCGCGTCCAGAAGGTGCCCGTCGACAACCAGGGCCGCATGCTCCCCGACCGTATGCCAAAGCTCACCGGCGGCCCCACAATCGTCTGCCTCCAGGCCGGCAACGTCAACACCGGTTCCTTCGACCCCGCCGCCGAAATCTGCCGCCGTGCCCGTGCCGCCGCCAACGCCCCTGCAACATGGATCCACGTCGACGGAGCCTTCGGCATCTGGGCCGCAGCCAGCCCGCAATACCGCCAACTCACAGAGGGCCTGGCCGAAGCCGACTCCTGGGCCACCGACGCCCACAAGTGGCTCAACGTCCCCTATGACAGCGGCCTCGCCTTCGTGCGCGACCCCGAAGCCCTCCGTAGCGCCATGAGCCTCACAGCAGCCTATCTGCCCCAGGGAGCCCGCCGCGAGCCCGCCCAGTACCTCCCCGAGCTCTCCCGCCGAGCCCGCGGCATCGACATCTGGGCCGCCCTCAAATCCCTCGGCCGAACCGGAGTCGCCGACATCATCGAACGCAACTGCCGGGCCGCCCAGCGCTTCGCCACCGGCCTCCGCGAAGCCGGCTACGAAATCCTCAACGACGTCGTGCTCAATCAGGTGATGGTCTCCTTCGGCCCGCCCGAAGTCACCACGCGCGTCATTGAGGGCATCCAGCAGGACGGCACCTGCTGGGCCGGACCCACCGTCTGGCAGGGCCGAAGCGCCATGCGAATCAGCGTGTCTTCATGGGCCACCACCGACGCTGACGTCGAGCGCAGCCTCGAAGCCATGCTCCGCGTCGCCCGCGGCGTGCAAGCCCTTACCCAAATCGCATAAGCTAACAGGAAGCGATGCGCTTCCGCCTTACCATTTCCTTTGCCCTGACCGCAGTCAGCGTTTTCGCTCAGGCCGACCTGGGAACGAAAGCCGCCCAGATCCTGCGCAAGAACTGCGTCACCTGTCACGGGGCCTCGCTCAAAATGTCCGGCCTCGACCTCCGCACCCGCGAAGCCATCCTCGCCGGAGGCACCCGCGGACCGGCGCTCTCGCCCACCAACCCGCAGCGCAGCCTGTTGATGAAGCTGGTGACGCACGAAGAGAAGCCCACCATGCCGCCCGGACAGAAGCTATCCGACGCCGACATTGCCGTGCTGACCGCGTGGATCGAAGCCGGAGCCGCACTCCCCGAGCCAGCCGCGCCCTCAACCACTTCCGCCACCCCCACATCTTCCGCGGACGACGACCGCAAAGCCGCCATGGCGCGCATGGAAGAGCGTCCCATCACACCCCTGGAGCGCAAGTTCTGGGCCTTCCAGCAGCCCGTTCGCCGAGATCCGCCCAAAGCCTTCGGAGCCAGTCCCGTCGATGCCTTCCTCCGCGCGAAGCTTCAGGAGCGAGGCCTCAAGCCGTCCCCTCGAGCCGACGCCCGCACCCTGATCCGCCGCGTTTACCTCGACCTCACCGGCCTCCCGCCGTCACCCGAAGAAGTCGCCGATTTCGTCCGCGACCCGTCCCAGAAACGCTGGACCGAAGTAGTCGACAAGCTCCTCGCCTCGCCGCATTACGGTGAAAGATGGGGCCGCCACTGGCTCGACCTCGTCCATTACGCCGATTCCGGCGGCTTCGAGCGCGATTACGACTGGCTCAACATGTACCGCTACCGCGACTACGTCGTGAAGGCGTTCAACACCGACAAGCCCTATAACCAGTTCATCCGCGAGCAGCTCGCCGGAGACGAAATCGCACCGGACTCGCAGGAAGCTCAGACCGCAACCGGCTACATGCGCCTCGGCCTCGACAACAACAACAAAGACGAGCGCACAAGGATGGATGAGCTCGATGACCTCGTCGGCACCACATCGCTGACCTTCGTCGGCATGACCACCGGCTGCGCCCGTTGCCACAACCATAAATTCGACCCAATTCCGCAAAAAGACTACTACCAGATGCAGGCCGTGTTCTTCCCCACGAAAAATGCCGAATATCCCCTGGTCAGCAAGGCCGAAGTAGCCGCCCATAAAGCCGAAGTCGACCGCATTAAAGCCCTGCAGCGTCCGCTTGAAAAAGAAAGAAAGGCGGTCGAGGAGCCGCACCGGAAAAAGATCTTCGACGAGAAAATCGAAGCGCTCCCCGAAGTCTTACGCCTCGCATGGAGCACCCCGGAAGACAAGCGCACCGAAGGTCAGAAGCTCAACGCGCGCCAGATCGAGAAGACGCTAACCATCCCCCTTGAAGACATCCAGAAACGGATGACGGACGCCGAGCGCGCTCAGCACAAAGAATTAACGTCTAAAATCAAGGCGCTCGAAAAACAAATGCCCGAGCCATTTCCCACCGCCCGCGCAATTACGGAAAATGGCCCGGACCCCGCGCCGGCCTATTTCCTCCACCGCGGCGCACCGGACATGCGTGGCTCCGAAATGCAGCCCGGAATCCTGAAGGTCGCCTGGGACGGCGACTACCAGTTCCCCGCGCCGCCTGCCGAAGCCAAATCCAGCTTCCGCCGCACCGGCCTGGCCAACTGGCTCGCCTCGGACAAGAACCCGCTCACCGCGCGAGTCATGGTGAACCGAATCT
>Ga0163150_10004184_pt1 | contig 19523 bp, 17 predicted proteins | sample OliLakLV19P2IB_FD_148628 | JGI IMG/M metagenome (GOLD analysis project Ga0163150, IMG submission 148628) | Freshwater microbial mat bacterial communities from Lake Vanda, McMurdo Dry Valleys, Antarctica - Oligotrophic Lake LV.19.P2.IB | ecosystem: Environmental > Aquatic > Freshwater > Lake >...
CAATCAACCCGTTCGCGAGGATGAGGATAGCGGCTGAATAAACGAAGCGGGGAAAACCGGGCATCGGGTGATTAATGTGAATCCCGAGGCGGACTCGTCGAGCTGATAGCGTTTTTGCGGGCGAGAACTTTGCGTTTATGGGTGGTGGCCTGACGCACGCCAAGATGCCAGAGCGCATCGAGGCACAGGCCAAGCAGCGTGCCGCCGATCAGCCCGCCGAGGAGGAGGGCGTTGATCCGCGTGCCGAGGCTTTGGGTCCAAGTCAGTTCGGCGGGCGGAGAATCGGGAGTGGGCGAGGGATCGGAGGTGGGAGTGTCAAAATCGGCCTCGGTGGGCGAGGCGGCGGGCGCGTCCGGCGTCGGGGCCGCGAGCTCGATGCTCCGGCCAAAGCCGGAGACGTTGATGACGGCTTTGCCAAGCTGGTAAGTGCCGTAGTAAACGGGCACGGCGGTGACCGGGTTGGTGATAAACTGGAGGCCGCCGAGGATCATGAAATTCCCGCGCAGCAGCAGGGCCAGAACGAACGAAGCGGGGAGTTGCACGCCCATGAAAGGCATCAGCGACAGAATCGACCCCGCGTAGAGTGCCGGGCGGACGTGTGCTGTTTTGAAGGACCAGAGGTAGGAGCGCTTGCGGGCGCTGGCGGCGAAGCGGCCGAGGAATGGGTATTTGTGCAGCACGGCCCGGCGGGGCATGAAGCGCAGGAAATTTTTTACCCGGCGGATGCGGGCGAAGCGGTCTTGGCGATGCTGGTGGTCGTCGGGGTGCATGCGGTGCGGTGCGCGGGCGCGGGTGGGCGCGGTTTAGGCGGGGCCGACGTAGGCGAAACGAGGTTGGATGCGGCCGTCGATTTCGATGGTTTCAAGAAACATCGCGCGCGGGCGCACCCAAAGGCCGTGGTCACCGTAGAGCAGCCGATAGACGACGAGTTCTTCGGAGGCGTTCTCGGAGTGGCGGGCGACGCCGAGCACGAGGTAGTCCTGGCCTTTGTAGTGCCGGTAGCGGCCTGGTTGCGGGCCGGAAGGGTGGACGGGAATCGGCGGGACGGCGGGCGTGGACTCGGAGGGCATGTGGCCCACGTTGGCAGTTGGGGCCGGGATTGATCAAGCCAGCGACGCGTGAGTTGCGCGTTTAACCTAGATCCGGCAATCGTATTGGGCCGTCTCGCACAACCTGTTGGCCGCCTGCCGCCCGCGTCACCCGCTTCATGCACCCCCTGGGTGCACGTCGGGGTTCCGCGGGCGCCATCCGGCTCAACCTCTTGCGCGACACTCCGTCGCCCGACTGCCGGATCTAAGTTTAGTGGAGCTTACGGCGTGGTCGTCAGGTTGGCGGTCACGTTGACGACGCCCTCGGTGTCCATGGCGTGGTAGAACGCTTTGGAGACGAGTTCGATTGATGCGAGGGATCCGGTGAGCGTCACGTGGCCGTTCGTGCACTCGACTTGGATGTCCTTCGCGGTCAGGTCGCGATCGAGCACATACTTGGCTTTGATGACCGTGACGATGCGGGTATCGGCGATCTTGTCGCTGGCGACACCGGCTTTTTCGCGCATGATTTGGCCGCCTTGCGTGACCTCGCGTTTGATATCTTCGGGTGTGAGGCGCCATTCCTTCGCTTTCGCGGCGAGGGTGTCTTTGATCTCGGTGGTGGTCTCGGCGGCGCGCTCGCTGAACGTGCGGGGATCGGGTGCGGGTGCGGTTGCCGGAGGCGGAGCGGGCGTCGGAGTAATGGGTGGTGCGGGCGCTTCGACTGCGGTGGTGTGCGCCGTGGCTTCACGTGCGATGTAGAGGCTATACGCGAAGGCGCCGATTACGGCACCAAGGAGGAAAATGAGGAGGGTTTTCATGGTTAAAAGAAGGGGAAGCTCTTTTCGGACCGGCGGTTGCCGGCTTTGTTCTCTAATAAGAAGGGATAGAGGCGCACACAAAAAAGCGCGCAGGCTGTGGAGCCTGCGCGCGGTCGTGTCGGAATCTTGGCGGTGAAGCCGGGCGGTTTTTTAGAACGCGCTGCCGTTGGCCTTGGTGCCGCAGAGGGCGACTTCGAGGCCGAGGTTGGCGGCGAGCTGGGCCTTGGTGTAGAGCGCGAGATCGGCGTCCTTGGCGCTGTTGGCGTAAACGACTTGGATGTGGTTGCTCTTGTGGCGGGCCATCATCTGGTCGCGGTTAACCCCATACGTGACAGCGTGCATGATCGGCCATTGCACGGTCGTCTCTTTCCAGCGGCGCTCGGTCTCGGCCTGGGGCAACGCGATGACCTTGGCGCGGCCGAGGTCCATCTTGAGCTTGCCGTTCTCGACGAACACGCGGCTCCACACGATCTCGCCGACTTTGGCGATGCCGCGCAACGTGCCGCCACCGAGGCGGAAATACATGCTGGGCTGGCGGAGCGAGTCGCTGCCCGCCCAGCCGCCGATGTGGTGCGCCGGAGGAGCGCTGCCAGAGATGAGGAACACCCAGACGTATTCGTCGGTGGTGCCGCTCTCGTCGTAGGAACCCCAGCGCAGGTCGTGGAGGGTGTTCTCGACGGGCTGGCCGAGGGCCTTGTGCACGCGATAGGTGAAGAGACCGTCAAGCCCGGCGCACTCATCCACTTCGTTGAAGTGCGGGATCGGTTCGCCGTCGCGAACGATTTTGCCCGCGGCATTTTTGACCGGGGGGCGGTCGCTGTTGTTGAGCGTGCCTTCGACCAAGTCGGAGGCGGGCAGGAGATCCTTGAGGCCCTGTTGATATTGGATGCCGATGGTCTCGGCGCCGAATTCGTCGGCGATGCGGACGGCGGCGACATAGGTTTTGCACTGCCAGATAACCTGCGCCTCGGTGAGCTCGGTGGCTTCGTCAGTCCCGAAGTGGAACTTGAGGCCCTTCTTCTTATACCAAGCGAACACGGCCTGCGCATCTTCGTCGCTGACCTGGGTCGCGCCGTAGTAGAGGGCGGACTGGGAGAGGCGCTCTTTGTAAACGCCAGTCTGGAAGAGGAGCTCGTCGGGGATGATGGCGTTATACATGCCCATGCAACCTTCGTCGAAGATACCCATGATGGACTTCTTCACGCGGAGCTCGTCGGCAAGCTTCTTGGCGAGGGCCTTGGCCTTTGGTGGCACGGTGGCTTTGGCGAGCGGCTTGACGTGGGTGATCTTGTGCTTGGTTACGCCCGTCTTGAGCCACGTCGCGAGGCTGGAGAGGAAGTAGGCGTCGTCGAAGTTGTCGCTCCAGAGCGTGGAGTATTTCACACCTGCCTTGGTGAGGGAGCCGTTGAGGTTGAGCATGCCGACGAGGCCGGGCCAGGTGCCGGACCAGTTGGCGACGGTGAGGATCGGGCCGCGGTGCGAGATGAGACCGTGGAGGACGTGGTGCGAGTATTGCCAGACCGCCTCGGCGACGATGATCGGGGCGTCGGGGTCGATGGTGGCGAACACCTCCATGCCTTCCTTTTGGGAGGAGATGAAGCCGTGCTTTACGTCCTTCTTGTAGCCGTGGGCGCGCACGAGCTTGTGGCCGAGCGAGGCCAGGGTGGCGGTGAGGGTTTTCTCCATCTCGGCCTGGGCGGCCCAGCAGACGGCGTTGGCCGTGTGGCGAAGATCGCCGTTGGCGATGAGGGTGACGGTGTTCTTGGGAGCTTTTGGCATAGGGAAGGTAGGGACGGGGGTTGATTGAGGCTGGACCTAGAGATAATCGGCGCGGTGCCGGTTTCTGGAAACGGTGGTGATAATACTCTGGATTAGCGGAACGGAGAATGGATAAAAGTAGAACAAGAATGGAGAAAATCGGCCTACGTTCCAAAGAGGTGCTGCTTTCGAAGCAGGTGTCGGGCACGCGTTATTTTTTCCTGAATCTGGCGCCGGCGGCGGGTTTGAAGGGGTTGAGCGTCACACTGGGCGGGCGGGAGCGTTGCAATCCCGATTACGAGATCCGGCGGCGGGCGTATTCCTACCATGGACTGGAGTATGTCGCCGAGGGCGCGGGCGAGGTCGAGCTCGATGGGGTGAAGCACGAACTGAAGCCCGGCGGCGTGTTTGCGTATGCGCCGTCAACCGCGTGCGAAATGCGCACCGACCCGGCGCGGCCGATGCTGAAGTATTTTGTGTGTTTCGCGGGCGCCGGCGCGGGTCGGCGTCTGCGGCGGGCGGGAGTCGGTCCCGGCGACGTGCGCACGCTGGCGGCGCATGCGGAGATCCGCGACGTGATGGACGGGCTGGTGCGCGACGGGCAGCGCGCGGGACCGCGGGCGCGAACGATCGCCGCGCAATGGTTCGAGTTGTTGCTGTTGAAAATCGAGGATGCGGCCGCCAACTTCGCGGCACAAGGCGACCCCTCGCTGGAAACGTTCCAGCGGTGCAAGGCGCTGATCGACGCGGACGCGGAAGGGCTGCACACGCTGCACGAGATCGCGCTCAAGGCGGGCCTGGAGGAGTCGAGCGTGTGCCGGTTGTTCCGGCGTTATCAGGACACGAGTCCGTATCAGTATTTGTTGCGCCGAAAGATGAACCTCGCGGCCGCGCTGCTGGTGGAAGGCGGGTTGGTGAAGGAAGCCGCGCAACGCGTGGGCTTCGCCGATCCCTATCATTTTTCACGTTGCTTCAAAGCGATCCACGGAGTGGCTCCGCGGGAATTGCTCCGGCATCGGCGCAAGGCCTGATCGCCGCTCGGTCCGCTGCGAAACGAGGCCTGCCTGCCGGTCCGCCAGCCAAGCCAAAGTGTAACCCAATGGGTGACACTTTGGTTTGTCGGGCGCGCGGGTTTGCGGGCCGGATTTGTGCTGGCGGAGGGCGGGACTGTGCTGGCAGCGCGGGGTTTTGCTTTTGCCGAGCAACGCGGGGCCGGGTTGTGTGATTACATGTCACTCAAATCGGTTCTCGTCACGGGCGCGTCGCGCGGCATCGGTCGCGGCATCGCCATCGAACTCGCCAAGTCCGGCCATCGCATCGCGATCAACTACGCGGGTAACGCCGAGGCGGCGGCCGAAACGCTCGCCCTCGTGAAGACGGCGGGCGGCGACGGGTTTATTGTCCAAGGCGATGTCGCCGTGGCGGCGGATCGCGAGCGTTTGGTGGCCGAGACGGTGGCAAAGTTTGGCCGCATCGACCTGCTGGTGAACAACGCCGGCGTGGCGCCCAAGGTCCGCGCCGACCTGCTTGACGCGGGCGAGGAGAGCTTCGACCGCCTCTACAACATCAACCTCAAGGGCCCGTATTTCCTCACGCAACTCGTCGCGAAACAGATGATCGCGCAGACCCCCGACGCGGAAGGTTTTCGTGGTCGCATCGTCAACATCACGTCGATCTCCGTTTACACCGCGTCGATTAACCGCGGCGACTACTGCATGGTGAAGGCCGGTCTCGCTATGATGACGAAACTCTTCGCCGACCGACTCGCCAACGACGGCATCAACGTTTACGAGATCCGTCCCGGCGTGATCGCCACCGACATGACCGGCGCGGTGAAAGAGAAATACGACAAGCTCATCATCCACGACGAACGCGGCATCACGCCCATTCGCCGCTGGGGCAAGCCCGAGGACATCGGCCGTGCGGTGAGCGCGATCGCCGAAGATCGGTTTCCTTTCTCAACCGGCGCCGTCTTCGACGTGGACGGTGGCTTCCATTTGCAACGGCTCTAAAAAGACGAGGTGGGTGGAAGTCAGCGCAGGCGTTCCAAGCCCGCGCTTTTTTGTGTCTCTGGCGGGAGCGCACTTTCTCGTGAGTTTGTGTTATCCGTTCCGCCCCGTATTCTGAGCGTAACCGAGCACCCTGCGAATTCTCCCATGCAGCCCGCATCCCATTCTCCCTCATCCACCTCGCCGGCGAAGCCCCGGCACGGCTCCGAATTATTACAACGCCACATCGCGTTGGCCGATCGCGAAGTCATCAAGCGTGACGGCACCCGCGTCCGCTACGATCAGAGTAAAATCACCCGCGCCATTGCGCTCGCTTTCCGCGAGGTCCAAGTCGGCAATCAGGCCAATCCTTACCGCGAAGACATGCTCGCCTGCTTTGGGCTGGACGGTGACCGCTTCATCGAGGCGACGAAGATCGCCGACTCGGTGTCGCAGATGCTGGAGCTTTACTACCGCCAAGGCACGCACCCCACCATCGAACAGGTGCAAGACGCGGTGGAAAAAGCCATCGCCGCCGCCGGCTACTGGGAGGTCGCCCGCGCCTACATGCTTTACCGCGAACACCGCGCGCTCACCCGCCTCGCGACTTACCCCGATAGCGGCTTGGCCGACTACATCGCGATGGCTAAATACTCCCGCCACCGGGCCGAATTCGGTCGCCGTGAAACCTTTCCCGAGGGCGTGCAGCGCGTGCAGGAGATGCACCTCGAATTCTTTGCTACAAAACTCCTCGTCCGGCTCCCCGCTACGCTCCCTCCGCACGTGGCCGCGCTGGCCGGTGACAACGCGTCGCTCCTCACACAATCCCTCGGTGATCGCGAACTGGGCGACGTGATTAAGCGGGTGTTCGCCGACGTCACCGCCAAGCGCGTGCTGCCCAGCATGCGCTCGCTGCAGTTCGGTGGTGAAGCGATCCTCAAGAATCACGGACGTATGTTCAATTGCAGCTTCTCCAACGTGGAGCGCGTCGAGTTTTTCCGTGAGTTCTTCTTCCTGCTCCTCAGCGGCTGCGGCGTGGGCTTCTCGGTGCAGAAACACCACATCGCGTTGCTGCCTCCGTTACCGACGCGCGCTCCCGCGCACGATTTGCCCGTCTGGCATTTCGCCATCGCCGACACCATCGAGGGGTGGGCCGACTCGCTCCACGCGCTGTTTCAGTCGTTCTACGAAGGCCAAAAAATCGAGTTTAACTACTCCGCGATCCGCCCGCGCGGCGCGCCCCTGCGCACCTCCGGCGGCAAAGCCCCCGGGCACCTCCCGCTCAAGCAGGCGCTCGCTCGGATCGAGTCTATCTTGGATGGCGCGACCGGGCGTTCCCTGCGCCCCATTGAGGTTTACGACATCAACATGTTCACGGCGAAGGCCGTGCTCGCGGGCGGTATCCGCCGTTCGGCTACAATCTGCCTCTTCTCGCCCGACGACGAGGAGATGATGGATGCGAAAACCGGCAATTGGTTTGAGACCAATCCGCAGCGCGCCGCCTCGAACAACTCCGCCGTGCTCGCCCGCGACAGCCGTAATGCCGAGCACTTCCGCCGTCTCTTCAAGGCGCAGAAGGAATTCGGAGAACCCGGTTTCTTCTTCTGCGACCACCCCGAGGCGGGTTGCAATCCGTGCGCCGAGATCAACCTGCTGCCGGTGATCAACTGGGAGCTCTCAGGCGAAGAGCTGGGCAAGCTCTTCGCGTGGGGCTATAGGGGCGACCTACCCGGCACCACTCGCCTCTCGGGCTTTCAGCACTGCAACCTCACCACGATCAACGGACGCGCCGCGACCACGCCGGAGCGGTTTTATGAGGCATGTATTTCCGCCACGGTGATCGGCACGTTGCAGGCCGCCTACACCGACATGCCGTATCTCGGCGCGGTTACGCGGCTCATCAACGAACACGACGCGCTCCTCGGGGTTTCCATCTGCGGGTTCATGGACAACCCGAACGTCCTCTTCGACCCCGAGATCCTGCGCAAAGGCGCGAACCTCTGCCGCGCGACCAACCGCCTCGTCGCGGAGACGATTGGCATCCGTCCCGCCGCCAAGCTCACGACCTGCAAACCCGAGGGCACCGCCTCGTTGTTGCTCGATGCGGCATCGGGCATTCATCCGCACCATGCGCGCCATTATTTCCGCCGCGTGCAGGCCAATCGCAAGGAGCCGATCTATGCGTTTTTCAAAGCGGTCAACCCGCAGATGACTGAGCCTTCGGTGTATAGTCCGCACACTGATGACGTGATTACGTTTCCCGTGTCGGCGCCCGACGCCGCCATTCTGCGCAAAGATCTCAACGCGCTCCAATTTCTCCAACTCGTCATGTTGGTGCAGCAATCGTGGGTGATTCCCGGTGGCGATCCGGCGTCACGCTCCGCCGGCCTGCATCACAACGTGTCCAACACCTGCACGGTGCGCCCCGACGAGTGGGATGCGGTGGCGGATTTCATCTGGTCGAATCGCGCGCTCTTCACCGGCGTGTCGTTACTCCAAGATGCTGGCGACAAGGCCTACCTGCAGGCGCCGCGCGAGGAAGTCTCGACGGAAACGGATATCGCCAAATGGAACGCGCTGCGCCCCCGCCCGGTGGATTACACCCAGCTCCGCGAACACACCGACGAGACCAGCTTGAAGGACATCGTGGCCTGCGCGGGCGGCTCGTGCGAGTTGCGATAGCACAAAAAGCCGCGCTCCTGTGAGCACGGCCAATGCTGTTCGGTAAGGCAGGACGGGGTGTTCCTCCATCACTCCTCCATCGGTTTTTTTCGCCGTAATTTTCGCAGTTATTGACCTCCTTGGCGGAGGCCCGCAAATCGCACCACGCTCAGTTCAGCCGTAACCTCCACTCTTAGACGGCTCGGGAACGATACTTCCGAAGCCGCCTGCGCTGTTACGTCTTAGTCCGGCCAATACAGCCAGACGATGAAAAAAAGATCGAAACCGACTGGGCCGGTTAACCGTGACCAGTTCCGGTGCTTGCTCAGGCGTGCCGACTTTAACGAATACGCGCAAGCCAGCCTCCTGCCAGCGGCGTAGAACGTGAGCGAGGTCCTCCCGCGGTTGGCCCGCGTCGGTTTGCCAGAGCAGAATAGTGTCGATGCCATGCCCGCGCAGGTGGCTGCCCGACGGAAAATCCTGCGGAAGCACCACCCAGCGGTTGTCATATTTACCGGGAGAGACGGACAAGCGGTGGGGCAGCCGTCCTGAGTCGAGCAAGAAGACCGGTGGCGCATTGAGCGGAAGAGAAAGAGACTCCAGCACGGCGCGTCCAGTGTGAAGCCCGGCGATGATCTCGCGTGTGGGCACGACCTCGGATCCCGTGTGCGACGTGTTAAAGAGAGGCACGGGCCGGTAGCCGTGATGGGCGAGTTGCAAGCCACGGAGAACCGCTACTTCGCCAGGCAGGTCGATCACCACGGCGGTGTGACTACCAAACACCGTGAGCCACGGGATCGCGTCGGCCGGCAACGCTGGCGCTCCTCCGGAAATTCCGCTTGGAACTTCGGGTAGTTCGGTAAACAAGACGGGCTTGGCCCAGGGAGACCAGATGGCTTCTGGTGGCGCCCAGATGAAAAACGTTTCGCGTGTGAGCATGATGGGAGTGGGTGACGGGTGAGTGGTTAGTCAGTGACGAGCACGGCGACATCCTGTGCGTGCGAATCGATGAGGGGTTGGGCACAGATGCGCCCGTAGGCTCCGGCAACGCGTCCACCGATTACGTAAACTCCGATGCAGGGATAGCGCGGTCCGTCCACGGTGGGCCAAGGAAGCGCGTCGAAGCGGCGCTGCGCGGCCCACAGGTGCGGGTGGCGTTGCGCGTCGCGCCGGATTCGGGAGAGCGCTGATGGCGTGGTGACGTTGGACATTCCTATGTCTTCGCCCACGCGCCCGAGTGCGGGCTTCAATACCCAATCCGTCGTGTTGCTGGCGCTTCCGGAGTCATGCGGATCACGCGTTTCCGGCAACAGCGCGTCCCAAGTCGGCAACGCCAAGCCGAGTGAGCGGCACGCGAGCGGAAAGCGTTTCGATTGCGAGATGAGCGCGGACGGCGGGTTGATCGCTGGCGTGTTGCTGAGGCGCACAAATCGTTTCCATGAGGATCGCCAACCGAGATTCGGGAGCCACTCCGCCGGATAAAAACGGAAGAGCGCGTCGAGTGTTTTCCAGATGCCCCCGGCGTGGATTTGAGCGTGCCCACTTTGCCAGCGCACCGCGTCGGGCCCCATCAGGTGCGCGTGAAAGCCGGCGCGTTCCAGTGCGCGTCCGATATAAACCATGACCTGTCGATCATCGGTGTAAGCGGTGGCATGCACGAGACCGATGCCTGCACCGGCGGGCAGGTGGAGCCTGCATTGGTTACAGAGTTCCGCGACTGGATCGCCAGCTGGGTGGCAGCCGGGTGCGTGCTCAGCCATCAGGCGTGTGAAGCCCGTGGCCTCGATAAAACCGCCCGGCACGTCGCTATTCACCTCGGAGATACGCCAGCCTTCGGTAGTGGCGTGAAAATCAAAACGCATCACGCGAAACGGGGAGGCCGCGAGGTCGCCTTTGCGCAAGACGCGGACCAGCGCCGTCGGCAAGCCCAGCTGTGCGAGCGCGCGCGGGTTGGATAAAATGGCGTTTTCGGCGAGAACGGTTTCTGGATAAAGGGCCTCTGCGAGTGTGGTGATTTCGGCCCAAGCATCGGAACGCAATACCAGCGGAGTGCGCGCGAGCACGTCGGTGTCGCCGACCTGCGGGTCCCATTTGCAGCAATCGAAAATCGCGGCGGCACGCACCGCACGATGGGCGGTGATGTCCAGCGGCGGATACTCAACCCACGGTGTCGCGGAGGCGGTTACCAGCGGCCGTAATGATTCAGGTAGAGCGCAGCTAGACATAGCAGAATTAATCCCGGCACGAAGCCATGCGTGAAGAGCCGGTCGTTGGAGCGGTCTGGGCGCGGACGCACCCAGATTTCCAATCCCAACGTCAACCCAAGTAAGCCGAGCGCGCCGAGTCCGATGCGGCTGAAATCTTGGAGGGTGTGTTCTGCGTCGATCCAGTTACCAGCGGCGGCGCGACCGAGAATTGCGCCCGTTGCGACGAACCAGGCACCGATGCGCAGGCCGGCGGCGCGGTTGCGTTCTACGGTGATGGTTTCACCCAGTTCGGTGATGCGGTCGAGCACGAGCCAGCCGAGGAGCAAGCCTCCCACTGACAAACCGGAGCAGAACACGACCACCCACCAGCCTGGACCATCGCCAATGTTGGCCCCGGCGTAGGCGAGCGTGAGGCCCGGGAGTGCACCGGTCAGGGCGAGGGTTGAAGCCGGGTTGCGCCGCTCGATGACGTCATCGCGCATGCTCAGGCCGAGTCGGTCAAGGAGCATGATTCCGATCCCGACCACGGCTGTGCCCATGACGATGTAGAATGACATGTAGATGCCACTGTCGCGCACATCATAGCTCGCGTAGTTTGCCAGAATCGCGAATAGTAGTCCGGGGGAGAGCAGGAGTGAAATCACCAGCAGGGTGTTTTCCCACGAGGCGATCCGCGTGAATTTCTTAAGATTCAGCTTTAGGAAAAGCCAAGGGAGCCAGATGAACGCTGAGATAAATACTGAGCCGATCAGCGCCAGAATTTCGTCGGGAGACATGGAGGTGAAAGAAAAAGCAAGCGGCTGGCCGCGAGGAGCAAACCAAATACACGTGGCTGTGAAAATTCTCGCTCGTTGTAAGCGTGAGCGGCACGCTCCCGCGCAATGATTTTTACCTGCCAATCGGGATTCGTGGACCTGCTCGCCGGCGAGCTGACAGCGCACGGCTACACGCCAGTTGAGCAAGGGCCCGGTTGGGTGCGCGTCGAGGCAAACCAGCGCGTTGGGGACAACGCGCTCCACCCCGATCTCTGCTTTCCGCAGATGACGTTGCTCGATCCGGTCGAGATTTCCGCCGACTCCGTGAATGCGCTCGCGGCGAAGATCACCGAACACTTCCTCACCTCCGCCAAAACCGAACGCTTTGAAGGCGAGTGGCCGTGTCTTTTCGAGGAAGCCGCCGAAATGGACGGTCTTGGCCGGCGGGTGAAGGGCGTTGAAAAGATGGTGCATGAGAACCTCAAAAAACGCATGAGTCGCGTGGCCCGCCTGGCGGTCGTTGACAAGCCCCGGGGTGTCGCCCGTGCCCGCGGGTTGTATGTGTTCTTCGTCGATTTCAAGCGCGCCTACGTTTCTCGCGAAGCGATCTTCGGTGGACAACGCCGCATGGCCGACGACGAGCAGGCGCCGTCGCGCTCTTATCTGAAAATCGAGGAGGCCTACATCGTGCTCGGCCGCGAACCCGCCTTCGAGGAAACCGTGGCCGACCTCGGTGCCGCTCCGGGCGGCTGGAGTTACAGCGCGTCCAAGCGCGGCGCGAAAATCGTCGCCGTCGATAACGGCCCGCTCAAAGGCGGCGCGTATAACAACTACAAGATCGAACACCGTATGGAGGATGCGTTTACGTTCCGCCCCGCGCCGGATCAGGTGTTCGACTGGATGTTCTGCGACTTGGTCGAGGAGCCGCACCATGTCGTTGAAAATCTCATCACGCCCTGGCTGGAGAACAAGTGGTGCCGACGCTTCGTGGTGATCCTGAAGTTTGGTCGCGTCGACCCGCTGGCGTTGTTGCGCGACGTGCGTGCGCCCGAGTCTGTGTTCTCGCGCTGCGCGACGAATGTTCGCGTGCGCCACCTCTATCACGACCGCGAGGAGTTCACGATCGTCGGCGAGGTGCGCGAGTGAAGAGGGTCCAAATGCGGGCTGATAAGTGGGAGCGAGCTTGCTCGCGATGTTCGATACCCGCGAGCAAGCTCGCGCCCACGTCCGAGATGCCGAATCCATGAGCGCAAATCCCAAAGAACTGAACCTGTGCGGTCTCGTCGCGGTGCGGTCGCGCTTCGACAAAGACCCGGCTTCGATCAAACGGCTGTTTTTTGACGAGGCGACGGGCCGGAAGGTCGGCGCGATGTGCAAGGCGCTCGCCGCCACGCGGAAGGTTTACCGCTGCGTGCCGCCGGCGGAGTTGGAGAAGATCGCGGGCAGCATCCACCACGGTGGCATTGTCGCGGTGATCGAGGCGCCGAAGCTGCGCGCGCCCGACGCGCGGGCCGTGGCAAACTGGGCGGCCAAGCGCACGCCCCTCGTGTTGCTCGACCGCATTGGCAACGCGCACAACCTGGGCGCGATCGCGCGCACGGCGGCGTTTTTTGGGGTGGAGCACATCATCATCCCGGCGCATCCGCAGGCGGCGCTGCCGGGCGAGGCGGCGTTTCGTGTGTCCGAGGGCGGGCTTGAGCAAGTCGAAGTGTGGCGCACGCCGGATCTGGCGAAGCTCATGCGCGAGCTCGCGGCGGCTGGCTACGACGTGGCGGGCGCGGCCGCACGGGGCGGCAAGCCGGTCGCGCTGGCGGGCCCCGCGAAACCAGTCGCAGTCGTCTTGGGCAACGAAGAACACGGCCTCGCTCCTGAAGTGGAGAAAGCCTGCACGCGCTTGGTGACGATCCCCGGCAGCGGCCGCGTGGAGTCGCTCAATGTATCGGTGGCCGGCGCGGTGTTGATTTACGCGTTAATGGCAGGGCGGTAAAAAATGGCTGCGGCCGCTCGCCGCGTTTTGCATTGGCGCACCGAGTCACCGCCGCTTGTCGGACGGACACCGACAAGCCGGCCTCGCGCGCGCTGACACACATATCAGACTGAGGCGGATAAATTATCGCCCTTCGAAAAGGCACACTGGTCGGCATGAGAAAAGCCGCCTGCGCACCTACCCCTCAGCTCCTCGACCCCGCCCGCAGTCGTTCGCGTCGGCGGCTTTCTCTCCTGCTCGCGGTGGCCATGGGCGGTGTGGTCGCCCAGGCTGCCGCCGAGCCCACCGCGCTGGCGCCCCTTGCCCCGCAGGTCTTCACGAACCCTCTGCTGCAGCCGCCCGCACAGGACCCGCAGATCACGTATCAAGACGGCCACTACTATTACTGCGAATCGAGCGAAGAGGGTATTTTCATGCGGAAGTCCCGCGACTTCGGTTCGCTCGGCCAGGCGCCGCGCCAACGCGTGTGGGCGCCCGCTAATAACGGCCCGGTCTCGCACCACATCTGGGCACCCGAGCTGCACATCCTCGACGGGAAGGCGTATATCTATTTCGCGGCCGACGACGGCGACAATGACAACCATCGCATGGGCGTGCTCGTCGCGGAGACCGATGATCTCGCCGGTTCTTACCGACTTGCCGGAGTGCTTGATACCGGCACGTGGGCGATCGATGGCACCGTGCTCACGCTCGACGACGGCCGGCGCTACTTTATCTGGTCCGGCTGGCCGGGGAAAAAGAATGGCCAGCAAAATCTCTATATCTCGGCGATGAAGAGCCCCGTTGAGCTTTCGGGCAGTCCTGTGCTCATCAAGGAGCCGGATCAGGAGTGGGAGCGCCGCGCGATGCCGATCTGCGAAGGCCCGCAGGTGCTGCGTCGCGACGGGCGCACATTTATTGTGTATTCGGCGAGCGGCTCGTGGACTGCGGATTATTGTCTCGGCATGCTGGTGCTCGATGGCGCCAACCCGCTTGATGCAACGACGTGGAAACCGGCGGGGCAGGTGTTCGCGCGCAACGAATTTGCCTACGGCGTGGGGCATTGCGGCTTCGTGTCGTCCCCGGACGGGCGGGAGGACTGGCTCGTCTATCACGCAAAGAACAAACGCCGCGATGGCTGGAGCGACCGCGAGGTGAGAGCCCAGCCGTTTACGTGGGACGAGCGCGGCTGGCCCGTGTTTGGCGAGCCGGTGGATCCGTTATTACCGCTGGTGCATCCGGTGCGCACCGAGGGGCTGTTCGCGGCAGTCACCAAGCCGAAGTCTCCCGACAGTTCGGAACAGCGAGCCGATTAGCACGACTCCGGCGGTTTTCCCAAGCCTAACGGCGTGAACGAATGGAGGCCCGACGACCTCGTCGGCCTTGCCGGCTCACGCTCGCGGCTACGTTCAGTAAAAAACGGCCACGGATTTACTTGAAACGCGCTAACCGACCCGACGAGGTCGTCGGGTCTCACAATCGGTTACACAGCCGTCCCATAGCGTGTGTCAAAGCGAGTGCGCTACGTTTTTCTGCAAGGGAGAAGAACGCTGAGCGGGAAAAGTGTGATGCAGGATTTTGAGGGTGGGTAGCTGGGTTTGCTGGGTGGTGATTACGCGTGCTTTCCCATGAGAACGGACTCGAAGCCGGGTAGTTCTGCCTGACGCGGCGAGTCCAGCGAGCGATACTCACCCCCGGCTGTCCCATAGCGGTCCACCAACTCGTGCAGGTCGCGTTTCTGCCAGAGCGCGGCCCGCAGCAAGATCAGCAGGCGAGAGAAGCTATGCCCCCAGCCCCCGCGCCAGGCTTGGAAGCGTAACAGCACATACACCAGCAGTGCCATCCGCAGCTGCCAATTCACCGCGTTGGCACTGTGCCCGAGGAAGTCGGCCAGCTGTAGGGTCTGCTTGATCTGTTTGAAAAACACCTCGATCTGCCAACGGCAGCGATACAGGTCGGCGACGCTGCCCGCACTCCAGGTCTGATTATTGGTCAGGAAAACCATCTCGCGCTGTTCGCCGTCCACCTCAACCCGGGCAGTGACCTATGCGAAGGCTCGGACAGTTCCGCTAGGGTCAGGACGTCGGCCTGAGGCTTGTTTTGGAGGATGCGCTAACCCGAGTTCGTCAGTTCGCCCGCAGGACTAAAAAAGTTTCAGAGGAGAGCGGATTTTTGGCCGCGGTCGGCTACGAGGGAAGCGTCGGATTTTGAGGCATGTAGTGCCGAACGCCCCGTTGAGGAGGCGTCGGGTTTCTGCGATACTGCCGGGCATGTTCCTCAGACGAAAAACCAAGTCGGCACGCGGTGTCGGTTATAGTTATTGGCACTTGTGCGAGACGGTGCGCACCGCGCGGGGGCCTCGCCAACGGGTGGTGGCGTCGTTGGGTAAGCTGGACGAGGCCGAGGTCGCCGGACTGCGCGGCGGCTGGGATGATCTGGGCGCACTGCTCCGCGGCGAGGCGGCGTCGCCCGTGGTCAAGAATGCGGCGTTGCCCGGGTTTGAGCAGGCCGCATCTACGACGACGGCGGGTGGCGCGCAGTGGGAGCGCACCGATATCAGTGGCCTGCGCGTGGAGCGGACGCGCGACTTCGGCGAAAGCTACCTTGCTCTCGCGCTCTGGCACCGCCTCAAGCTTGACGAACTGCTGGCCGGGCTGCTGCCCGCCGGTCGCGAGTCGGTCGCCTGGTCGCACACCGCCGCCTTGCTCACCATCGCACGGTTCTGCGCTCAACCTTCCGAACTCGGCGTGGCCGAGCATTGGTATGACACGACCGCACTCGACGAGCTGCTCGGGATCGACACCAAGGCGGTCAACGACGCGCGGCTCTACCGCGCACTTGATCAACTCGGCGAACACAAGGACGCGCTGTGCACGCATCTGATGGAGCGCTACCGCCAGTGGTTCGGCGTGCGCTTCGAGTTTTTACTCTACGACGTGACCAGCACCTACTTTGAGGGCGAGGCGGAGCGCAACCCCCAGGCCCAACGCGGCTACTCGCGCGACCAACGCAGCGGTAACAAGCAGGTATGCATCGGTCTGGTCTGCACGCCTGAAGGGCTGCCGCTGAGCTTCGAGGTGTTCGCTGGAAACCGCGCCGACGTGAGCACGGTGACGGATATCGTGCGTGTAATGGAAAATAAATACGGCCAGGCCGAACGCGTCTGGGTGATGGACCGAGGCATGGTCTCGGAAGCAAACATCGCCTTCTTGCGCGAGCGCAAGGCGCGGTATCTGGTCGGCACGCCCAAGAGCTGGCTGCGCGCCCACGAGCAAACTTTGCTTGAACAGTCCGATTGGAAAACCGTGCAGGACGGATTGGAGGTGCGCTTGGTCGAACAGCCCGAAGGTGAGCCCGGCGAGCGTTTCGTTTTGTGCCGCAGCGGGGCGCGGGCCGAGAGGGAACGCGCCATGCTCCGGCGTCAGAGCGAGCGATTGACCGAAGAGTTGACCAAGATCGACGCCTGGCTGCGGCGCACTCCGCAAACCGATCAAGAGACCGTGGGACGCCGGATCGGCCGGCACCTCGGCAAGTATCCGGCCGCAGCCGCGATTGTAGTGGCAGAGGTATTACACGACGAGGAGGGCCGGGCCGCCGGCCTGCGCATCAGCAGCCGGCTCGATGTCGGACAACGCACGCACCGCCAAAAGGGCGCGTATCTCTTGCGCACCAACTGCGAAGAGACCGATCCGGCCCTTTTGTGGAAATGGTATATCCAGCTCACACAGGCCGAAGCGGCGTTTCGCACCGCCAAAAGCGACCTGGGGCTGCGACCGGTTTTTCACCACAAGGAGGATCGGGTGCAGGCGCACATCCTCGTCTGCTTCCTCGCGCTGGCCCTCTGGCGCACGCTCGAACAGTGGATGCAATCGAAGGGACTGGGCACCTGCGCCCGCCAACTCATCAAACAAATGGCGGGGATCAAAAGCGTGGATGTGATCTTGCCGGTGTTGCGCGGCACCGTCCGGACCGAACTACGCCTGCGCGTCGTCGCCTCGCCTGAGCCTGCCACCGCCCAATTGCTCGCCCACCTCGGCCTGCGCCTGCCCAAAGGCCCCCGCGTAATCGAAAATGTAGTGCCGAAAACATCCTGAAAAATCGCGTAACCTATTTGTTAGCAATAAAACGTTCTTTCGAACTGACGAACTCGGGCTAGGTGGAACGCTTGGGATCGGTAAATCCAAAGGATCAAGGCGAGTTTTCATCACTTACGATCAGGTGGTTAAGATGATACATAAACAGTATTGAAATAAGAATGACAAAACACGCCTTGACCCCTTCGGGTCGCTTAAAAGGCGCAAAAAAACCACAGCCCGCAAGGGACCGTGGTTTAGGTTTATAGGCTAAGACGAATGACTTTAGGCCTGTTCAGCGGCGTTCGATTGACGACCGGCAGGGGTCGCGAAGAAGGCAGCCATGTTGGTGATGTCGGAGAAGCCGCGAGCTTTCAGGTTGGCTTCGATTTTGGAGAGCACGGCATCGAGCTCAGTCGCCAGTTCCGTAGGAATAGTCTCGAGAATCGCGCCTTCCTTGCTGACCACGTGATACACGGACTCGGCGGTGAGCTGAAGCTGGTAGAGGCTGGTGCCGTTGTGGAAAAAGCAGCGGCGCACGAGACTGAGTTCTTCAAACGCAGCGAGGCAGCGATAGACCGTTACGAGGTCACAGGCACTGTCTTTGAGATCGAGATGGATCTGCTCGATCGTGGCAGGCTCGTTGCGATTGATAAGCGCATTGAGAATCGCGATGCGGGGCTGGGTAATGCGGAGGCCGGCCGACTTGAGGCGGGCGCAGGATTGTTCCAAAGCGCTGCCGACAGGCTGGGAGGAGGAGGAAGATTCAGTCATAGGGTGATGGGTCTGGGTGGAAGATATCATAGGTGTTTCTACTATACTCAATGTATTGTTACACAATTGAAAGTCGCAATGTAAAAAATGAATACTATTTTACGCTCAGTTTACAATTAAGGCATTTCGATAAAAAAACGAGGAGGGTGATGGTTCCTATCGTTGCTGATTGCGAAGAATCGCTGGGTATGCAGACTGCCGCATTTATCATGTCGGACTTGGATTTTAACGAAATCGTAAACCTCATTTGTAAGGAAGACGCACGCTACGACCGTAAAGCATATAGCTTTATCCGTGAAGGACTTGATTATGCAGTGAAGGAGTTGAAGAAGAAAAACACTGAGCGCTCCAAGCAGTCTTTGCATATCACCGGATCTGAGCTGCTCACTGGCATTCGGGTCTACGCGCTCGATCAGTTTGGTCCATTGACGATTACCGTTTTGAACTCTTGGGGGGTTCGGCGCTGTGGTGATATGGGCGAGATTGTATTTAACCTCATTGAATATAACGTCTTCAGTAAGACTGAGAACGACCGTCGTGAGGATTTCGGTGAAATTTACACGTTTGAGGATGCATTTGTAAAACCGTTCCTCCCTCAGAATCCTCCGCACCGCGATGGTCGGATTTCGGTCCCGAAAGTTCCTTCTGCGTGACGTGTAGGGGAAGGGCTTAGCACTGCGTAGGTGATGGCCTCCCGATGTGTCCGGAAAATCTGAGGCGCGGGTTGGCCGTTTAACGGTGTGCCCGCTTGATCGCGTGAAGTCCGCATAAAGTCGCTCGCACACCGGGGGCGTGTGCGCATCGTTTCGTTTTTTCCATGTCCAAATCCACCCCCTCGTTCGCTTCCGATCTGCGCCTGCTTGAAACGTTTTGGAAACATTCGCCCGATCGCACCGTGTTGGCCAATGGCCTGACTTTGCTGGTGCAACGCGACACCTCCGCGCCGGTGGCTTCGGTGCAGGTCTGGGTGCGGACGGGGAGCATTCATGAGGGCGGCCTCCTCGGCGCGGGGCTCTCGCATTATTTGGAGCACCTTTTATTCAAAGGCACGGAGCGTCGGGCGGGTCGCGAAATTTCCACTACGGTCCAGGCGCACGGCGGCAATATCAACGCCTACACCACGTTTGATCGCACGGTTTATTACATCGATCTGCCGTCGGTGCATGTCGGCGTGGCGCTTGATGTGCTGGCTGATGCCGTGCTGCATTCAACGCTGCCGGCCGACGAGGTGGCCCGGGAGAAGGACGTCATCCTGCGCGAGATCGCCATGGGTAACGACGACCCGGATCACCGGCTCGGCGAGGCGCTCTTCGACACGGCGTTCCGCCAGCATCCGTATCGGTATCCGGTGATTGGTTACAAAGACGTGTTCACCGCGGTCACGCGCGACGACTTGGTGACGTATTACCGGGCGCGCTATGTGCCCAACAACCTGGTCGTCGTCGTCGCGGGCGACGTGGACCCGGCGGCGGTGCGTGTCTTGGTGGAAACT
>Ga0163150_10004185_pt1 | contig 19514 bp, 17 predicted proteins | sample OliLakLV19P2IB_FD_148628 | JGI IMG/M metagenome (GOLD analysis project Ga0163150, IMG submission 148628) | Freshwater microbial mat bacterial communities from Lake Vanda, McMurdo Dry Valleys, Antarctica - Oligotrophic Lake LV.19.P2.IB | ecosystem: Environmental > Aquatic > Freshwater > Lake >...
GCTCCGGCTCGCGGGTGATGTGGCCGGCGTTGCCGTCCTTCACGTCGCGGCTGGTGGTGGACCACTGGAAGTTGCTGTTGAACTTGATGCCGTAGGGCGGGTCGAAGTAGATGCACTGCACCTTGCCCCGCAGGCCCTCCCGCTCGGCCAGGCTGGCCATGACTTGCAGGGAGTCGCCGAGGATCATGCGGTTGCTCCAGTTCTGGTCGTGCTGGTAAAACTCGGTCTTGTCCGCGCCCGTGGGGATGCCGTTGAAATCGGCGAAGAGACCGCGTTGGTGATGCGTCCGTCGATGAAGATTCTGAGGCGGGTGGCGGGCATGGGGTATTTTTCGGGTCAGGCGTGGGCGATCTCCTGCGCGGGCCGGATGCCGGAGATCAGCCGGCGGCGTTGCTTGGCGAGTGCGCGGAAATCGCATTCCACCTGGATTCCGTGCCAAAAGCCCTCGGACTGGCCGAAGAAGGCGCCGAAGCGAATGGACATAGCCGGGGTGATGGCGCGCTTGCCGAGGACGATCTCGTTGATGGCGCGCGGCGGGACGCCGATGGCGCGCGCCATGGCGTTCTGGGAAATCCCCATGGGACTGAGATATTCCTCCAGCAAAATCTCTCCGGGGGTAATGGGCGGGTTCATGGGTGTAACGTATCGCGTTATAGCGTGGGGGGTCAATGGTAATCCACGATGGCGACCTCCGCTGGACCGGAGTCGGTCCAGCGAAAGACGAGCCGCCATTGTCCGTTGATGCGGATGGAGTGGAAGCCCGCACGATTCCCGCGCAGTACCTCCAGGCGGTTGCCGGGCGGCACGGCGAGATCAGCGAGCTGGCCTGCCCGGTTCATCTGCATGAGCTTTCGCAGGGCGACCCGAGCAATGGCGGAGAAACGGCGGTTCTTTTCCTCGATGAAGAGTTGTTCGGTGTCGTCGTTGGCGAATGACTGGATCATTTGGCAGCGACGGTTTGCAGCATTTTCTCGAACTGGCCGGCGACCTTGGCGGCGAAGTCGGACTCGATTTCATAGACGTCGCAGAACTCGGCGAAGGCCCAGCGGCCATGCGTGCCGAGGTGGTTCACTCCGGGCACCCAGTAGGTCTTCATGGTGGACGCCTTCTCCTTCGCGTCTTCGCCACGGTAGCCTTTGATCTCGACGATGAGGTGGAGTGGGTCGTCGTCGCCGTGCCCGTCGTCCACGAGCACGATGAAATCCGGCAGATACTTCCGCAACTCCGAGGCGTAGCGATACGGGACTTCGAGGCCGAGGTTGTGGTTTTTGACGTAGGCCCGGACCTTGGGGTGCGCTTCCGCCACGCGGCAGAACTCCGCTTCCCAATCGCTGTCGAGCACGACCCAATTGATGTGGCATTTGGGCGGTGGCCCCTTGGCGTCCCAGCGGTCGGTCTTGGAGGTGTTGAACCGGACGTGATTGGTGGAGCCGGAGGGATTGTAGGGGTCGAGCAGGGCCTTGATGGGCCGCTCCCCGATGAAGGCGCGGGTGATGCCGGCGGTGATGCGGTCGCAGGCGATGTCGGCCAGCTCCTGATACATGAGCAGGGCCGGGTAGGTGCCGCCCTTGCACTGGAGGCAGGTGTCGAGCCATTGCTTGGTGACGCGCTTGAGCTGTCCAAAGAGGTGCAGCGGCGGTGGCTCACCCGGATCGCGGAACTTCGTGTAGAGCAGGCGATGGGTGACGTTGAAGAGCAGGCTGGAGGGGCGCATATCGCCGAGATGCTCCAGGTTGAGGTTCACCGTTTCGCCAATGATACCGGCATTCTGCGTGATGGACGGGCCGACGAGCTCCGGTGTGAGGCCGAGGATGGAATCGTCGTCGAACCTGGCTTCGATGCGTTCCTCCGGCAGTTCCACACGGTAGCCCTCGACGCGGGGGAAGCGGATTTCAAGGTGGTCGCGCTCGGGGCGGACCGCTCTGACCTGGACGGTGGGACGTGGCGGCTTGGGGGGAGCGATGACGGGCTTGGCCGTAAAGTCGAAGGGGATGCCGAGGACATCGGCATACTCGACGTTGAACAGGTTTTCGTCGTTGAGATCGTAGGACAGGCGGCGCAGGGCGCGACCAATGACCTGTTCGCAGAGAAGTTGGGTGCCAAAGGCGCGGACGCCGAGGACGTGGGTGACGTTGTTGGCACGCGGGGCAGTTTCACGATGCCGCACTCGATGGCGTCCATGAGGGAGAAGTCGCTCATGGTCCACGGGAAGAGCGTGCCTTCGACGTAGCCGGAGCCGCTGAGGAAAAAAGGTGTGGCTGAGAGGTCCAGGACGCGGGCGACGCCCAGCTTGCGGTTGACCGATTCGAGGCCGGAAATCCAGACGCGTGCGGCCTCACTGTCTTTCTTGGCACGGGCCTTGGCGTCCTTCAACTCTTCGCCGGTGAGTTTGTTGCCCTTCTCGTCGGTGAACTCGGAGTCATCCTCCGGTTTCTCACGGTAGCAGTGGTGGGCCTCGTCATTGATCACGAGGATGTTTTTCATACCCATCAAGTCGGGCATGACGCGGTTGGCGTCTTTGTTTGCCCGGTCGAGATGTTCAATGATCCGCTTCCCCGAAGCGGATTGTGGAGCAACCTCCGTCAACCAGATGGCCGTCTCCACCGCTTCGACCTGACAGAAGAATGGGCGAACCCCGCTGAACTTGTGATGCCGCCAGTGCTGGAGCAAACGCGATGTCTCCGGGGTGACCTGCCATTGGTTTGGGTTGGGAAGCTTCCGCCAGGTGTCAACGTAGCCGCGCACCTCGTTGATGATCGAGGTCGGGTCGTACTGCTGCGCTTTGGTGGAGAGGCCTTTGCCTTCGTCGAAAACAAACCCCTCCTGGGTGGCGTCGGTTTTCTTCCGCTTCTTCGGCTTCGGAACCGGGGTGATGAATTTGGCCTTGCGCCGAAAGGGTTCCACCTTTTGCGTCGGCTGCCCCTCTTCATCCAGCTCCCAGTGCCGCTGCGGGCAGGCGTAAGGGGAGTTGAGGATGGGCTGGTCAAAGAAGGGATTGCTCATGGCTCACTGGAAAATGATGGGGCGGCAGATGGCGTCGCGACTGCGGGTGATGGCGTCGCGGTATTTGCCTGGCACGCAAACGGGGCGAGGGACGTCGTCGGCAATGTTCCAGATGAAGGTGGTGAGTCGTCTGAGCCGTTCAAAACCGTCGAAGTCCCTCTATTTATTGAAAGAGAGGCGGGGGCGGGAATCGAACCCGCGAATGGAGGTTTTGCAGACCTCGGCCTTACCACTTGGCTACCCCGCCGCGAAAGGGGTCACTATCGGAAGGGGGCGGGGAGATGTCAATCGGCCTTGGCGAAGGCGGCCCGGACTGGATAGAGGGCGTGGAGGAGAAAGAAGGTTGCGGCGGTGGCGATCCAGGCCGGGAACTTGATGATGGCTTCTGCCTGCAAGGTGTACCCGGCAATCAGGACGAAGAGGATGGCGGCGCCGGTGATGAGGAAGGCCCAGCCAAGCCGGCGGATGGCGCGCGGAGCGAAGGCGGCGGTGCTGAGGATGCACAGGCCGTAGAGGGCCGCGACGGTGGGGGCCAGCAGGCTGGGGGACATCCCGGTGCGTGAGAGAAGCAGGAGGACCGCCAGAGAGGTGAGCACCGGAGGCATGAGGCAGGCGGTGGCCAGCTTGAAGCCGCGCGAGATGAACGGGTCATTGCGTTCGGTGGCGGCGGAGGCGAGCAAATAAAGCACCACGAATGCGCCCACCCCGCCAAGCAGCGCCCAGACGAGCAGGAAATAGCTCGGCCGACCCGCCGCGTTGCCCCACAGCCCCGTGATGGCGGAACCGAATCCACCGAGGACCGCAGAGAGCAGCGAGGCCCGGATGGAGATCTTCAGATAGTCGGGTGAGCGGTCGAGGATGTAGCGGAGGGTATCGGCCCGGACCGAGCGGGGATTGGAGTCGGAGGACATGAAGGCCCTCTTTCCGGCAGGAATGCCCGGGTTGTAAAGGAAAAATCCCGCGGGAGGGGGGCCCGGGCACGGGCATGATTCCGAGCGGGAGGAAGCCTCCGGCCTACCTTGCGTGGCCGGAAGCCTTGTTTTGCTGGCTGCCAAACAGCCCGTGAGCACCCCGCTCCCGGTGGTCCGGGTGGCATCCCGGTTGCAGAAGGCCACTCAGGAGTCGATCCCTCACCCACGTTTTATCACGCCCTCCAGCACCCGACCCGGCGGGTGGACCGGACCCGGGTCGGAAGGCGGAGTGTCGGTTTGGGTTGACAGGTGAGCCGACGGCACGGCCATTGTGAGTCCGCATCGGCCCGGGAGGGTGGGTGCGGATATTTCCCATGGCCGAGCCACTGATTGCGAGTTATTGCACCACTTTCTTGAAGGCGGAGATGTTGCACATCTACCGTCAGGTGACCGGCCTTCGCCGGTTCCGCACCCTTGTGGCCACGAAGGAACGGCGGAACGCGGACCGGTATCCGTTTGATGACATTGAATTGTTGCCGGAGCCGCGCAGCAATTTTGTGCGCCGGTTCTGGTTGAAGTACGTGCGCCAGGCGTCGCCGATCCTTTACCGGGGCGAGTTCCAGGTGCTGAACGCGGTGTTGCGCCGACGGGAGGCATCGCTCATGCACATCTATTTCGGGCACACCGCAGTTCATTTGCTCCCGTTCATCGAGATCTGGGATCGGCCGTGTGTCGTTTCCTTCCATGGCGCCGATGTGATGTTGCGCGAGTCGCAACCGGAGTATGCGGGGCTGATGCGCCGGATGCTCGAGGTGGTGCCGTTGGTATTGGTCCGGTCCCAATCGTTGCGGGAACGGGTGATCGCGCTGGGCTGTGAGCCTTCGAAGATCCGCATCAACCGCACCGGGATTCCGGTCGATGCGTTTCCGTACACACCGCGCACGGTGCCGGCCGATGGGGCGTGGCATTTTGTGCAGGCCTGTCGGTTGATCCCCAAGAAGGGGGTGCGCGTGGCCCTGCGGGCGTTTCGGATCTTTCGCGAGACGCACCCGCGAGCCCGGTTCACGGTGGCGGGGGCGGGCCCGATGGAGGAGGAACTGCGTGCGCATGCCCAGGAGTTGGGGATCGGTGATGCGGTGGCGTTCGCGGGGTTTCTGTCGCAGGAGGGGCTTCGTGGGCTGTTCGGCGAAGCGCATGCTTTCGTGCACCCGAGCGAGGTGACCTCGGATCAGAATCAGGAGGGGATCCCGAACTCGATGCTGGAGGCGATGGCGACGGGGCTCCCGGTGTTGGCAACCCTGCATGGAGGCATCCCGGAAGCGGTCGAGCAGGGGCACACCGGTCTGTTGGTGCCCGAGCGCGACGCCGAGGGATTGGCGGCCGCGATGGCCCGGCTGACCTCGGATTCCGCCCTCTGGCAGTCGATGGGGCGGGCGGCGTCCGACTCGGTGGCGGCCGCGTTCAGCCATGAGGCCCAGATCGCACGGCTCGAGGATTGCTATGCGGAGGCGCTTGCCCGGGCGGGCAATCCTGCCGGGGTGCCCCCTTGAACCCCCTGTAGCCGGGGGGGGTGACGGCCGGCTGAGGAAATCCTGCCGGGCGCAGGGGGTGACTTTTTACAGAGCTCGCTTTTGCCGTGTAACGTGCTTGTCGTGAGTGGTTTAAGTGGTAGGTCCTTGAGGGTGTTGGGAGTGAAATCCGTTGGATCGAGGGGGTTTGTGACGGAATTTTCTCGCCGTGAAAGGCGATTTTTGCGCAAGGTGTGCAAATATCTATGATCCGCCGCGACTACCTGATCATCGGTGGGGGTGTTGGCGGGGCCAGTGTTTGCGAGGGAATTCGCGAGCACGACAAGAAGGGCTCGGTCACGCTGATTGGCAACGAGCTGTACCTGCCCTACTCCCGTCCCTCGCTATCCAAAGCCTTTCTCCGTGAGGCCAAGCCCGATCCGGGCAAGGTGGCGTTGCTCGACCCCGGTTGGTATGACAAGCACAAGATCGAAGTGCGTCTGGGGACGGTGGCCACGCAGTTGAATCTCGAGCGTCGCCTGGCGGTGTTGGCGACGGGCCAGACGATCGAGTTCGGCAAAGCCTGCCTGGCCACCGGGAGCCGTCCGCACCGTCCGCCGGTGGCCGGGGCGAGCCTGGGGAACATCATCTATTTGCGCACTCTGCGGGACGCCCTTGCGTTGCGGGAGGTGACTGCTGTCGAGAAGAATGTGGTGGTGGTCGGGGGCGGGTTGCTGGCTCTTGAGGCCGCGGCGGCGCTCAGTCAGGCGGGCTGCAAAGTCTCGCTGCTCACGCGGGACGAGTCGCTTTGGCGTCCGATGCTCGATTCGGACACGGCGCACTGGTTGACCGGTGTTTTCGAAAGTCACGGTGTGCATCTGATGTTGCGGGAGACGCTCAACGGGTTCGAGGGGAAGACGGTGCTCCGGAACATTCAAACCAAGAGTGGGAACCGGTTTCCCGCCAGCGTTGCACTGGTGGCGATGGGGGCGGATCTCAATCTCGAGTTGGTCCACAACACCCCCCTGAGCAGTCCCAACGGCACCCCGGTGAACGAATGTCTCGAGACCGAGGAGAAAGGCGTCTACGCCATCGGCGACATCGCGCTGTATCCCGATCTGGTCCTGGGCGGGGTCCGCCGTGGCACCCATTGGGAAAGCGCCATTCTGCAAGGGCGGGTGGCCGGCGCGAACATGACCGGCAAGAAGCGCACGCGGTTCCAGTATGTGCCCTGTTTTTCGAGCGAGTTATTCGGGATCAAGTTCGATTTCGTCGGCGATTTCTCGCTGCCGCCGCAGCGCGCACAGATCGACGGTGATTTGGCGAGGCAGAGCTTTACCGCGGTCCATTACCAGGGAGATCGACCGACCTCTGCGGTCCTTTGCAACCGGCCGGCCTCCGAGATCGAATCGGTCCGCAAACTTTTCCTGGGCGTGAAACGAAAATAGCGGCGCTGATCGTCGCCCTGTCCGATGCCGCTCCGCCCTCCCCCAGGCAGCGCCTTCGTCGGTTCCCTGCTTGCGTCGACCCTGGCGCTGTCCTCGGCGGGGGCGGCTCCACCCGGCGCCTCGGACGAGGTCACCCACGGCGAATCGGTGCTCTCGCTGCCGTGGTTCACCAGCCCGGCGCCGTTGCGCGAAACGCAATTGCCCGACGCGGACCGGGTGAGTCGGCCGCCGACTGAGCGTCAGGAGCCAAAACCGCGCGAGATTGCCTTAGTCTGGATCGAGAACGCGTGGGTGCGGGTCGAGGTGGCGCCGGAGCTCGGCGGGGCGATTGCGAGGGCCGTGGACAAGGCCTCAGGGAACGACTTTTTCTATTCCGAGGGGAAGGTGAAGGACTGGCTGCCGTATTGGGAATCGGGTGTGAAAGTGAGTTTCCCCTGGCAGGAGCACGGCATTCGGACCGCTGACCAACCCGCCGCTTGGCGGGTGGTGCGGGAACTGGACGGCGGGGTGTCGGTCCTCATGTGGATGGAATTCAGCCGGTTCAGCGCCCCTGAGAATGAGCGTGCGTTCGGGAGATTCAGTTCGCTCACGCTCAGTCAGCGGGTGCGATTGCGGCCCGACTCCGCATGCATTGAGGTGGAGTATCGGGTGGCGAATCCGACGCCCTTCGGGCAGGGCGCCCGGATCTGGAACGACACGTTCTATCCCCGCAACCATCTCCCGTCGGGGGTGGTGCAGGGGGATGCCACGCCTCCGGAGGGGATGTCGGTGACGGAGCTGCTGCTCCCCGCGGCGATGGTCAGCGACCATGACGGACGCGACCCACGTTCCTGGGATCCCGCGGCTTCGGGGGTTGCCCGTTACCGCAATCTTAACCACAGCATTTTCGCCTGGAACATCGGGCACGGATTCGCCGGGCTCTGGTATCCCGGGGTCGGGGTGAACCGTTTGCGCATCACCGATCCCGCCCAGGCGCCCGGGGCCAAGATCTTTTTGCAGGGGGAGGGGACTTACACGCCGGGGCGACGGCATTCGCACATGTACAATTTCGTCGAGCTGTGGGGTGGGACGGACAGTGTGTTCGAGGCCCCCGAGGGTTGGTTGCGCGCGGGTCACACACGGACCATTTCCTACCGCTACGCCTACGTGACCGGGATCGGCCGGGCCGACTTTGCCAACTCCTCCCTGGCCCTTTCGTGGGATCGCAAGCAGGAGAGTCTCTCCATCGCGCCGCTCCGAAGGTTTGACCGGCTGGCCGTTCGGATCAATGGCGAGCCAGCCGGTCCCGAGGGCCCCGCGGCGCCGCGCGGTGTCGTGGTGGTGCCCACCGGGGCCGCGCCGATGATCGACCTTCGGATCACGGGTGATGGCGAGGAGATCTGTGCGGTGCGCTTGCCGTTGGAAATCGAGCCGGACTCCGACGCCAACAACCGCACCCGGCTTTCGCTGGTCGAAGGCACCGGCAATCCCAGGGTGGTCGAGCGCGCGGGCAACTCGAAACTGCGCGGGGTCAGTTTCCGGGATGCGTTGCCGGGTTACCCGGACCCGTCGGTCGAGCGTGGGCGAATCCTCTACCGTGACGGCCGTCTCAACGAGGCGGTGGAGATGTTGCGGCGGACCACCGCACGGGATCCGGAAAATGGCGAGGCGTTTCACCTGCTCGGGGTCGCGAAGATCGAGCTGGGCGAATGGGAGGATGCCCGGCAACCCCTGTTCCAGGCTGCGGCGAAGGATTGGTCCGCCGCCCGGCTTTACCTGGCGGTCATCGAGTTGCGCGAAGGCCGCCGTCACCGCGCGCTCGACCAGTTGAACCAGCTCACCCTCAGCGAGCCGGGTCATTGGGAAGCCCGCCTTCTCGAGGCATGGGTGATGTCGCGCACCGAGGGTGGCGCGGACGAAAGCGTTGCCCGTTCCTCAGCCCTGCTGCTTGAAGACCCCGCCGATCCGCGCGCGGCGTGGGTCGCCACCGAATGTGCCCGGGCGGGGGGCGATGCGGCGCTGGCGAGGTCCGCATCCGCCGCCCTCGAAGCGCTCAGCCGCGAAACGGGCGCACCCCGCCGGATCGAGGAGTTCCGCTCGCTGGCTGCGGGAAACTTCCTACCCCCGCTCCGGCTCGAACCTCGATTCCAATAGCCGCACCCGTCCCACGAAGCCCGCACTCCGGGTTTGCGTTCGGGCCGGTTGAGCCCACGATAGCGTCGTGGCCGGGGGCGATGCCAACGCGGGAACAGGTGGGGGTGAGGGATTTCGATTCCTGCTGCGCACCATCGATGTGCCTCCCACGGAGGTGGCACTTTCCGTGGGTGAAGACCGCGACTGCGTGCTCGAATCCGAAACCGGACCGGTGGTGCGTTTCTTCGAACGGGACGGAAGGCTCTACATGGAACCCTTGCCCGGCAACCAGCCAGTGCGACGCAACGGGCGGGAGGCAGCGGGCCCGGTTGCGTTGCGCGATCTGGACCGGATCGATTGCGGGGTGGAGTCCTTCGAGGTCATCTTCCGTCCGCCGGAGAAGGGAAAGAGGCATCCGACGGCCGACGCTTCCCGGCACTCCGACGATGCGAACCGGAGTGTGGGCACGACCCCCGGCCGTATCTGGATTCCCTGGGTGTTGTTGCTGGGCATCGTTCTGATTTACGTCATCTGGGGCTCCAGTCGACGTCCGCAGACCGATTCTCTGCCACGCACGATTTCCCGGACGATGCCGACACCCCCCCTCGCTCCGGCCGCGCCTGCCACGAACACGGTCGCGGCCCCACCGACGCCGGTCGAACGACACCCAAGCCCGACCCCGTCCCCGTCCCTGGTGCCCGCGTCCATCTTTCGGGCAAATGACGTCGAGCTGACCTTGATGCCACTTGGCGGGCCGGTTGCCGCTTCGGAGTGGTGGGTCCGCGTGGAGGCCGAGGTGGGGGCCCTCGCACTGGCGCCGACAGGGAGTCCGCTCGCAGTCGCCTGTGGCGACGGCAATGTGCTGCTGCTCGACCCGGTGGACGGTCGCACCTTGCGGGTGCTCAAGGCACATGAGGACAGCGTGGCCGCCATCGCCTGGGTCGCCGGGACCACCTATCTCGTTACAGCCGGTTATGACGGCCGGGTCCTGCTGTGGGACGCGGCCACCGGTTGGCTGCTGAGAACACTATCGGAGGGTCCGGGAGCCGTGCGGGCGGTCGCTGTTTCGCCGGACGGAACCACGGTGGTCGGTGGGTATGCCAGTGGCGCCCTCGTTGCGTGGGATCTGAGGACCGGGCGCGAGTTGAAGTGGTGGTCGGCGCACAATGGCATGGTGAATGCCCTGGCGTTCGCGCCGGATGGAGGGCTGCTGGCATCGGCCTCCGCCGACCGCACGGTGCGGACCTGGAACACCCGGGACTGGCGGCGGGAGCGAGAGTTGCGTCCGCACGTGACCGGGGTGAACGCGATCGTGTTTGCCGATCCCTGGCATGTGATCACCGGGGCCGACGTTTTTGACGCGGGACCCGACGGCTTGCCGCGGGCGATGGAGCGGCCGACGGCCGCCATCACTCCAACGACCGGCGAGGGCACCGCGGCCGTTCTGTTGCAGGTGTACGAGTGGGTCCTTGCCGCGGCCGTCGTTCCCGGTGCGGATGTGCTGCTGCTCGGGATCGGCAGCCCGCCGGGTGGGGCGGGGGCGGCTCCGCCCGGTCGATTGGTCGGGCTCGACTCGGTGGATGGGTCCGTGAGTTTCGAGTTCCACCTCGCCGGCCAGGGGGTGGCCGGCCTTGCCGCCGGACCAGATCGCGAGGTCTATTTCGCCGGGCTGGACGGGTGGATTCGGCGGGTGAACCTGCCCGGGCTGCCCTCGCACTGAACCGAGATTCCGTCGTTGTCGGGCCGGTTGGGCGGACGCTATACCATTGGACGATGCCCGCTTCATCCGATCCCGCCCCGGCGCCCTCGCGCTCGACGCAGGGGTGGAGGCCGCCGGCCTGGACCGGGTGGTTTCTCGTCCGGATCGGACTCTTGGCTGGGATGTGGTGGGCGTTCGAGGAAGGACCGCGTGCCTTTCGCTGGCCGCTGCGGTTCCTGATGGCGGTCACCGTCGTGCTCGCAGTGGTCAGTTTCGTGCGGGAAAGCCGGTCCCTGGCCGCGTGGGCCGCGGACCGATGGCGCGCCGGGTCCGACCGAACGGCGGGCCCCTTCAATCGGGCTGGGGTGTGGATCGAGCGACTGCTGGCGGTGGGTGTTGCGTTGCTGGTGGTCGTGCATGTCGGGTTGCTCATGCATCAGATGGCCCAAACATCACTCCGCGAGGACGAGATCGGAACCATCGGGCTTTACTCGGGACGCGGCCCGGTTGAAACCGTCACGAAATACAACCTCGCGAAGAACCATGTGTTCTTCAATCTGGTCAATTCCGTTACGCCCGGGAGCCAATCCGTGCACCCCTTCCGAGCCCGGATCTGGTCGTTCGTCGCGGTGACCGCGACGCTGGTTGTGGCGGGTTGGTGGTTCTTCCGGAAAGGTGAGTATGCCGAGGGGGCGCTGGTGCTGGCGGCGGTCGGGTTCAACCTGCCCCAACTGGCGATCAGCCTCGAGGCCCGCGGGTATGGATTTCTGCTTTGTGCGGCCTGTGCGTCGGCCCTTGCGTTGCCGGGAATTCTGGGCGGAGCAGGGAAGTCAGGGCGGGTGGCGCTGCTGTCGGTCGCCACCGTTCTCGGCGTTTACACCATGCCGTCGTACCTGGTGTTCGGGGGTGCGCTGGTGCTTGCCGTATGGGTGGCTGTCCCCTCACGGCGAACGTTTCTTGCAGGCTGGTTCGCCCTTTGCGCGCTGGTGTTGCTCTATCTCCCGCTTGCCAGTCAGCTCGCCCAGGTGGCCGGTGAATACGACGATCGGTACGCCGATCAGTTCAGCGATCTGAAACGGATGCAGTTCGCGTTGCGCTTTCTCATTCCCGTCAAGGTGTTTGCCTTCTCGGACTGGTCGCTGGTGGCGGGTTTCGGCGGCCTGCTGGCCCTCCCGGCGCTGCTTGGCATTCACCACACCGTGCGGGCGCGGGCGGCATCCATTCTGCTCGGGTTGACCGCCGGCTACTACGCGTTTTGTCTTTGGCTCCAAACGCCACCCGATCGGGTCACCGCGTTTCTTGCCGCACCGGTCGCCGTCGCCCTCGCCTTTCTCTTCGCAGAAGCGCGCCTCCGGTTTCCCCGGTCTCGATCTGCCCTGGGCATCTTCCTCACCGCTCTGCTCTGCGCGGGCGGCGGGATTGCCATCGGCTCGTTTCGATACGATTCACCCCAGCGTTGGCGATCGGTGGCCCTTTTCATCCAGACCCTGTTCCCAAAAGGCACGACCGTCTGGGTGCCGGGCCGCTACACCGGCGCAAACGCGGTTTACCTTGGTCCGGATTATCCCGTCGCGGCGGGTGAGCCGAACCGTCGGGCTCAGGCCAGCGGCAATTGGGTCCTCCATGACGACCGTTTTCGCACCCACCCGCCCGTGGAGCCGGAGTCCGTGCTGCCGGACAGGGTCCAGGTGCCGTTTGTGGCCCGCGGTCGCGCAACCCACCTCTATTTTTCGAAGCCTGCTTCGCCGTCGGTGACGGTCGAGGAGGTGGCGAATGGCTGGAGTCTCCGCACCGATGGCCCGGCGTATGCCATCGCGGTGCAAGCCGATTTCGACTGGGACCATACGGTAACGGCGCTTGCGGCCAAGGCCCGTCCCCGCGCGGATCCCGCCGGCACGTGGAGACCCGTCCGGTTCCGCAGCGAAGGACGGTTTCTCGCCATCCAACTTCCTCCCTGGGCCGACCCCGCGGAGGTCAGCCTGACAGGCAAATGGAAGCGCGAAGTGGGTGAGTGGAAGCTCGTGGGGGCTTGGGCAATCCCTCCGCGGTCCGAAACGAATCGCCCGGCCGAAGTTCCATGAGGGCCCGGATTCGACGCGGCTTCCCCGATTAGAATGCCACGCCCCTTCCGCCTTCGTCAGTTTAGGAAAGCGAATCCGGCGCCGCTCGTGGCGGCGATATCGAGCGGATGTTCCTTGCGACCCAACGCCCGGCGCAGCTTCATCAGCGCGATGTTTTGCAACTGGCGGATGCGCTCGCGGGTCACGCCGAACTTGCGCCCGACCTCTTCGAGCGTCTTCGGACGTCCGCCATCCAGGCCGAACCGCGCGAAGATGATCTTCCTCTCGCGCTCGTCCAGGACTTCGAGTAATTCGTCGACCTGGCCCAGCATGTTCTTGTCGACCAACAGTTCGGCCGGGGTGCGGGCATCGTCGTCGCCCACGATCTCCCCGAACTGGGTCGAGTCGTCGTCGCTGATTGGCGCGTCCAGGGAAGCCGGGCGGATCGAAACCGTCTTTAGCTGCGAGACCTTCGACAACGGGAGCCCCACCTCGTCGGCAAGTTCCTCGTCGGTCGGTTCGCGTCCGAGTTCCTCGCTCATCTGCATGGAGACCCGGCGCATTTTGGAGATCTTGTCCACCAGGTGGACCGGCAGCCGGATCGTTTTGCTCTGGTTGGCCAGCGCACGCTTGATGGATTGCTTAATCCACCAGGCGGCGTAGGTGCTCAACTTTCCACCTTTGGCCGGGTCGAACCGTTCGACCGCTTTCATGAGGCCGATGTTGCCCTCCGAAATCAGGTCCAACAACGGCAGGCCCAGATTCGCGTAGTCATGCGCGATCTTGACCACCAAGCGTAGGTTCGACCGGATCATTAGCGAACGCGCCTCCGGATCTCCCCGTTTGATGCGAGCGGCAAGTTGGATCTCCTGCTCGGGGGTCAGCAACGGGGTCTGCCCGATTTCGCGCAGGTAAATTTTGATCCCGGAATCGATGTCGTCGGCGGCCATGGTGGGTTCTCCTAGGTGTGTCTGAGGGTGATTAGCAGTTGCTACTGGTATGGACTTTGTATGGGCTTTGAATATTCAGAAAATTTTAGGTCGCTGGTCATTAACGTCATTGATCTTTGACACGGTCTGATTCCGGATGTTCAAAATTCCAGCAGCCACCTTCCCTGCGCGCTGCTCGTCGTAAGTGTATTCGGCCCAGCCCGGTCGGGGGATGCCTTTTTCCTCTTTTCGCATCCGTTTTCCCTGAGTACAACCCCATCTGCATGGATCGCCCTTTGATCGAGGCCCATTCGGTTTCTTGTCGGCGGCCTCTGGGCAGATCGAACGAGTCCGAAATCCAGTCGCTGTCGCTCTCCATCTGGGCCAGAGAACAAGTGTTGCTCTGCGGCCCCCCCGGATCCGGGCGTTCGCTGCTTCTGCATCTCCTCGGCCTCCTCGAATCCCCCGATTCTGGCTCGATCAGGTTTGATGGCGAACCCGTGCCCGCCGCCGATCAGTCCTCCCGCAGCGCCCTGAGAAACCGCAATTTTGGGTTTGTATTCGCCGCGCCCTACCTTCTGCCCGATTTTTCGGTGGCGGAGAACGTCGCCATGCCCCTTTTCAAGGTGGCCGGAGCGGCCCCTGCGCAGGCGGATGCCACGGTGCAAGCGCTCCTGGAGGAGGTCGGGTTGGAGGGGATCGCCGCGGTTCCCGCCCATCAGGTCGAACCCTCTGCCCAGTTCCGGGTGGCCCTCGCCCGGGCCCTTGCACTCGAGCCCCGGGTGCTCGTGGTGGAGGCCCCGGCGTCGGGTGGCCGGGGCGGACGCGACCCGGCATTCACCGCCGCACTGGATCGGGTCCGGCGGGCCCGGCAACTCACCTGCCTGGAGGAGGGGGATGCAACGGGGGCGGGCGCACCCGGCGCGAGATCGATATTTTTGGAGCGGGGCAGGATTGCAACCGGAGGCGTCCGCGCGACACTCGCGTGACCGTTCCCAGCGAAGCCACGGCGGTGACCGCAGCGAGTCGGTCGAACCTCGCATTTTCGTTTCTCTCGCTCACGCCCGAGGTGCGTCGGGACATGGAAATCCTGTACGCGTTCTGCCGGATCATCGACGACGCTGCGGACGAAGCGGATGCCCCGGTGGCGACTCGGCGTGCGCAGCTTGATGCCTGGCGCCGGGCGTTGACGGAACCTGCGGAAGGCGAACCGGCGCTCGCGCCCGTTCTTCGCGAAATGACGGCGCGACGCGGGATCTCCGCGGCGTTGCTGGGAGAGATCATGGACGGCGTGGAAATGGATCTCGATCACCGCCGCTACGCCAACCTGGCCGACCTCGCCTCCTACTGCCACCGGGTCGCGGGCTGTGTGGGCCTGGCCAGCCTTCAAATATTCGGCTGCGCCGGGCCCGGGGCGCGCACGTATGCGCTCGAACTCGGCAATGCATTGCAGTGGACCAATATTCTCCGCGACGTCGCCAGCGATCTCGCCGACCGGGACCGGGTCTATCTCCCCATCGAGGACCTGGCCCGCTTTGGCCTGGTCGACACCGATCTGCCGGATTCGTCTGCACGGTTCACCGAACTGATGGTGTTCGAGGCCGCCCGCGCGCAACAGTTCTTCGACGCCGCCATTCGCGCCAGGAAGACCCTCACACGCGACCAGCGCCGGCGACTCTCGGCCGCGGAAGTCATGCGGGACGCCTACGGGATCCTGCTGCGGAAAATGCGCGCCGACGGATTCCGGGTTTTCCATCGCCGATATCGCCTCACGCTCCTCGATAAGGCGTTGCTGCTGCTGCGCAGCTACTGGCGGCGCATTTTCCCGTAGCGAGTGCGTGCCGACCCGGGAGTGGGCACACGCGTTGCCGAGTGGGGTTTCTCGGTGGACTCTCCCACAGAGGATGGTATGGTGGCTTCCAATGAACCGTCGTGAAGCCCTTAAAACCCTGGGCGTGGGTCTCGCCGGTGCCGCCGCACTCCGCACGATCCCGAATGCGGCGGCGGCCCCACCCGCCGCAACCCCCGCCGAGGCATTCATTCTGCCGGCTCTCCCGTTCGCTTTTGATGCGCTGGAGCCGCATCTCGACGCGCAGACGATGGAACTTCACCACGGCAAACACCACGCTGCCTACGTCAAGAATCTCAACGCCGCCGTGAGTTCCGAGCCTTCCCTCGCCGGACGCCCGTTGGAATCGCTCCTGAGCGATCTCAGTTCGATCCCCGAAAAGGTCAGGGCATCGGTCAGAAACAACGGCGGCGGGCATTTCAATCACTCGCGCTTTTGGAACACGCTCACCCCGGGCGGGAGTGCGGCGGAGGGAACGTTTCTCAAAGCGGTCGAGACCGACCTTGGCGGCATGGAAAGTCTCCATGAGCGACTGACCAAGGCGGCGCTGTCGGTGTTCGGCAGCGGCTGGGCCTGGCTTTCCGTCGATGCCCAGGGGAAACTGCGGGTCGAGTCGACTCCGAATCAGGACACGGCACTCGCAGCGGGAAATCGCCCGCTCTTCGGCATCGATGTCTGGGAACACGCCTATTACCTCAAGTTCCAGAATCGCCGCGCCGAGTATCTCACGGCCATCCGCAACGTGATTCATTGGCAGGCCGTCGGAGCGCTCTACGCCAGAGCCGCCTGACCTGATCGGGCCGGGTTCGCCGGGCCGATCAACCCCCGCCGAACATCACCCGGCAGATCGCGACGGCCGCGATGACACCCGCCAGATCCGCCAGCAACCCGGCCGCGATTGCATGGCGCGTCCGCCGGATCGCCACCGCGCCGAAATAAACGGTGATCACGTAAAACGTGGTCTCGGTGCTGCCGATGATCGTTCCCGCGGTGCGGGCAAGGAAACTATCCGGCCCGAACTGGCTTACCAACTCCGCGAAGATGCCGGTGGAGCCGCTTCCGCTGAGCGGACGCATGAGCACCAAGGGCAGCAGTTCGGCCGGGAACCCGACCCAGGCCAGCGGGCCTCTCAACCAGACCGTGGCCGCGTCGATGGCGCCCGACCCCCGCAGCATGCCGATCGCGGTCAACATCCCGACCAGAAACGGGATGATCCGCAACGCCACCTGGAAACCTTCCTTTGCCCCCTCGACAAACACCTCATAGACGGGGATGCGACGCAGCGCCGCGTACAGCGGGAAAAAAGTCAGCAGGAACGGGATGGCGAGGATCGAGAGGGCGTTCGCCAGCCGGGCCACCGGACCATAACCTGCGGGAGCCTGACCGAGTAGGTTCCAGCCGCAGAACCCGAATACCGCGACGAATGCCAGCAGGATCAGCGGGCTGGCGGGATACAACGGGGCCGGGGTCGGCGGGACCGGCTCCTGCGTTTCCGGTGTCTGCTCCGGGACCGGTCCGGGAACTGCCGGCGCGAGCCGGAACCCGGGAAGCTTCTCCAGCAGCTTGACCGCGGTGATGCCGACCGCGGTGGAGCAGCACGTGGCGAGAAAGGCGGACCCGATGATGGCCGTCGGCTCGGCTGCCTTGGCTGCGGCCAGGATCGCCACGGTCGTGGCCGGGACGAGTTGAATCGAGCTCGTGTTGATCGCGAGGAAGGTGCACATGGCATTGGTCGCTGTGCCCGGACGCGGGTTCAGGCGTTCGAGATGCTGCATCGCGCGGATCCCGAGCGGCGTGGCTGCGTTGCTCAAACCGAGCATGTTCGCCGCCATGTTCATGAGCATCGAGCCCATGGCCGGATGATCGGCGGGCACGTCCGGGAAGAGGCGCCGCAGCACCGGCCGGAGTGCGCGGGCCAAGGCGCCCACCAGCCCGGCCTGCTCGGCCAATCGCATCATGCCGAGCCACAGGGACATGATGCCGACCATCCCGATGGCCAGCGTCACCGCCGTCTCCGCCGATTTCACCGCCCCCTCCGTCACCTGCGGCATCGTGCCCCGCAGGGCGCCGGTCACGACCGCGGTGAGCAACAATCCGAGCCAGATCCAGTTCAGCATCGGCGGGGACCCGTACCAGACTCGCCCCCCCAGCGCACGCCAAACCGTCAGCCGAACCCAACCCCGCTCCCCGCAGGTCTGACACGATTTTGTGACGATCGTCACAAAATCGTGTCAGACCCGACCCCCACCCTGCCGCTCACAGGGCGACGCAAATTTGTGACGGTCGTCACAAAACTGCGGCACCGCCCGGGATTCTGAGGCTGGCTGGCTGGGTTGGCGGGGTAGTGGGGAGAGCCCCCGCACGAAGCCCTTTCCTAGGTGGCGAGCTGTGGTATGCTCCCCGCCCTTATGGCCGAGAGCATCATCGATCCCGCCCGCACGGAAGGGATCCAATTCAGCAACGACGAGATCGCCCGCTACTCCCGGCACCTGATCATGCCCGAGGTGACGCTGGAGGGGCAAAAGCGGTTGAAAGCCGCCTCGGTGCTTTGCATTGGCACCGGCGGGCTCGGCTCGCCGATTGCGCTGTATCTTGCCGCGGCCGGGATCGGCCGGTTGGGGTTGGTGGATTACGATGTGGTCGATTTTTCGAATCTCCAGCGTCAGATCCTGCACACCACCAAGGATGTGGGCCGCAAGAAGCTCAACTCCGCACGGGACAAGATCCGCGAGATCAATCCGAATGTGCAGGTCGAGCTGCACCCGGTCCTGTTCCGGAGCGACAATGCGATGGAGATCGCGCGGAACTTCGACATTCTGATCGACGGGACCGATAATTTCCCGACCCGATATTTGTCAAACGACGTCTGCGTGTTCCTCAAGAAGCCGAATATTTACGGCTCGATTTTCCGGTTCGACGGCCAATGCACGGTGTTCGCGCCGCATCTCGGGGGTCCCTGTTACCGGTGCATGTTTCCCGAACCGCCGCCGCCCGGTTCCGTGCCGACGTGTGCGGAGGGTGGGGTGCTTGGGGTGCTGCCCGGCATCATTGGTGTGTTGCAGGCGATCGAGGCGGTGAAGTTGATCATCGGTCAGGGGGATCCGCTGACGGGTCGGATGATCCATTTCGACGCGCTGGCGACGAAGTTTCGCGAGTTCAAGATCCGGCGTGACCCGTCCTGTCCGGTCTGCGGCGAGAACCCGACGATCACCGAGCCGATTGATTACGAGGTGTTTTGCGGAATCCCGCAGGCCCGGGCGATCCAGGATGAGCTGGAGCGGCTTCCCTCGATCAAGCCCGCCGACCTCAAGCGGAAGTTGGATGCGCGTGAGTCGTTTGTGCTGCTCGATATCCGGGAACCGCACGAGTGGGACATCTGCCATCTGCCGGGTGCGACGCTCATCGCCCCCGGGGATTTCCCCTCACGCATCAGCACGTTGGACAGCGCGGACGAGATCGTTCTTTACTGCAAGAACGGGGGACGGAGCGGGGCGGCGCTGCGGCTGTTGCGGGAGGCCGGATTCTCGAAGGCCGCGAATCTCGAGGGCGGCCTCGATGCGTGGGCGGCGGAGATCGATCTGGAGTTTCCGAAATACTGAGCTTCGACTCGGTGGTTTCCGGTGCGGGCTGGGAGGGGGCCGGTGGAGTGCGGCGCGGTCAGGCTCCCTCGGGCACCGCCTCGCAACGCAACTTGCGTCCCTTGAAGGTGATTCCGTTGAGCTGCTTCAGGGCCTGCCGGACGAGGGAGGCATCGACCTCAACCAGGGTGCGACGGTCCAGCAATTGGATGCGTCCCACGCTTTCGCGCGGAGCCCGGGTGACGCCGAGTATGACCCCGAGCACATCGCCCGCCGAAATGCTGTTTTCCCGTCCGACGTTGAGCACAAGTCGAACCGAGTCGTGGGAGTGCGGGTCGCGGGGATGGAGCGGTTCCTGGCGGACCGGCGATGACGGAGGTCCGTGCGGATCGAGGGATTTGTGGGATTTGCCGGGTC
>Ga0163150_10004186_pt1 | contig 19512 bp, 22 predicted proteins | sample OliLakLV19P2IB_FD_148628 | JGI IMG/M metagenome (GOLD analysis project Ga0163150, IMG submission 148628) | Freshwater microbial mat bacterial communities from Lake Vanda, McMurdo Dry Valleys, Antarctica - Oligotrophic Lake LV.19.P2.IB | ecosystem: Environmental > Aquatic > Freshwater > Lake >...
GCCCTCCCAATATTGTCCCTTGATTATTTCGTCAGCCTTGGCGTGAGCGCGTACCCGCGAGAGATATTTCTCCTTGACGGCAGGGTCAGCGTGGAAAGAAAGTAGCTTGTTCATTGTGTTTTTGGTTAGCGGATTATTATTAGCGTTTCAAATTCTTACGCACTGAGTAGTAGTTCGAGTAGTTTGTTGCGCTGGGCTATTCTTGCGGCGGCCCATGCGGCGTCCCATGCGGCGGCCACTGCGGCGGCCCATGCGGCGTCCCCTGCGGCGGCCCATGCGGCGGCCCTTGTGGCGGCCCCTGCGGCGGCCACTGCGGCGGCCCCTGCGGCGTCACTTGCGGCGGCCCCTGCGGCGTCACTTGCGGCGTCACTTGCGGCGGCCCTTGCGGCGGCACTTGCGGCGGCACTTGCGGCGTCCCCTGCGGCGGCCCTTGCGGCGGCCCATGCGGCGTCACTTGCGGCGTCACTTGTGGCGGCAGTCACTACTTGCCCTTCAATCACAGCACAATGCAATTCTGCGACACTCTTAATGGCCACCGCTCCGCTCTCGTCAGTATATTTCAGCACCCCATTCACCGGATCAACCAGTAGCCAATGCATGAACTTATTATATACCAGCGTGAGATCAGACCCCACGTTGATAGAACTGAGAAACTCTTCAGGAAATGTCATAGCCTCCTCGTTGGGTAATCCCTCGAAAATAGAGTCCTCCAGATAAGCCAGCCATTGAGGTAGACCTAATTCATTTTCGTATGCGACATGATTGGAACCATGAATGGTACAACCAACGGCACAGCCCTTGCCGCCCTCCCAATATTGTCCCTTGATTATTTCGTCAGCCTTGGCGTGAGCGCGTACCCGCGAGAGATATTTCTCCTTGACGGCAGGGTCAGCGTGGAAAGAAAGTAGCTTGTTCATTGTGTTTTTGGTTTTACCTGATTACACGACAAGGTTAGTGTTAAGGTTTTAAAATTCCAACACTTTTTTATTAAAAATTAAAAAACCCTCCTGAATCAACAGAAGGGGCATTTTTGGTTTCCACCTTTTTAATAAAAAAACCGGATGTCGCCAAACACCCGGTCCCCTAAAACAAAAAACAAAAACAACTTTCAAATCTACTTAGCCCCTGCCATAATTGCAAATACAACAGCCACACCAATTGCAACCTTCTTCCATAACCCCTGTTTTTTGGCCTCTTTTTTGGCCGTAGATTCATTTTCTTTTGAGACACCCAATAGCTTGCCCTTTGCCTCCAACGCATCACCACAGGCATTACAGGCAGAATCTTTGGCATGGTAGGCTTCCTTCAGGCTGGCAATCGTGGTGGAGTCCGAAAGATCATCAGATTTGAGCATTTTATTCTCCGATTTCAGGTCTAAAACACCGTTTGCCACAGGCTCGGTAAACAGGCTCGTATCCATCGTGGGATCGTCTGTGAACATGGCTTTTATCATGGAGTCCTTCACGTGCTTTTTGAATCTGTGATTGGCTGCTGTATCCTTACTGAATATCCTCCTTATTATAACCTTTGACTTTTGAACATCCATACCCCTTTGATATGCTAACTCAGCCTGACTGTTGTAATATTTTTGAAGGGTGATTGCCTTGTTAAGATTGCGTGTGAGTGAATCAATGACCGCTTCGTGGTAGTCAACCGGATCAGAAGAACAACCATTCAAGAACCTAGACGCAAAAATAAGTCCAACAATAATTACCACAAGAAGTGCTGGAACTATTAACTTTTTTACATTCATATCATGCCCACTTTATATTCCCCGTAAGGTCGGTACTTCTTTGGAGGATCGGAAGCAAGTTTAACGAGCACCTGCATCCTGTTTTTCTTTGGATGGTTGACGAAGGAAACGTGAACCCAGCCAGGAGTTCCACACGCATCAGGGTATTCAAGAATCAACTGGTCAAAGACTAAACAGTCTTTCACGAAGTTGAAAATCGCAAGGTTATCCACGTTGCCGGACGAGTCTAAGTCCACCGCTTCGCCCTTGCAATGCTGTGAGGTTTCTGATCCCCTTACGGCTGTATTCAATTCCTCGCTTCTGAAGAAGGAGGAAATAGATACCGCTGCAAATTTGTCTTTAACCTTGTCAACGATATGAGTCATTACATATTCGATAGCTACCATTTGCAATTCGTTCGGTGAATTATTAAGGCCAAGCCTTGTCGCAATTTGGCTACGGGTAATATCTATTAAGGAGAAATATTTACTTGTCATTTAAAACCTTAAATTATTTGTGAAACCATTCTTTGAATCCATGCCACGCCAGTTCCAGTGCCGCAATTATTCCTGCTCCAACCCACACTGCTTTTTTTCGTGTATCTTCAAGACTCTTTATCCGTTTGTGCTGTTGCTTGTCCGTATCAATAAGTCCCGGAACCTTATTTTCAAAGTCGCCATATACCCCCCGATCAATTTTTGCCAGCATTTTTTCAATACCGACAAACTTGTCATCTATATGTTTGCGCTCCTCCGGACTCATTTCTTTTTGATATACAAAATCAACTCCCCTGGCCGATACTTCAAATTAATAATTTGTTTATCGTCCACTTTATTTTCTCTTACCACCCCCAGCAAGAGAAAATCAATTTTTTCCCTAATGGAGTTAGCCTGAAGGGTCAACGATTCAAAATCCTGCTGTTGCCAGGGCTTCATTTTTACAACGATAGAATCCAAATGTGCTGGCTCTTCTTTTGTCTGACAAAAAGAAGAGAAGGACAAAAAACACAATACGTAAATGCTGAATAGTTTCATTTAAATTAAATTATTTAGTTACTTATTACAATCGTAAATCCAGTTCCTCACCAAGACACAACAACCATATAACCATTTCCTCCATTGCCTCCAGATCCTCCCAGGCCGGGGTTTTGTCCAACACCTCCACCACCTCCACCACCGCCACCCCGGCCCCCAGTCGCACCGTTGGCTCCATTGGTCGATGCGGTTACTGTTGTTCCACCGCCTCCACCACCGGAGCCGCCTTTTGTCGAGTCACCAGTTGCCCCATTTGTTCCGGCAGTCGGACTTGCCCCATCGGTTCCATAAGCCCCACCACCACCAGCAATATAAGTATTCCCAACGCCACCAGCCCCACCGGATACGTTGGCAGGAGTTGCACTATGCGATCCGCCAGCACCGCCTCCACCACCACCAAAGATTGACGAGCCACCTACCGCACCCGCTGTGGGAGTTGAGTTTATTCCGGCCCCACCAGCACCACCAAATTCCGCATTCGCAGTTGTTCCGGTCGCAACTGCCCCTGTAATTCCCTGACCACCAGACCCATTTGTTGCTGCCGTTGGTAATCCTCCTGTGCCTCCTGACGTTGTTCCTGAACCACCAGCACCGCCACGACCACCACCACCGCCGCCACCAGTTGCTACGGCTGTTATTGCTCCGCCAGCACCGCCACCGCCTCCGAAGGCTGTTGAGTAGGCTCCAAAAGAACTATTTCCTCCAATTCCTCCGGGGTTTCCTGCTGCTCCTGCTGCTCCGGGCGCACCACCAGAAGCACCAGTTCCGATTGTCACGGCAACAGTTGCGGAAAGGTCAGCAGCATCATAGAACTCTCTTGAAAAGCAACCACCGCCACCGCCACCGCCGCCTTTAGCGACTACCGCAGTAGCAAGCGAACCACCAGCACCGCCACCGCCACCACCAGCCCACATTTTGACAAAAACGGCACTTACCGTAAAGGTTGTAGGCTTTGTCCATGTCCCGTTTCCGGTAAAAATTTGAACGTCAGTCTGAAAAGAGATAGAGGCTTGTTGGGAAACTCCACCAGTTGTGTATTTAGACCAACCCTGAGTATCAATAAAAACTAAACTCTCACCAGCTAATAGCGTTGTGGTTCCTGTAAGTTGATATTCGGTAGCGGATATATCTTTTTTGAACGTGACGTTATTCGATGATGATGCATGGATGTTTTTTACAATCACCATTTTAATAACCCTCACAGTACTTGCTGCCGGAGCCGCCACTAAAACCGCTGTAGCTGCGGTAGTTATTTTTCCTTCCGAAGAACTTGCCGTTGCGGTTGTGGCCGTGACATCAATCCAATTTATTTGGTAATCCAGATCAGCCGTTGAACTGCTTAACAATTCAAGGGTTTCCGTTGTCTCCTTTAGGTTTAAGCCCTGCCCAAACGAAGCGAAGGAAAGAAAGAGTAAGAAAATGAGTAGCTTTTTCATGTTTATAATTTTTAGAATATTCTCATTGCCCCAAGTCTTGTGACTCCCCCAAATGTAATACCTCCCCCGGAAGGAGCCGCCCACGTTCCATCAGCACGAAGGAAGGTCGTTGTTCCAAAACCACTCAAAGCAGTTACGACAAGATTGTTCCCCTGTTTCAGTATCGCCCTGAAGTCTGCCGATACTGCTGTGACTACATTAGGAATGGCTATGGTTGCATTATTCAATGTCATTGTTCCTGTCGCTGCTCCAATAGCTATCGTTGTGGCTGCCCCTGTAAAATTAACTGTCGTTGCCGTTGTATTCCAAAGATCAATAGAAGTTGATGCGGTAGTTACCTGAGTATTTATAATTGGTGATGTTAAAGTTTTTGCACTTAGCGTTTGGGTTGCTGTTGCACCAATCAAATAGTTGGTCGTTGTGATGTTTCCACCAGTTGTAATATCTCCACTTATTTGAGTATTGATAACTGGTGAAGTGAGGGTCTTACTTGTAAGAGTTTGAGCCAAGTTCTCCACGACAATCAATCTCACCCCAGCAGCACCATAGTATGACATTTTTTCTGTGTCAGTACGATACCAGAGGTCACCAGGATTTGTACCTGCACTTGGATCGGCTGCTGCACCAATAATTCTTATCCCAGCATTGGTAGCGTCTGTGGTAAATGATTTCTTACCAGTTGATGTTTGTGCGGAGGCTAAAATCATATCTCCTGTCGAAGGAAACGGTATATCACCACTACCCAATAACGATGTACCCCCAACGGTTTTAATATTTGTACCACTTACTAAAGTAACTTGTTTTGCATTTAGGGCTGTTTGTAAGTCTGTCTGAGCAGAGAGTGTCCCAGTAATTGACCCCCATGCTCCTCCTCCCCCTCCTCCACCAGAAGCTACTTGCCACCTCCCGTTACCAAGTCCGTCTGTTGCTGTCCAAACATAATTGATCGTGGAGGATGTGCCAAGTCTGGGGGCAAGTATCGAAACCTTACTGTCAATCAACCCCTGATACATATCCGCAATTCTGGCCTTAGTGTTCCCGCCAGGAGTAGTCTCATTGCGAATGACATTTGACTGTGTTGTCAGAGCTGCATCAGTACTCTGTGATAACACAGAGTAAAACGATGCAATACAAAATAGTAAGGCATAGATTTTCTTCATACAAATATTCCGGTTACTGTTTTGGAGATGGGGTCAAGAAATTCTTGACCAAATATCCCAATCCTCCAGCGATGGCAACCTTTAAAATTGTTTTCCAATCAAACACAAAGTCACCAGCATCAAGACTCTGCATGATGATGGTTACTGGTGCAGTTAAAACTGCCGTAACAAGACCCTTTAAAAAGTCTCTTACGTTTACTCTCCATTGATCCGATGTTGACCCAGGCGAGAAGATGTATTTTATAATTCCCATAATTTTAAATTGTACCTTTGTTCCCTACATAAAGCCTCCCTGCTAATTTAATTTTCGTCCCCGCAAGGATAACCCCGTTAAACATTGGATAGGTTCTGAACTTAAACCCCCCAGTTGGCAAATCCCTCAACTCCAAATGATGTGGCCCTTCATTCGCCAACCCCTGCCTCCACATATCAGGCATATAATCGTAATACCATCCAAGAGCCATTCCGTGAGAACCTCTGGCAACATATCCCTTTTGATAAGCAAAGTTTGAAGCAAGCGCAACCTGAACGCCCCTTGTAAGCGGAGCCGCCATCACCTGTCCATTATCGCTTAGAACATCACCACCAGTAAAAAACGATTCAGACATTTCAACCAATATGGAGTAAAGCTGTTCTGTGAAGTTATCCCTTGAAGCCTCCGCATCAATTACATATCTGAGTCCGTATTTATTAAGCGTGTGTCTTGTAACATAAGTGAAAAAATCTCCCGGTCTTGACTCATGGATCATTGACCCACTCTGATCCACCACACAGGAAGAAATTTGTTTGTAATTGAATAGGTACGGATTATCTAAAATGTTTTCAAACGCTTCAGGCAGAATAACAAGACCATCAACAGTTATTGAAAGCGTTAGATTGTTCTCCGCATGGAAATTGTGGAACGGCCATGTATTTTTTATGTCACCCAAAAAGTTGTTGTCTTTGTATATAAAGATACCCTCTCCGGCAGCTTGTGGATCACCAACAAATCCAATGTATCCCTTAATCGGGTCTGCTATAAATTTATCAAAGTTCCAACTATCGAAAGTTGAACCGGGAATAGTTGGGTGGGCATCGACCCAAAAATAAGTATTTGCGCTTACCCCTGATGGGCTTCTAACGGCCACACCTATGTAATGATGTTCACTCCCCGGCTTACCTGGAGCGGAGAGATTATTGAAAGCAACTGTGGGGGAGGTTGCCGCAAAAGAAGCTGAGTATAAATCTACAACAACATCAGCCGGAGGGTTATCAATCAATGGCCCACCAGCATAGATATATCGTATGCCCGTTCCTCGGTTGTCTGTTTGCGAACGGTTAACAATACCCGTTCCATAAAATGTCCCAGTTACAAAAGACCCGTATGCGGAATTGGGGGTTGTCCAGTTGAAGTAGGATGAGTCCCCAGTTGGTGTGGGTTGTTGTTTGCCAGGAACACCAGCCCAATTTGTAACACTTGCACCACCAACTTTGGACACCCCCAAAACAGTTATATCCCCAGTGGAAGGATTGTACGTTTGAACAGTACAATAAAAATTTTGGTAGTATTCATCATTATCTCTAAACCAATAATGCAACTTCTCTTTCTTTGCAGTCCATGATGCGAAGGTTCCAGCCCCACCCCAAACAGACACAAAGGCATAAGTCCTTCCTGTTACGTTGTCGTATCTACAAATAACCAACACAACTCTATTCGCCCCATTATTCAAAGTGACCGTATCTCCCCTAACCAACCCTGCACCAACGGGCAAAAAGATGTCCGTCAAGAAAGTTGGTTCATAGGTTGTTGGTATAGCAATACTCTCCGTACACACACCAATATTTACGCTGTTAGGAATTGAAAGACCAGGTGCAATTACAAAAGACCGGGACACGCCAGTATCAGGAGCCGACATCAATGTGGTTGATGAATATGTTGGGCCATTGAAGTCATGACTCCTTGCCGTTAGATTAAATCTTGATCTTTGTATTCTGCCATATTGGAAAGTTCGCAACTTCATCCAACTCTCCTCCTGTGACAACACAGCGTTTTGCAGAGTTGTTCTGAAAAAATGAACGCCATCACCGGAATCCTGAATCATATCAGGAGCAATGTTTAGTTTCCAATAAGTTGTGTTGACGGTTAGATCATCATTAATTGGTTTGTTAGCCGCAGATGAGTAGTGGTCAGCAATAACCTTGAACTGCAAAGGAGATGGGTTATCAACATCATTAGGGTAAATAATGTATTGCCCAATTAAGTAGTTATTCCCAACGGCCCAAACCCCGCTATTTTCATTGTTTGGGGACAGTCTCAGCATAATATTTGGATGCCCATTGTTAGACTGTTGAATTAGGGTTTTAAAAATCCCATCACTATCATCAACAGTCTCCGAACTCCAAAAATATCCTTTGTCACTAAGTTCAAGTTTAACCTGTGTCTGTGCAAGGGCTAACATGGTTGGGGTGAGTAAATCAACATTCTCTGGAACCCTAACTGATAATACAAGTCTCCCAAAAACTTCACTCAAAGCATCCTTATCTGTCCCCCCAATGAATATAGATTCAACCTGACGGTTCATTACATAGGGTGCAACAATGCCAAGCGTCTTGTACTGTGGATTAGAAAGGATGGCCCTGCATACACCCATCAATCGTTGTAGCCGGAATATACTTTTCTTGTCTCCGTCATCAGTATCAGAAGTCTTGGCAAAAGCAAAGCAATCAATATTCCATTTATAAATCCCGTCACTGTGACCCTGGTGATCGTTAGAAAAGTTTCCACTCGCCATGTTTACATTCACACATGGAATCTCAGTCTTGTCAAAAGCAATAAATCGCTCTACCCATACCTTTGATTCATTCCTCCAACCAGCCTCCGGTATCCAGTTATTCACTCCCTGAAAGGCTATCTCAAGAGCCAGGATAGCCCCTATGGAATCACGAATGACTTCAAACGCCTGTGGTCGTATTTGTGAATTAATTAGTGCCATAATCTCCAAGAATGCAAACTGTTAATCCAATCGTTTCATCAGGAAACCATTCACGTATAACATATTCACGGATGTTCCCTGTACTGTATTTTATCGCTACCCTGTGATTTCTGAGCATCACTTCATTATTTGCATCACGTATCGGATAGCCGGTTGCTGCCAACATATTGTCAGAAATAGAAACGCTTGCAACTCTTGTATTAACCCTTCTGCCTTCTGTATCAAACCCATTGTGATGAACAGAGTGTATCCCTTTTATGGTAACCTGTCCATTCTGAAAAGTAAAATCAAAGGTGTTATCAAATGTTGATCCCGGTGTAAGAAATGTAAATACAACGGCCCACTCATCAATGTTGGACGTTATTTCTGCTATGTCTGCTTTCGCCTGGTCAACAAGTCCCATAATGAAAAAGCCCATGACTTTTAAAATCTAAGGGCTTATTATTTTCTTTTCAATTGTTACTGCATTATGGCTCCTAACAGTTTGGCCCCTAACCCTTTCTTTTTTGTGCCCTTTTTATCCTCCTGCTTCACAATTGATTTCTTCTCTGCTTTTGAACTGACTGCTTCCAAAAATCCTTCCTTCACAAGTTCATCCGCTTCGCCTTCCTCGAAGGCATCCTCAGTAACGGTTTCACCCGAATTGAGAATACCTTTCTTGGAGTAGCATGACAGGGCGATAACTTTAAAGGCTCTCATCCCACCACGATCTTTTACGCCACTACTTGCAGCGTGTAAATCTGATCCACAGCAATCGGGATGGCTACCGGGGCACACTTTACATCAAAGATGTGTGCCGTGTTGCGCTCATCCATATAATTTCCAAACGTGAATGCTCCCTGGCTCGGAACTACTCCTGGCTCGGAAATCAGTTGAGGCACAGCCGCAAAAGCCGTCTTGAAGCGTGGTACTGTCGGGATCAAAATTACTTTCTTCGTATTGAGGTACGAAGTTGAAACTCCATTGGCATCATCATAGAACTGAGGATATGCCCACAGTTGAACTTTGTACGATCCGCAAGTAAGGGTCCCATGATAGGTCATCCCCAATGCCCCCCTCTGAGGACCGTTGATCTGATCCAACGCCATGTTGAATAGATTCTGACGACCAGTGAATGTAGTGTTTGCAAGCAAATCACGCAGGGCGTTTGCTCCGCAAAGCGCATTAAATGTTCCGTCACCGGACTTACCCACTTGACGCTGGAAGTTACAGGCAGTCTCAAGATCAGCGAATGGGCTTACTGAACCAGTGGCCCAATAGGCCCCAGCACCCTTGTCAACCAGTGACAATGCCTTACGCTTGAAGTTTATGTTAATTCCTGCAAGCAGGGTTACAACACCAGTTTCAAGAACCTGAGAACACTGCACTTCAATCGAGCGTTCGATCTTGTCTTGCAGTTGACCAAGACGGTCTGAAACTTTATTCAACAGGGCTGCGAACAGGGGAGCCTGTGCATTTCCTTGCGAACCCAACACACGATCATACAGATCTAATTGAGTTGCATCAAAATATTCTCGGTAGAACGGAGGCAGAAACACCTTCTCAGTAGATTGAGTCCACTGATTACGATTTCCCTCGGTCCCCCGGATCACGTCAACGGCAATCTTTTCAAACCCACGTTCAACCTCAATCGAAATCTCTTTCGTGGGCTGGACTACGGTTGGGAAGAATGACCGTAGAAAGTTCGTTGGTGCGATGCGTTCCTGATATACGTCAATCAGGGCTTTGGTGAATAATGCTCTCGCATCTTGGGTTGCAATCTCTGCCATGTTCGTTATTTTAAATCGTTAAATTCCTTTTCTTTTTACTGATTATCCGTTGCCGACATTTCGGTTCCACTCACAAGTTTGATTCCCGAATCCTGGATCAAGTCAAACATTCTCCTGGGTGGGTTGTTACCAACAATGGTATTAACTGAGTTGCCAGTCCAGAAAATCAAAGCATTCTGGTTCACGTCACCACGAACACAGATCGCAACTTTCTGAAGCGCACCGCCAAGAAGTAATACATCCTGTGCCAGAACACCCATTGGAATTTGACTCCCATCCGTTTGAGAAGCATCACAAGGGACCACCCGGCCAGTTGACGCTATACGTCCCATCACTGTTCCTGCCAGGATAGTAACAGGATTGTAGTTTGAATTATTCACATAATTCTCACTGTCGTAGCGGTTGTCCCACAAAAAAATCTTTGACAGATCGTAATTTGTGGTCATCTGCTGACCTGTGTTTAGGGGATTGGTGATTGAACTCATGGTTGCCTATTTTAAATTTTTATTAATTCATTTCCTTTACGCTACCTTCTTCCCACCGCTTGGTTGTTGCTTCATGAACTCGGCTTTCATCTCCACTTCAAAAGCATCAATGTTCTTTTCTTTGGCCGTCTTTTCTTTCGCCACAATCTGTTCGGTCAAGGTTGCCTCTGCTGAATCAGCAACAACATCTTTCAGTTTGCCGTGAGACATAACCTTGAGTGTGAATTCTGCCATCATCTTTGCAGACAACCCCTTGCCTTCTTCAATACCTTTCTTCACGCCAGGCAAATCAACTTCGGCAAATACCATGTATGCCTCAACACGGTCCTTTTCTTTTGCAATTCCTTCTGTAACTGCTTCAGCATAAATTGCTGGATGTTGGGCTTTCAATTCTGCAAGTGTCATAGTAGTAGATTTTTTTTCGATTGGTTCTTCTTCAATTTTTGCAGCCATCCTTATCCCATCAATTGAAAATTGTGAGGATGCGGTTTCCATAAACGCTGCCATTTCTTTTCTTTTCTGTGATGTAATTTTTACAACCCTGGAAACGAGTTTACATTTTTCTGCTTCTGCGGCAGTGAGGACAACTGTGACCCTGCCGTCCATAGAAAATATTTCATCAATGGTTGCTTTAGCATATTTTTCAAAAAGAGCAACATCAACTTTTGCAGTCAGTAGTTTCCTGATTTTCAAATTCATGCTGCTTAGAATTTTCTTCCTTGCTTCATCAAATTCTTTTGGATCATTTTCTATCCAGGGTGGGAGGGCTGCACGATGAAATCCGAAAGTGGCTGAATCAACAGCTTCAACATCGGCAATACATAATGAAAGAAAGGTTGCGGTAGAATAACATTTTCCATCAACCTTCATTAATACCTTGCCTTTGTGTTCTTGAATTTTGGCTATCATTCCAAGACCTGAATCTGGCTCACCACCGTCTGAATTTACTCTCAGCGTAACATCTTCTTCAGACGCTTCCTCCATTTGTTCAATGAATTCTGCTGCTGTGAAGTCATAGATACCACCGTAAATAAGGATTTCCTTTGCCATTATGACTGTGAAAATCCATCTGAAAAATCGTCTAAAAAATTATTGTCCGTATAATACGGATAAAATGTGCCTACATCCTATCTTTACAGGCATGGCAGATTCAAATAAGGCAAGAGAAGGAACGAAAGAGGTTAGAATTTACGGTGTGTCCGTTGGTACAGCCGATGCCTTGCTGAATCTCTCGAATAACTTAGGAATAACTGTCACTCAGTTGATGAAACCAAAACTTCGGGAGGTTTTAGATTCTTACCCCGACCATCTGAAACAACCAATCAATTCACTCGGTTGATTTTTTAGGCTTAACTTCTTCTTTCGGCTCAATTTTCAAAGTCTTATTTAGCGCAAGTTCCTCTGCGTACTGAGTCATATTCGCATCTGAATCCCCACTGTTTAAATTCTCTACCGCTTGCTCCACCGTAGTTAATGGTATGTTCGCTCCGGTCCCACCTAATTTCAACCTTTCTGCTTGAACTTCTTTGAGTGGATCAATGTGAGGGACAGAAGTTCCAGACCATCTGGCAGCACAGTAGGCTTCTATCACGATATAATTATCATCAATCCAAGCCTTCAAAAATCCTGGGGCATTCACTTTGTTTTTTAATATTTCTATATAAAGAAAAAACTCATAAATCGGGTTCATAAACTGTGATCCAAAATCATCCCGTTCTACATTCAGTGTATGTTCCCAATCCTTTATTGCGGCCCTTGATGCTGAGTAGTTACTGTTATACTTTGCCCTGGCTACATCAGGAGGCATCCCAAGAGTAGCACAGATAGAGTCACCATTAACTTCGTAGAAATCCTTGAAGTACAGTTGATACTTATTTGGATTGATGGTTTCAATTTTTGCTCCAAGCGGTAGGTTGTATGCCTGTTTGTTTTGAGTTGTAGCCACAGTATTAGCCATCTCATTTCCACTCACATCAACCGGAAGATCAGAGCCAGCTTCAGCATCATGTGCCTTCGCAAGCTGGCCTACCAGTGGACTCTCCCCGGTAGAGTATTGTTGATGGGTTACTTGGTAGGAAATCTTTGCAAGTTCCTCTGCGGTCGCCACCGTTGCTTCCTTGTATCGTTCTAACTTTTTGAGTGTCTCCATCACTACGGCAAGCAGTGGAAGCCCACGCATATTGTCTATCCTGTATTGAAAGCCATACACCAAATATGCCAGTGTTAATCCAGATTTCCTGCCCTTTGCCGCAACCCTTGTAGTGTCAACCCCACCAACGCCAGGCTTACGCACATAATATGCAACGTGTTCATTGTTTGGCCCAAACTCAATCCCGTTCTCGATCCTGTTCCCGTTATTCTCAGCAAAAGTAAAAAATGATATGTTGATTGCCCCAATCTTGATGGGCTGTATTACGTGCGCCCCGTCAATAAGTTGCACCTTTAGGCACTTGTCAACATAACGCAAGATCACCAATACGTCACCGCCAACCTTTGCGTTCTTGTGAGCAATCCCTTGGAGCCGCATCAATGGTGTCATCCCTGAATAATCGCTATACCTTGATTTTGCGAAAAGAAAAAATCTGTCCTCAACGGATTCGCTGAACTTGTGGACATTAATTGAAACACCTTCTTCTTTGAGAATTCTTTCCATAGGCTCTGCCTGAAGCCTAAGCCCCTTACCTATAACCCATGATGTGTATTTTTTTAAAACAGTCTGAGCAAGTTCACTGTCCAGGTACGCTTGCCATGATCTTGCTCTTAACCCCTCGTAATCAATAAAATAGTTTTTAATAGGCCCAATCTCTCCTAAATTTTTTTCTCCATTGAAGGACCATGAGAAAAGAGTTCTGTAATTTCCTCCACCGCCAAACAACCCGTTACCATATCCGGTGAACTCAGCCTTCATGGTTGGTTCCTTTTTTTTACCTATCCAAAACTCTTTATCAAAAACTCCCATTGCGTCTAAAATTCTTACTATCAACAAGTCTCACCATCCTGCCATTGAGTCCATTAATGTAAATCTGTTTGATGCGTTCAAATGCTGTCCATGCTTTCTGAACATCCTCAACTGATCGGTAAACCGTCTTGATGATGGTCTGTCCGTCATTCAACATATACTCACTCATGTTCGATGTCCCGGCTGCTTTGAGTGCAGAGGTTAACAGGCTGTCCTGTATCAACTGAATGGCTACAATCTTAGCTTGGTTGTCCTTAAATGAGGTTACATATATTTCTGCGGAATCGAAGTAAATCATAGGGTTAAAATTAGGTTATTTCACGCTGTTTTCAAATTGTCCAGTTTGGCCCCTGACATATCTGCCGTAGAACTTGCTCCCAATGATGGTGTTGGCCCTGTCACCCCGCCTCCTGTCGTTACCCCTGTGTGGGTATGTGCATTGTAGGTTGTCACTAAAGCATTAAAGTCTGATTTTAATTTATCGAACGCAATTTTCAGTTCTTCGTATTGTGTCAGGTGGTTTGTTGATCCCCCAATATGATATGTGCCATCCTTCTTGAGCCAGATAAATCCTTTCAGTTTCCCATCAGCGTCAAGGGCGAACAACCGTGTCTCACCTGGCTCTGCCAGTTGATTGACATTAACATATCCAACAATTCCACTATCCTTTACAGAATCAGTATCCATGAATGCGGCAACCATTCCTGGCAACGGACTGCTATCAACACCGAACGGAAGAAACTCAGAGGCCGTCTGAGTATCAAACTTTGAATATCTTCTGACCTTTATAATCCTGCGAAGGAGTTTATCAAATGCTGCCGAAAGAACTTTTACCTGTACCATTAATGAAGATTTATCCCTTTGAAAATGTACTCTGCTGTTGTTCCATTGTAAACACTTGGAAGCACACATTTAAGATTCGCCAGTAACTCATTAGCATCCCCGGTCAATGCAACTTCCTCAACAAACCAATTTGTTTTCTTGAACATATAAACTCTCGGATTTGTTACACTCACAATGTCCCCTGGACGAATTATCTTTCCGTTTACATCCCACCTGTCAAGCCGGATGGAGAGCGTAAAGTTTTTTAATTCCTGAGAAAGTGCATTCCTTTCTGCTGGTGATCCTTTCCCGTCTGGACTCAAATCAATGTTATCCAATCTGTCTGAATTCATAACTATCGTCTTTGGGCGATATACGATAGGGACAAATGGATTAACAATACCCCTCCCCTCACCCGTATCTGTATCGTCAATATCGGCCTGATTGACAACAAATATTTTTGAGTGCATTGCTTGCCCATCGAATGATAGGGTCATGCCATGCCACTTTGTTTCACCGGCTTTGAAATGGCAGATCGGTTTCTGACTTGCTAGTGGCCGTGTAAACAGAACCCGCCCATACTTGTCGTTGCTGACAACAATGTTCTTTTGGGATGCAAGTTCACTCAAATATGATTTCAATGACTGACCCCTGGTGGCACTTGTCTCCTCGTACTCCTGATTCATCAACTCCTCAACAGATGGGTCTATCACAAACTTTATTCCAAACGGTTTCAGGTATTGAGTCGCTATATTTTTCAATGTCAACTCATTCGACTGTGTGGAAAATTCAATCGGTATCTCACAATCTTCCAGAACTCCAGGTAATGAATATCCAGACATGGTTACCGTCTGTGGTAGGGGTTCATCGTGGAAAAATTGGGAAAGAATCTGTCCTGTGAGAATCAGTTCCCCCTCATGTTCTATCGTGCATAAATGATAGTGTCCGATACAGGCAAGATCAATATGCTCTCGGTTATCTGGATCAAAAACAAATGTCCATGAAAACACGGATGCCACAGCATCGTACTTCAGAGTAGCATTAAACTTGTGGAAAAACTCTACCCTTCTATTCCGTAATCTGTCATTTACCTTTAGGATCATACGTAGTAAACTATCTTTTGTCCCTTCCTGATTTGAAACAAGTCGTACAACCCAATCTTGTTGTTTGCAATTATCTTGTCAATGGTTGAGTCATCGTCCTTTAGTCCATAAAATCTGTGAGCCAACATAATAACATTGGTATCTTCCTCACACAGAATTGAACGCTCCTTCTTACTGTTCAATGCAATATCAAATAGGTTTGATACCGTAAAGTTTATAAGGTTGTTGAGTCCAATCAAAGAACTGGCATCAGCCATAAAGCTATCTGGATCACCGCCTGTCGTGGTTTGAAGGGCATCAAGATCAAGAAGATATTGGTCATAGGAATCAGTAAGATCACCAATGATGGCTAGTACATCGTCAGCGTTATCGTACTGCGCATTGGTTACTGCCGCAAGGCACATGGAACTTAGAACGCCAGCAGCGTTATTCTCGTAACTCTTTTTTGTTGAAGGTGAAGTCAATAAACCCAAACCAACTGAGTTTGCTAACTTGTTAAATTGATTAACAAGAGTCTTTATCCTATTATCGACTGAATTTGCTAACAATGCCGGATAGGATGCAAGAGCCTGGATCGCCCGGATTGTTGCAAGTGGTGGACTTGTTATATTCAATACTGCCGAATTCGCTACGTTGAATAAATTGAAATACACTTCAGCATCCAGGGTGTTAAGAACACTCAGTTTTCCTTCATTATAAAAATCAATTATGTTCTTTGTTAATACAACTGAAGTCTCAGCGTCAATGGCTGGAACTTCCACAGAAAATGATTCAGCAAATACATCGTCAACGTCAGCTTTATCCTGAGTGATCTTGTCTGTTGGATCAACTGTTATTTTCGGGTTGTCGTCTGTGATTGTTTCAATAATGGTTCCTTTGATTTCAGACACATTGTACTTCGTGTTATCAAAATTCAAGGACAATGGTTGGACGATGAGTGCCCCATAGAAAGGATGTATGATGGTCCATGCCCTTGAGTCATTGGCTGAAATTCTAAACTTCTCAGCAACTTCAAGATGATCGTCCCCCTGGAAGTAGATTTCAAGATTGTACTTAACTCCCTTCGGCTTTCGTCTGGATACAAGCGTACCACTTACTTCAGGAAACTCGTATTCCGATACGTTGAATTCTACCGACCGAGTGGCATTGAGCCAATTCGGTTTGTACTCGGTTGCATCCCCGGTGATGATTATGAATTCATTATTTACTTGATCCAGCCAACTCATCTCACCTTTTGGATTATCCTGTTTGCCTCTGAAATATAAAACTGATCCATTCGTGCCTGACTCTGCATTGAAGCACGTCTCATAAATCCTGTACTATCAATTTTTACTGACCGTCCCTTCTTAAAATAATAAAGTGCTTTTGTTTTTAAATTAAGTTTACCAGTTGATCTGGAAATCTTCTCAATACGATACAGTTTCTTGTTAGGAAAGTTACCAATAACGTGTCCACCTACACCAGCCTTGAAAGCGGCCCTAATAAATTTAGCGGGTCTGCTTGCACCAGTTAATAAATTTGAATTAACAATACCTTCAATTTCAGAGAGCCTGTCTTTCAATGTGGGTACTCTCGTTGGGCTTCCTCCAATACGTGCGGCATCAAGTGGAATAAATGACCTTTTTGGAATCGTGCCACCATACTCCTGCTGCTCCAATTCTTTAACAGCAAAATTATTTGACCCACGTAGTCCTTCTGAAATAAATCCAACAGTTGATCTCATGGTATTGACATCAAAGCCTTTTGCCATTTCTACCCTGCTATTTGCTTTGAAAAAGTTCGGTTGTCGTTTTATAAAACTCCTGTCTGCTGATTTTGGCATCGTATCCTGCTTAATATAAAATGCACACTTGTTCAGCGTGTTCCTTATTGCATTCGGTAGTGCAGACCTATGAAGTTTTTTCAGTCTGTTTGTGTGGACTACCGTTGCACTTGTGTTTATGTTAAGATAAAACGTCATGTTATACTGCTGTCATTACTCGGTTAGTTCCATCAGATGATACCGCTGCAAATAAACCACCCCCGTAAGTTATTGATCTCCATTGATTTGCTTCGGCTGCCGATCGTGCCGTCCATGTGATGCCATCGGGAGAAGTCATGACCCGGTTCGTGCCGTCAAGGGAACACGCTACAAATAAGCCGTTTCCAAATACAACAGAATACCATTGATTTTGTTCTGCTGCTAATCGTGCTGTCCATGTGATGCCGTCTGGTGAAGTCATGACCCGGTTTGTGCCTGTGTTTGAAACAGCAACGAAAAGTCCGTTGCCAAACGTGACCCACAACCATTGATTTGCTTCGGCAGAAGTTCTTGATGTCCAAGTTATTCCGTCAGGAGAGGTCATCACCTGTGTACTGGCGGCTCCATCAAATGATACTGCTACAAAAAGTCCGTTACCAAATACAACAGAATACCATTGATTTGCTGCTGCTGCAACACGTACTACCCATGTGATAGCATCTGCGGATGTCATAACCCTGTTCACTCCATTTAGTGAAACGGCTACATAAAGACTATTACCATAAGTTACTGCTATCCATTGATTCGCTTGAGCAGAAGTGCGAGATGTCCATGTAATTCCATCGGATGATGTCATGACTTGTGTTCCGACAGCACCATTGTTTGAAACGGCCACATAAAGATTGTTTCCAAAAACAACACATTCCCAACTGTTTGCTGCTGCTGCTGATCTGGCTGTCCACGTGATGCCGTCTGGAGAAGTCATGACCCGGTTTGTGCCATTTTGTGAAGTAGCTACAAAAAGTCCGTTACCATGAGTAATTGATTCCCATGTGTTCTGTTCTGAGGAAAGTCTGGCTATAAAAATTATAACCTTCCTTAATAGGAGCATCAGGGCATCAATAAGCTGAAACTTGTTTGCTGTGTTCTCTGGCAAATCATTCGGTTGTACATTGACAGAATTGCCCAATCTTTCAAAAAATTGATGGATGTCACCATACAACAATTCATTAAAAGGTGTTCCGTCCCCGGCTCCTGCGTCATCACGAATTCTCCCATAGGGATATGTTCCTGTCGGGGCCGTGACGTTAGTTTTGTTTTTTAAAATTCGTGCCATGCTTTATTTTTTAAAGTGCTGTCATTACTCTGTTTGTTCCACCCTGGGATACAGCTACAAAAAGTCCGTTGCCGAAGGTAATTGAAAACCACGTGTTTGCTTCTGATGCCGATCGTGCCGTCCATGTGATGCCATCGGGAGAAGTCATGACTTGGTTCGTGCCAGCATTTGAAACAGCTACAAATAAACTGTTTCCAAACGTAATTGAATACCACGGGTTTGCTTCTGATGCCGATCGTGCCGTCCATGTGATGCCATCGGGAGAAGTCATGACCCGGTTGGTTCCAGTACCAGAAACGGCAACAAATAAGCCGTTCCCGAACGTAACGCTGTTCCATGAATTTGCTTCAGTTCCTGATCGTGCCGTCCAGGTTATCCCATCAGGGGAAGTCATTACTTGGTTAGTGCCACCTTGAGCAACGGCCACAAAAAGTCCGTTGCCGAAGGTAATTGAAAACCCCGAGTTTGCTTGTTCAGTTCCTGATCGTGCCGTCCAGGTTATCCCATCAGGGGAAGTCATTACTTGGTTAGTGCCACCTTGAGAAACGGCCACAAAAAGTCCGTTGCCGAAGGTAATTGAACCCCACGTGTTTGCTTCTGATGCAACACGTGCGGTCCACGTGATGCCGTCAGGTGAAGTCATCACCCGATTGGTTCCGTCATAAGAAACAGCTACAAATAATCCGTTGCCAAAGGTTACTCCGTTCCATGAATTTGCTTGTGCTGCCACACGAACGGTCCATGTGATGCCATCGGGAGAAGTCATGACCCGGTTCGTGCCGTCAAGGGAACACGCTACAAATAAGCCGTTGCCGAAAGCCACCGATCTCCATGAATTTGCTTGTGCTGCCACACGTGCCGTGAAAATTATCACCCTCCGCATCAACAGCATCAACGCATCCATGAACTGAAATCCATTTGTTGTATTCTCAACTAAATCATTCGGAGTAACATTCACAGAAT
>Ga0163150_10004187_pt1 | contig 19505 bp, 16 predicted proteins | sample OliLakLV19P2IB_FD_148628 | JGI IMG/M metagenome (GOLD analysis project Ga0163150, IMG submission 148628) | Freshwater microbial mat bacterial communities from Lake Vanda, McMurdo Dry Valleys, Antarctica - Oligotrophic Lake LV.19.P2.IB | ecosystem: Environmental > Aquatic > Freshwater > Lake >...
TCTTACAAGTATTCTACCAATGAAAGTTTTTTAACTGTTGAAGATACAAAAAGAAATATCTTACAAATTAGTTTTTATAAAAATGTGGGATGGGAACTTGAAGTACGACATGATTTATCGAACCCCGATATCCCAAGACAGCCATTTACAGGTGCACAAAATAGTTTAGTAAAAGAAGAGCTTCTGCTAACTGAAAAAATTGATAGGCTTGAGATAATTGTAAATGAATACACACTCTCTCTATTTAAGAAAAATTTCTCTTTTGTTATTACATTAAATAATTCTCTTGTTTTTGAAAGTTCTGGTGTTCCATTTTCATCGCATAAAATACAAACGGAAATATTTGAGAAATTAATGTCAATCAAAGTGACGGATTATTCCAAACGTGGTTTCATGGCACCTCAAGGAACTCTTTTCAAAACTCACATGAATAGATTTCAGTATCCTCGTCCAGATGGAGTAGTTTTTGGTCTTCCTGGCCAAACCGGTGAGATGAATAGAAATGGATATCGGTTTGAACTGTATAATTCGGATGAATTTTTACATATTCCTGGTAGACCGTTATATCAAAGCTGGCCAATTTTATTTCATAAATCAAAAGATATGAAAAACTGGACTTCTATATTTCATGATAATCCTTCAAGAACGTTTGTCGATATTGGAGACTTTTACGATGAACAAGTTACATTCGAATCAAGAACAGGGAATAGCAGGGTTTATATTTTTACAGGAAAAAATTTGTCTGAGGTTTCTGCAAAAGTCGTATCTTTGCTAGGAACTACATCCTTGCTACCCCTTTGGGCATTCGGCTACCAACAGTCTAGGTGGTCATATATGAATACTGAAGAGATTAGAAATATGGTCTCAAAAATGAAAAAGCATCAGATCCCACTGGACGCTGTATATTTTGATATTGATTATATGGATTCAAATAAGGTATTTACTGTAAATAGAAAAACATTTAACGATTTACCACAGCTTATATCTGATCTAAAAAAAGCTAACATTAATAGTGTTTATTTAGTTGATCCAGGGATTAAGAGTGATGAGTCATATTCTGCTTATAAGAGTTTGAAGAAAAGTGGAGCTTATTTGAAAAAAAAAGATGGAAAACCGCTTTTGATTACAGTGTGGCCTGGTATAACAGTATTACCTGATTTTCGGAATGAAAAAGCGTTTTCTTGGTGGACAAAATTGCAAAATGATTGGCTCAGAAAATATAATTTTGATGGTATTTGGAATGATATGAATGAACCATCCAATTTTGAAGGAGGAAACAAGGTAGTTTCAGAAGGATACACAGAAAGAGGGTCTATTGAACCCGAATATAACCTCTATGGATATTTTATGGCGAAAGCGAGCAGAAATGCGTGGGAATCGGTTCATCCAGAAAAAAGAGCATTCAATATCTCTCGATCTGGATATCCTGGAATACAACAATATTCAGTAGTGTGGCATGGGGACAATTGGTCTTGGTGGGAACATCTTCAGCTCGCTTTAAATACTACAATTTTATATTCTTTGTCGGGAATGTTTTATTCAGGAGCAGACATACCAGGTTTTCTGGGACATGCTCCAGAAGATTTAGCAATTAGATTTTTTCAGTTAGGTGCGTTTCTCCCTTTTTTTAGAGGACACAGCGCATACTTTTCCAAAGATAAAGAACCATATGTTTACACTGAAAAGACTAAAAATATTATTAAAAATGTTATTTATTTAAGGTACTCGTTACTTCGAGAGTGGTATAGCGGTTTTGAGAAAGCAACCAGAGAAAATAATAGCCCGTTTTTACCTGTATTTACTCAAAAGGGTGAGTTGATACCAAATCAATTTACATTATTCAATAAATTCTTAGTGGCTCCTATTATTGAAAGAGATCAGATAAAAAAAATTGTTTATCTTCCAGAAGGGGAATGGTATGAACTTGGAGATACAAAAAAGAAGATAAAAGGAAATCAGTGGATAACAATTGATATAACTTTGGAGTCTCTTCCTGTTTTTGTAAAAGCAGGAAGTATTGTAGTTCGTAATTCAAAAGCATTAACAACTAACGATACAATTCACAAGAAAGAAACGTATGAAGTCTATGAAGATTCAGTTGGGAATGCAGAAGGATATTGGTATAATGACGATGGGATTTCTGTTGCTGTAAACCAAGTACAACGACTTAACATATTCTATAGGAATAAAAAAATCTCAAAAGAAGAAGTTATTATTAGCTAGGTCTAACAAAGATTGTTCCTTGTCGAGGGACAATAAACCGTTTATTAATTTCTTGCGTTTTGGCCCGATGTGCTCCTTGTTGTTCTGTAGAGGTTATAACTGTTTCCCTGATGGAAGTTGCGACATCCGAAGAATTTCCAACACGAGTAAAATAAACAAGATCCCTTCCCTCGGGGTGTTTGAGCGTCTGAACAGCAAAGCCCGCTCCCATTCCAATAATACCTGTAGTATCTTGTTCTGTTTGCGCATTGACATGTAATGCTTCTTGTACAGCAAGGTTGAGTCCATCTTGGATCGCTCCACTCATGATATGCGCTCCCTTTAAAATAGCTGGGACAAAGGCTCTGGGTATACTTGAGCTGATATGAACAATACCTGGATACTTTTCTTGCAATTCTTGAAACCTTTCTTTCACATATCTTGAATATTGATGTTTCAAGTTAAAAGTATCAATTGATTCATCGTCAAAAAATTCCATGAAAAAGAAAAATCTGTAGTTATCTCTCATTTCATCTGCACTAATCCCAAGTGAAGATAAATACTTGTCAATTCCTTCAATAAGCACACTGTTCCCTTTGATAGGATCAATTCGGTCAATACTTATAAAACGGTGTGGTGTTGAATCTTGAGTATCAAAACATTCCTTAATTGCTGCTTTTTGTTGATCTGAGAGTACTTTGTACTGTGGGTGATCTTTGTAGTTATTTTTATGAACTGCATTAAGCCCTTCTTTTATTGCAAGTTGATTTATTCCGAGATCGAATCTACTAATTTTAGGTAATCGCAGTCCGAGTCTCTCAAGTTGTGCATGTACGTGAGCGGTTTCGTCGTCTGTATGAACAAAGACCTCATCCATCTTACTGATTGTTTCAAGGAGTCTTCTGCCTTGAGGAAACTGATCAAGTTCACGGGGAAATGACATGTGGTGATGATATGTTTGATAACTGCCATTTTCTCTAAGTCTTTCGGCATGCCGATTCATAACAGGTACAAAAAAATAGTCTTGCCAGTTTACAACTGACCCCGGTTCTATACCCATAATAACTGGTTCAAGACGACGTACAAAACTAGCTTCTGCAGATGATGAATCTGCTCCATATTTTGTATGGTGTTCTTGAATTCGTTCTATTGACCCCCAAGGAGTTGAGTATTCCCCTCTAAACATTTGTTCAAGTACATCTTTGCTATATCCTTTTTTTGTGAATGCGTCTGGATGTATCATGCTCCATCCTTCATTGAACCACACTCCGTAGATAGATGGATCAAGTGGGACATCAGAGTCAGATCCAATAACACGGCTATTTGCATGAGAAAGATCTAGTGAGCCACTATCGTGTACGAGTATATCTAATCGGTTGTTTCTCGCTGCAGGATCTGTAGATCGAAGATCAAGTTCGGTCTTTATTACCGTATGAAGTCCTCCTGCAGGAAGGGCATTTTCTTTTAACCCGTCAACTAATCCTTCAAAAGGGTATGTTGCTACATTAGCTCCAAAGGTTACTTCTCTCATATTGTTATTCACTGAGCAGGAGAAAATTTGCAGGCAGATTTATGCTATAGGATAATTATACAAAATTTTCCAGGTTTTGGCAAATTGCCCCTTGTCAAAAAGAAAAAGCGTTCATATAATGTCTTGGTAATTCATGAATTTTCTTCAAAAAGACGACCCCAAAATTTACAAAATTGTTAAAGAAGAAGAAAAGCGCCAAAAAGAAGGAATCGAGCTCATTGCGTCAGAAAACTACGTATCCCCGGCAGTACTGGAGACAATGGGAACAGTTTTGACCAATAAATATTCCGAAGGGTATCCTGGCAAAAGATATTATGGTGGAAATCAAGTTATTGATCAAGCGGAAGGCTTGGCAATAGAGCGGGCAAAAAAATTGTTTGGTGCTGAGCATGTCAATGTTCAACCACTTTCTGGATCTCCAGCAAATCTTGCCGTCTATATGGCACTTCTTAAGCCAGGAGATAAAGTATTGGGTCTGTCTCTTGATCAAGGAGGCCATTTATCTCACGGCCATCCACTCAACTTCTCAGGTCTTTTGTACCAAATCATCCCTTATTTTCTTGATAAAAAAACAGAAAGAATCGATATGGATGAAGTAGAGCGAATTGCCATGAAAGAAAAACCCAAAATGATTTTAGCCGGATTTTCGGCATACTCACGCAATCTAGATTGGAAGCGGTTTAAAAAAATAGCAGATAAAGTTGGTGCTTTTACATTTGCTGATATTGCCCATATTGCAGGACTTATTGCAGGTGGACAATTAGAAAGTCCAGTCCCATATTTTGATGTAGTTTCCACAACAACTCACAAAACACTTCGCGGACCAAGAGGCGCAATGATTCTCTGCAAAGCAGACTTCTCAAAAGCTATCGACAGATCTGTTTTTCCCGGAGTACAGGGTGGACCACATGATCACATAAATGCTGCAAAAGCTGTTGCTTTTGGAGAAGCGCTCAAGCCAAGTTTTAAAAAATATTCAGAACAAGTTATCAAAAATGCTAAAGCGCTAGCTAGTGAATTGACACAAAAAGGCTATCGCATTATCTCTGGAGGGACAGATAATCATTTGATGCTTGTTGATGCGTTTGGGTCCAAACAAATTACCGGAAAAGAAGCAGAGCATGTACTGGAACTTGTGAATATTTCAATCAACAAAAATATGGTGCCATATGATCCAAGAAAACCCATGGATCCATCTGGTATTCGTTTGGGAACGCCTGCAATTACAACAAGAGGCATGAAAGAACGACATATGAAAGTAGTGGCTCGACTTATAGATGATGCGCTAATGAATAAGGATAATGCTTTAAAACTCAAAAAGATTCAAAAAGAGGTCAGAGAATTTTCACTCGGTTTTCCAGTCCCGGGGATCAAATAGTTTAAAAACCGTAACCCCAGTCTTTTTTCTGGTGAGTTGCGAAAATAATACGTTTCGCCTCTTGATAAACACGATATAATATTCTTACATCATCAATTTTATGTTTATCAAAAGGGATACCTCGTACAGTTTTTTTCTTTCTCGTCCAATCTTCAACAGTATCTACTTGGTCAACTAGCCTTTCTAATGCTTGAATCACACTTGCAGGTTTTCTGCAGGGAATTTTATTTTTGCCAACATAATCTTTAAATTGTTCTTCTTTTTCTTTTACAGTTGCACCTTTTATTTCGACTAATTCATCTTCCTCTATTTCTTTTTCTCGGTCTGGGTCCTGTAAATAGTGAATTCTCCATCCCATCAAATTGTCGTGTTGTAATTCTTTAATCTCTTCTTGAATTTCACGCTCCAAAGTTTGTAAATCACTTTCTGGCTTTTCTTCAACTGGGGAATTTGATTTATTTATAGAATTCTGAAGTTCAGAAGCTGCCCATTGCCAATTATTCCGTATCCATTTTTCAGCAAATTTTTTAATTCGATTTCTTACATTATTCAATGAATAATCCTCCTTCTTTTCACCCACAAGTTTTTGGGCAACAATCACTCCAATTTCTCTAATGACTGCATCAGGGGTTTGATCGGGTAATCCCAATAAGTCTTGTATGTATGTTCTCTCATCAAGTGAAAGTAGGGTAAAAAGAGGTTCTATCTCGTATTTCATTGCATTATATCCTCGTTTGTTCGTATCCTTTAATTGGTCAAGTTTTGCAGAGTCTGAAAGAGCATCGGAAAATGCTTTAGACGTTTGAGATTCAAAAGGAACTTTTGCATCTTTTATCAATTTAGATTCGCGGAGTTGAGTTTCTATCCAAAGTGCAAGTATTTCTGGATTTGAAAGCGAGTATTTTGCTACGAATTCTTCTATTTTTTGTGTTCGATCTTTTTCAGATGGGATTTCAACTTGTTTGATTTCACTATCTGACATAGTTTCAAGTAATTCTGGATCCGTATCATAAATATATGGTCCCAATTTCCAAGTGCTTATATACATGATAATATCTGGGAATGATACGATTCGAGGAAAGAGTTCCCGACGTTTTTTTATTGATCTTTGAGTTGTTTTGATCCATTTTTTTTTGGTAATATCATAAATATATTCGATTTGGTTAATCATGAGATCACACTGTTTTTCCAAATCGCGTTCATCTTTTGCATCTTCCTGGAATTCTTTTTCAACCTCTCCCAATATTGGAACGTTTCCTTGATTATCTGTTAACCATTCTGGTAATGCTTCTGGAATCATAGTTTCCCAATCCGTATCAGATTCAAATGAAGAAAATTTCGTTTGAAGAAATTTTGATTGGTCGTCATTAATATATCGCACAAGATTGGTATTGTTAAAGATAAAATTAAACCACTCACTTCTATTTCCATGAAACCATTGAGGTTTTGTTTTGCTATTTTGATCGATAGTTTGTTTAAGTCGATGGTTTCCTTCATGTGTATTCGCACGATGGGAAAAGGAACTTTTTTTCCCGGGATCTCGTGTATTCCAATAGTATGAATAATGTTGAGTTAATACGCGTGTACAAAGTTTGAAGAAATCGAAAATTTCCAAATCAGAAGGAGGATTTGTTCCTTGTGAAAGGTCTTTTTGTAATAATAAATAGAGTGCACCACAGTTTCTTGAACTTACAGCAAAGAGTTGTTGATCTCTTAAGTCAGATGTTAACAGTTTTAACCTGTCTATTTTTTCATCAGATGTTTTATATAATCTGGTCATTGCTTCAGAAGATGTCTTAATTTCACCTTGAAAGTTACGTACTGCTGTATAGCGCATACGTAAATTATCTTGCTGCAAAGAAGGATATTCAAATAAATTCAAAGTTGTAGGCACGTTTGCTGGCTCTCTTGTTTCTACTTCTGGTTTTACCATAGCGCTATTATAGCTTATAGTAATAAGAATTTCAAATAAATGGAGAGTTTCTAGTATATGGGGTAGAAATAGAATTTAGATAATTCTCACTCTGTTTTCCTGTACCAGGAATTAAATAATTAATTTTTTGCATTTCCAACAATTACATCTTCAATATATCGATCAAGAGCAAAATCTATAACGCGAAATTCATTTCCCGCCATTCTACTTCTATCTGTTGATTGTGTTTCATACGAAAGGTTTGATGTTTCATCTGGGTAAAATGAAACTTCTAGAGAAAAACTCGTGCCAAATCTAAAGTTAACGATCATGTCTCTTTCTTCATCTTCAATCTGTACTCGCAGCCATTCAGCTTGCCCGTCGGTTTCATCAAGACCGGCAGAAGCGGAATAAGGAAAGTCAATTTTCCGGATATAGTCAGAGGGATTTCCAACTGCAACGACCTTTTCCTCAAACGACTGGGAGTGTTCCGATTCTTTTGTGCCATGTCCTAGAACAAAAAACCGAATATATTCAGCTTTATTCCAAAGCACGTCAATCTGTCTTTTGTCTGGGAAATCCTCTGATCGTGCTACTTTCGCTGCCACGGCAGTTTCATGGTATGGTTCATCATCATCTTCAGAATATGGTTTACCATCTTCCACAAGTTCTTGGCGAATCATTTCCCATGAGGAGAGTCGAGATTGCATGGTCTCGAGTGACTGTCTGTAATCAGTTTCTTTTGACATTAGTTTTGTTGTCCCTGTGTAAACATTCCCATTACAGCAATATATCGGTCTAGGGTGTCATGTATTATTTCGACTTCGTTTTCTGGGGTTTCTACTGGATCATGTGAGTTATGTCGTACTGGTTTTTCTGAAGGAGCTTCACTGACATTAAGATAATTAACTACCAGAGAATATGTCCCATCATATCCTTGCTCGAAATATACTTCTTTCTCATCAGTTTCCATAATGATTGTTAAAAATTCTGGTTTGTCATTTTTAGATGAAAAGGGAACTTTATCGGCTCCAATATAGTTGTTGCCATCTCGTCTCCAATAGTAGTTTTCATATTGTTCTGGTGACCTTCCAGTATCGTCCATTTGCTCTTGATATTCGGGGTGTGATTTCATAGGCCTTCCATTTGAAAATAAGAAATCTCGTAAAACTCCCATTTTTACCACTGCATCCTTAATTGCTTCAGGAGAAGCAAAATATTCTGATCTGCCAATGGGTGTTGGATCGGCAGAAGTGAGGGCATCAAAAATTGGCAGAACTTCTCCTGTGTGTTTTTGTCGTTCTACTTGAGATCGTACGAGTCTGTTCTTCAGTGTATCGTACACTTGGTTTGATCCTTTAAACTTTTCCATAATTTCCACTCCAACAATACTTTAAGAGCACCTTGACAGCCTGAATTTTTTTCTGAAGCTGATTTGGTAGGAAGATTTCTTCCTCTGTGCCTTGAAGACCTGTGGTTTTTAACCCAAGAAAAGATTATATCACAAATTTTAATCTTATGATATAATATAACTATGAGATATAAAGGTGAATTATGTAGAAGGCAACCTGCACACGAGACATATCTAAAACACAAGCGTGAAGCGATAAACAGTTCGTTTAAGATAGAAAACTATAAAAAATTCGAATTAGCCCCTCAACAGCAAGTAAATTCTATTGAAGTGTCTGAACAGATATTATTTGACCGAATTATATTTACTTCAGGTCCTTCAATACCTGAAAATCCATTTGAAGATGAATTTGTCGCAACTCCAGAGGATATTGCAGCAAATCAATTACGACAGGATAAAAGAATTGCGCGTAAACTTTTAGAAGGTGAAAAATTGCCGCCGCCCTTAAGAAGATATGTCAGAAAACATGCTGGAAGAATTACCCAAATTGAAAGACAATTACAACAAGAAATAGCAAGTTAAGGTTGTTGTCTTCTTAAATCCGCTCTGCTTTTTAAATCTCTCAGAAATGTATCCGGATTCTGTATTGATAATGGTGAATTAACCCATGGAATTACGATTTCTGTTCTATGTTCTCTGAGAAGCCGTTTTGTCATAATTGAATCAAGACGACCCTTTGTATCTTCGTGTCGAGATATTAATTCTTCTTGAGCTTTTGCTCCTTCTCCGGATACAGAACGATTTCTGATATCTAAAAAATCAATAAGATGTCCAGTAATATCTGAGTAGTCTTGAGCAGTATAGATACCATTTGCGTGTGCGACAGCGGCATACTGATCAAAAAACGGCATACGTTCTCCTGGCATAGCAATTCTTTTTTTCATCATGTTGTTAAATGAAATCATTGCTCGATCTGGATCCTCGTCAAATATTACATCTAAGAAATTTTTGTAAAAATCTTCATGATCTCCTTCTTCACTTGCAATTTTTCCGCAGATTTCAGCAAGAGTTTTATCCCCAGATCGTTTTGCAAGAACTGCAGTATTTCTATGAGCGACTCTTGTTGCACGTTCTTGAAAGGATGTATATACAAATGCGTTATATGGATCTCCATCGAGTCTCGGATCAACCCCGTTTATTAGATATTCTTGAGTTGATTCTTCGAATGCTCTCATATTAATTCTTCCATTAGCGGCAGCGTATCCGTGAAGTAATACTCCATGTCTGTGTTCTTGTGCCATCCATTCATTAGAAAATTGCATAAGAGCGCTGTTCTCAGGATTTTTTGAATCGGAAGGCATATATTGGAAAAGCAGTACAAAGAAATGGGGGAGTCCTTCTTCTGTTATCATGTTACCTGTTAAAACGGCAAGAACATGATCTGGAACTCCAGCAGACATTTCTTGAAATTCTCTCAGTTGGTCTGGATTTTTTGGTAAGAAATCACTTGGCTGCCATATTTTTTTGGGATCTTTGCTTGCTTCTGCAAGGAGAGTCTTTGCAACAGGATCTAATTCTCTTATCACTTCATATTGCGTCCGATTTTTTTTGAATTGTTCCTGATATATCTGGTCGAGATCAGGGGGAAAAGGAGAAGAAAATTGTCCTGGTCGTATGTCTGGAGACGCCATAAGTAATTATTGTAGTCAATATAAACTTGAAGTCAATACAGAATTTTGATTATGCGCCGAGGCGGCGTTGACGTTTGGAAAAATCTAGAAGAGCATCAACTATATCCTGTGTCGTGACTTGAGGAAAAGGTTTATCGATAAATTGCAGCTCAGTTTGTGCTCCATTAAGCCATCCGATATCTGAAGTTCTTTTTTCTCCTGATGATCGTATAAGTAAATCAGCCGGAGGTACAGTTCCGTGGCTATCACGAAGTGATTCGAGCAGCTCATGAGTAATTTCTGTATGTGGCCTCATAAAAAATATTTCTTTGAGTCGTTGTGCAATACGTAATTCTTGATCACTTCCTCCAAAGTCAATTGCTATTGATAAAACTTGTCCTGTATTGTGTGCAGTTTGTTCTTCAGCTTCAGTAATAATTTTTGCGAGTCCGCTGTCAATTCTGTCTTTTCTTCCCAGATGTATAAATCTTCTATTTTGTTCTTGTAGTTCTTCTACATTTGTTGGTATCTCTCTTTTAAAAATATTCATGAGAGCAGCTACTTCTTCAGGATTTCGTTTCCAGTTATCTGCAGAAAACCCCCAGATTGTTGCATATTTAATGGGAAGTTCTGATAAATCACGAAAGACCTCAAGCGCAACGGCAGTTCCTCGTAAATGACCTTCAAGGGCGCTTTGTCCATCAGACTGCGCTGCTCGTCTATTTCCATCAGGAATAATAAGGATATGTCCTGGAAATCCCTCTTTAGGAATTTCTTTTAGATTCGGAAATCGTTCAAAAATAGTCGGAGGAGGTCTATTTCCTTCAGCAAGTGCCATGTGGAAAAGAATCATAGCTCATCTGGTTTTGAATTGCAAATGAGCTATATGTATGGTATTATATCTTCATTACACACATCTAAAGAATAGTCCTGCTTTTTAATTAAATGCTTTAGATGGAGGGTTTCCGCCTACGTCAAAAGACTTCGGCGAGACGCAAAGGACTATAATTATGAGAGATATAACACTCGAAGAACTTCTTGAAGCTGGGTGCCATTTTGGTCACCAAGTCATCCGCCACAATCCCAAATCTCGAGATTTTGTTTTTGAAGCACGAGATAACATCCATATAATCGATCTTGCAAAAACCAAAGAAGGATTAGTTGCAGCAGCAGAATATGTAAGATCTGTAGCCCAACGAGGCGGAGATATAATTGTGGTCGGTACAAAAAGACAAGCTCGTCCAATTGTTCTTGAAGAAATAGAGCGCGCACAAAAAGAAGGAGCCGAAGGAATGTACTACGTAACCAATAGATGGATAGGTGGAATTTTGACAAATCTCCCAGAAGTCACAAAAAATTTCAAAAAATTGGCTGATTACAAGGAAAAGCTCAAAAGTGAAGAAGAAAGAGCACGATACACAAAAAAAGAAATAGGTTGGTGGCAGAAAGAAAAAAATAAGCTTGAAAGTTTTTATGGTGGAATTTCTACAATGACCAAGCTGCCAGAAGCTCTTTTTATCATTGATACACACTTTGAAAATTTAGCGGTTCGTGAAGCACGACAAATGAATGTCCCAATTGTCGGAATTGTTGACACCAATGCAGACCCATTTGTTATAAATCACCCAATTCCTGCAAATGATGATGCAGTAGGATCTGTAAAACTCATTGTTGGCTATATAGTTGATGCATGGATTGAAGGACGAAAGAATGCCAAGAAGATTCAAGAAGATGAAGAAAAGAAAAAAGTTGAAGCCGAAGCAAAGCCTCAAAAAGAAGAAAAAAAACCAGCCGAGAAAAAAGTAGAAAAAGAAAGTTCAGAAAAAAAGACCGAAGTATCAAAGGTAGTTGAAAAACCTAAAAAAGCAGCAAAAAAAACGAAAGTTAAAAAAGAAGAGGTAAAGTTAGTAGAATAATCCTATGGCAGCAGATATAGAACTTCTCAAAAAACTCCGCAACGAAACTCAAGTTTCACTGGCTGATTGCCGAAAAGCGTTAGAAGAGACAGACAATGATTATAAAAAAGCGATTGAATGGCTCAAAAAGCACGGATTGGAAAAAGCAGCCAAAAAATCAGATAGAGAAACCTCTCAGGGAGTTGTTGATTCATACATCCATCAAAATGGACGAGTAGGAGTACTTATAGAACTGTTGTGTGAAACAGATTTTGTAGCAAGAACTACAGAATTTAAAGAATTATCCCATGAGATTGGTATGCAAGTTGCAGCTATGAATCCAAAAGATGTAGATGCCTTACTCAAACAAGAATACATTAGAGACGGTTCCGCAACAATTCAAGATCTTGTCAAACAAACAATTGCCAAAATAGGCGAAAACATCACAGTCAAACGCTTTTCCCGCTTCGAACTTGGCGATTAAAATCCCGATAAGAAATTGTCTCATTGACTTTCAGAACGAAGAGTATTATTCTCGAAGAGGGTCTAAGGCAGGTAACATATATGTATGGCATTTGCTGAAGCACTCAGAATTTATCCTCTTTATTTTAGAGCTGCAGAACATGCAGTTACCGTTCCTCAGCCTTCTATTGAAAAAACAATGCATGAATATGCTCGTAATCAGACCGAAAGGAACCTAGATCCAACAGTCAGAGTTTTACAAATTCAGTCGGCAGAATCTGGAGTAAAAGAATTCCTCTATAGAGAAAGGGTATATACAGATCGTGAGTTTGGTCCACACGGAATGGAAGTGTTAGTGAGAAGTCAAGGAGAAAATGGACATAAATTAAATAGTTGTATGGTTAAATATAGAGCTGGTGGGGAATTTGTAGATGTGACACGACTTCCGGAATATCAAGAAAAGTTTCAAGGCCGAGATATATCTTTTAAAGAACAATTTAGATATGCAGCAGAGGTAACAAGATTCGATACGTTATCTCATGTAAAAGTTAAGATTTTTTAAGTAATACAATTTGTATTCCACTTTGTTATCAGGATCAAAATATCATTGTCAAATGCTTCACCAGATTCGAATTAGGAGATTAACATACGAGTTTTAAATAATTTGGAATTAGAAATTCTTGCAAATTTCAGATCGGAAATGTTATTATATAAACGTATTTTGAACTCTAAATACAGATAATTCCGAATAACCCGAATTCGTATATATTCGGATTAAGGATTCGGATAGATTAGGATTTAAATATGGATTTAGTTAATTCTACAAAAATGCGGATGCAAAAGGTCCTCGAAGTTCTCATCGGAGATTTATCAACTGTCAGGACAGGAAGAGCAGCACCATCCCTTGTTGAAAATATTGTGGTGGCTGTTTATGGCGGCTCAACAAAACTCCGCATTATGGAAGTAGCAACAATTAATACTTCAGACAATCAAACACTCCTTATAACTCCTTTTGACGGGTCTATAATTGGCGAAATTCAAAAGGGAATTTTAGAAGCAAATGTGGGTTTGACTCCCTCTATTGATGGACAAAATATCCGTATTTCTATACCTCCACTATCTGAAGAAAGACGACAAGATTTGATCAAACTCATGCACCAAAAATTGGAAAATGGGAAAATTATGGTACGACAAGCACGACATGAAGCAATGACAGATATTAAAAGACAAGAGTTGCCTGAAGATGAAATGAAGCGACTTGAAAAGGAAGTGCAAAAAGTGACAGATGATGTTAGTTCTGAAATCGACGCATTAGGCAAGAAAAAAGAAGCAGAACTCATGCAGATCTAGCGGATGGCTAATAGCTTATAGCAAATTGATAGAATGGCATTTAGATTTGAACATCTAGACATATGGAAAGAAGCAAATCAGTATGTCTTAAAATCTATAAATTAACAAGAAACTTTCCTCGAGAAGAACAATTTGCTTTAGCTGATCAACTTCGAAGGTCCTCTAGTTCTATTTCAGCGAATATAGCAGAAGGTTCAGGAAGCTCATCTAAAAAAGATTTTAGTCGCTATTTAGATATTGCTATTAAGTCAGTTTATGAAACTGTCTCCCATTTATATTTAGCAGAGAAACAAAATTATTTCTCCAACGAAATTCGGCTGGATTTGTATGTTGAAGCTGAAACTCTTGTTAAAAAAATACAATCTTTCAAAAAGTGGCTTAATAAGTAATAAGCCCTAAGCTATAAGCTATTTGCAATGCGCAAAAAATTGACATTCGATAATTGCATGATTTATGCTGAGATAGTATGGATCCACGTTTAGACACTTTGCCGCCCCAAGAACCTTCTAGTTTTAAAAAGCTACTCGAAAATCTATCTTCAGTGGGACACTCAAGAATTTTAAGTATGTTATTTTTGCTTCTCGTTGTGGCAGCAGTTCCCCTCACCGTTTTCGTTGCCCAACAACAGCAAGAGACCCGCCAACAAGCATCTGGGAGAGGAAATCCTGAGAGTGTAAGAGTTACCTGTTACTACAAAGGTACTAGTGACACACCTCTTGCAGATTCAGGTAGTCCCGTAGTATTGGAGCTCATTTTAGAACACCCCGCAGGTGCTAACAACTCAGAAAATTATTATGTACTTTCTTTAAGCAATGGTACTACATTCGCGAATATTATTGGAACTCTCCATGGTTTACGCGCGAGTATACAAGAGGAAGATAGAGATGCAACGTTGATTTATAAAAAATACGCTAAAGCCGGGAATTTTATACTTGAAGGTGATGTACCTTATCAATGTCCGCGTACGCGTTATAGGCCAGGAGATCCTATATTAGGCGGCTACGTTGTTTCTGAAAAAACTTGTTCTGGAGAAAATGACATCTCTACGTGTACTTCACCATGTACAGATTCGAAATGCTCCCCAGCAATTCCAAATAAATGGCTTTGTGCATATAAGAATAAACCTGTTGGCAATGTTTGTAAACCGACAGACGATGGAACTGGAAAACCCGAAGGAGTCTGTGACAACAGAGGTACATGCAGAGTGCCGGCTGTTCCTACGCAGCCTGATGATCCACCACCGCCTGCGGCTACTTGTGGGAAGGAATGTAAGTATACCCAGGCGGATCCTAATGGTGGTGCAGCAAAATGTTATTTAGGTAACTGTGCTGATGGTTCACAGAATTGTGGTACTGCAGTAAATACAAATTGTAAATATGTGGAAGGATGTTCTAAAGGTACAGTTGTTTCTTGTTCACCTGCAGTGTCTCCAGTAAGTTCTCCGAGACCTGTTGTTGGGGGTAATCCGGGCACAGGAGGGGGAGTTAATCCTACAGCGCCGCCGGTTGCAAATAAAGGAAAGTGTGAAGGGGAAATAAAAGCTGAATGCGGAAATCCTAATAAACTCATAGCCAAATGGACTGTCGAAGGGGTAAATGGAAAATGCAATGTATTTCTACAAGCAGGAGAGACGGAAGCTATTTCATCAGATTGTTCAGGTACCAAAGAAATAACAAAATTTAAAGGAAGTGATCCAGATAATATTGTTGGAAACGATATAAAAAATGGAGAAGTGTACAAGTTATTTGTGAGCAATGGCGGTAGGTGCCTCAATGAATTAGGAGATACTGCAACTGTAGCTTGCACAGCAGCTGGTAATCCTCAAGTAGGGAGAAATTGTCGAGATCTTCTCCCATCCGAGACCAATCCCAAAACAGGCGTTCCGGATGACAAATATACGTGGCAGGCAAACTGTCAAAAAACGTGCCAGGGAAATACTGACTGTCCTACCAATACAACTCAAACTGGTGTAGTGCCCGCAACAAGCAATTGGTGCTATTCATTTGAAGATGGAAAAAAATGCATGCAGCTTCGAGCAGATAAGACATCACCACCAGTGCCTGTTGTATCGACTCCAGTGCCGACAGGATTTCCTCGAAACGATTTTAATAATTCTCTGGCAAAAATTTGTTCTACCTCAACTAACTGCGTGAATGGTACATTATCCTGTACAGGAAATGAGTGCGAGTTTATTAAAGACACTGGAGGCAAGGTCTCTTGTGACCGTTCCAAATTGGGAACTGATGATTGCAAAATCTTCCCGAGGAATGCAACTCTTGCTCCTAAACCAGCGCCACTTCCTGAAGAATCATGGTGGTGCAAACTTATGAAAAACACTCCCTTTAAGTGCAATGAAAGCGGAGTCTCAGAGACAAAGCAGCAAGTTCCGCAGAACAAAGATGGATTAGGCGTTGGATGGTTTAATCCCTTTGGCTGGTAATGGTAATTAGTATCGGTTTTCCTCTTTCTATGTTACAATCAGATTTGTGGAATTACTCCTGACTATTTTTGTTTTTATCCTCATTCTCAGTGTACTTGTTCTTATCCATGAAGCCGGGCACTATTTTGTTGCAAAAAAATTCGGGATCAAAGTAGAAGAGTTCGGGTTTGGTTTCCCCCCAAAAGCATTCAGCATCAAACGTGGTGAGACAGAATACTCAATTAACTGGCTTCCCATTGGTGGATTTGTAAAATTATATGGTGAAGACGAAGTTGGAGGAGGAAAAGTATCGCTCAAAGCAGATCACACTGATGTAAAAAAAGATGTAGATCGCGCATTTTTCTCGCGTCCTGTGTGGCAGCGTGCTGCAGTAGTTGTTGCAGGAGTGGTCATGAATGCTATTTTGGCAGTTGTTATTTTTTATACATTTTTAGGTATTTCAAATTTCAAAACAGAGCTGCCACTTTTAGGAAATTTCAAGTTTTTTGGGGTAAATCAATCTCAAAAAACAGATGTCATCATAAATACTATCTCCAAGAATTCACCAGCTGAAAAAATAGGTATAAAAATACCGGTTAAAATTATTGCGATAAATAACAAACGAGTTGCATCGGCTGATGAGTTTGTAAAAATAATAAATGCCAATAAAGGTAAAGAAATAACACTTTCCTGGCAGGATATAAAAAATAATAAAATGTATTCTGCAAAAGTTACTCCTCGCAAAAATCCTCCAAAAGATGAGGGTGCATTAGGAATAGGATTCTTCCCACTGGCCACTGCAGTACTTCATTATGAAACGCCTGTACAAAAAGCATTTTCAGGATTTATTCATCCTGTAAATTTGATGGTATATAACTTTGATATAATGGGCCGCCTCATTGCTGTTTCATTCAAAGAAAAAACTGTTGAACCAGTAAGTCAGGGGGTCGCTGGACCTGTTGGAATAGGGTCGTTAGTCGGAAGTATCTTGCAGCTTGAGGATGCAAAAGAGAGAGTTTTGCAGCTACTCAATCTGGCTGGTATTTTGTCAATTTCTCTCGCATTTTTCAATGTTTTGCCAATTCCAGCTCTTGATGGGGGACGACTATTTTTTATATTATTTGAAGGAGTTACAGGACGTAAAGTAAATCCGAGATTTGAAAGTTATGTGCATGCAATTGGTATGGCGGTTTTGCTGACACTTATTGTTCTTATAACTTTCAAAGATATTTTTCAATTCTTCCGATGATCTATAGAGACGCACTTCTTAAAAGTTTAGGTATTCCTTTTTCTACAAAAGACGAAATTGCTATTTGCTCTGTTAAAAATGACAATGAAGGAGCCAAAGTTGCAAAAGATCTTTTGTATGGAGTAGCAGATAGAAATACATCACTTTTTTTATCTGGTGGAAGGTCTCCAAAAAAGTTGTATGAACTCATTGCCAAGGATCAGAAAATGATTGTTGGGTCCTTAGGAGTTGTTGACGAGCGATTTGGTAATTCCATGCATGAGTCAAGTAATGAATTTTTGCTGCAATCCACAGGTATATTGGATTATTTTAAAAAAGAAAAAATAGTTTTTCATTCTATGCTGTCAACGGGAAAAGGAAAAGAAGAATTAGCACAAGAATACAATAATAAGGTTCAGACAATTCTCAAAACAGATCCGCAATCTATTGCTATCTTAGGTATTGGTTTAGACGGACACACAGCAGGTATTCCCGCAGGAAGACAAAATTTCAACCCAGGAGAAAAAGAAGAACTGGTAATTTCCTACGATAAATTTCCCGGCCCTCAAACAGAACGGATTAGTATGACTTTCAAGGGATTATCACAGGTAGAATTATTAATTGTTTTAGTATTCGGAGATGATAAAAAGGAAGCATTTCAAAAAATGTTTCAAGCAGGTACAAATTTAGAGATTCCAGCAAGATTTCTTAAGAATCCCGAGGTTGCAAAGAAAACTCTTCTTATAACTGATCAGAAAGTGTAGAATATAACCTGTCATCCTGAGCAGCGCGAAGGATCTAGATTCTTCTCCGCTTAAGCGGGATCAGAATGACATTATGAATATGACTCCATTTGTTTTTGTTTTATTTGGCGCGACCGGCGATTTAGCCAGACACAAATTATTTCCTGCTCTTTTTTCGCTGTTTCAGAAAAAATTACTTGGGGAAAAGTTTTATATCGTTGGATTTTCACGACGAGATTATTCCAACGATGATTTTAAAAAGTTTTTAGAAGAAGTCATGAATGCTTCTTCTTTTGACGAAGAAAAAAAAGCTGCGTGGGAAGCATTTTTGAAAAATATATATTACCAGCAAGGACTTTTTGATACTGTAGATGGTTACAATGGGTTGATAGAAAAATTGAATGGTTTTGATAAACAAATAGGTGCCTGCATAACTCGATTGTTTTACTTGGCCACTCCTCCAGATAATTACAACACCATTTTGCAATTCCTCGATTCAACTAATTTGGATGAAGGATGCGGGCAAGGATCAAATAAATGGACGCGCATAGCAATTGAAAAACCTTTTGGAAAAGATCTAGAGACCGCCAAATCTTTGGATAAGAGGCTGTCTGAAGTTTTTGAAGAACGGCAAATATTTCGAGTTGATCATTACTTGGCAAAAGAAACAGTGCAGAATATGATTGCATTTCGTTTTGCCAACGGTATTTTTGAGCCAATGTGGAATAAAGAATATATCGACCATGTCCAAATTACATGGGCTGAGAAAAAAGGAGTCTTGGGACATACCCGCTTTTTTGATGGGGTAGGAATGTTGCGAGATGTTGCTCAAAATCACTTAATGCAGCTTTTGGCAACTGTTGTTATGGAACAGCCTATCAGTTTTTCCAAGGAAGCGATAAGAGACGAGAGGAGCAAAGCTATTGGTGCAATTGAATGTATAACACCTGAAAATGTAAATCAAAACGTTATCCGAGGACAATATGATGGATATAAGTCGGAAAAAAATGTTGAACCCAACTCAGATACTGAAACGTTTGTAGCAATGAAGTTTTTTGTGAATACGCAGCGTTTTAAAGATGTCCCATTTTATGTGCGGGCCGGCAAAAAAATGGCCAAAGATTCTATCTCAATTTCCATAGTTTTTAGACAAACATGTCATATTTTATTTAAAGAATATGGATGTCCTGAAGAAGGAAATGTATTAACAATTCGTATACAGCCAGATGAAGGAATCACTCTTCGTGTTATTGCCAAAGCTCCAGGAAATAAATTGAATTTAAATACAGTAGATATGAAATTTAATTATCATGATTCATTTGGAGGTCATGGAGTAGATGCGTATGAAAAACTTCTAACTGATA
>Ga0163150_10004188_pt1 | contig 19505 bp, 13 predicted proteins | sample OliLakLV19P2IB_FD_148628 | JGI IMG/M metagenome (GOLD analysis project Ga0163150, IMG submission 148628) | Freshwater microbial mat bacterial communities from Lake Vanda, McMurdo Dry Valleys, Antarctica - Oligotrophic Lake LV.19.P2.IB | ecosystem: Environmental > Aquatic > Freshwater > Lake >...
CATGAATATGCAAGTCATATCTGATATACGCCAGGGGCAGTATTCGTACCTGAATGGCAACGCCCATTTGCTGATTCCCTTCGGTGTGGATATCGAAAATGTCCGTGGCGGTGCCAACAACGATACCCTGACCGGAAACGGTTTGCCTAACCTGCTGTTTGGAAACAATGGCAACGACATTCTGGTCGGACAGGGCGGTAATGATTACCTCCGCGGCGGTGCCGGAAACGACACCTACCGCTGGAGCCCCGGTGACGGATACGACACCATCGACGAAGAAGGCCTGGCCGGTCGGGATGTCATCGAAATCCATGATTTTGCCGGCAGCCTGGATACGCTCGAAGACGATCTTGTTTTCCGCAAGCTGGGGAACGACATGCGGATCGACCTGGCGTTTAACCGCAGCGAAACCCTCGGTTCGATTACCATCAAAAACCAGAGTTGGGGCGGATTCCGGATGGAAACCCTGCGAATGTATGACGCCACGGGTACCCAGGTTGGCAAAGATGTCGATCTGACATCGATCATGGCCCAGGTTGGTTCCGATGCCACCCGTTTCAAATTGACCACGATTCCCACGCTGTTCGGGTTTATTGCCGTGCCGGCATAATCCCTCCAGCCGTTTCGACTGGTTCATAATCAACCGGCCCCGCAGGAACCCAAAGCCTGCGGGGTTTTTTCGTTTACCCTCCACCGGATATCCTATACTTCCGGGAACTATTGCTGGTGGGATTTCAATTCCCGCTTCCGGGCCCGTTGCATGACCGGACGCTACCCATCATAAAAGGCCACCCAAAGCCCTCAATCAGTTTTTCTTTCCAAAGTCCATTCATTGCCATGTCCAATCCGGCCAACTCTGATCCAGACTCTATCGGACCGGTGGACCCGAACGAGGAAAACGGTAGCGATACGGTCGGGCAGGACAATCTCCCGGTCGAAACCTCAGCCAACTTTGGCACGGCCGGGGACTCCGCCCCTGGTACCTCAACCTCGGGCGAACAGCCGGAAGCCGTCTGCCGGCATACTGCCCTGCAATGCCTGGCACTGGTCGGCCGGCACCATGGACTGGACATCAGTGCCGACCGGATGGTCCACGATTATTCGCTGGAGAACAGCGAGCCGTCCCTGAAACGGCTGCTGCGTGTTGCCCGTGACCAGGGACTGAAGGCCCGACATGTCCGCATCTCCTGGTCCGCACTGGAAAAGATGCAACAGGCCTGGCCGGTCATGATCCGGCTGGCCAATGGCAATTGCGTGATCCTTGTGGGCATTCGCCCGCACGAGCAGGAGGACGGCCGAAAGGTGACCCAGGTCGCGGTCTTTGATCCGCTGGCCGACCGCAAGGAATTCCTGTTCCTGGACCGCCAGGATCTGGAGAAATCCTGGAAGGGTGATGCGATCCTGATCAAAAAAACCTGGAGCGTGCTCGACCAGAACCAGCCTTTCAGCCTGAAGTGGTTCCTGCCCGAGATTCTTCGCCAAAAAACCGCCTTTATCGATGTCGCCGTTGCGGCGCTGTTCATACACCTGATTGCCCTCGTCGTCCCGCTCTATTTTCAGATCGTGATCGACAAGGTTTTGACCAACTATGCCGTCTACACGCTGCATGTCGTTACGGTCGGTATTGCGATTGCCCTGATTTTCGATGCGGTCCTGAACTATCTGCGCAGCTACCTGCTGTTGCACGCTACCAGCAAAATCGACATCCGCGTCTCCGTCCGGACGTTTCAGCACCTGCTCAATCTGCCGATCAGTTTTTTCGAGCAGATTACGGCTGGTGTGCTGACAAAACACATGCAGCAGACGTCGAAGATCCGCGAATTCCTGACCGGCAGCCTGTTTCTGACGCTGCTCGATTCTGCGGCACTGTTTATTTTCCTGCCGATCATGTTTTATTACAGCAGCTGGCTGACGCTGGTCGTGCTGACGTTCTCGGCCATGCTGGCCGTTAACATTGGCGTGTTGATGGGGCCCTACCGGAAACGGCTTGAAGAGCTGTACGTTGCCGAGGGGAATCGCCAGGCGATGCTGGTCGAAACGATCCACGGTGCCCAGACCGTCAAGGCCCTGAGCATGGAACCCGTCCAGCGAAAGCACTGGGACCAGCGCAGCGCAGAATCCGTCAGCATGCACTATCGGGTTGGCAAGATATCGATCGCTGCCTCGACGATTTCCAAACTGCTGGAAAAACTGCTGACCGTCGCCATCATCTGGTTCGGAGCCAAGATGATTTTTGACAAGCAACTTTCGGTTGGCGAACTGATCGCTTTTCAGATGATCTCCGGCCGCGTCACAGGACCATTGGTCCAGCTTGTTTCGCTCGTTCATACCTGGCAGGAAACTGCCTTGAGCGTCCGGATGCTGGGTACCGTTATGAACCGCCCGGCCGAGGCCGGAATTGGTCATGGTCTGCGCCCGATCGTTTCCGGCCAGGTCGAGTTTGAAAACATTACGTTTGCCTATTCACCCACTGCTCCGCCAGCCCTCGACCGGGTTTCCTTCAAAATCGCAGCGGGACAGGTCATCGGCATCGTTGGGCGGAGCGGCAGCGGAAAAACCACAATCACACGTCTGTTGCAGGGAATGCACCAGGCCCAAAGCGGGATTCTCCGGATCGACGGGCTGGATATTCGCGAATTGGATATCTCACACCTTCGCCAGAATATTGGCGTGGTGTTGCAGGACAATTTCCTGTTTCGCGGCACGGTCCGCGAAAACATCGCCATGGCCCGCAGCAACGCCACGTTCCAGGAAGTCGTCTATGCAGCGCGGATGGCCGGCGCGGACGAGTTCGTCGAGCGGTTGCCGCAGTCCTACGACACGTTGCTGGAAGAGAACGGCTCCAACCTTTCCGGCGGTCAGAAGCAGCGGTTGGCCATCGCCCGTGCACTGCTGACCGATCCCCGCATTCTGGTCTTTGACGAGGCGACCAGTGCGCTCGACCCGGAAAGCGAGGCCATCGTACAACGAAACCTGAAACGGATTGCCAAGGGCAGAACGGTGATCATGGTTTCACACCGCCTGACGACTTTGGCGGGCAGCGACGCAATTATCGTGATCGAACGGGGCCAGATTGAAGCAATGGACAGCCATTCCCGGCTGCTCGAGTCCAGCAAGGTATATCGTGACTTATGGCATCAACAGGTCGGAAAACACTAGAAACGTCTGCCCGTGAACAGCGCAACCGGCAGCGGGAACAAATGCAAAACGAATTGCGTTCACGCAGTTCCCGGATGAAGTCTGTCATCACCGAATTCCAGCCCGATGCCGTTGAAATCGAGCAGCGGGTGGTTTCCGGCGGGGCGCGTTGGACATTGTATGTCGTCGCCCTGTTTCTGGTTGCCGTCGTCTGGTGGAGCTGTTGGGCCGAAGTCGACCAGATCGTCCGTGCCCCAGGCAAAATCGTCTCCATCGCGCCGGTCCGGATCATCCAGGGCGCGGCGGCCGCGCCCATCGAGTCGATGATCGCCCGGTTCGGACAAATAGTCCGGCCAGGTGATACACTGGCCACACTCGATTCCACCTTTTCCGACGCCGACATCCGGCAGTTTTTGGTAAAAATCGATGCGGTCAATTCAGCCGTTGCCCGACTGGAAGCTGAACGGGAGGAGCGTGAGTTCAACATCACCGGGCATGAACGTGATCGGGGCTGGCTGGTTCAGCTTTCCTTCTACGAAGAAAGAAAAAAGCAGTTCAATTCCAAGATGGAGGAATTTGCTTCGGAAGTCCTGAAAGTCGAGTCGCAGAAAGCCAGCAATCTCCTGGAGATGTCGGCAACCGAAAGCCTTCTGGAGACTCTGCGAGGACTTCGTGACACCAAGATCGAGCTGTACGAAAAAGGGTCCGAATCCAAGATCAATATGCTGAACTCCGTCGAGCAGGTCAAACAGGAAGAAACCAAAGTCGAGGTCGCCAAAAGCAAGTTTCGTGAACTGGATGCCCAGCTGGTTGTGATCGAGAAACAGACTGCCGCCTTTGTCGCCGGCTGGCGGGCTGAAATCGCTGGAAAGCTGACGGAAGCGTACGACGAACTGGGAACACTTCAGGAGGACCTGAACAAGGCTAACAAGGCCCTGGAATACACGACCATTTCGGTTCCGGCCGACGGCGAATATCCCGAGTATTACGTTCTCGAAGCGGCCGAACGAACACTGGGTTCTGTCGTCAAGGAAGGGGAAGCCCTGTTCAAATTGGCTCCTCTCGGATCAACCCTGGAAGTCGAAATGGAAGTCCCCAGCCGCGATATTGGCCGTGTGCAGATTGGAGACGAAGTGAAAATCAAACTCACCGCGTTTCCCTACCAGAAACACGGGTATTTGACCGGAACGATAACAACAATCAGCGAAGGGACCGAGGAAAAACAGTCGGAAGGGGGACAACCGCAAATGCCCTATTACCGGGCCCGGGTTTCCATCGTAGATCCCAACGCACTGACCAATGTTTCAAAGAACTTCCGGCTGATTCCAGACAGCGTTGCAGAGTGCGAGATCAAGGTCGGGCGCAGATCCGTGATTTCGTTCTTCCTCTATCCGCTCTGGCGTGCGTTTGACACAAGCATCCGTGATCCGTAACGAATTCTGCCCCAAAAGGGTCTTGAGCGATTCACAGTTGATTGACCGGATCCACTCGAGAAATGAATTGTTTAAACCGCTCAGCGCGCCTGCATGCAGCGCGCACGGCGGTTAAACAATTGGTAGTTTCAGTCGTCTGAAGAACCGGCGGGCAAAGACTTCAACACACACCAGGTGGTTTTCAACGAACTGGAGGCAGGATAAACCAGCGTCATTCCCTTGAGCACTCCCCAGCGGTCAAGTTCGCGCTGGGGTACAATCACAAAATCCAGGTGCTCCTGCTCCAACAGCCACGTTAAAACTCCGGCCGGCCATCCCACAATCTCCGGCCCAAACCGGTTTTGCAGGGCCAGCACCAGCTCCCTTCGCCGGTTCCACTCGATCAAACCGGCTGCATCCTGGGGCGCATGTTTCCAGCAAAACCATTCGGCCCGATTCGAATACCAGTTGAATGTCTGCTGGCCAAAAGGAGTCAAAAACAGGGCATCGCCAGGCGTGTTGTTCCGGCACCACTCGCAAACCCGTTGCCAGTTTCTCACGGTCTCTTCGGCACGCTTCGCATCGGGCTCCGAACCGGCAATTCCCACGGCATCTGCCGGCGGAATCACAGCGGAAATCTTCCCGACCCCTTCCAGCCCGGTCGCCACCAGCAACAGCCCGGTTACAGCCAGGGAGATTCTTGCATGAACACGGCCTGTGCGTACCCGCCACGATTCCAGCAAATGCCCGCACATCAGTGCGACCGACAATGGCACCATCACATCGGCCATCCGGAACCAGTACAACCGCAACAGACTGGTCGCCAGTTCAGCCGAATTGCCCGATCCTTCGGCGATCCCGGAAAGAACCAGTCCGCAAACGTTTAACCCTGTGGTGACCAGCGCCAGCGTTCCGATCATCCGCAACGGCGCGACCAGCGTCATGCGACAATACAAAAACGACCAAACCATCATCAGGATCCCGAATGACGCCACCCGGCTGGCCGCAAAATCTCCAAAGTACAAATGGTGCGGCAAACGCTGGAACACCTGGATCCGGGCCGCCACAACGGAATCGCTGTTCGACACGCCCGAACCGTCCAGCAACATCGGCAGTGCACCACCAATCAACCCAGCCATCGTTATGGTCAGCACCGACAGCAGACTTCGAAAAGTTGCGGAGCCGGGCGGCCCGCCCAGTATCAGTTCGGCAATCCATGTGGAAACAACCGACCATAAGGTTCCGGGAGGGCGAAATGATTTCTCGCGACTCCAAAGGTACAACCTGCAAATCGCCAGGCAGACGATCGCCCACCAGCCCAAGACAAAATGAAAAGCTGCCGCCGCGCCACACAGGCACCAGACCAAACTCCAGCGCCCCCGCATGGCGAAACCGGTTGCAAACAATATCAGCGGCCAGGCAATCGTCTTGGCTTCAAATCCTCCGACGATCCATTCCCCAGCCAGATTGCCTGTCCGGACCAGAACCAGCATCATCGCGAGCACAACCGGAATCCGGATCCCGGAAACCCGGACTTGCCTGGCAACAAATACCACCGACGCCGACAAAAGCACCCACGAAACAGCCCGCCCAATCCAGGCAAACGTTCCGATGGAAACAAACTTCGCAACCCACCCGGTGGCAAAGAAATACACCCACTGCGCATCAGTTGACTGCAGAAAAATGTCCTGCGGACACGTGTCACCATTCCAGAAATGCCTGGCCTTGGTCAGGTAATGGGATTCATTGATGTCCGGTACCGGAACTGCGGCAAAACAGACACAAACCAGGATGCACAACAACACTTCCCACAGACTGCGCACATCCAGCCACAGCCCAATCCCTGCACCAGGGGTCTGGGGCGAATCGCCACTCTCTTTCCCTTTCGATCCCGACAAACGGATCATGAATTACCCTGAATACATTGGCTTCGTTTTGGGATATCCTGATGCAGATACTCCGTCCCGCAGCATCGCCTGCTCCATTCTCCGCATGGGCTGCGCGTATCTGATATTGTAAGTGGCATTCCCAACAGGGGGTTGTCCGTTTTTGGGTCCCGTCCACGACTGTAACACGTAATACCCTCAAATTCACTTCGGCAATCTCAGGGCAATACTCAAACCGCCAATGCATACCAGGCTTGCCAAATTCCAGATCGTGCTTGTCGGCATCGGTCACACCAATGCTCACATCGTCCGGATGTGGAAGATGCAGCCGATTCCCAATTGCCAGCTGGTTTGCGTTTCGGACTACCCCATCGCCACCTATTCCGGAATGCTGCCAGGAGTCCTTTCCGGGCAGTATCAGCCGAAGGAAATGGAAATCGACCTGGTGCGGTTGTGCCGTTCTGCGGGATGTCGCCTGGTGATTTCGGAATTTGCATCGATCGACCGGGAGAACCGGCGAATCCGTTTCCCTGACCGGGCCGACCTGGAATACGACTGGTTATCGATCGGTATCGGTTCCCGCCCCTCGTTTGAGGGCGTAACGGTCGACGATCCGTCACTGTTGGTGCCCATCAAGCCGATGCAGTCGTTCCTCCGGCGGCTGTCCGACAGATTGGAAACTGTTGGCCTGGAACATTCCCGCCCGGCACGTTGCATGATCGTTGGTGGAGGGCTGGGGAGTATCGAAACTGCCCTATGCCTGACGAGTCGTGCAAAAAAACGGGGCACGCCTTCCGCGCGAATCATGCTGGACGAGGCCATCGCCAAAACCAGCGGCCTGGAGATTTCGCTGGTTACCGCGTCGTCCGAACCGGGCAAGGGAATGACAGCGTCGGCAGTCCGGCGAATCGAATCTGCACTTCGCGCTGCCGGGGTTCGGTTGGTGATCGGTGAAAGAGTAACCCGGATTTCAGGCACCGGGGTGACCACCCAGTCCGGCAAGGAAATCCCTGCGGATCTCGTCATTTGGGCCACTGCCGCGATCGCCAGGAGTGAGATGGAATCTACAGGGCTGGAACTGGACGAGCGTGGTTTTGCCAGGATCAAAAGCACACTGCAATCCGTCAACGATGACCGGATTTTTGCAGTCGGTGACTCGGGGACGCTGGTTGATTCGCCAACCGACAAAGCCGGCGTGTTCGCCGTCCGGCAGGGTCCGGTACTGTGGGAGAACCTGAACCAGCTGGCGATAGACCGGCCACCCATAAAATATTTTCCCCAACAGGATTTTTTGAAACTGGTCAATTTGGGAGATGGCACTGCCATTGGTCAGATTCGCGGTCGCTACTTTGGTGGCCGCTTTGCCTGGTGGCTCAAGGACCGGATCGACCGGAAGTTCATGGGGATGTACCAGGACTATGCAATCGATTCGATGATGGCCAGTCCTGTTGCGGAACCGGACCAGCCGGGAATGCGCTGCCTCGGGTGCGGCGGCAAAGTCGGCGGGCAACTGCTACACGCGGCCCTTGCCGAAATCGACTGGTCGACCGGTTCGGATGTCGTTGATTTTGAGGCTGCAAAATCGGATGACGCCGCGATCATCCGGACCGACGGCAACGAGATTACAGTATCGACAGACTTCTTCGCTTCACCAGTCGATGATCCGTGGCTGGCCGGCCGCATTTCGGTACTGAATTCGATCAGTGATCTGTACGTAATGGGAGCCCGGCCAACGGCAGCACTGGCGCTGGTACAGATTGTCGAAGGTCACCCGCGCGGACAACTGCGCATGCTTCGGGAATTGATGGCCGGGACCGCCCATGAACTTCGAAAATCGAATACCGCCATGGCAGGCGGGCATACGATCGAGGGAGAAAGACTGGCTATCGGGTTCACCGTCATCGGACGTCAGGAGCTGCCACCGCAGAAAAAATCGGGGCTCAAGCCAGGCGATCTCCTGATTCTCTCAAAGCCGCTAGGGTCCGGAACGATTCTGGCAGGAATGATGCAAAATCTGGTCGATGGAAGGGTCTTTCACGAATTCGCAAAAACGCTGACGGTTGGAAACGCCATCGCCATCGACATTGCCCGGGTCTGCAAACTTTCGGCAATGACCGACGTCACAGGATTTGGACTGGCCGGACACCTTTCCGAAATGCTGCGGGCCAGCGGCGTCAGCGCCGAACTGGACGCGGAAGGTATCCCGATGCTGGACGGATTCGTTTCCCTGGTCACTCAACAGGTTGCCAGCACACTGGCGCCGGGCAACAGGGAGTTTTCGGTGCCCGTTCGTTATTTGTCCAAAGAGTCGCCAGTTGTTGACGCGGCAATGTTTGATCCGCAAACGTGCGGCGGAATCCTGCTTGGTTGCGAATCGGCGCAGGCTGAAGAAATCATCGACCGGCTCCAACAGGCCGGACATCGCGCCGCCGTGATCGGAACGGTTGTCACAGCAACCGAACAGCCAGAAATTCTGGTAAGTTGATCAGCCGACGGTCCCGTCACGCTGGTCCCCTGACTCTTCCTTCCGGTGCCGCAATTTCAATTTCGCAATTCTCACCCGAAGTTCTTCCAGTTCGGTTTCCCGTTCGACAAGTTCCTCGCCCAGCCGGTCAATCAGGGCATCCTTGTCCCGCCAAACCACTTTCTCGATCAGGTCCAGGGCAACCAGCGCCCGCCAGGCCCGAATCAGCAACCCCCGAACGCGATAAATTCTCGCTGTGCGGGAAATCTGGTTTAGCCTCATCAGTCTGGCCAGACGAAGCCCCCGCAGGAATGATACGAGTGGCAACAGTATGATGATCACATCGATCCAGTTCCGGCGGATGTACCGGAATTTTTTCGGCGTCACCCCAACCATGATCACAAACTCAATCACAAACGCCATCCAGATAAAACCGGAAGCAATCTCCAGCGATTTCATCCAGACCGGATGCTGATTCAGCATTTCCACCCAAATCAGCTCGATCAACACCAGCGGCAGGACCAGCATGGCCAGGCACATCAGGGGAACACTGAAAAACCGGGCCAGCCGCTTCTCCAGTCCAACTCCGGCCGGTTGCCAGCCCCAGACAGGCAACCAGACACACGTCCCTGCCAGATGATCGCGGGCTCCCAATCTCAACGGTGGAATCAGAATCGCCCACCAGTGCCACCGTTTCAGCCCGCTTCCCCAGACCAGGTGCACGAAGCCCTCGACCACAAACGCCATGTGAAGCAGGGCACCCGTGCGGATAACAACTTCGGCATACGAACTCCACAAATCCCCTTCGGTCAAATGCAACAGCGATGCCAGGTTAGCCAGGAACAGTAGCGAAGCTGCGAACATGACCCGCGCCAGCTGTTTGTCCAGCATCGATACTTCGGGCAATGACTGTGCTCGGCAAGGATCAGCGTACCGGTCCAATCCACCTTCGACAGCCCGACCCTCCGGGGCCGTCATTTCCGAACTCTTCCCCTTGCTTTCAGACAACTTACACTCCCGGCTCGCGTTCAATCCAGGTCGGTTCGTGTACGTCGGACATTTGTGTCAAAAACCAGTTCCGCTTTCGCGTCCTGCGTCGCCATGTGGGGCCGGCCCGGCTTCTGCTGGCCAACGTCAATCTCGCCCAGATATTTCCGGCGAACTTCGTCGTGCTGCACAATCTCACTGGTTGTGCCACTACAAAGAATCTGGCCTTCGTTCACCACATAAGTCCTGTCGGTGATCTGCAGAATTTCCCTCGCCGCATGATCGGTAATCAGAATCGCAATCCCGTGATCGGCCAGATCGCGAATAATGATCTGGATGTTCTGGACCGTGACCGGGTCAATTCCCGCAAACGGTTCGTCCAGCATGATGATCTGCGGATCGGAAATCAGGCATCGGGCAATTTCCAGTCGCCGGCGTTCCCCGCCGGACAGCCGGCCTGCTGCGGTTCGCCGGACATGGGCGATCTTGAATTGTTCCAGCAGTTCCTCGCAGCGTTCTTTCTGTTTGCGGCGGGGGAATCCCAGCAGCTGCATAATCCCGGTCAGATTGTCCTGGGCCGATAGCTTGGCGAAAACGCTGGACTGCTGGGGCAGATAACCCATGCCGCCCTTCCGCGCGCGGATGTACATCGGCCAGTCAGTCACCAGCTCGTCGCGCAGAAACACCTCGCCACTTTCCGGCCGGGCAAGGCCGCAAATCATCCGAAATGTGGTCGTCTTGCCCGCTCCGTTGGGGCCCAGCAATCCTACCACTTCGCCCGAATCCACATACAGCGAAACGCCGTCAACAACCCGCCGCTGGCCATAGGTTTTGACCAGCGAATCCGCCACAAGAATACTCATGGATCACCTCCCTGATTTTCCGAACGTCCCTGAATCGCGGACTATTTGATTGGTCGCATCTGGCTGAAGTTTGGCGTAAACGGAACCGGCCGGTTCCTGGAATGGGGCCAATAAACCAGCATCGCCCGTCCAATCAACAGGTCCCTTGAAAAATAGTTGGGGCCCTCCCAAATCCTGGCGTCCTTGCTTTCCGGACTGTTGTCACCCATCGGAAAATAATTCCCCTCCGGGATCATGAACATCGGCGGTCCCGGACGAAACGAAGCGTCAAACAACTCCCTGGCAAGTTCAGACTTCCAGCTCTCCGGATCTTTGTGAATGGCCTGTATATCCTGGCTGTTGAAACGTCGCGAATCGCCAGCGCCGGTTTCGTTTTGAATATCCCGGTTTTCACCCCGCTGGGAGACGTAATAGACATCGCGCAGCACCCGCAGCCGGCTGACCGAAACTTTCAAACCGGAAATCCCCAACCCCACGGGCTGGGCATCAAGTGGATCCGCAGGGGATTTGAACTGGGGATAGATTTTTTCGGGGCGATCGTAATCTGCCCCCTGAATTTCAATGTGTCGGCCATTGACCCACAGAAACAGGCGGTTGTCTGCATTGCAGAACGCTACGGTGTTCCGTGACCCGATCCGCACTACGGTTTCTGCACTGGACGGCCCCTTCATGGGCTGGCCGTCCGCACCCGTGAAACTGACGTCGGGTGAATCGCACGAAAATGTGGCATTGCCTGTCTGGGGATCGATGCTGCACAGAAAAGTCGCCCCACCCTCGACCAGCATCAGGACCACGCTGCCCGATCCCGATTCCGCAACAAAGGTTGCTTCGACGGCCAAATCTCCAACCCAGTGGTTGGCTGGACTTGGTGACTCCGGAATCTTTCGTTCGTTCCCTCGAGAGTCATACATCGACTGCTCCAGCGTGTAATCGTTGTAGCAGTAGTAATCTCCGATCAGCCAGCCGTTGGACTTTTCAATCGATTTGGGAACCTTCAAACTCGCAATGTAATTGCTCCAGTCCTCGACGTTCCGCTTCCAAACAACCTTACCATCGGGCATCAGGTCCTGCACCAGGTTCGCCTCGGGACGCACGTTACGGTACCGCAACCAGACTGTCTTTTCGCTGGACGTAGCATCCCCGGAGAAAACCGTTTTGTTGGATTGCCGGTCAATCTTCCATTCTCCCCGATCCAGCGTACCCCATTTCTCCGGCCAACCGGCGTCCACCATCTGCTTGGCCCGATACCCGGTGTCGTCCACCAGTTGAAGCATAGCCAGTTGCTTGTCCGGCGGCTTGCGAACGATTTCACGCGATCCACCTGTTTCATCGGTGACGTAGATGTCCCCGCGACTGATCGTTAGGTTCTCACCGGGCAATCCGACCAGCCGCTTGATCAGGTTCTGTTTGCCGTTGTTGGGATTTTTGAAAACGATTACGTCAAACCGTTCCGGCTCACGAAAATCATAAATGTATTTGTTGACCAGGATCCGGTCTCCCTGGTTGGACCGGTGATCGGGTTCCTTTCCAGGAGTCAGAATCGTACAGGTCCCGCATATCGGACAATAGGTTCTGGTGACACGGTTCTTTTGTGCCTCGGGTGTGAGGTTGTTTTCGTAACTGGCCCCGGTCTGGTATTCGATCCCGCATTTTTCGCACCAGTGATCGATGTTGTGTCCGAGCAATCCAGGACCCATCGACCCGGTCGGGATCATGAACGCCTCGCCTTCAAATCCCCGGAACAGCAAAGCCAGCAGGACGGCCACGACAATCGATTCGATGGTCTCGCGGACTCCCCGATCGGCCAGAAAGGAAAAAACGGGGCCTACGCCACCAAATACCTCCGGTATCATGGCAACGATCTGGGTTTTGGGGGCTCTCTCGGACTTGTTCACGAACGGTATTCCCGGCAGGTCTGATTTTTTTGGTAGCCCCCGATTATAGAGGGAAATGCGTTCGACTCCTACGCCGATCAATTCGCCAGAAAATGCCAAATACAGCCGGTCATTTGGCAGATTTTACCAGTCCGAGGATCTTCCCTTCCGGTACAAAAACGGCGGGCCAGTTTCGGCTGTCGCGAGAGACCGGCAGGTTGTCGCCGACCACGAAGTAATTTCCGGGGGGAATTGTTACTTCGCGGCCTTCATCAAACGTTCCGTCAAACGGATCAGCCCAAACCAGCATCGTATCCCGCCAGATCCGGATCCGGGCGATTTCAAGATTCCCGCCCCAGGCTCCAATTGCCAGCTGCGGCAAGGGAAAATTCTGTTCCGGCCCTGTGTTCGGCTTCGCCAAAGACATCCTTTCCAACGGCAATTCCAAAACCGTTTGGCCATCGAGCTGAACCAGACAGCACCGGTCGATCACCGAAACAAGCAACGAAACCCGGCGATCGGCTTGGGCGACGGTGACCACACCGCTATCCGGTTGATCAACAGAAATGGAAATCCGGTCACCGTTTTCAAAGCCAATACGGACCGCTATCGAAAATTCCTCACTGAGGCTGAAATCCAAAACCAAACCGGCTCCCACATCGCCGTCGATCAGCATTTCAACCGCCAAATCCCGGACCGGCAACATCGTGGAGGAGACTCCCTGGTTGTAGGAATAGTGATCCCGTATCAGGCAATCGCTGGCCTGCTGGCCGGAATGCGGATAACCGGGTCGATGAATGTAGCTCAGCGTCACCAGGTTCTCCGCCAAATTTCCAGGCTCAAATGCCAGGCGGGATCCTTCACTGCGCCAGAAATCATTTTCCACACCGGATTCGTCTTCGTCTGGCGAAAAACGGTCCATCAAATTGTTGCCAACCGGCATCCAGGCAGAATCAAAAACGGGCTGCCATAGGTCCCTTTGCACCTGAACCGGTTTCCCGACAATCACGCCGTCGATAAACAGATCTCCATCCCGAAATAAAACCGTCTCACCAGGCAAACCAATGACCCGTTTGATTCCGAATTCGCGACCGGTTTCCGGCTCAGGCAACCCGATTGCAACAACGTCCCAGCGATTCGGCTGCCGGTGGGAAACATCGATCTCGCAATGCATTCCGGGAACGACGGGCATTTGTTCCCATTCCAGTTTCATGCAACCACACATCGGGCAAAAAGCCCTGCCCGAATCCGGACCCTGTGCCGCGTCACAGACAATCGGATAATTGCAGTCCGGACAGTTCGCCTTGCGATGTTCGCCCGGAAATCTGTGCCCCATCGAGGGCCCAGTCACGATGGCCGGCTCCAGGGCGGGTTGGCGGATACAACCCGCCACGAACACCGGAAGTGTGAGCCATATGGAGAGCCGCAATTTGACGGAGACTGAACCCATTCGCTGCGTCGTTTCCCAAAAACAATGGACAGAATTGTCAGGTATCAGTTCGAACTGTTGGTCAATCCGGAACGAAATGATAGTCTTGTTTCCGGCATCTTCAAACTAATGGCGACTTCATCGACACCGGCCGGCTCAGCGGCTGACCCTCCATGGCTGATCCTCCATTCTCGCATTCCCTGCGCACGATTGCGATCATTCTGCTTGTGCCTGGGTTGCCTTTTCTGCTGTTTGGGTGGTGGATGGAGCCCCAACTGGAACGGATACGGAGACCCGATCCTGACTGGCAACCCGTCGTGAGTACATCTATTATTGAAGCTGTCCACCTGACTTTAATTTTTTGCAGTTTGCAATTCCCAGGCCTTCATGAATCGTCCGACAGTAATTGAACACCCGTTAGTCGCCCATCACCTGACCGTCCTGCGGGACAAATCGACCGGGTCGAGCGTTTTTCGCAACACGGTGGACCGTTTGAGCTCGCTTGTCGCCTACGAGGCAACCAAAGACCTGCAGTTGACAGACCAGCCAATCGAGACGCCGATCCAGAAGATGGTTGGCAAAACGCTCCGGAACCGGATTGGCATGGTCCCGATTCTGCGGGCGGGAATCGGCATGGTGGATGCCATGATGCGAATGATCCCGACCGCCGAAGTCTGGCATTTGGGTTTGTACCGGGACGAAAAAACGGCAAAACCTGTGCGATATTACGACAAACTCCCCCCTGGAGATCCCGTCGATATCGCGTTTGTGCTTGACCCGATGCTGGCGACCGGCGGATCGGCGATGGCCGCCTGTGAGACGCTTCACGATTGGGGTGTTCGCCACATCAAAATGCTCTCCATCATTGCTGCACCCGAAGGTATCCAGCGCCTGTCGGAAGCGTTTCCCGACGTGGCCATCGTGACCTGCTCAATCGATCTATGCCTGAACGAAAACAACTTTATTGTTCCCGGTCTCGGTGACGCCGGCGACCGTTACTTCAACACGACGGGTTGATCAGCCGGAAAGCAAGCGAAGGTCCTGTTCGCGCAACGGTCCGGCCTGTACCCCGTGTCCTTTATCGATCGAATCGCATTGTTCCATGGCATCCGAAAAACCAGTTTGCAGCAAATGCGGCCAGGACCTGGAACAGCAATCCGGCCCGGACGATTCGGTTTGCGCGAAATGTGCTTTGGCCGAAGCAACCATCGGCTCGGACAAAACAGCGTTGGCAACGTCCGGTCTGTTGCCGCCGCGCAGAAAGGCCCTGTCGGAATTGCCAACCCGGCAAAGCGGACTGTTGCCCCCCCAACGGCGAAGGTCAATATCCGTGGATACAAAACGGGATCGGGAGACCGGCCGGGACGCAGCCTGGGTCATCCTGCCCGATGCCCTGGGAGGATTTCAACGGGTCAGCAACCGCTCGGTTCGGGTCAGCGAAGGAGGCACTGAAGTGCACCTTGCCAGCCGGCCTCGCGAAGCAGCTTTGCGGCACCGGATCCTGGTCAACCTGGTTTCGATCCTTTTGGGACTCGCGATCCTGTTCGCCGTATTCTGGATGGCCGTCAACGGTTGGCTGTAAACTCTGACCATTTCCATGCTGGACGACCATGATCCGCCGGGATTTCTCAGTCCCGCGTGACAACCAGGGCCACAACCTGGCCCGCCGGGCAGAACGAGATTTTCAGTGCGGATTTCCGGGGATCAGAAATCAGTGGCCGCGGTGGTTTTCCATTCCACCGGCCCAGATCCGCCGCTACAAATCCTGGCGGCACAGACCCGTTTTTGAGGGCCAACAAACTTGCAATCAATTCGACAACCGCTGTCCCGGCTCCAGTATTACCGGTCCAGGTCTTGACGGCCATCACATTGGATTCCGGCGCAAGTTTTGCAATCGCGGCCGCCTCGCAATGGTCTTCAAAAACCGAGCCCAGCCCGTTGGCATTGATATGGCTCAGATCCGCCGGCGTTACGCCGGCACGATGCATAGCGTCCGTGACCACCCGGATGATCGAACTGGTCATTGCGGATTCATCCCCCGGCGAAGCACAGAACCCACGGGCCCATCCCGCCAGCCGCCCCCAAACAGTTGCCTTCCGACGTTCAGCCGACTCCCCCGTCTCCAGCACGATCGCCCCCGCCCCTTCACCGCATACGTATCCGTTGCGGTCGGGGTGAAACGGCCGTGACGCTTGCTGCGGTCCGGCAAAACCATGGCTCAACCGCCGGTATCCGCGTCCGGCCCGACATTTCATCTGAACGTGCGAGCCGGTTCCACCGGCAATGGCGACGTCGGCCCATCCACGCTGAATCACCAAAGCGGCTTCGATTGTGGCAAGGGCCGCCGAAACTTCATCCTGGCAAATCGTGTTGTTCGGCCCGGTTGCGCCGAGTGCGATACTGATGTGGCTGGCAACCATATTGGGTAGATATTTCAACATCCACAGGGGCTGGACGTCCTTCATCGACCTGCTGCCCCACTGGTCAAACTGAAAAACTCCTTCGTGCGTGCAGGCCCGAATTGCGATCTCGACTTCGTCCGGTTCCCCCTGAAAAGTCTCCGCTCCGTAAATTACGGAAAACCGTTCCAGATCAACTGTCTCAGGAATCAATCCGGCGTTTTCCACAGCCATCGTCGCCGCCGCATGGCCAAACTGGATTTCCCGGCACATCACTTTCATCGCCTTGCGCGGTTTGATGTGCATCCGTCCGTCGAAATCTGTCACCAGCCCACCAACGGCCACCGGCGACTGGACGTTTTCGAACCCTTCACGCCATGTAATCCCGCTCCGTCCCGCAGCCAACGATTGCCAATACTGGTCGATTCCTGTGCCAATAGGCGATACCACGCCCAAGCCGGTTATCAAAATGTCGGAGGGATTGGGCATGAAACCAGATGAATTGGAAGGTGCAGGGCCCCCCGACCAAAGAAGGGAAACTGCCCAATTGTAAGCGGTCAGACCAATACCTGACTACGCGGGAGTCCAGTCGTAAATCCGGTAGGTTTTGTCCAACAACGCCCCGCCACGCTCCAGCGTTTGCCTGGAAAGGAGATTGGATTCGAGGACCCAGCTGAATTCACCTTCCTCAAAACCCCAATCCAAAGCCTCTTTGACCAGGCTCTTCATCAGGACCATCGCCACGCCCCACCGCTGAAACTCCGGGACGACATTGGTGCTGATCAACCGGATCCGTTTCAGTTTTTTCCGTCCGAACAACAGCCTCAGGAACCCAAACGGAAACAGCCGCCCGTCAATCGCTTTGATCACCGGATTATAGTCCAGCATGACAAAAACCATGCCAATCACCCGTCCTTCAAATTCGGCAATCCGGACCAGATTGGGAACGATCAGCAGCTTGAGCCCCTTGGCAACGTGTTTTGCTTCGGCATCCGCCATCGGAACAAAGCCCCAGGTGCCAGGCAGCGCCAGGTTGTAAACCCTCAAAAACTCTTCCACATCTTTGGACAGCCGCTTTTTATCCGTTCCCCGCACCGTGATGCCGAAACGTTCCTGGGCCATGTCGGCAATTTGACCCAGCTTCGGGTCAAGCGAATCCAGCATGTTCACACGCCCAATAAACGAAAACAGATTTTGGGACTTGGTGAATCCGAAATCGAGAACCAGCTTTTCGTAGTAAGGCTTGTTATAGGTCATCAAAAAAGTGGGGCGGGAGTGGAACCCTTCCACCAGCAACCCGCATTCGTGATTCATTGCCGGGTTCATGGGCCCGCGCATTAGCGTGATGCCCCTGGCGGCGTGCCATTGCTGCACAGCCGAAAAAAGCGCCCGGGAAACCCCGGTGTCGTCGATCGATTCAAAGAAACCCCACATCCCCCGCTTTTCATCGTGCGCCTGGTTGTGCCCATGATCGACGATCGCCGCGATACGGCCAACAATCTGCTGTCCACGCCAGGCCAAAAATGTCTGGATTTCAGCGTTGTCGTAAAAAGGATGATGTTTGAAGTTCAGCAGTTCCCGCTGATTTGTTATTAATGGTGGAACCCAGTGTGGGTCGCCGGCATAATGCGCCCAGGCAAACCGGACGAAATCCTTTTGATCCGTCCGGTTTTGAACCGGAACTACCCTGATTGCCGACTGATTCATTACTGGTTGCCAATGGATGACGGAATTCCCGCTTCGGGCTTGCCAGTTATTCAGGCTGCCCGGTCGCGACATATTCACGAATAAGCCCTGATTGGTCAATCCATGTCCTTTCGACAACAACACAACCGGGTTTGTTTCCGATGACCGTACTGTTAACCGGCGCGACCGGGTTTCTCGGCAACAACCTGCTGCGTGAATTGAATAGCCGGCAAATACCGGTTGTCGCGGCGATCCGGCATCAAACAACTCCGGAATCCCTGGCCGGGCTGGATTTCCAGCCATTCCAGGCTGATCTGTCCGGCTCCGATGTGTTCCATTTCGGTTCGATACCCGACTTCAACCTCTGCATTCACTCCGCCGCCATGATCAATATCGGCTGGACCCGCGTCGCCGAAGCCCGCCAAATTAACGTGGAGGCCACCCGGCGTCTGGCCGAATTCTGCCTGCAACGCTCCGCCAGAATGATCCTGGTCAGCACCGTCGACACGCTTGCCTGTTCGAAAACCGGGATCGTCCACGACGAAACGAACCGCGAACCACGCTGTCCCGATTTCTGTTATCCGGTCACAAAACGGGAAGCGGAGAACGCGGTGCTCGGGCTCGTCCCGTCCGGGCTGGACGTTGTCATTGTCCACCCAGGATTCATGCTCGGCCGATGGGACTGGCGCCCCAGTTCCGCCGAGATGATCATTGCCATCGCAAAAAACCGCCCACCTTTTGCCCCCGGTGGGGGAGCCAACGTCGTCGATGTCCGGGATGTGGCCGCCGGAGTATTGCAAGCCGCCGCCAACGGGCGGACCGGAGAAAGCTATATCCTGGGTGGAACCAACATCAGCTATTTCGATCTCTGGACAAAAATGGCGATTGCAACCGGCGTTGCCCCCCCAAAAATCCGCTTGCCCAATTGGCTGGCCATGACGGCCGGTTACGCCGGAGACCTGTGGGGAAAAATGCGTGGCAGCGAAGGCCCGTTAAACTCGGCCGCTGCAAAAATGGGGCAGCTGTTTCATTATTACTCATCAGTCAAAGCCGGGCGCGAACTCGATTACCACCACCGACCCATCGATGAAGGACTTGAACAAACCGCCGAGTGGGCGAGGGAACGGGGCTGGATCAAACCGCAACCGTCCGGACAATAGCATCCACCATCGCCTCCAGTCCCCGCTCATCCATCAACAGTGCCGGGTGATGCAGCAACAATGTCCTCTCCGCCGCTGCCTGCGAGTTGGCCAGGTCCACCGGTTTCCGGCAACGTCGGGTCGATCGCAAATGGAATCCACGAAAACCTTCATCCAGCGGCACTCCCTGCTGCCGGAACAGGTCAATCCAGTTCGCCCTGGATGATC
>Ga0163150_10004192_pt1 | contig 19498 bp, 20 predicted proteins | sample OliLakLV19P2IB_FD_148628 | JGI IMG/M metagenome (GOLD analysis project Ga0163150, IMG submission 148628) | Freshwater microbial mat bacterial communities from Lake Vanda, McMurdo Dry Valleys, Antarctica - Oligotrophic Lake LV.19.P2.IB | ecosystem: Environmental > Aquatic > Freshwater > Lake >...
TAGTCCGTCTCGACGAGATAGGCGCTCTTGCCGGCGAGGAGCCGAGTGACGTGGAACCGGGTTTGGCGGACTTGAACGGTGCCGTTGCGGGCGACGGTGGTGCGGCGGATGCCGTCCCAGCCAACCGGTCGCATCTGGTTTCGTGGCTTGGGCGGGTCCGCTTTCGGCGTTGGCTCCCACGCCTGCGCTGGGGTGCTGCGGATATCTCTGCGGACCGAGACACAATGCTGCCTGTTGAGGCAGCGCTCGGGTGCACGTAGGTGAACTTTCCTTACGAGCACTGCGAACGGTACTGTCCTACCAATTCGCGGGGCCCTGTCGATCGCTCCGCGGGATGCGCCGGGGATTGTGGTGCGTTGAATCAGCGCGGTTATCTTGGGCCGACCATAGAGACCCCCTCCGGGGCGAGCTTGCGCAGCTGGCGCCCGGCGACGTCGACGGTGGTCCACGAGGCATCGCGGACTTCGTCGGCCACCTCAGCGTCGGTGACCGTCCGAGTAGCGACAACACCTCGCTGCCAGGCTCGGCAGGTGCGCGCGGCGATCTGGCAGTGCTGCTCCCGCAGAACCCGACAGATCGACTCGACCGCGTGCCCCTCGGATCTCATCGTGTCGATGACACTCACCATCAACGGTTTCGGGGGTCGAGCGTGTGTATGACAAGACCCCCACGAAGAAACTCGTCGCCGCCCGAAGGATCGCAACATCTTCACGCAGGCGTTTGTTTTCCGCCTTCAGTCGCTTGATTTCGGCATGGTCGACGCAGGTCACCCCATCGCGGGTGCCGTCGTCGATATCGGCTTGCAGCACCCACCGGCGCACGGGGACTCGTATCCGACACCGATCTGGCGGGCCACGGCCGCTGACGCGGCCGTCAACGACGGATACTCCGACCGGTGCTCACGCACCAGTCGGACCGCCCGATCACGGAGGGCAGGATCGATCTTCTTTGGCATGACATACATCCTTCCAACTCAAAAGGATGCGGCATCAAACCTGCAGCGCTTCAGCGACGCTCTTTGGGATGACGAGGCATTGCTGACAGGTTTTCAAGCTGCGTGCGCCGCTGTTGATGAAGCTCTCGAGAGGGGCCCTCTAGTTGGCAACACAGTAAAGGTTCAGCCCTTCACCGACAAGGTGCTTGCAGCTTCGCAAACCGAATGAGTGCTGTTCTAAAATTCGCGGGCCCCCCTTTCCGCAATCACCCGGCGTCGATCAGTAAGGCCAGCAACCGAAACGCGGAGTCGGCCAACAGGCATGAGTCATGAGTCATGAGTCATGAGTCATTGTCGCGGCCAGTCTTTGGCGGCCCTATTCGTGCACTTCCGAGCTGAGAAGCCCGTCTCATGTATGTGGAGGGCGTCACATGAGACCTCGCTTACACTCGCGAACTACCCAACACCTTCCGACGCCACGAACAGCTAGGAGATCCTCACGCCCTTCGCAAACGCGACGTTCGCATCCATGTGCTGTCCATGGCCGATCTCGAACTCGTAGATGAAGGGATCGGAATCGCCCCACTGCACGCCCAGGGTGTGCTCTCCGGGAGCCAGGTCGTACGTGTGACTCTTGCCGCCACCCAGGTTGACGACATTCGTGTCGTCAATGCCAACATTGAGCATGACAAGAGCACCAGTGAGGCGCTTCTCGCGCGTGACAGTAATGCTCGCCGACTTTCCGGCCGGCGAGGGCACTCCGCACTGTGGGCACGTGGGCGCGGCTGCTGAAACTTGGGCATCGCATTCGCGACAACTAACGAGGGCCATTTTTCTCCTTGGGGCTTCGGGGGTGCGACAGAAGAACACAACGCATATGCGCTCAATCGTGAGCATAACTGGCTCTTCGGTTTTGAGAGTGTAGGAGCTATTGGCGCGTCGCAGACCGGGTGAGGGTTGGCCTTGACCCCGCCCGGCGGACACCTTTTAGACGATGTCGTCTACTTATGCAGACATCGGCATAAGTTCACGCCATCGGGCTGCTACCGGTCGGCAGCGACGCGGCCGACCGGTACTCTATTGACTCGTCGACACCGCCTACGAGAAACGATACATCGGCGTTTCATCGAACCTGCACCCTCCCGGGTTCGACGAGCTGATGCCGAAAACCCTCACCACCGCGACCGTTGACCTGCTGCTGCAGCACGCCCACGTCTGCCAAACCTCCGTCGACTCGATCCGACTCACCGAAGCTCTCGCCGGGAAAGGAGTCACCCCGATGAGATAGACGGCAGCCCGATCATGGCCGACGCCCCTGACCTTTGGTGGGCAGATCTATTGGCTATTCACCGACGGACTTCTCCCCAACCCGGCCGCAATCTGACGCAGGCTCTGGTCGGCTTGCAATGAATCAGCGATATGGATCCGCTCTGGTTCGGATAGGTCTCGTGAAGAAGTCGTCGGTGGCGCCTCTAGCTGGATCGGCGCGTAGGTCTTCGCGCGTCCTTGCGCGTTCGTTACCGCCCGCCCGAGCCGCCATTCCATGCCGGTACGCCGGTTGATCTTCAGTGTTCGGCACGCCTCGGCGTTGCTGATTCCTTGCCTCATCAGCTGAGCGTACTTGTTGCGTGTCTCGACCATTGGCAATGCACCGGCACCCTTTTTCCGACTTCTCGAACTGTCTGCTATCGCGTCTTCTTAACCTCAGGTGTTGCGCCGTTGGCTAGAAGCCGCCCAGTTTTTCATGGTCGCTGGCAGACCTGGTGTCGGACGCGGAATGCGATGCTGTCCGCCGACCTTCACGACTTCGAGGCAACCCTCTTTGATCAGGCGACGCACAGTATCGGCGTTGACCCGCTTTAGGGCTGCGTACTCGCCAGGCGAGAGGTAGACGGGATCTTCGGATGCCATGGCTGAGATCCTACGTCAGTATTAGGCATTACGCCACAATCTACGACATACGCATTTACGTGCGAATCCTGCTTTATCCTGCTATTTTAGTCAGATGAGCTATGTCGAAACGGTCCGAACAGATCAAAACACCCTAGACGGCGAGCGGATCGCCGCGCTCATGTGGCGCGCCAAACTCAACAGGCGCCGCCTGGGTCTTGCAATCGGTGTCGATCCGTCCTCGATCGGGCAGAAACTCTCAGGCAAGCGTCCATGGTACGTACACGAGGCAGTCGCACTTGCGACGGTGCTCAAAACCACAGTCGCGTACCTCACCGGAGAATCCAGCGACGACAGCCCGATCCAGAGCGGAGTGCTTGTCAATGAGCTCGATTGGGCTGAGTACAAGCTCTGGCGGCTGCAACAGCGGCCGCAAATATCGCCGTCCGTAGGGCGGATGGGACTTGAACCCATGACCGACGGATTATGAGTCCGCTGCTCTAACCAGCTGAGCTACCGCCCCGTGCCACTCGCAAAGGCTCAAGAAACGCCGGCTCGAGGAGCAAAGCAGCCGTGCTGGCCACCGTGAGATAACGATACAGCGCGCCCGTAAGCGCAGCCCACACGGCTCGCCACCCACCGTTCTAGTCGAGGGCAAGCGCCGCGGCATCCTCGATTGGTTCGCCTCGATAGAGGCTTTCGAAGATGTCGAGGGTGCGCTGGATGTCGTGGGATTCCACGATCTTCAGGCTCTCCTGACGAAACCGAAGCAGTTCGTCCTCCGGCATCGTGAGCACCGTCGTGAGCTTCGCAGCGAGATCGTCGACGTTTCCAGGCTCGAACAGAAACCCGTTCTCACCATCGTGAACGAGGTGCGGCAGCGCCATGGCGTCGGCCGCGACGATCGGCAGACCGGATGCCATCGCCTCCATGGTCGAGATGCTCTGCAGTTCCGCAATTGATGGCATCGCGAACACCGTTGCGCGAGTGAGGGCTTTGCGCAGGTAGGCCTCTTCGACGAAGCCTGTGAAGTGGACTCGGTCCCGCACGCCGAGCGAGCTTGCGAGCACCATCAGGTTGTGCTCCTGATCGCCGCCACCGACGATCTCGAGGCGCGCGTCGAGATTTCGGTCGAGTCGCGCGAAGGCGCGTACGAGTTTGTCGATCTGCTTCTCGCCGACCACTCGCCCGAGAAAAACGATGAGCTTCTCGGCGCGCGGGCTCAGGTCGGCAACGTAGTTGTGCGCATCGATGCCGCATGAGATCGCGTACACGTGAGTGAGCGAGGTGTTCTTCTCGAGGTAGTCAGCTGCACGCTGGGTTGGGGTCGTCACGGCTTCGGCACGGCCGAAGGAACGACCGGCCGCCTTCCAGGCGAGGCCAACAGCCCACGCCTGGAGGAACTTCGGTATGACAAATGTGTAGTCGAGCAGATTCTCGGGCATCACGTGGTTGGTACCGATGAGGCGGATGCCACGCTTGGCGCCCTCGATCGTCATGCCGCGGCCGATGACGATGTGCGATTGAAAGTGAATGACATCCGGCTTCACCAGGTCAAGGATCCTGGCGCTGTTCTGCTTGATGCGCCACGGTAACGCAAAGCGTAACCAAGGATGCGGGTACCAGCGCCACGAGTAGATGCGATGCACCGTGATCTCTTGACCGTCGTAGGTTTCACGCAGGGCGCCGCGCTTCGTATTCGAGTAGGCCGGCGCTGCGACGTGCACGTCGTGGCCGCGCTCGCTGAGTCCCGCTGCGAGGCGCGCTATGAAGCTCGCTGCGCCATTGATCTCTGGCGCGAACGTGTCTGCGCCAATCAGGATGCGCAGTCGCGGCTTGCCGATGTGCGGCGAAACACGGGGACTTGTCGTCACGTTTCGGGATTCCTTTTGGCTCTGGGACTCTGTCGCGGACGGTGCCGGAGCAGGCGGTGCGTGTGCACGCGGGCGGAGCGGGAGCTTCCCAATAACCTACCGCACCCACGAGTTCGCCCCGTCTGGATTGCGGACGGATCAGCCCTGCGCCTTGACAGACTGTGTTCCCGGCCGGAGCTGCGGGTGGTGACGCGCGAGCGAGAAGACGCCCCAGATGGCGATCGCCCCGGCAAACAGAAAGGCGAAGATCGACCAGAGCGGAGCATCCGCCGCCTCGCCCAGCACGATGACACCGATCGACACGGCAACGATCGGATCGACCACCGTCAAGCCAGCAACGACGAGGTCGGGTGGGCCAGAGGAGTAGGCCGTCTGAACAAAATAGAGCCCGAGCAGCCCAGCTGCCACGAGCGCGACCACACACAGGATGGTGAGCCACTCGGCATCCGAGACCCGAAATTCGTCGAGCGTCAGGGTCTTGATGCGGTCGATGACAACCTTCGCAAGTGTCACAACGAAACCGAACAGCATCCCGGCCCCAACGATGAAATAGATCGAGGACGCGCGCGCGCGGAACAGCCCGAAACTCACCGTCCAGCCCGTGAGCACGACTGCAAGAATGGCGAGCACGATGACGAGTTGCACTTCGGTGATCGGCCGCGACTTGGCGACGAAGGCCGCCACCGTAACGAAGAGCGCGACGCCGCCGATGCAGGCCACGATCGCGCGAATCGACACCGCGTCGAGCGGAACTTTGCTGACTCGCGCGTTCACTACTGCTGTGATCACAAGCGCGATGGCGCCCAGCGGCTGAACGACAATGAGCGGTGCGAAGACGAGGCTGGCAAGTTGGAACACCACGGCGAGTCCGAGCATGAGGGTACCGAGCACCCAGCTCGGCCGCGCGAGCAGGGCCCGCAACTGAGCGAAGTTGAGGCCGGCCCGTTTGTCACCGACGAGCTTGCTTTCGACGATCGCGACACCCTGATGCTGAAACTGCGCGCCGATCGCCAGAAACACCGCTCCGATAAGCGCAAGCGGAATTCCGAGCGCTTGGTATGGGGTGAGGGTGATCTGGTCGGCTAATTGGGTCAGGTCGATCGTCACGGCTCGTAATCTACCGGTATAGCGGAGGATATTCTGGAGGAATGGCCGTGCGTGCGATTCGAATCACGGGTGAGCCGGTGTTGCACTCCCCCTCTGAGCCGGTAACGGTGTTCGACACGTCGCTGCGAAGCCTCGTCACTGACATGTTCGACACGATGCACGAGGCGCCGGGAGTCGGCTTGGCTGCCCCCCAGATTGGCGTGCCACTGTGCGTGTTCGTCTACGACTGGGTCAACGACGATGACGTGGCGTTCAGCGGGGTTGCCATCAACCCGGAACTCTGGATCGCCCCGACCCCGATCGGAGATGCGGATGACGACGATGAGTCAGAAGGCTGCCTCTCGCTCCCGGGTGAACGCTTTGCGCTTCGTCGCTCCCCCGCAGCGATCCTGCGTGCCGTGGATCTCGCGCAGAAGCCGTTCGAAGTACGCGCCGAGGGTTGGCTCGCCCGCATCTTCCAGCACGAGTTCGACCACCTCGATGGCATCCTGTATGCCGACCGCCTTGACCACGTTCGGCAGAAGACGGCTCAGAAGGCAATTCGAAAGCGAGACTGGGGCGTGCCAGACGTGAGCTGGACGCCCGGCGAAGAGCACCTCGAAGGGTAGCGTTTGGCTGACTGGCCAACGCCGCCGCTACGTGACAATGCGGATCAGCGCAGCCGTCGCCGCAGCCGCAATGATGACCACGATGAACGGCACACGGAGGGCCAATAGCACGGCCGCGACAAGCAGCGCTGGCACCCTGGCATCCAGCTCAATGCTCTGCCCGACAGCAAGAGTCTGCACTGCAACAAGGGCGGAGAGCAGCGCAACCGTCAACAGGCTCGCCACCCGCGCGGGTGCCGGCTTCTCAATGATGGACGCTGGCACCAGATAGCCGACTACCTTCAGTGCCAGCACGGCAATCGATGCGGCGAGGATGATCTGCCAGACAGTCACGAGACGCCACCGTTCGCGGCTCTTGGCTCTGGCGGCGTCTCGGCGGAGGATTCGCGTTGACCGAACCAATTCGTGATCCCGACAATGACGGCCACGAGTGCTGCCATCAGCACCGGCACGCCCGCCGGGAGCGCCGGGGTGAGGATTGTGGCCACGACTGCTGCGGCAACGGCGACCACGATCGGCTGCACCCGCTTGAGCCTGGGCCACAACAGACCGAGGAAGGCGGCAGCGGCTGCGGCATCCAAGCCGTATTGGCTGACATCGCCGATCAGGTCGCCGAGGAGCGCGCCAACCAGAGTGGTCAGATTCCAGCCCAGAAAAATGATGATGCCGGTCCACCAGAATCCGGTGCGCTTCGCTTCGATCGTCGTCTGGGCCATGGCGACGGCCGTCGACTCGTCGATCGTCCAGTGTGCTGCGAGAAGCTTTCTGGGCCAGCGCTCGGCAAGGATCGGCGCCATCGCAATTGCGTAGAGCGAGTTTCGGGTGCCGAGTAGCGCAGCACTGGCGATCGCGGCCGGGCCGGCAGCCGCGCCACCACTGGCGAGAATACCGATGACGGCAAACTGCGAACCACCGGAGAACATCAGAAGGCTCAGGACACAGGTCTGCCACACGTCGAGTCCCGCGGTGACAGCGAGAGCACCAAACGAAACGCCGTAGGCGGCGACGGCAAGTCCGACGCCGAAACTCGCGCGGATCGCCGCTGTCGCTTCTGGGTTTCTGGCCAAAAGAAAAGTCTCCCTCCGGGCACGTGGCCCAGAGGGAGACTTTATCTGGTGCTTGAGGCACCGTGCGCGCGGCGGCTGCTCACCGTGCCGAGCGCGGAGGAGTTTCGCTATCGGGTTGGCGTTGGGTTGTTGGCCCGAAGCACCTCGAGGCGAGCGCGATACTCCTTCTCGTCGATGTCGCCCTGGGCGAAACGCTCGGCGAGCGTCGACTCCGCATTGCGGCTCGGGGCGCCCCAGCCACCGTGTGACCAGTTTCCGTGGCCGCCCGGGCCGTAACCGCCCGCGCGCATCCAACGTCGGCGACCGACGCTCAGGAAGACGATCAGCAGTACAACGAGCAAGAGTGGGATGAGGAAGAACAGGGCGAAGCCGAAGCCGAAGCCCACCGGACCACCCATGTAGCCGGCCGGGCCGGCGAGAGCAAGAGTTGAGAACACGTTGTTATCCATTCACTAAGGGCCCTTGGTGGACCGTTGTGACCAGAATGCGCCAATGCTGGATGCGGCGAATCGACCCCACGGCGACACCTGACGTACTCCGCCGGGCGCAGCAACAAATCGCGGCCTACTCCGTACGGCCGGGACTGACGAGCCCGGTCTCGTAGGCAATCACGACAAGCTGCACCCGGTCGCGCGCGGCGAGCTTCGACATGATGCGTGAGACATGGGTCTTGGCGGTAAGGGGGCTCAGGAAGAGCCGCTTGCCGATCTCGTCGTTGGTGAGCCCGAGTCCGACCAGGCCCAGCACCTCGCGCTCACGCTCGGTGATCACGCTGAGCGAGCTCGCATCCGGTGCCTCGCTGATCTCGCTGGAGAGGCGCTCAAGGAGGCGGCGCGTGACGGTCGGACTGAGCAGGGCGTCCCCGGCCGCGACAACTCGAACCGCGCGGATGAAGTCGACCGGCTCAGTGTCTTTGACGAGGAACCCGCTCGCACCCGCGCGAATGGCGCGGCCAACATACTCGTCAAGCTCGAAGGTGGTGACGATGACAATGCGGGTACTTGACAGGTCGGAGTTGCGCACGATTTGCTCAGTCGCCCACAGGCCGTCGCCGTCTGGCATTCGGATGTCCATGAGGAAAACATCCGGGCGGGTTGCTGTCGCGAGCACGACAGCTTCTGCACCGGTGCCAGCCTCACCAACGATCTCGATATCTGGCTCCGCTTCGAGGAGGCTTCGAAATCCCGCCCGGATGAGCTGCTGGTCGTCTGCGATTGCAACTCGGATCATTCGAGACGCTCCTTCTGCGGGATGGCCACCAGCACGAGTATGCCGCCAAGCAGTGAGCGGGTGACCTCGAGCGTGCCTCCCAACAATTCAGCACGCTCGCGGATGCCGAGCAATCCGCGCCCGCTCGTCAGGTCGCGGTCATCGGCGACACCACGACCGTCGTCGGCGATGGCAATGAGGTAGCTGCCGTCGGCCTCGGAGATCTCCACGGTCGCGCGGCTCGCCTGTGCGTGCCGCACGACATTGGTGAGGGCCTCCTGAACGATTCTGTAGGTCGCCAGCTGCACGGCCTTCGGAGCGTCGATGAGCTCGTTCGAGAGGCTCACCTCCACGCCCTGAGACGTGACGGATGCCACCAGCCCGGGCAGTCTCAAAAAATCGGGCTCTGGCACCAATGGCGCGCTCGGGTCCTGTCCGTCCTCTGCCCGCAGGATTCCAAGTACCGAGCGCACCTCATCGAGCGCGGTCTTGCTGGTGTCTTTGATGCTTGCGAGCGCTTCAGCAGCTTTGTCTGGCTGTTTGTCCATGAGGTGCAGGCCAACGCTGGCCTGCACGTTGATCTGGCTCAGCGAGTGTGCAAGCACGTCATGAAGTTCGCGCGCGATGCGCACGCGCTCGGCTTGCACCTCCGTCTGTCGGCGTTGCTGGTATGAGCGCCGATATTCTGCGTAGTTCTCGCGCCGCGTTCTGATTGCCTCACCGATACCCATGACGATGAGGATGCCGAGAGTTGAAATGGCCACTTGCGCCGGGTGCCAGTCCACGCCAGCAACGATCCCGACCACCACAGTGATCGTCCAACCGACGCCGACTGAGATCCACGCCCAGATGCGCGCACCGCGCACGATCGCACCGACTATGGCGAACGCGAGCGCGATGAACGGGGGTCCCTGCCCGGTCTGCGCGACGACGAAGTCCACACCGGCGACAACCGTGACGAGCGCGACAACCGGCCCTGGAAATCGGCGGGCTCCAAGGAGTAAGAGCGGACCGACGATTGACAGACCGATCGCGATCAGCTCGGTGATTCTGAAGTCGTGGCGATACACGGCCCAAAAGAGCGCGGCGGGCAGCTGCAACACCAACGAGACAATCACGGGAATCCACAGGCGCATCCGAGCTGATGACTTGAAGTTTCCGGGTGGCCGATGCTCCCAGCTGTCCGGTCGACGATCGACCCAGTCGGAAGGCCATTTCCCGGGCGGCTGGCGCTGCGCGTACATTCTTCGATCGTAGGCCGGTGGCACGATGGGCGACATCAGCCCGCGGGCGTGCTGCACGTACTCCCAAGGGAGTACGCACACGAAAAGGCCCGAGTCGTGGAGGACTCGGGCCTTCGCTCCCCGACTTGGACTCGAACCAAGAACCGTCGCATTAACAGTGCGGTGCTCTGCCAATTGAGCTATCGAGGATCACTGCACGTTGGCCGAACAGCGTGCCCACTTTACCAAAGGTTGTGCACCCGCAAAACCGCTCAATATCCAAGCGCGGGGTCGACCACGCCGACGAAGCGACCACTGCCGGACATCAAGGCTGCAACATTGAGTGCCACTCGCTCAGCGAGCAGAGGCTCGGTCATCTCGGGTGTGTCTGCGCAGTGCGAGGTGATGATGACGCGCGGCGCCGACCACAGTGGGTGTCCGTCTGGCAGTGGCTCCGGGTCGGTCACATCGAGCCCTACGCCCCACAAGTGGCCGCGATTCAAGGCCTCGACGAGCGCATCAGTGTCGACGAGCGGGCCGCGCGCAATGTTGATGAGGGCGGCATTCGGCTTCATGGCTGCGAGTTCGCGAGCACCGAGTAGATGGCGCGTTTCACTCGTTGCCGCCGCAGCGACGATCACGACATCGGCGGGTGGCAGCACCTCAGACAACTCGCTAACGGGCACAGTGTGATGCGCGCCTGCGAGCGGCCCACCAGAGCGCCGCACCACCGTCACCTGCACCTCAAACGGCGCGAGCAGCCGCATGAGCTCGACAGCAATACCACCAGCACCGATGATGACGACGTGACGCCCATAGAGCGAGATGCCTTGCTTGATTCCAGCCCAGGATTGAGATCGACTCTTCTCGGGCAATTGCCGGAGCACGGCGAGCGTCAATGCAAGCGCGTGCTCGGCAACGGGTTCCGCATAGGCACCTTTCGCACTCGTCCAGATGGGCGTCGCGCGATCGGAGAACCGTGCGAGCACTTCGCCGAAGGCGTCAACGCCAGCCCACGGCAGTTGCACCCAGCCGATACTCGGATGTGCGTTAAGCACGTTCTCGAGCTCCTCAGCCCCGCTCGTGTTGAGCCAGACCACGCCGCGCGTTTGGTCAGACACCGGAGCGAGAAGCCCCCCGCCGGTGCGCACTGCACTGGTGAACGGTTCGCGCTCTGCTGGCAAGATCGCGATCGGGCCTGCCTCGGGCACACGGTCGGTTGGCAGTGGCGACGCATTCGGCGCGACCGGGTCGCGATGTTGGCCGGGAGCGCGCTCCTCACTCGCACGCTGCTCATCGAACACGGTATTCCTCCTCGGGAGCCTCAATCGGTATGCTCGCCGACGCATCCAGCGATCGAGCCAACCGGCGAACATACGGATGCCTCGGGTCGCCCAACACGTCATCGATGTCCCCGATTCCCACGATGACGCCGCGGTACATGACGGCCAACTGGGTGCTGATCCTGCGCACCTCAGACAAATCAGCCGTCACGACGACAGCGGAGAACGCGCGATCCCGCTGGAGCGAAGACAGAATGTCGAGGATGGTGCCGCGCACAGTCACGTCGATACCGGCAGTCGGATCATCCGCAATGAGCAGTCGTGGCTCAAGTACCATGGCGCGGGCGATCGCCACCCGCTGGCGCTGCCCTTTGCTGAGTTCGTGCGGGTACTTGTTCATTGTGGAGAGCGGGAGGCGCACCGCGTCGATTAAGGTCGCGACCGCGTGCCCGGCTTCATCCTGATCGAATTTGCGGTCTCGGCAGAAGATTGGCTCTGCGACGTTCTCGCCGATTGTCAGTCGAGGTGCAAGCTGATCGCCAGCCTCTTGGGGTAAGTACCCGATCTGGATGCTCAGGCGATCGCGCCGACGTGGATTGATGCCCCGCACCTCGCTGCCGAGCACCTTGAGGCTGCCGCCACGGATCACCGGCGACGAGATCGTGCGGCGATCGGCCTCAAGCGCGAGTGCTCTGGCGAGCGTGCTCTTGCCGGAACCGGTCTCGCCGACGACCGCAAGAATCTGCCCTTCTTCAACGTCAAACGACACGCCGTCAACGGCGATCCCGCGAGTGGCCTGACTGCTGGATTCATAGTGCAGCGAGAGGTCGCGTGCGGATAGCGCCGGTCGGAGCTTCACGTCGCTCATCCTTCCCGCAGTGCACGACGCTCGGACTCAATGCTTACGAGGTCACGTTGCACTTGACCGTACCGGTCGGGATCAGCCGCGGCATCCATTCGTTGCATGCTGCCGAGCAAATCACGCTTGCGACGCAGCAGATCGCGATCGATGAGGTCAACAACGACGCTGCGAGCGTATGCGCCGATCCGGTCAGCGCGCTCGGGGATCGGCGCGACCCCGAGTTGGTTCACGAGGGTCGAAAAGCTCGGTGGCACTTCGGCGGCAACTCCCTCAAGCCAGTGCGGTGTTTCCAGCTGCTCAATGCTCGTGGCTATCGCGTCGCGGACGACGGAAAGAGTGTGGTCGGAAAACGCTGCTCCGGTCGCCCGTTGCATCAGCTCAGCTCCAATCTCCTTCGGATACTGCAGGATCGCCATCAGTGCATCGCGCTCCAGGCGCGTTGCGGGATCGGTCGGCAACTGGGTCAACGATGCACCGGACGGGGACTCCGATGGCGACACGGCAGGCGACTGCACCGTTCGCAACGCCGTGCGAGCCGGCGCGACCGCGCGCTGCACTTCACTCGGGTCCATGCCGAGCCAGCCAGCGAGGTTGCGCACATAGCCGACGCTCAATGCTTGGTCGCGGATGCCTGCGACAACGGGTGCAGCGGCGCGCAATGCAGCAACCCTCCCCTCGACCGTCTCAAGGTCGTGAGAAGCGATCACCCGTCGAATCATAAACTCGAACATCGGCTTGCGTGAGCTCACGAGCAGCCGAACAGCGTCATCGCCCTTGGCTAGGCGGAGATCGCACGGATCAAGGCCGTCGGGGGCGACCGCGACGAATGTTTGCGCTGCGAACCGCTGTTCCTCTGCAAAGGCTCGGCTCGCGGCTTTCTGCCCGGCCTCATCGGGATCGAAGGTAAAGACGATCTCGCCCGTCCCTTTCGTGTCCGCGTTGTCAACGTCACCGATCAGGCGGCGCACGATCTTGATGTGATCGAGTCCGAAGGCGGTGCCACAGGTCGCGACCGCGGTCGTGACGCCGGCGAGGTGGCAGGCCATGACATCGGTGTAACCCTCGACGACAACCACCTGCCGCCCACGAGCGATGTCCCGTTTGGCCAGATCGAGTCCGTAGAGCACTTGACTCTTGTGGTAGACCGGGGTCTCAGGCGTGTTTAGGTACTTTGGTCCGTTGTCGTCGTCGAGCAATTTACGCGCACCGAAGCCGAGGGTTTGTCCGGTGACATCCCGGATGGGCCAGACCAGCCGCCCACGGAAGCGATCGTAGAGATCCCCGCGATCACCCCGTCCGAGCAGGCCAGCGGTCACGAGTTCCTCCTCGCTGAATCCCTCACTCTTCAGGTGCTTCGCCAGCACGCCGCCCCGAGGCGCGAACCCAATACCGAAGCGCTCAGCGGCCGACTGGTCGAAGCCGCGTTCGCCGAGAAACCGTCGGCCAGTCTCCGCGTCGGTGGTCGCCAGTTGGGCAACGAAGAAGTCAGCGGCAGCCTGATTCGCCGCGAGGATACGGCTGCGATTGCCGTGATCGGTTGCCGCCGCGCCGTCTTCGTAGTGCAACTCGAAGCCGATCGTTGCTGCAAGTCGCTCGACAGCCTCTTTGAAGGACACGTGATCCATGCGCTGCAGGAAGGTGAACACGTTGCCACCCTCGCCGCAGCCGAAACAGTGATAAAAGCCGACTTGCGGTCGGACATGAAAACTCGGGCTTCGCTCCTCGTGAAACGGACACAGGCCCTTCATCGAACCCACACCGGCACTCTTGAGGGTGACGTAATCGCCAACGATGTCTGCGATGTTTACGCGCGACCTGACTTCGTCGATATCGCTTTGTCGAATCAGGCCAGCCACACAGCGATTCTACGTTCCGGCATCCGACGCTGCCGCGCGAACGAGTCGCTCGTGCCAAGAAAGAGCCGACTGGTCTGTGAGGGATGCAAGTTGGTCGACGACAACGCGCTTGCGCCCAGCATCCGTCTCGGCTTCGTTCCAGTCATCGGCGAAGCCAGCGTCGAGCCCGGCAGGACCCGCCGCGAACAGGGCGTCGGCCAGTTCAGTGAGCACTTCACGTTGTTGGGCGTAGACCGGGCGGCGCGCGTTGGTTGACATGACGAACGCGGCGACAATGCCCTTGAGCACGGCAATCTCGGCGGCGATCTCTCGATGAACGACGACGCTCCCGCCAAAACGAGCGAGCGGACTGCTGTAGTGCTCGCGCGTTGCCGCAGTAGCCGCTCCTGCAAAGCGACCAATGAGTTGACTCGTGAGGTTCTTGAGTCGACCGTGTGCTCTTCGACTCGAATCCCAGTCATCGATCCAGAAGTCCAAGTTGTCGAGTCGGTCGAAGGCGGCGATGAGTTCGTCGTGATCAAACTCGCCGCCAATCCAGGCAAACATTGAGTTCACGAGCTCGTCATGGTCAACCCGAGCACCGAGGGCCGTAACGTCGACGTAGCCGCCGACGATCGCATCCTCGAAATCATGCACGGAGTAGCCGATGTCGTCGGCGAGATCCATCACTTGAGCTTCGATACACAGTTGCCGCTCGGGGGCACCAGCGCGCAACCACTCGAAGGCCTCAACATCGTCGGCGTAGAAGCCGAACTTACTGCGTCCGCTTGGGTCGGAAACCCCGTGAGCGGCAGGCCACGGATACTTGCAACTCGCGTCGAGGCTCGCCCGCGTGAGATTGAGTCCGAATGAGCGACCGTCGTCGCCAAACACTTTCGGTTCGATTCTGGTCAAGACCCGCAGCGTTTGCGCGTTTCCTTCGAAGCCGCCGAAGTCAGCCGCCCACTCGTTGAGCGCTCGCTCGCCGTTATGACCGAACGGCGGATGTCCGAGGTCATGCGACAGGCACGCCGTGTCAACGACATCGGGGTCGAGCTCGAGACTGTTGGCGAGCTCGCGACCGACCTGCGCGACCTCCAGCGAGTGGGTCAAACGGTTTCGCGCGAAGTCGAGCCCACCGGTCGGACTCAAAACTTGCGTCTTGGCAGCCAAGCGACGCAGGGCACTCGAGTGAAGCACTCTTGCGCGATCGCGAGCGAAGTCACTTCTCCGGCTCGAGTGCTGCTCCGGAAGCCAGCGCTCGGCGTCAGCCGTGGTGTACCCGGTTGGCACCGCGCTACCCTCCACTGACGCTCAGTTCGGCATGCCTGAGTTCGTCACGATGGGTCTCCTGCAGTTCGCGGCTGTCCAACCAGCCATCCGGCAAGCTGGGGTTTTTTGGACTTCCAGCTCGACCCCGCTGACCTTCGGCGTCCGCCCCTGGGTAGGGCTGATCGTGGTCGAGCGCGGCCAATAGTTCGTCGAGCTGCGCAAGATCGCGCACCGTCGCAAGCGATGCCCGAAGTTCACCACCAACGGCATAGCCCTTGAAGTACCAAGCAACATGTTTGCGGATGTCTCGGCAGGCCCGATCCTCGTCGTCGAAGAATTCGACCAGGAGCTCCGCATGCCGCTTGAACGCCTGCGCCACGAAATCAAGACTCGGTCGGGTTCGTGTCGACCGGCCACTGAACGCAGCAGCGAGGTCGCCGAACAACCACGGTCGTCCGAGGCAGCCGCGACCGACAACCACTCCATCGCATCCGGTCTCATCGACCATGCGGAGTGCGTCCTCGGCACTCCAGATATCGCCGTTGCCAAGAATGGGGGTGTCGTTGATGGCGGTCTTCAGCTTCTCAATCGCCGACCAGTCGGCCGTGCCGGAGTAGAACTCGGCGGCGGTTCTGGCGTGCAGCGCGATGCTCGCGACCCCGGCGCCCGCTGCGGCGCGGCCGGCCTCCAGGTATGTGAGGTGATCGCTATCGATGCCCTTGCGCATCTTCACCGTCAGCGGCACGTCTCCAGCGGCTTTCACTGCGCGTTCGACGATGTCGCGGAACAGGTCGCGCTTCCACGGGAGCGCCGCTCCCCCACCCTTTCGAGTGACCTTGGGCACCGGGCATCCGAAGTTCAGGTCGATGTGGTCTGCACGGTCTTCGGCGACCAGCATCGTGACGGCTTCTGCGACTGTCTTCGGATCGACACCGTAGAGCTGGATGCTGCGCGGGGTCTCGGATTCGTGGTGGCGAATCAAGCGCATGCTCTCCGGCGTTCGCTCGACGAGTGCGCGACTCGTGATCATCTCGGAGACGTACAGGCCAGCACCGTACTCGCGGCACAAACGCCGAAACGCCGTGTTGGTGATTCCAGCCATCGGGGCCAGCACCACCGGCACAGCCAGAGCGATGCGCCCGATCTTGAGCGCAGGCATGGTCTGCTGTTGCCGCTCGGCGAGAATAGTCACGTCTCGATTCTCCCAGACATGCCGGGCCGTTGCTCTCAGACGAGGTCCTGATCGAGCTTCTTGTTCACAACAGCCTGCGTGTGATGTACAGGCACGGCGCAGAAGTCGCCGTCGCAGGCTTCTGCCGTGGCATCCCCCAATGGAGTCAGCGCCACGAGCTTTATTGAACCAATTGAGTCGTTCGTCATCGTGCAGCTTCCTTGTCAGAGCGCTCGTGCTCAGAATCTGGCGCAGCCTCGCGTTCGGCGGCAACCTGTGCGAGCACGTTAGCGAAGGTGTCGGCCTCTTGTGCACCCGACACCCCGTACTTGCCGTCGATGACAAAGAACGGCACCCCGTTGATGCCGTACTCCTGCGCGAGCGCAACATCGGCCTTGACGTCGGGCAGGAAGCGGTGCGAAATGAGCGCCTCGGTCACTTCGTCGCGGTCGAAGCCAAGCGAGGCTGCGATCTCGACGAGATCCGCTATGCGACCGACGTGCTCACCATTGACGAAGTAGGCCATGAGCAGCCGCTCCTTCATCTCGAGCTGGCGCCCCTTGCTCTTTGCGAAGTGCAGCAGCTCGTGCGAAATGACAGTGTTGGTCTGGTGAACTCGATCGAAGTCATAGTCAAGCCCGACGGTCTTGGCGATCGCTGTGACTCGCTCCATCATCTGCTCAACCTGCGCCAGTGGCATCCCCTTGCGCGCGCTCAAGTAGTCGGCCGTGGTGCCCTCGAAATCGACTGGCGTGTCTGGCGCGAGCTCGAACGAGTGATACTCCACCTCAACCTCACCGCCGAACTCGGCCGCCCCAGCCTCGAACTTGCGCTTGCCGATGTAGCACCACGGGCACTGCACGTCAGACCAGATGTCGACCTTGATGGGTTGTGTCATGTGCGGTGCAACGCTCGATCGACACTGCCAATTCCCTCACGAGGCGTGCACTGCTAGGCGCCGAGCAGGCGCTCCGCGAGATAGCCGCGCAGACCCTCATGGGGAATGCGTTCCTGTTCCATCGAGTCGCGCTCCCGCACGGTCACCGCCTTGTCTTCGAGCGAGTCGAAGTCGACGGTCACGCAGAACGGCGTGCCAATTTCATCCTGGCGACGGTAGCGGCGACCGATCGCGCCGGCGTCATCGAAATCGACGTTCCAGTACTTGCGCAGGTCAGCGGCAAGCTCTTTCGCGAGCGGTGAGAGCTGCTCGTTGCGCGACAGCGGCAACACCGCAACCTTGACTGGCGCGAGCCTGCGATCGAGACGCAACACCGTGCGCTTGTCGACACCGCCCTTCGAATTCGGGGCTTCGTCTTCGGCGTAGGCGTCGAGGAGGAACGCCATGAGTGCGCGCGTGAGACCGAACGCTGGTTCGATGACGTACGGAATCCACCGCTCGTCCTTCGTCTGGTCGAAGTATGACAAGTCGGTACCAGAGGCCTCAGAGTGCGTCTTGAGGTCGAAGTCGGTGCGGTTGGCGACGCCCATGAGTTCGCCCCACTCGCTGCCGGCAAAGCGAAAGCGGTACTCGATGTCGACCGTGCGCTTCGAGTAGTGACTGAGTTTGTCTTTCGGATGCTCGAACAGTCGCAGATTCTCCGGCCTGATGCCGAGATCGGTGTACCAGCGCAGCGACTCGTCGATCCAGTACTGGTGCCACTCTTCGTCCGTTCCAGGCTCGACGAAGAACTCCATCTCCATTTGCTCAAACTCGCGGGTGCGGAAGATGAAGTTTCCCGGCGTGATCTCGTTGCGGAAACTCTTGCCGACCTGGCCAATGCCAAAGGGCGGCTTCATTCTGGCGGCGCCAGACACGTTCGCAAAGTTCACGAAAATACCTTGCGCAGTCTCTGGCCGCAGATAGTGCATCCCCTCTTCGTTGTCGACCGGGCCGAGGAAGGTCTTGAGCAGTCCAGAGAAGTTCTGTGGTTCGGTCCACGCTCCGGGCTGGCCGGTGTCAGGGTCTCGAATGTCGGCAAGACCGTTGGCAGGCGGATGCCCGTGCTTCTCTTCGTAGGCTTCGAGCAGATGATCGGCACGGTAGCGCTTGTGCGTGTGAAGCGACTCAACCAGCGGGTCAGAGAAGACGTCGACGTGGCCAGAGGCCTCCCACACGCGGCGTGGCAGGATCACCGCAGAGTCGATGCCGACCACATCGTCGCGACCTTGCACCATGGTCTGCCACCACTGACGCTTGATGTTCTCCTTGAGCGCCATGCCCAGTGGTCCGTAGTCCCAGGCCGAGCGCGATCCGCCGTAAATCTCGCCTGACTGGAAGACGAAACCCCTGCGCTTGGCGAGGTTGATGACGGCGTCGAGATTGCTGGTGACCACCCAGCAACAGTACCGATAACCGTCACTGGCGAGTTACGGGCGCAGCGCCCGCACGACCGACTCGACGTCGGTTTCGTCGTTCCAGAGGTGGAACGAGGCGCGCAGCCGCCCGGCGCGGCCCGACACCCGGATGCCTTTGCCGATGAGAGTCGCAAGATCGTGCCCCGTGGCATCCGGCCAACTCACAATTGCTTGGTGCTGCTGCGGGATGCCCAACGCATCGCACAGCGCATCGCCGAGCCCGGCCGTGAGGTCCCAGATCTCGCTGATGTCGAGACCGGCGAACAGTCCGATGGCCTGCTCAGCACCGATCCATGCCTGCCACGCAGGCGACACATCGAAGCGGCGGGCTGTGGACGCAAGGTGCATCGCGGGCCCGTAGGTGCTCTTCCAGACATCTTCTCCCGCGTACCATCCGGCCTGCAGCGGCGTGAGAAGGGGTTCGAATCTCGCGCTGAGGGTGAGGAACGCAACACCCCGGGGCGAGCACAGCCACTTGTAGGTGTGGCAAACCGTGACGTCGAAGAGGGAGGCGTCGACCGGCAACACCCCGGCAGCCTGAGTCGTGTCGCAGAAGGTGAACGTGTCGTGGAGCCGCGCCCCCTCAAGGATGGCCGGCACGTCCGCGAGAATTCCGTTGGCAGATTGAACCCGCGAAAAGACAACGAGCCAGGTGTCATCGGTGATGGACTCGGCGAGAACGTCGAGTGCGACGGTGCGAACGCGGATGCCAGACCGCTGCAGGAACGGGAAGATGATTGACGCGAAATCTCCGTCGGCGCACAGCACTTCCGCGCCATCCGGCACTGCTGCAGCAACGAGCGCGATC
>Ga0163150_10004194_pt1 | contig 19493 bp, 27 predicted proteins | sample OliLakLV19P2IB_FD_148628 | JGI IMG/M metagenome (GOLD analysis project Ga0163150, IMG submission 148628) | Freshwater microbial mat bacterial communities from Lake Vanda, McMurdo Dry Valleys, Antarctica - Oligotrophic Lake LV.19.P2.IB | ecosystem: Environmental > Aquatic > Freshwater > Lake >...
TATCGTCCTGACGTTTAAAAAATCCAGAAACAAAATGAGTAAAAATGCGTAAAACTATTTATATTTTCGGTGGCGGCACGACTTACCCCGTAGCTGGACATCTGGCCCTAGCGTCGATTGCCTACGGAGGCACGGCACGAAAACTAGAAGCCTTGTGCCGAGAGCATCTACCGAACCTTGAGACAAAAACTATTCTTACTAAAATGGCCGACCGCTTCTCCAAAATCGAAACCTTCGCCGACCTCAAAGCCGCAGTCGAACAAGTCATAGAGCCAAGCACCAAGATAGTTTTCTTCAGCACTGCCGTTGTTGATTTCGAACCGAGGGCTCTCAACGGTGCTAAATATCCCGATGGGCGATTGATGAGTTCTGAGCACCAGCGCGTTTTCCTCCACCCCAACGAAAAGCTGATTAGGAAACTCCGTGGGCCGGGGGGTAGGAAAGATATCTTTGTCGTGGGTTTCAAATCGACCTACGGTCTGGACGAAACGCAGCAATACCATGCAGGGCATGTAACAGATTGGTAAAAATCTGGTCATCCCTATCCAAAATCCAGAAATTATTTTAAATTTGGCAATCTCAAGCCTAATTTCTCAGGAGGTTTGTCATGAATATTTCAATTGGTGAAGCCTCTCTACTTCTTGGCGTGTCCATCTCCACCTTGAGAAGGTGGGAAAAAAATGGAAAGCTTAAATCCGATTTTAGAACTCTCGGCGGCCATCGTCGATACATTTTTGCCAAACTTAAATCGATGAAAAACCCTGTGGATTCATCAACAGATCATCCTAAATCTGTCGTAGCTTATGCAAGAGTGTCTTCATCTGATCAAAAGGGAGATTTAATCCGACAAAAAGAGCGCTTACAAGAATTTTGTGCCAGCCAGGGATGGCAAGCCTTGGTGATAGAAGATCTGGGAAGCGGCCTCAATTATAAAAAGAATGGTTTTCGAAAGCTTTTTCGCATGATTCTTAGAGGCGAGGTCTCGACTTTGGTTCTAACCCATAAAGACCGGTTGCTACGTTTTGGCAGTGAGATAATTTTTGATCTGTGTGAAATTATGGGCACAAAAGTGATGATGATCGATGAGAACTCCAAAATCTCGGATGACGAAATGCTGGCTAAAGATGTTTTAGAGCTGATGACAGTATTTGCGGCGAGACTCCATGGCCGTCGCAGTCATGCTCATAAAAAACTTCAAGCCGCTTAAAAAGCTAAGAGTAGTTCCAAAAAAGGGCTATCCCTCCTGCGAGTCCTTGGTTACAGTGCTCCACGATACAGGCCGTGCTCACTATTATTAGGACTGAGCTCTCGTGCTTAACCATGAATTACCAGCATCTATACTCAGCGAGCCTAGCGCTCTCAGTGCTCCTGCTGTCGGCATAAGAACGGTCAGTTTTCGCATGACCGAAACCTGCGACAAGAGACGCTTACATCGGATGCTTGAGTTAGCGCTGCATTTTCAAAATTTGATTATCCTGCTCTATGACAGAGCCCGAAATCTAGACAAAAATCAGCAAGACAACGAGAGCTCGAAGTTGGCTCACCATTTCTTGGACAAAGGCGTCATGCGCGCCATAGCTTGGGGCCAAAAAGGTGGTAAGCGTGAACCCGTGATAAAAGCCATGGTTCAGCACTTTGGCGAATGGGAATTGTTTAAATCTTTGCAAGAAACCGGCCGACAGCTCAAAGATAAAAATGTCTATCAACTCGTAGGCAAGGTTGCTGCAGCCTATAAAAGCTTTTGGACCAAAAAGAAAAATCCAAGCCCTGATAACCGCGCAGACTTAGCAAAGCCGCCACGTCCCCGCAAGCTCAAGACTTTGGAGAGTCACTCCTTTAGCATTCCCATCGATAGAGAGTGCTTGTCGTTTAAAAACGACGATGTCTTATCGATTAATCTTAGACCAGGTGAAGCGCTAGGCGTTACTTTTCCTCACCGACCGTTATTGCAGGTCGTTGAATCCTTTAACAATATTCGTCAATTAGAAATTGGGATTCGTCACGGCGAAATCTTTTTGTACTTTAATTATGAAAAGCCTCTATCTTCTGGCGAGTTAGGAAAACATAGCTGTGGCCTTGATCTTGGCATCAATAACCTCGCAGCGCTCTACATAGACGATCGAGACGCTCATCAAGACCAGACTCCATCGGTGCTTATCGATGGCCAATTTTTTACTTCGTATAATGCCGAAGCCAACCGTAAAATCGCCAAAAAGCATAGTTTAAAAGATCAGCTGCAAAATAAAAAACAATACCTGGCTGCAGTAAAAGTTCAGGGATCAATCAATAAGCTATTTTTAGATCGTAGGCATTTTTTTGATACAAACTTAGCGAAGCTAGCCAAACGGACGTTAGAAGGTCTTGCAAAAAAAGATGTAGGAACCCTAGTTACCTCAAAAAACCTTACGTCCTTAAAAAACAACTTCACCGCTGCCTCAATGGGCAAAAAGCAAAACCAACGGTTTTTCCAGATGCCGCTGGGCACATTCCTAAAAAATCTTGAGCTCAATGCTGCTAGTTATGGCATAAAAATTAAGTTTATTGATGAAGCGTATACGTCAAAAGCCAGCGCTTTGAATGGCGATCCCTGGCAAGCCCAACAGGAGGGAAAAAGTTTAAAGTTATTGGGTAAAATAAAGGGCAATCCAGAATCTTCAATCGCGGCCAAGGCTATTAAACAGCGGCTTTCTGATGCTCTCGGGGGAGAGCGAGTAAGTCGGTCTAGGTATCGCGATAAGGCGACAGGAATTATCTTTCATGCTGATATCAGCGCTGCTTTCAACCATTTGCGCGTTTTCTACGCAAACTTGTTTTCAGGTGGCGTCACCACGCTCAAAGCTCGGCTGGTAAAATTGGCCAATCCTCGCAAGATTCAACCCCATGCCTTGAACAGCTTCCTTGATAGCGTTGGCAACTTCGCTATGAATAGCTCGCAGAGGGAACAGGCAAGGAATTCTCACCAGAGGATTCGAAGCCGCGCCGTTAGGTCAAATAGCCTGGCGGCAGCGCTCTAAAGTTAATGAGCAGAGATGCTCAGGTTTTATAGAGCGGCTTAAGGAGATGCCAGGCTACCCGCTGAAAGCGGTGTTTCTAGACAAGCACGGCCCCAACATTGTTTTTAACCACACCATCGGCCCAGATATTATCGTTTCTTTTATCAATAAACACTTTGACCTCGACACCAAAACAGGCGGATACCAAATTTAGTGGACGCGCTAGGCGAGCGGCTGAATTTCGGAAGAGCCAAGAACGATAAAGAAATTGCGTGAAAAACGATCTTCCTTTATAAACCCGGCTAGCACTTCGTTCAAAGGGGGAATAAGGAAGCATGAGTACAAAATATAAAGCATTCAAAGAAAAAGAAACGTCGATTGGCGTTGACGATCATACCGTTAGATCTTTCTACGGCACGCAGGGCGACCGAAGCGGCCTATACGTAGACTGCATGGGGGAGTGGGTAACGCCTACTAAAGCTAAGCAGCTCGCTAAAACCTTAATGGCTCACGCAGCAAGAATCGAACGCTACAAAGAAAAAATAAGAGCGAACGACTAACTATGAAATCCTTAACGGCTTTGGCCTTTTTACTGTGGTCTCCCGCTGCTTTTAGCTCCCCTACTTATCAGGAGGATGTTGCGTCTTGTCAATTCTCTTGGAAGGAGACATCGCGGTACGAGGTAGACGTCACCGCTATCTGTGAAGGTTCCGTGAAAAACCCCCATCTCGTGCTTGGGATACTAGCCGGGGCACAAGGGTGGGATGTTTACGATTCGAACGCTACGAACCCTATACCAGCCGTTATACACGCCTGGGTGTACCATGGCCGTCTGCTTTTGAAATAGTTTGGTGTGGGGTTGTCTTCGCCCGGAAAAGGTGAGATTCTTAAAGGTGACCCAATTCACCTGGAGATTTTTTAGTGACCGACAACCCCAATCGTATCCCCGCCGCCCGTTGTCCCGTTTGCGAAAGTTGGGACGTAGCTGTCTCCCGAAAAAGTGGAGATACTTTTTGCAAAAATCCTAGCTGCAAACAGGTTACACGCAAGTCCGACCGAGGCACTAGTGTGTCAAAAAGATCCGTAGAGTTTACCCCGTCTGAGGAAGATAAAAGACAGATAAAATCCCTAGCTAAACTTTTTGGGCTTTAACTATGAGAGATATTCTGGGAGTCATAGAAGCTTTACTGCACATCATCCCGGAAGATACTCCCTGCAAACCACAGCTAACTCAGCAGCTCCAAAAAATAACAAGCAGTATTTACTTCACTGCACCCGAGGCTATGGGGTACAGGTGGCAGGAACTTGTTTCTCATGTAGAACTCCACCTAGCCCACCTTTCTCACAAAGACCACCCGTGGCTAACAACACTCGCCGAGGTGTTAAACGCGGAGCAGGACTACCGTGACTATCTTCCCGACACCAGGCTGGCTAGAGAACGATTCATTATCGTGAACGGCGAAGAGATGGGAACACGCAAGCGCACAATCTCCTACAAGGAAATTGTTAGACTAGCGTTCCCTATAGGTAACCCGGCTTGGACCAGCGTCTTTTACTCCCGGCACGGGGCGGGAGATTCTTTGCGGCCTTTGAGTACCTGCGAGCAGCTCGACGTCGAAGACGGCCTGTACCTAGAAGTAACGAAAAACTAAACTAGAACATTTTTTCCATTAACAACAACTTCCCTCACGTCACCATCGATGTCAACCCGATGCCCTACTGCAAGAACCCGCAGCACCTCCGTCGCTAAACTAGATCTGCCCCCAGTGTAGCCCTCCGGCTCGGGCTCAAAAGTATCGACAGCGTACAAGGGCTCGCACTTTTTTATCTTTAAAATGTCCCCAGGAAAACGAAGGAGCATTTCTCTAACAGCCTCTTCCTCCCACTCAGGGCCGAACAAACTCGGTACCGACATAGTCTTTCTATCCCCGTGCGTAGAGGTATGTAGAAAAGTCCACATATAAGCTTCTGGCTTTGATTTCATTTTTCACCTCCACGAGGGATATCAAAAGATTTAGTCGAAGTAACGATTCGTTTACTCGATATCAAGGGTTATTTTATGCGCCTGCTTATCCTTTTTATTTTAACTTCCTGCACAACCATGCCTCAACCTGAGCAGCAAGCTCAAGAAGTAAAAGAGTATCGCGACATTCAGCGTGCCTACTGGACAGAATCTGGTGTTAAAGACGGCTGGGACTGGGGCTTGCCCCCAGCAACCAAACCCTACGACCTGGCCTGGGTAAAATTCGGCGACGACCCCAAGGCGGTGTTCCCCGGCAAACGTATGGTTGAAGTAGAGAGCCATTGGAGGAACATAGAGCCTACCGAGGGCGTCTACGATTGGAGCACGGCAAAGCTTGCCATAGAGGAGGCAGCTAAGAACGGGTTTGGGGTCGAATTCCACTTAAAAGGAGCGACGTGGGAAATCAACAAACTAAAAAATGGCAAGTGGGAAGTCAGCGACGGTAGCACCCCCAGGTGGTTAGGTAAAAAGGTAGGGAAGGTGAAAGAAGATCAGATGTCCGACACCACCACTTATCAAATTACCAACCTCGACATTTACGACCCCACCTACCACAAGGCTTACGACAAACTTTTAGCGAGTCTGAAACAAAGCGGTATTCCACAAATGCCCAACATCGCCATCGTCTACGTTCACAACAAGTCGAAGTCTAAAGGCGAAGAGGGTAACGTGCCGAACGGTCCCGAGGCTGACGTCTTCAACAAACGCCTAGAAAGCTGGGCGGACGTCTGGGGCGAGAAGGTCAGTAAACTCGTTTATGTTGGGACCTGGGGCTCGACCTTGAAAAAGAGCTACGAGCTAGGCATGGGCCAACGCAGCGGTTTCGTCGAAGATTACTTGGCAGGCATCAATAACAGTGACCTTTGTCAAGGGCTGACAAAAGAGGGCTACCTTACCACCGTAGATGAAGCCTGCCCTGTGCTGGATGGCCGCGCCTTTGGTGACGAAAACGAAGAGTACGCTAAGAGCTGGACTGGGCGCTTTGGCGACTACGAGAGCTTCCCGCACCGCTACCGCGAATCTATGCTGCGCGTTTTGCAAATGCGTAGGAACTTTCTTTGGACCGCGCCCTTCGCCCTTGACCCCGATCTCATGTCTTACGTTGCGCTGTCGATGGGCTACACCGCCTCGACCTCGGTTGACGCTTGGGTTTACCTGCGCGAGTCGTACCTCGAAGGAGGCAAGCCGGTAAAAAACTTCGAGCGCTGGATTACACAACGGGATCGAGTTGGAGCTGAAACCACTCCTGTTGAAAAAGTAACGGTACCTAAAGCTATGGGTAACCGCGACAAAACAAAGCTCTACGATTTTACGGCTCGTTCCGCTAAACAAAAGATGGTATTCTCGTTAGACAAGAAGTTTATGGCTCCCGGCATCCCTACCGATGTCGTCGTCAAGGTCACCTACAAAGACCAAGCAGGCGGGCAATGGGCGCTCAACCTGCCTAGCGGCTGCTCGAAGCAAATCGTCACGGGCGGCTCTAACAAGCTACTGACGGCGACGTTCGCCTGCCCCAAGGTTGTGTTCGGTAGCAGCACAGAAGACTTCTCTATCGACGTTAGCACGGGCGAGGCTGTGGTCTCAATGGTGCGCGTTATCAAAAAACCAGTGAAGAAACCCTGCTAGCTTTAAGGCTCTTGTGACTAACTCAGAGATACTCGCAACTTTGGAAATTGACGCGATTCCCCAGAACCAAGGGGAATTGCTTCAGTTGGCCAAACGCCAGTATCACAGGTTAGCCCTGCTGAAACACCCCGACAGGGGAGGCTCCGAGGGTGCCTTCAAAACACTAGCTAACGCTTATCTGCTTTTGAAGACACCTCGGGTTTTAAACCAAGTGCTTGCCCCACCTCCTCGCAGCCAAGGGGAGCTGTTTGCTGTCTTTGTAGATTACCTAGATTCTTGCTACCGCAAGCAGCAGACCTACCACCGCGACGAACTGATTAACCACGGGGTAAGCTCTGCCGAGCAGCAAGTCTTGAGAGATTGGATCAGGATGGCGGAAACCTTGGACTACATCCGTGAATACATCCGTGGGTACGTGTGGGTTCCCGCAGGCCTTACGCTGCCTCGATTCCTAATTGCCCACGCCCTAAGGTCTGGCGACACCACGAAGGCAGCGAAGCTTTACAAGATTTCTAAAAGCTAGCGAGGAGACGGGCATGACCTACTACCAACTTCAGTTTCTAGACGTGCGCGGTGACTGGCAAGCCTTATATGAAGCCCAAGCCTTATGCCGAGACGCTATGAAGCTATTTGCAGGGGTTTTGTCGAGACGAAGCGAGATCAACCCCGAGCAAATGAGGGCTCTTCGGATTGTGTCTGTAGGCAAAGGCAGGCGGGAGATTTGGGTTATTCGGGAGGTCGTCGAGTACCGGGACCTCTGAGCAAAACAGATTTATTTAAGACTGATCTCTGGTCTGGAATAAAATCTATTGAGGAGCCCACTCTGATGATTACATCAGCTCGTACCCCCATTACTACTGCTGCTCTCCGGCATCGTATAGAAGCTAAATACATTATTGTAGAAGCTAAGTCTAAGTTGCTAGAAAAGTTGCAGCAAACAGCAACGTCTGCTGTGCAAAAAGCTTTGCTTGCTTTGTTTACAAGTGGAGTTCTCACCACGCCTGCTCACGGGGAAATCGAAGACCCTAAAAAGTGGGCTGATAAAATGGAAGAGGTCGCTGAGGACCAAGTAGACCTCGACCTCAAAATCATACCTTGGGTTATTAAAGAAGGCTCAAAAACTTCCCCCCAAATCGTAAAGTGGAACATCAAGGATACCGACTCCGATGAGTTCGCTATCATTGAATACACAGAAGGGCATGGGGCGCGTTTCATCTTTAAGAGAGAAGACGAAGGGCAGCTCGCAAAAACCTGGCGGCTATCAGGCCGAAACCCAAGCGAAAGAGAAGCCTCAGACTTCGAAGTTTTCGTCCGCGATATGACAAAAACCCTGTCTAACTTGGCGCTTAGCGAAGAGCGTAAAGGACGCATGTACAAACAGCCCCCCGAATAAGCTGTACCCGACGCTCCCTCGGTTAACTCTAAATGGCACTTTTCCTACTGAAGGGGAGAAATTTGTGAACGACAACGACAAAGGCAGGGCTTCGTGGAGTGAGTACTCAAGACTAGTTTTGCATAAAATTGATGAGCTATCGATAGATCATAAATTTCTTACTAAAGAGGTAGCCGACCTGAAGCTAGAAATGGCTAAGGACTTGAACAAGATTACGAGTGAGATCGCTACCCTGAAAACCAAGGCCGCTCTATGGGGGAGCATCGGGGGTAGCGTGTTCAGCGCTATCATCGCTTTTTTCATAAAGTACGTAACTGCAAAGTAAGGTGAGATTTTTATGAACCGCCAACTTAAGACGAAAATTTTGGCAAATTATTGCGTAATGATTTGCAAGACCAAACTTACCAACAACTACGACTGGTGGAACAAGGATAAGGAAACCCCTGACACCCTTTCCAGCAGGTTTCAAGGTACGCTTTTGACCCCTGAAGACAAGGCTCTTTACCACGAGGCACATAGGCAACGGCGCGATGCCTTGCCGCGTGGCGTCAATGATTTCCCCCCGTTTCAAACCTGCGAAAAAGTTTAAAGCTGATGGGGAAATTTCTAGACAAGATAAAGAACAGCTACGGGCCTGCGGGAGCCGACGAAGGTGGGCACCCTACGGATAAGGCCGGGGGTTACCAACATACAGGCAACGAAGAAGAGGAAGAAGACATGGATTTTTTGACAAAATTCTCTAAGCAGAAAATCGAAGGCGGCGACGGTCCTGCTACTTCTGACCTTCAGTCAGGTACCGCCCACCCAGACAACTGGCAGAATAAGGTAGAAACCACTTTAAATGAGCACGAGCTGCGCGATCTTGCTGTCACTTTGCACGATAGTGTTGCAAGATGGCAGAACGAAATCCTAGCAGCAGAAGAAGCCTGGTCTTGCCTCATGGGCAAGGGTGGCAAGTACGCCGAACAGTTTAGTCCTATCATCTACAAGGGTTTGTCGCGTGACAAGCTTTTGAAGGTAGCCGAGCTAGTAACTAAGCTAGCTCAAGGCGTGCAGGTTAAGTAAACCCCTGCCCCTTCGTAATTAGGCGCGTAAGCACGCTTACCCCATTCGTAATTAGTCTCTCAGTCAGTCTCGTAATTATTTCGTCATTATCGTTTTCACATTTCCAAATTTTATTTACGAGGTAAGAGATGAGTTTCATTGCGTCGAAGGTTAGCGAGTTTATTAAGCTTCTGAAGGACGGTAGTAGTGTTTATGTCACCAACAATACCGATCCCCGTGGCATCCTCATGTGTACCATCAATAACCCCCTGTCGGGCCGTTCGGAAAGCTTCAACATCCCCAAGACCTGGATTCCTATTTGCCTAACTGACCTTTTGCCCGTAGAGACCTTAGCCGGTTGCACGGAGTTGCGTCAGTATTTGCAAAAAGGTGTTCTTCAACTTGTGGACGAAGGGCAAGCCCAGGCGGTACTAGAATCTCCTCGCGCCCAGAAAGAATTCGCTCGGCTGTACTCCTCGGAGTTTGCAGTGGGTGGAATTGGTAAAAGAAAAGACAGCCTAGTTAGCGCTAGAAACAAAGCTAAAGAAGCTTTGGCGCAACAAGGCCATTCAGCAGATGAAGAAGTCCAACTTCATCCTAAGGTGCGTGGCTGGGAACGTCAGGCCGAGACAGGAGAGATTGATGGTGACGTGATCGCTAACGAGATCGAAATCCATAAATCGGAACTTAACCAAGACGACTTGAACTACATCCTTGCTGGGAAATTCCCGCAAGAGACCAAGAACGTCGTTTCGGAAGTTATCAAAGAAGGTGGTTACAAAAGGGCACCTCATGCCTCGATTATTATCGCAGGCAACACCCCTTTTGAAGGGCCTAGGAACGTCTCCCAACGTAAAGGTTTGGAAACAAGCTACGAAGGTGACTGGGCCGTTGAGTAATTAGTTTTCTCAGGAGTAGCTATGGCAAACGCAAATGTGGTGGTGGGGGGAGAGCCTGGCTCTGGTGCGGGAACTACGGAGCCAAAAAAGGAAGACGTTGGAGGTGGCCCTAGTCTTATCGACAGTCAAAAAAAGACTGGACCTGAGAAAAGGATAGACCACGAAGGCGATAGCCTTCTTTACCGTGCGCTGCCTGTACAACGGCTACCGTTTACTATAGCTACCCAAGAACAGATAAATAGCAAAGGGGCGGATCACCTTCTTAACTTTTGGGTCAACCCTTCTGAGTGTCAATGGCGAGTAGGTACTCGAACCTTTATAGAACCGATAGCAGGTGGGGCCATTCATCATGAATGGCCCTCGGTTCCTCTCGGAATCCAGAGTGCGGGCAAATTCGATCAACCTGTCGTTAACTTATCTTTTCAGTCAGGTTTGATTAAACCCTACGGCTACCAAAATATTGCAAGCGAGGACGCCGTCAAAAACATACCCCCCGGCCTTGCAAATTTTTATGATTTTTTAGATATATTAGCGGCCCCGAACTTATTGGCCGACGGTAATCCCAACTACGTAAATATTTTTTATAATTCTTTGATGTTCCCTCATATGTGGTTACAGGGATTTTTTACGCCTGACGGAGTTCAATGGACAGAGACGGCAGAGAACCCCAACATGATCCAAAACTGGGGAGCATCTTTTATAGTTTTCCAATCGACTCCAGCTTTGACCACCTCACGCCTCCGTGACGTTTTTCGGAGACAAGGTTTTAGGGTCCCAGACTCCTATAGCCGGGCCAACCCGCCCCCTAGAAGCTTCGGGGATTTGGCACAGGATAGTCTCAACCATATCAACCAATTTATTAATAACCTCAGCGGCGGCGGTAGTGGGAATGTCCCAGGAGCCACGGTTAACGGGAAAGGATTTAGTTTAGGCGACTTTTTCAGTGATGACGCACCTCCGGCAGCCCCGGCAGCCCCGGCAGGCCCACCGTCAGCAGGGTGACGACACAAACTAGTAATTAAGGGGATGAACAAATGGGAACAACCCAAGCAACGACAAGAACCAAGGGCTTCGCTACAGGCTTTACTCTAGATAGAGTGATCCGCGTAAGGCAGCTTACCGAAAAAAACTTGCTTCACGTTTTTGACTGCATCAAAGAAGACGGCGTTTTTGAAGAAGACGCCCTGGCTTTGATCAACCACACTTTGAGCAGCAAGACGGGCGTTACTCGGCAGATCAATGTGCTCACCGCCGTGCTTACTTCGGTCAAACTGTGGGATGATTCCATAACCGCAACACCAGCGGCTTTGCCTACCTTTAAGATCCAAAAAATAATCGATGACTATTTGTACCCACAAGATCGACTTAACCGTGTGATCCCTGACCTAGCCCCAACGCAAGACCGAGTTATGGTAACCACGGTGGTGGACGGGGGTAGCCTTGTGTTCAACTTAGGGTCGGCCTACGTCGCAGGGTCGGTGACGGCTACGGGTTTATCTGTAGCTCCGATAGAGTCTGATCCGGCTGCGGGTGAGATCACCTTTGACGTTGCTGATGACTTGGTTGAAACCGTCGTGACGTTCATTACCGCTCCGCTTTACCGCGTCTTTCAGATTGAACGCACACACGAGCGAGCCGTTGGGGATGTTCAGTCTATGGGTGAGGGGACTAGGGGCTTCCTTATGCATCCCGACGTAGCTGCTACCTTGAGCATCTCCCTACCTACGATTCCTTAAGGGGAGCGATATGACACTCCATAGCAAAGAAGTAGCCGAACTCCACAAGGAGATTCACCAAGGCTACAAAAACCGTTTAGAAGTTCTTGAAAAAGAGGACGAGGAAGACGAGGAGCGTGAAGAGCCCTTCGAGCGAAGTTTTCTTCACAACGCGATCTACCTCCACAACCTTTGGTTTGACCAGCTTGAGAAAAGTTCTTCGAACAACAATAAGAGTCCTTTGCTCGAAGAAATCCTTGCAGCCCGAGAATCAAACATTTCCTCGTTTGAAGAGTGGCTGTCGAAGTTTGCCCTACGGGCTAAACCCAACGGCTGGGCAATATGGGGCTGGAGCTACCCACTTAAAACCTTCGTAGGCTTCCCTATTGTGGCTCACGATCAATGCGTGCCCTTAGGAGTCACGCCAATCCTCGTGATCGACTGCTGGGAGCATTCCTATCAGAACGACTTCGGAAACGACTTCAAGGCCTATTTGGATCAGTTTTGGCGCAACCTTAACTACGAAGTCATCGAGAGTCGTCACCAAGAGCTGGCAAGGCTCCTTGGCTTTAATATCAGGTAAATAGAGGGTGGGTGAGTGCGTATTGTAGCGGAATTTCTTCCGAAGACATGTCAGGTCCTCATCCGCCTCTTGGGAACTTTGGAGGATGAGTTTGGCAATCCGCCAACCTATGTCCTCACGGGCTCCTACATTATCGACGGCACGCCTGAGTTCCCAGCGATCTTTACGTTCGACATCACCTCGCAGCAGGTGGTTAACAACGAAGCCCGTGTTAAGATCTCCGGCTACAAAACGCTACCCGATTTGATAAAGATCACTAAACCAGATTCTTCTATAGAGGTGGTTCCCCTCCTACACTCGCCGTTACCGACGCGAGACGTGTTAGCTAAGCAGCCGCTCGAAACAGTAATGCCCGACGAGCCTGCACCCCATAATCCTGCGCACGCGCAGAATACCCGAGTGGACCCAGCCCCCGCCGAGTTTCCTCGTTACTGGTTCCTACTCGACTTCTCGCGTAGTGACCCGGTAACTTTAGGTGACGACATGACGTCCGACCCCATAGCTTACGTCGGAGGGGGTGCAGGACGGGCGTTAGCGTTTGACGAGCGCCAGGACGCTGAGGATAGCTTCCCGTGGCTCGTGCGCAGCAACGTCACCCACTTAGAGGGGGCGTGGGAGAACGGGCTGGAGCAAAGCAATTTCTGGCCGACAGCCCCGGTCCTTGGCTTCGTGGATGAAATCCCCGTTGGCTGGGAGATTGAAAGCGCCGACGCTCAGGCCAACATTCGAGTGCGTGTCGATACGGGCGGTTTGAAACTTCCTCAACTAGAAATAATTTATTTCGCACCTCCAGGGGACTACCCCACGATTCCGCCGTTGGTGATCCTAACGCCCCCAGTCCCCGCGAACTATGCGTTTCAGGTTCTGGTAACCCAAGGCAACGGGAATAGTTTCGGCACGATTCAACTCACAAGTTTCAACATGCTGGTCTCAACCCCTGCCCTAAGTATGGCGGGAACCCGAATCGCTAGGCTTAACGTGGGAAGTCATCCCGGGCGCGTGCGGATTGTCTGGCAGCAAACACCAGGAGTCTCCACGCAGCAGGTTCTAACTTTGTCGGCACCTTTATATTCGCAGTACACTGGGCCACACACCTGGATACCTTACCCGAGAGCTTCGGCAGCCGACGTCGTCACGGTGGATAACATTGCGCGTAGCACTTACTTTTCGTTTGCTGGGGGCTCTATCCGGGTTGCTAGCCAGGTGGAAGTAATTGAGCGCATGTCGAGCTGGTCTATTACAAGCACCAACGCTGGGGAAAATATTCTGTCCTTGAGCGAAGGTTACCTGACGAGCGACTACTCTTCTTCCTCCCCTGTGTTTCTGTCTGATTACCTCTCGCCACTTCTAGCCCACGCGGGGAACTATCGGATTAACTGGCGAGCGGGGGAAATGTTCCGTGTTGAGTCTAAGATCACAGGAATTCCTAAAGACGGCCAACCTATTCCGTTTGAACTAGACCTAGCCGTACCGATTTCGGTACTGGACGCCCCGATCAAAGTGGAAATGCGAAGCTACAAACCCGGCGAAGGATCAGCCCTGATCAACTTCTTCTCCTTCAGCCCTGGGAGGTTTTAATGCGTTGGTTGAACAAGGTCGAGGCTGCTCAAGCGGTTTGGTACCACGGTAGGAAAGTAACAGACCAAAGGTTTGATCCTGCGACTACAGGCAAGGGCAACGACCGCGAAGGCCCAGGCTTCTACTTCTCGTCGGATAAGAAGGATGCTGCGAGCTACGCTGGCCCAGGTGGCATTATCATGACGGCGCAAATAGATCTCGGCAAGCGTTTGGTAAAAGGTCAAAAAATGAGCGTGAAGGAGTTCAACACGCTCGTTAAAGGTGCGGACCCTGAAGATCTAGAGACTGCCTTATCTGCCTGGGATCAGGATACGAACAAAGCTGTCAATTACCCCCACCTAAAGGAGGGGGCTTGTGAGGTGACTCATAAGGGTAACTAGTTGACCAGACCACTAACAAAGAAAGGCAAGAAAAATTGTTAGTAAACGTTAAAGCAGAATATCACACCTTCGGATGCCGCCTCAGTCCGTTGCTCTGTGGCCTACTATTAAACAGAGTTGAAAGACTCAGTGTAGTAGGCGTAAAAAGTTGTTTTAACTGGTCGGGAGGAAGTCGTGATATCAGATTCAACCTTTTAGAAGCTGATATCATGCGTCACTGTTTAGAATTTAGCAGGAGGGCTTTATGTTAGTCTTCATTTTAAATTCTCATGGCAAACCTCTGATGCCTTGTAAGCCGCAGAAAGCCCGTGTTCTTTTAAAAGACAACAAAGCAAAAGTGATCAAACGACTGCCGTTCACCATTAAGCTCAAATTTGGAGCTTCAGGTTTTAAGCAGGAGTTAACGGCAGGGATGGACTCTGGCAGTAAAGTCATTGGCACCGCTGTAGTAACTAGAAGTGGCAAAGTACTGTATCAGGCTGAAACGACTCTTCGAGGTGAAGAGATTAAAAGTAAGATGGCCACCAGGGCGATGTATCGGCGGAATAGAAGAGGCAGGAAGACCAGATACCGACAACCAAGATTTCTCAATAGAAGAGCCTCGACTTCCCTTAACCGGCTTCCCCCCTCGACAAAACACAAGGTTGAGTCCCATTTAGCCGAAAAGAAGTATATTGAGTCAATCCTGCCGATCACAAATTGGCGGCTAGAATTAGCTTCTTTCGACATCCACGCCTTAAGCAATCCAGAAGTATCCAAAGCCGCATGGTGGACCTATCAACGTGGCGAAATGTATGGCTTCCAGAATCTTAAGCAATATGTCCTAAGTCGAGATACCTATACTTGTCAGACCTGTAAAAAGAAACCGAAGCAGAACGTTGAGCTTCATGTCCACCATATTCATTTCAAATCAAATGGGGGGGCTGATACCAAAAACAACCTGATTACCTTGTGTAAACCTTGCCACGACAAGCTTCACAGCATAAAAAATGCTCAACAGCATTCTCTAAAATTAAAGCCAAAGGCGACAAATACCAAACATGCAACTGAGATTAACATCGTCGCCGCTCAACTAAGAAAAAGTGATTGGAACTTCGCAGAGACTTTTGGCTTTATTACAAAAGTTAACCGATTGGCACAAGGTTTGCCGAAAAGACACTTCATCGATGCCGCAGTCATAGCCTCCCAAGGACTGGATATCCGAGCTTTAAAAAGAACGATCATTAGAAGACGTGTAGCCAAAGGCGATTACCAGCAGACAAAAGGTTCTAGATCTGAGAAAACCATACCGACGGGAAAACTCTTTGGTCTAAGAAAATTCGATTTAATCAAAACACCTAAGTGTACTGGCTTTATCAAAGGCAAAAGATCGTCAGGTTTTTTTGCCATTAGCGACATACATGGCCATTCGATCTGTAACTCCGTCAAAGTTAAAGCCGACTGTACCCGCATCACAGCGCGAACGACAACCCTTGCTTATGTGGAGAATTTCGAGGCTGACGCATCGATGCTCGCCGCAGGGCTTCACCATTCCTCCTCCACCTAAAGGAAGAGGTTTCCTGGAGAAATTTGATGAAAATGAAAGGTGACTGCGAAACCTACGAGATGGCCATTGCCGCTTACTCATCGTGCAAAGCTACCTGCGGCCTTTGTAAGTAAATAAAAGGACATAATTATATGATAAGCATCAAATACCAGGTTTTCTTTTTCGACGAGTCTCTACCTAGGTCTGAGCAGCTCTCAGCGGTTCAACCTGCCTTCAAGAGCCCCGGAGCAGTAGATGCTTTGCTCAAGACTCTACGTTTTGGCAAAACCTCTTGCCTCGTTGCCATCGGTACCGACAAGCAGATCACTTCGCTTCTTACCCTTGCCCAGAAGCTCGACATGACTGAGTGGCTTAAGATGAGTATCGAAAAGCGCAAGGAAGAGCTTCTTAGCCTTGCTACACGCTTAGGCATGAACTGCTCCTCGGACGGGTTAGAAGGTGGCGACGAGAAGCAGGTCCTAGGCGATGACCCCCCTGCCTACCATCAAATCGAAGGTAAAGCGCCGAAGGTCCGCATGAAGTATCCTGTGGATCTTCACCCGAAGGATTACGATACTTGGGACGCTGTCGGCAAAGAGTTCAAAGCCGAACTGAAGCAGCGTGGTAAGACGCCTGAAGAGAAGATGGCTATCCATCGCATCCTCTACCAAAGCGTACAACGGAAGCTGAACCTACCTGCTTGGTCGGCTACTACTTTTACCCAGATCCACGACGAACGGATGAGACTTAGGGCTGAGATTGTTGCAGGCCAAGCAAAGGCACTTGTCGTTCTAGCCGAGATGCAGAAATACCTGCTCGACGAAGACCTGATCAAAAACGTGCGACCGCTAAAATACTACGACTGCGACCGGCACGACGTTCACCATATGTTTTATATGACCAACGTCGTGACCTGGACGTTAGACCCCAAGCGTCATGCCTGGCTCTCTATAGCCGACTACGTGGTTAACAAGGCGACAAAGAAGGTGGGCTTCTCCCGCAAACAGGATCAAATCCGAGGTGAAGTAGATCGTGTGACCGAGCTGGAGATTGTGAAGATTTCCGACAAAGAAATCGACGTCTACATCAACCACAACATCACAGCGCATCAGGCCTCTATCCTTACTCAAGAAGACGTTCCCGAAACCATCATCAAAGAGATGTGTCGCCTGGGAAGGTCCTGGCTCAAAACAGGTAAGTTCCCCTCGTTGGAGTTAAAGTAAATGAGGAATTGGTTATTATCTCTTGCATTAGTTTTTGTTTCCTGCACCCCGCCTAACAGCGGCACGGATAACGGTGGCCCTTTGCCTAAAACGGTAGGGCCTACGATCCATATTTCAGGTGATACGGCGAAGACGTTCGTGCAAGGGGTAAAGACTAACATTGGGGTCGAGGTTCGCGACGTCGAAGGCAAGTACCTTGTGGGGTTGACCAAGGGCGAGAGCAAGGGCTTCTTCGCAAGTCAAGACCAGGAGGGCAGCGGCTCCAAAGTTTTAGGAGCTGTCTTTTCTCAAATCGAACAGTCTTGCCTCGTAGCCCACGTCTATGTCGATTCCGTAGAAAAAGCTAAAAGCGACTGCTGGCCTTACGAGGTCAGAGAATTCGTAATACCTATGGACCTTGAGTTCTTTGACACAAGGGTCACGGTTAAATTCAATAAAGCAGGTTTCCCCGAGGAGGCTGGTGGTTTCAAGCTAACTTACAAAGACAACTATTATGGGCTGTTTAGTTTTGGCGACATCATCTCCTTGCCCCCGTATACAGGTGGCGCTGACCCCCTACTTATAGAACTCTGCGACCGTGACGGGAAGCCCCTGGGGGTGCTCCGCTCTTTCCCCGTATCAAGGTAGGACCGTAACGTGACCGAGATCGTTAAAAACAACCAAATAGCAGAAGCCATAAAAGCGCAAAACGCAGCTAGTGTAGAAATAGAAAAGGAAGAGGCGATACTGATGATCTCCAAACCCATCTCTCGAATTGATAAGCTAGCCCAGCGTACAACCAACCGCATTGAGCAAATAAAAGAACCCGACTTCGCTATGCGAGCTGCCCCAGATTGGGTTGGGCCTGAAGTTAAGTCGTTGACCGGGGATGCTCTTTGGGATTTTGAACTGCTCCAAATTATGAAAATCTGGAACAGGTTCGGTGTCAAAGGCCTGGGGGCTAACGTCTACGTTATCGATTCCGGTATCGACGCTAGCCACAACGCTTTTGCTCATCATACCAACCTCGTGCAAGAGACCTTCCTTCCCGGTGGGCATAACCCTAAGGATGGCAACGGTCACGGCACTTGGGTGTGCGGGAAAATCGCGGGCCTTGGAATCGGCATAGCCCCGCGCTGCAACCTGCACTCTCTTCGCACTCTCGACAACGCAGGAACCGGCAGCACCTCGTTTTCTACCGCTGCTCTAGAATGGGTGCTAAAGCAAAAAGACCCTCACGTCGTCAATTTAAGTTTAGGCGGCACCGAGCAATCCGAACGCCAAAAGGATGTCATCAAGCGTTTGTGGGATAGAGGCGTCTTGGTCATAGCCGCAGCCGGTAACGCAGGTTCTCCCGTGAAACTCTACCCGGCTGGCTACGACACACTTATTGCAGTTGCTGCCGACACCATGAGTGGAGACCACGCCGAGTTTTCAAACTACGGCGACCATATCGACATTTCCGCCCCAGGGGTCGCCTGCTACTCGACTTATCTACGCGGTACGTTCCGTAAGATGCAAGGCACGTCGATGGCGACTCCCATTGTAGCTGGCGTAGTCGCTTTAGGGTACTCTTACGCTTTGCGCGTGGCACCTGAGCTTACTGCTGCTGAAATCCGGGCAAGGATCTGGGGTGCCCTTACGGGGAGCGCACGAGACCTAGGCCCTGTGGGCCGCGATCAATTCCACGGCTTTGGGGGGATCAACGGTGTGGCATTCATGGAGCGTCTACATAAAGAGCTTCGCTAGAGCCCTGCTAGGACTACCGGGGTTCCTTCGCTACCTTCTCTTTCCTGGCAAAGACGTCACCGAAGAAGTGGCCTTAGAAAGATTATCGGTCTGCCACGGTTGCGATTTCTATGCGTGGCAAGTTAGCCAATGCGAAAAATGCGGATGCTATATTAGACTTAAAGTGATTAAAGAGAATCAGAAGTGCCCTGTGGGAAAATGGTAAACGGAGGTTGGGGTGAGTAACTTTGCGGGTTTGTTTTGTGAGCAAATTGTAGGGGTAGCCTGGATACGATGCTGCATGGAGGAAGGTGTGGACTTTGTAAACACCTTAACCAACCAAATAGAAAAAGATGCGTTGGTGGTCTACCAGAATTTCCAAGCCAAGACGGGTACGTTCGCCTTACCCAACGCCAAGGTTTCGCACAAAGGCTTCGAAAAAAACATTCTGGAAGTGCTTGGACACTACCTAGCTTTTAACGAAAACGACCAGATTTCCGATATCCTCGCAAGCGCAGACTTCCGTTATTTGATGCGGAAAAAAATCGAAACGATTAGAAGGAAAGAAAATGCTCAAAGACAAGGTTGACGAAAAATATACAATCGAGGCTAGGGGCGGTGAGGCACTGGAGGCATTTATCCGAGCCTTGCGCATGGCCGTCGGCAACAAAGTATACGTCAATTACCCCCACCTAAAGGAGGGGGCTTGTGAGGTGACTCATAAGGGTAACTAGTTGACCAGACCACTAACAAAGAAAGGCAAGAAAAATTGTTAGTAAACGTTAAAGCAGAATATCACACCTT
>Ga0163150_10004195_pt1 | contig 19486 bp, 11 predicted proteins | sample OliLakLV19P2IB_FD_148628 | JGI IMG/M metagenome (GOLD analysis project Ga0163150, IMG submission 148628) | Freshwater microbial mat bacterial communities from Lake Vanda, McMurdo Dry Valleys, Antarctica - Oligotrophic Lake LV.19.P2.IB | ecosystem: Environmental > Aquatic > Freshwater > Lake >...
CAAGATGATTGATCGCCATTGGGATGGAATTGCCGCCTACTGCAAGCCGGAGAACAAGGTGTCGCTCGGATTCGTGGAAGGACTGAACAACAAGATTCGTGTCATCCAGCGGCGCGCATACGGACTGCGTGACGAAGAGTACCTGCGGTTAAAAATTCTCACTTGCATGTTGCCAGTCCTCTAAATTGACCCAAAATCACCCACACTCTTACGCGATGAGCCAGTTAAATAATGAGTGCAAGCAACAAGGCCAGATCTTTGGCCGGCCTCGCGATTGTTTCCGCTTCGGCTGCTGCAGCTTTGCTGTCGACGCCAAGTTGACAGCACTGAATTCCAAAACTAGCGACTCTGCTCCAGCGGTCTCGCCGAATCGATCCGGCAAACCGAATAGGGGAGGAGACTCAGCGCCAATTGCTTCCCTGCGGTCTCTTGCAGCAACCCTGGGGCCGCCCTGTAAGGTTCCGGCGACCGCATGGCTTCCTCCGCGTTGGTTTCGTCCAGCCGTTTCACACGAACATACTGCGGCAGACTGGGGTAAATCAGGCGAACAAACTGGGGATCCGCATTCAAGTTTGCCAGAAGAATTCGAACGCGGCCCGCCTTCTGTAGAATGATCCCTTCAACTTTCAGTGGGGCGATTGAACTCAGAGGAATCACTTCGGCTCCGGCGAATTCACCCATATCTGCCAACACATGATAGAGGGGGAATACGGCCCCGGCGATGGAGTGAAACTGGCTTGGCAAGGGCGAACCGGCTTCAACCTCCATGACGCCGCGCCAGCCCATGGTTTCATAATAGGTGACGCTCTGGACCCCGCTCTGTGCAAGGTATTTCAAGCTTCCCAGCGTCCACCCGGCCCCCAAGAGGGACATTTGTCTTGGATCCACAGCTGCAGGCAGCTCGCCTGGGGCCGATGCAGTGTCAGCTCCCGTTGCGTTCGGGTTAAAGCGGGGTTTCAATGTTACTGGTGTGATCACCGAGGGCCGGTTACCAGAGAATTGTCGGGCGCTCTCGACCGCGTATCCCTGAGCTTCGAGGTTTTCTACCAGCGTGGCGTTATCGAACGCGTGCACCTGTGGGTTGATGGAGTAGCAAACCAAATCAAGCGCAGCCAGCGGAGGACGCTCCCGATTGAGTTCCGTAAAGTAGGCATTCGTTCCTCCGCCAAACTTTGCCTTGGAATCGATCGTGGAGAGATGACGCCGCGCCATCTGAACCCATTTGGTAGTGGTGGATTTCTCAGCGACGTGGAAGATCAGCCACCGGGCGACCCTGGGCTTGATCAGCCGGAGTTCCTTCTCAAATCGGTTCAGCTCCTCCTCCGCCGAATCGCTCAGGAAAAGGGCTGCTTCGAGCGGCAAACTCAATGTTTCGGCCTCTCGGGTGGCAGCGCGAAGGAGATCTGCCACATTGCGTTCCGACAGGTTCAGATCCACACGCAGATGAGAGAGTCTCAAAGCTTTGAGCCTCCCAATCTGCTTCTCGCTCAGCGGCCGGCCGCTACTCGCAGTTCCCAGGCCGATGTCAGGAAGAAGAGACGAACCCTTTTCTAAAGCAGACAGGATGACCTCTGAAGGATTCACCCCGGCGCGGGAAAGATCTGAAGTCGCTTGACCCTTCAAGGTCAACGTGACGGATTGGACTATTTTTGTTCCCTCTTTGACTTCAACTGGAAAGGGAAGAGCGAGGGGTGTGCAATAGGTCTTGTAGGACGCATCGGTCCAGTTGCGCTGATCTTCCATCTCAAAGATCTCGCCCTGAAACCGGACCTCAGCCGAAAGACCGGGGAGCACTTCATGCGTAATCGCTTGCATCTCCTTGAAGGGTTGGTGCGGTGAAACAGAACCGGGAAATGTTCCTTGTTCCTCTTTTCCATCCACTTTCTGGATAACACAAGGTTTGCCCGCGCACTCGCGAATCGGATGCAGGACGCAAAAGCCGATACGGTTTCGCAGAAAGGTTGAGCCCGCGGTCCCATTCAGGCCAAAGCTGAGTGTTCCCATGGCGTCTCCACTGATGACGCCCTGCCAGGAAAAATCAATCTCGCGTTCCCTGCAAACCGTGTCAAAGGAGAGACGGAAGCTGTCTCGAGTCGATTCGAGCTTGAGATTGGAAAGCCTGGATGGAACGGTGCCCCAGTTTCGGTTCCGAACTGCGGCATAGATCCCGCGCAGCACCTCGCGGTCGCCGATCTGGATGTAGCGCAGGAAGCCTGCCTCGGGTTCGAAGATCATTGAAAGAGGGCCGGCCTGCAGTCTCAATGGCTTCGGCAGGAGCTCAGCCTTTCCGTAGTACAGCACGTTTTTCGATAGCTTGGAGGGGGTCTGGTCAGGGGAATGACCCACTCCGCGAGCGACTTGCAGACTGCCGGGATGAGCGAAATTAACGAACGATCTGCCGTTGACCGCAATGGCGGTTCCTCCGGCCACGGCGAGCTTCAGCAGGTGACGCCGCCCGATGATTCCATTTTTTTCCGGGTGCATAGGTCTCCATTTCTCATCGGTACACTCGATTATTTACTTCCAATCTCCTGGACCTGCTCACGCAGCAACGCGGCGTCGGTTTGTCTCATCCATTGAGGTTCGAATTCCAACGCCCGCATAACAATGTTCTGCGTGGAGAAGCGTCACGCGGCCGGAAGCAATCACTATGCCAGCAACTGCCGGGTGAACTCTTGCTCACCGTGAACGTCTGTGAGGCGCTGGTCGCGGCCCTGATAGAAATATGTCAGTTTGGTGTGGTCCAGACCGAGCAGGCGCAGGATCGTAGCGTTCAGGTCATGATTGACGATGGGATGCTCCACCGGGCGCAGGCCAAACTCGTCGGTGGCTCCAAAAACACGCCCCCCTTTGACTCCCGCGCCCGCAAACCAGGCGGAAAAAGCATAGGGATGGTGATCGCGGCCGTTGCGCCCCTCGGCCAGCGGTGTGCGGCCAAATTCACTGCACCACATCACCAGCGTGGAGTCGAATAGGCCGCGTGCCTTCAGATCGGTGAGCAGCGCGGCGATCGGCTTGTCCGTCTTGGCGGCCATCTTGTTGTGAGAACCGATGAGATCGTTGTGGGCGCCATCCCAGTCGTCACCAAGGTGAGTGCCCGAATACAGCTGCACGAAGCGTACCCCACGCTCGACCAGCCTGCGGGCCAGCAGGCACTTGCGGCCGAAGTCATCGGTCAGGGGCTCACCCAAACCGTAGAGCTTGCGAGTCGCTTCGCTCTCCTTGTTAATATCAACCGCTTCCGGAGCGGTGGCTTGCATGCGGAAAGCGAGCTCATAGGAAGCCAGGCGCGCTTCAAGATCCGAATCACCCGGGCGGCTCGCGATATGGCGGCGGTCCATTTGGTTGATGAATTCGAGTGTGGTGCGCTGGGCGTTGGAAGAAACCCCTTCAGGAGTGGCAAGATCCAGAATCGGGAACTGTCCTGGGCGAAACACCGTTCCCTGGTAAGCAGCCGGCAGATAACCAGCGCCATAGCCCTGCGGCCCGGATTTCATGGCGCCGTCGGTCATGACCACGAAGGCCGGCAGGTTCTGGTTTTCGGTACCAAGCCCATAGACGGCCCAGGAACCCAGGCAGGGCTTGCCCGGAAACTGCGAACCCGTGCTGAGCGAATACATGGCCGGCGCGTGGTCAAACGCATCGCCGTGGCAAGACCGCACCAGGAAAAGCTCGTCGCTGTGACGCGCGATCTCCGGAAACAGCGTAGAGATCTCAATCCCCGACTGGCCATGCCGCCTGAACTCCCAGGCGGCTCCCCGGGCCAGGGCCTTGGTGAAGTCGATGCGGCTCGTCTTGAGACCTTTGACGAAGCTGCCGGGGAGCGTATTCCCAGAAATCCGCGCCAGTTCCGGCTTCGGGTCCCAGGTGTCGACGTGTGAAACACCGCCATGCATGAACAGGCAGATCACGTTCTTGGCTCGAGCCGCTTCGTGCGGTGGCTTCTTGGCCAGTGGATTGGTTGTGGCCGCCTCGAGCATCGAAGATGCGGCCGCGGCACCAAAACCCATTCCAACACTGCGGAGAAATTCTCTTCTCGATTTAGTCCACATAAAGAAACTCGTTCAAGTTTAATAGGCCACGAATCATCTCAGTGACCGCCCCCAAGCGATCACGGGTGTTTTCCATCTGCCTGGAGAGAAAACCTGCGGCTAGCTTCGCTTCCTCAATGTCAGGCTCGCGGCCCAGGATCTGCAGCCACATGAAGCGGAGCAGCTGGGCATCGGATGCATGGGCAGCCACCAGCTCTCGCGCCAGCGCTCGTGACTGTTCCATGACAAAAGCGCCGTTCAGCAGCGTCAGTGATTGGGGCGCCGTGGTGGAAGAGTCCCGGCGCGGACAAGTGAGCATCGGTTCCGGGGCGTCGAACACCTCCATGATTGGAAGCCGGAAGGTGCGCTTTTGCATCAGGTAGATGCTGCGCCTGCGATATTCAGACGTGTCGGAAGTCACCACCCAGGCGTCGTCGGGCCGCTGTGTGAGGGTCTGCATTTCTTCCTTGCTGAGCGGCGTGACGACCGGCTTTCCGCCAACTCTGAGATTCAGTTTGCCAGTAGCGGCCAACACGGAGTCGCGAATCTCCTCGGACGTGAGGCGGCGGCGGGAAAAGCGGGTGAGGAGAACATTCTCCGGATCTTTCTCCAAAGCCTCGGGCGCGCCGGTCGAGTGCTGGCGGTAGGTCGCTGAGCTCAGGATCAGCTGGTGCATTCGCTTCAGTGACCAACCGTGCGTCATGAATTCGGTGGCCAGCCAGTCGAGCAACTCAGGGTGCGAGGGCAGGCGGCCCCGCAAGCCAAAATCGGATGCGGTCGCAACAATGCCGCGGCCAAAGTGATATTGCCAGATGCGGTTCACCATGACACGCGCGGTGAGCGGATTGTCGGGTGTGGCAATCCAGTCGGCCAGAGCGCGCCGGCGGCCGGTGGTGGGGTTCAGGGGAATGGGCCCGGTGCCTTCGCGCTTCTCTGCCGGCGGCGGCACCTCGCCGCCGCCCAAGATCGCGAAAAACCCCGGCTGGACTTCCTCCCGTGGGCGTGAACCTTTGGCCGGGAGGTAGGTCTTGGGTGAGATGTATCCAATATCGGTGATGCCGGCCGCAAAAGGCTTCGGACGGTAGTCGGCGAACATCGAAACCAGCCGCTTTTCAACCGACTGCAACCGCGCCGCTTCGTCGCTGGTCAAGCAGGCCCGGACCTCGTCATCGCTCACGCGGGTGCGGTCGCCATACTGCGTGACCAACTCGCGCTGGCGCGCATCGCGTTGCGGGTCTTCCAGGCGCAGTGCGTCCTGCGCTTCGGGCGGAAGCGCCTTCAGCTTCGCATCAAATAGCCGCGTGCGGCACGGGCCCTGGACAGTTCGGATCTGCTCGCCGATTTCGCGCAGCTTGATTTCACGAACGTTCTCGGCAACGTCGTAACCCAGCGAGGCCAGCCGGTTCAGCGGAATCTTGGTCTTGATGAAAGGTGCGAAGACAGCCTGCAGACGGTAGTAATCGCGCTGTGAGATCGGGTCAAATTTGTGGTCATGACAGCGGGCACAGCCAGCCGTCAGACTTAGGAAGACGGAAGACGTTGTGTCCGCAAAGTCGGTGAGCGTCTCTTCCCGGTTGATGTCAGATTGGTCGGGGAAAAGGTCGCGGTTGGGCCCGACAGAAAAAAATCCGGTCCCGGTTTGCGCCACTGGATCTTCGGGAGAAAATTCGTCGCCAGCGATCTGCTCGCGAATGAAGCGATCATAGGGCTTGTCATCATTGAATGACTGGATCACCCAGTCACGATAGCGCCAGGCGTCGGGGATGTAAGAATCCAGCTCAAAGCCGGCGGTGTCCGAGTAACGAACCAGGTCGAGCCAGTGGCGGCCCCACTTCTCGCCGTAGCGTGGCGATTCGAGCAGCCGGTAAATCAGTCGCTCATAAGCGTTGGGAGTGGTATCGCTGACAAAGGCTTGAACCTGCTCTGCCGTTGGGGGCAAACCGTGTAAGTCCAGATAGGCACGACGGATTAGAGTAGAGCGGTCTGCCTCGGCAGCCGGCTTGAGTCCCTGCGTCTTCAGCTTTTGCTGAATAAAGGCGTCGATGGGTGTGCGAGCCACGCCATCCGCGAAAGTGGGAACTTCCGGCCTCTTGGGTTTTTGGAACGCCCACCAGGTTGAAGCCGGCGACTTGTCGGGAACAGAGCCCTCTTTCGGCCAGGCGGCCCCAGCCTCGATCCACTCGCGCAGTACGGCAATGTCTTCAGCGCGCAGCTTTTTTCCAGGAGGCATGGAGAGCTTGCCTGTATGGTTCACCGCCTGAAACAAGAGACTGGTGCCTGCATTGCCAGGAGTTACCGACGGTCCGCGCGTGCCGCCGCTCAACAGAAGCTCGCGCGATGCGAGCTTCAAGCCCGACATACTCGTCGCCTCACTGTGGCATTGCAGACAGTTTTCGTGCAGGACCGAAGTGGCTCGTTCAGCCAGATCGCCGCTGCTTTGCGCCCAGGATGCAAGTGGGCAAAGGAAACAGCCGACCAAAACTAAACAAACAGAAAATTGGAAATATAGGTTCATGCGTGGTTCAGCGATTCAAACTGCCAGCCGCATAAAGTAGGTTATTCCAGGCCGGGCTCCTGATCTATAAACATTTCTTGAAAAGTTCTTGCGAAACTATCATCCACCCGCGATCTGCGGCCGGGCTTCTCCTGGGGAACACCTGTCAAAGTCCGGCTGACGGCGTCGCTTTGGCACACTTGTGAGCTTTGGTTTAACCCTCCTGCTGTCGGATCTCAAGTGGCTGAATTCTGCCGACGATTGAACCGCCAACGATAAATGCCACAGGCAGAAGAGCTCCAATGCAGACAAAAACCATCGTGTAGTTTCCAAGCCGGTCCAACATCAGCCCCACAGCCCAGGTGGCCAGGACGGTCCCGAGACTGGATCCAGTCCCTCCGAAACCGAAGACGCCACCCACGCCGTACATGATGGTATAAGCAATCATGAAGGCGTTCAGGATTCTGGCGTAATCCGAATTGCTAAGCCGGAATTCCTCGCGCAGCACCGGCGCCAACACGGACAGCGACTGCCGATCAATGAAGTTGATCGTCGTGGAACCGAGCAACAGAAAAACAAGCAGCCAGGTGAATCCTGAATTATGTCGCGAACTCGCTTGGGCAGTCACAGAAACCGGAGCTGAAACACCCATAGGTTTGGTTCGAGTGCGTCGGCAGCGTCGATAATTTTCCGCTCATTGGAGAGCTCGCCATCAAGAACGGGTTTCAATGGCTTGCGCTCGAAGTCTCTGGCAATTCGCCCCAACTCGTCCCACTCTCCGCCAAGCCATGGCCAGTCTGATGAAGTCGAGCCACGGATCGTTGTTGAACCAAGCTGAGGAGGTCTCCTCAAACGGCATGAGATGCCGTGATCTTGGCAACGCTTTCACGAAGTCTCTCCGGTTCAAAGACCTTCTTCCAGTCAGGCTTGAACAGGTCTTTCTTTGCTTCCTCAATCGCTTTCTTGGCACCTGCCGAAAAGTTCCAGTCGATTTCATCGAACAGGATGGCCACTTCAATGTTCAGATGGCCCATCAGGAAATCCCGGGCGGCCTGCGGCGGAACTCCCCTACGAATCGCTTCGTCTAAGGCCTCTCTGATGATCGTCAGGCAAGTTGCCGCGACGGTTTCTGACAGAACGGGTTCTAGAATCGCCATCTGTTCCACCGTGACTCGGTGGGATCGCAGCACTGGACCAAATAACCGCGCAGCGATCGCCTCTCCTTTGGCGAAGTCTTCTTCCGGGCCTTGCATCAAGGCAGAAACAATAGCCTGCTTGGCCCTGCCACTGCCAAAGTAGTCTCTCCTAATCTCTGGATCTAGTTCATCATTAAATATCGGAGGATGCGCCGGGTGAGTGACAAAATAGGATATATCGTCTCGCTTTGGCAGCCTCCCTGCGTGCGGCGCCGCCGGATCGAGGCACATGAGCATCGCTCCACTCTTTAGAAAATGTACTAGCTCTGAGGCCACGGGGCCAATCGCCACATCCGGCACCGCCAGGATCACGACATCGGCTTCGCGCACTGCCTTGTCTTTGGATACGGGCGTAATGCCGCGTTCACGCAGGCGTTTTTCTCCTTGCTCATTAGCTTCCACAGGCAGGAGGTGGTAGTCGGGTATGCTTTTCAGCTGGTTCCAGGCCCGCGTTCCCATGTTGCCCGCTGCTCCAAAAATGGCAATGACGGTCATGATGCTTTCTCCTTTTGATGACTGAAATTAAGCTGATGAAGCACCCTCAAGGACATCCTGGAAAAAATCTGTCCTGCCTACCTGACCTCCCTTGAACGTGATCTCGCGGCCTTCAAGCAAACTTCCAGAAGTGACTATCCGACACAGAGGCGAACCCGGGGCCAGCGGAGCAACCATTTCCAGTGCTTCGATACCCAGCTCTCGCGCCACATAGACGGATGTATCCCCACCCGTCACCACCGCTCGCTGCAGGCCGCTCTCGCGCAAGACTTGATCCAAAATCCGACCCAGGGCCTGCCCGATAATTTTGCTGCGGGCGTATGCCGACCCAGACTCTGCCAATCGTTCGACTGTGGGTTGCACGCGCAGGTCATTCGGGCCTCGACACGAGTGAAGGATCACGCTCCGACCGGTCGTCAGAAGCTCCAACGCTGCCCGGACGGCACGATGGCATTCCGCATCCACCTCGGAAGGACTCGCGAGTCGCCGGGAGTCCAAGGGAATGTCGCCGAACCCGTTTTCGACCGCCCGCGCAATCTGGGATTCCGTGACTGGCGAGCAACTACCGGAGACAGCGACGATCTGTTCAACCTTCCCTGGTGATCGCGGGCTCTGGGCCTCAGGGATGAGGCCGCCCTTTCGCCAGAAGGCAGTGAGCGCTGACTCAATTCCGGAAGAACCCACCGCAAACAACGGAGCGACTTCACTGGCGTGTTTCCAGATGAGACGACCAATCGTGGCCAAATGCTCCTCGTAAAGGACATCGAACAGGATGATTTCTGCAGAGGAAGCGATGAGCGCATCAAACCGCCGGTCCAACTCTCGATCGGTCAGCGACAAGTCCACGATGTCGAGAAGTCCGACTGTCAGCCGGGTCTGCCGGCTGAGATGAACGGCCACATCACTCTCGTTCATCGGCGTAATCGGGTGTCTTGACATTGTGGGATGGCGATCCAGGCGATAGACAGGGCTGTCCAGTCCGGAGCGAGCGAAGACGTTGCCAAACACGCTGTATCGCGCCAATCTTGGAGACCCAAACAGCATGGGAATGAAGCCCGAGCGAAAAATCTGCCGGCCCAGATCCGAAGCATGTCCGATGCTCCCGACCTGGGGAGAGGAATCCACTGTCGAGCAGGTCTTGTAGTGGAAAAGCGGGGCTTCGAGGTCCTTCAGCTTTTGGAAAACCAGAGGCAGAGTGTCGTCCATTTCCTGGGGCGACATCGTTCGGCTGCTGGACGACACTCCAACAGCCCTCAGTCCCGGAAAGCGCTGGAGATCTACCTTTTCCGGTGGCCGCAGAAATAAGACCGCACGCAGACCCGCCATCGCCATGGTTTCCATGACATCCGTGGAGCCAGTAAAATCGTCGCCGTAGTATGTCAGCAACAACTCATCCATTCGCTTCAACCTGTCTTCACAATATCCAAGTTGCCGTGCAGATTCCTACGAAGTGCCATACATCTCGATCGCCTGACGGAGTTCCTCATGATCCTGCGCATGTTCTTCCAAAGGTTTTCCAGTGAGCGCCGCTTCCCAGCCCTGAAGCACACTGGTGACGCCAGCCCGAATGCCTCCCGGGTGACCCATGATCCCTCCCCCGCAAAGGTACATTAGATCCACACATCCCAGAGCCCGATAGGTATCGGGAGCTTGCCCAGCCCACTGAGCCGAGGACAGTACTGGCATTATCTGGTAGCCTCCCAGAAACGGTTTGAGGCAGGCTCGCGCCGACCGGATGACAGACTCATCCGGCTCCCAGAATTTGTTGCGCAAGCCATTAGTATGCAGGTGATCCACCCCCGCCAGCCGCCAAAGCTTCTGGTAGGCCATGAATTCGATACCTAGATAAGGACACCGGGTGAAAGCGCCCCAGCCATTGCGGTGTCCGTGAATCGGCAACTGGCAGTGACTGCGCAGATGCGCAACGGCTGGCAAGCCGACGCTGTTCAGACTGACCATCACACAGGTGCCGCCGGCTTTCAGGACGGTCTCGTGATGTCTCAGCATATTGTCGATATCATCGGTGATATTGAAAGCATACATCAGCTTCCTGCCCATCCGATCCGCCAGCTCATTAATAACGCGCATCACAGCCTCGACCCGCCGTGACAGCGGGGAGTGCGGTGGATTTGCCATCAACTCGTCGTCCTTAACAAAGTCCAATCCAGCTTCAGCCAGCGTCTGAACCAGGCGGGCAGTTTCTTCGGGAGAAAGACCAACGCTCGGCTTGACGATAGTGCCAATGATGGGTCTTCCTCGAACACCGGTGAGGCGCCGCGTCCCTTCGATACCAAACTGTGGACCCGGATAGGCCTCTGCGAAGGCCTGAGGCAGGTCGAGATCCATCAGGCGGAGCCCAGAGAATTCGCGCAGTTCGTAGAGATTACCCGCCACGGTCGAGAGCAAATTCGGCAGGGAAGCACCCATGTTCTCCAGCGGGAAAGAGAGTACCACCCTGGCTCGGTGATATCGGAAAGGACTTGTCAAGGACCGTGGAGGCTTTGAGTGCGGAAGCGCCGGAGTATCCACACTTTCAACTTCTGTTATTTCCTCTACCCGCGCGGCGAATCTTTCTTTCAAAGCTTCGGTCTCTCCCGGAACCCGAATAAAGGTTCCGGTAGACTGCTCACCCGCCATCACTGCAGCAGCGCACTCCACTGGGTGCGGAGTCTCGATTTGATAGGTTGCCAAGATCCGTTTCTGGGCCATGATTTCTCCTGCCGATTTACAAGCGAACTTTGTCGCCTTCCGCGAGCAGAAAGTCGCTTCCGGTCAATCCCCCAGCTGACAAGCCGGCGTGGAGGTTAGCATTTCTCCACATTGGCTGCGAAGCCTTGCTTTCGGAATCCAGGCTTTCGGCCGTCGTATGTGCTCCCAGATCCAAGGATCTGCGTCATGGATCCCTCAAACTCAAGCTGCAGGGATTCAGGTAACGACCAAAAACGGTTTTGATGGGAACGGCAGCCAGAGTCAGTGGCGACTATGCTGCCTCTAGGTGAGGCCGATCCAGACCTTCGCATCGCCGTCTCGTCGGCAAGATTGTAGCGAGCGACCTCATGCCGCCAAGGACCGCTGCTCCGTCGGCAAGCCATCCCACACCCGGCCTTGTGAACGCTTCTCAAGCGTTCACCCCTCTCCCCATAAACGCGAACAACTGGAAGAGGGTGGCCAAACTTTGACCGATTCTTGAACTTCGGCGGGGCAGCAAGTGAACCTAGACGCTCCATCCTGAGCCCTTGGAGGGCCCAGGATGGAGTATAGCGATTGCACAACCTAAGAGTCGGCTAGAATTCAAACTTCAGTGAGAGCTGCATCTGCCGCTCCTGACGGGCGCTGATCACCTGGCCAAACTGACCGTTGACCTGGTTGCCCTGCGGGTCGAAGCGGGCATTGTTATCCACTCCCGCCCACTGTGTGTGGTTGAACATATTGTAGAACTCCCATCGGAACTGGAACCGGGCCTTCTCCCCCATCGGGAAATTCTTGTAGACAGTGAAGTCCCAGTTGTTGATGCCCGGGCCGCGGAAGACATCTCGCGGGGCGTTGCCAAACTGGCCGACTCCTGGAGGCGCAAACGCACTGGTATTGAACCATTTTGAAAAGCTTCGCTCGCTACTACCTAGAATCGGGTTCTGGGTCATATACACCCGCGGATTATCCCCACCGCCGGTACGATCGATGCCGTCCGTGCGGCTGAAGTTAATTCCCAGCGGTGTGCCGCTGGAAAACGTCGTGATTCCCGCCAACTCCCAGTTGTGGAACACCCCGCGACTCACCTTGTTGCCCCGGAACATTTCGGCATTGGGGAGCGACCACAGGTAGTTGAAGACAAAGACGTGAGTCTGATCGAAACCCAACTTGCCGTACAGATAGTCACGGTAGTTTAGAAACATCGGTAGACCGCCACCATCTTGGTCGGAGATACCCATCGCCTTGGACCACGTGTAAGCAATGCCGTACTGAAGTCTGGAAGTGTAGCGACGATTCACCCCGACCTGCAGCGAGTTATAGTTAGAGTAGCCCGTGTCTTCAATGTAACCGACGTTCTGAAATCCCGAATAGTTTCGCAGGAAGCTATCGGGAAGTGGGCGTCCGGTGGTGGGATCCTGGGAACTGGGAAGAAACCGTTTCCCCGGGGCCAGGGTATTGAGATTGCGAGTTTGCCGCAGGTGGCGGCCAGAACTAGCCACATAGCTGGCGTCCAAAACGGTTCCCAAACCGATGTCTTGCTGAACACCAAACGACCAGTTGTAGACTGTCGGCACATTGTCAAAGCTTTTGTCGAACGCCTGTGCATCTGTGGGGAAGAATGCTTGGCCAACTCCCAAGAACGTGTCAATGGTGCCATAAAAGATGTTCGGGCTCTCCACGATGGGCGGAGCCGTCGTTACGGTCCACATTGAGTTCTGTGAGGAGAAAACGGTCTGCTTGCTGACTGAGAACCCACCCCGAACAGCGGTCTTGCCGTTGCCAAAAACATCATAGGCGAAGCCGAAACGGGGAGCCATCTGGAGCGGGGGCCGATCGCGGTAGCCATCAGGATATGAGGGATCGTTCCCGATCACTACGCCATTGAACCGGTCTCCGGACCCGGGGACGACAGCACCGATGAGTGGAGTCGCTGCGAATTGGCCCGTCAGAGGATTTTGGGCCACACGGTTGCTTGAGCCATCAATCGCGGGCTGGTAGAACAGCGGTGCCTTTGCCGGATTGAAGCGACTGAGTGCGAGCGAAGATCCTTCCCCATCCCGGAGTCGCCACGGAATGAAAGAGTAGAACCGCACCCCAAAGTCCAGGTTCAAACGAGGAGTTGCCTTCCAGGAGTCTTGAGCAAACCATTCCGCCGTGTATATCTTCGCCCGCCCGGCAGATTGTTTGTTTGACTCGGCATAGCTGTAGAAGTTACCGAGTAGAGCGTTTGCGAACGGATGGTTGCTGTCCAGTGGGTTGTTGCCATCCCGGCGGAAATCAAACGTACCCATGTGCTTGCCTACGGCGCTCGCCCTGGGACCCTCACTCGCGTTGTTCTTTTCATAGTACATTCCGAACTTCAACGTGTGCTTCTTTTTGACCCAGCTCAGGTTGTTGGTGATCCAGACACGATCGTCAGCGGCACTGATGGGTGTTCGAGGATCGAATTGGGTGTTGGGCGCATTCGGGAGCCCGCCAAAGGACATTTGTGGAATGATACTCAGCGGATTGGCCGAGGGGAAGAGTTGACCCAGCTTCTCCAGCCCATGCTTCTGACGTCGTACGTTTTCCAACTGTAACGTGTCGGTCAAAGCGCCAATTTCTCCCGCCTTACTGTAGCCGGCATTGAACTCATTGATCACCGTCGGCGAAAAAGTCCGCGTGTAACTGCCCTGGTAGGCGTCAAAGACGTATTTGTAATGGTGCGGCTGGGCGAAGAAATTGCCCTGGAAGGCTGTCGATTGATTCTGACCTTGCAGATCAGCATTCCACCACCTTGGCCGGAACGTGATCCGGTCCTTGGAGGTGGGAAGGTAGTCGAACTTAAACTGCGTTTGCTCCTTCGGCTGCTTAACGATCTCCTGGTACCGATAGTTGAAGGCGCCTTTCGTGATATTTCTGTCAAACAGGTTGGGCATGGTATGCCACGATAGCATTCTCTGTCCAAAGGTGTTGATCCGGTGTGAAGGAATCACGTTGTTCGCGAATGGCGTTTTCGTCAAGGGGTCAATAACCCGGATGAGCTGGCCATTTTGATCGAGGCTCTGGGAAAAATCCCCTCGCCGTTCCAACTCGGTCGGAAGGGTTGTCTGCATGATGGGCCCAGGAAGATTGATTCTCCAGTCCTCGCGACTGAAGAAGAAGAACAACTTGTCCTTGTTCGTATTGAATTTGTTAGGAATGTAAATCGGCCCGCCGATGGTTCCACCGTAAGTGTTGTAGCGGGTGAGCGGTTTGGGAATACCCAACCGGTTGTTAAAGAAATTGGTAGCGTTGAATTGCTCGTGGCGCTTGAAATAGTAAGCACTGCCGTGAAAATCCTTGGTGCCAGACTTTGAAACGATATTGACGTGGGCACCAGGCATCCGCCCATCTTCGGCCAGATACGAGTTGGATTTGACGCTGACTTCATCAATCGCATCCATGCTGACCGAGATCGTAAAATAGCTTAAGGCGTCAATATCCGATCCTGGTTGACCATCCAGCATGAAAGTATTCCAATGACTGCGCAGTCCCTGCATGTTGGGAGTTTCGGTCCCCCAGTTGCCGCCTAGCGAATCGCTGCTGGCCCTCTGCGAAACACCCGGTAGAACTGCCATTAGTGACACAATGTCCCGGCCTTTGGACATGAGCCCCCCCAGCTGTTTGCTCGTCAGCAGTTCGTTCTGTCCGGAAGTGTCTGTTTGGACTCTCGCTCCCTCCGCATTCACCGTCACCGTGTCGGTCACCTCACCGACTGCCAGTTGGAGGTTGCCAAGCGCCAGACTTTGGTTCGCGTTCACAACAAGATTCGTCTTTTCGAGAACACTAAATCCCGGACCCTTTACGCGAACCGTGTAGCTGCTTGGGGGCACATTCGGGAAGATGAACGCCCCCGACTCACCCGACTGAGTGGTTGTCACTTCAGTAGTCCGATCGTTTACCAGCGTGACCTCTGCTCCCACAATCACACTGCCGGACGGATCAACTACCGTGCCGCTGACCCGGCCAGAAACCTGCGCTTCCGCTGGAATGTGCCAAAGGAGCAAGGCAACCAAGATGAACCCGCAAGAGATTGACTTACGACACATAACTTTTCCTCCTGAGTTCGGTAAGCGGACCCAATGACACTTGGCAATCCGGCTTACCCTATTGAGTGAAGAGCGACTTAAACCAGTTCTATGCCCCACCGGCTTATGGAAGACGCTTCCTTGCGGACGCCGACAAATCTTTGGCTCGCCCTGTGACGATAACCGAGACAGTGTCGCAGACCAGCTTGGCCGCGTTCACTTAACATTTAGTGAACGACCCAGAGTGGACCTACTCGAAGGAAGCCCGTGTTCCCAGTGGATGGAGGAGACTATAGGGAAAGAGTCAAGCGGAATCTATAACAGGCGCACAAATTTTTCTTGTAATAATATCATTAGCTGGAAGGCGGAGCCTTATCGCAACAAGACACGTCAAGACACCACAGGCTCGACTCCTGATCGTCATAGACCCGGAATTATCAGAAGCATCTCGAAGACAAGGTTGACCAGTATCCCGTCAGAGTCACCGTCAAGCCAGCAGCCTAGACCTCGATCAGCTAATGAGAGTGGGAGCCGCTGTCCTCGGCGGTCTGCCGCTCGCCGCTGAGGACAGCTGTCCCCACATTCAATCTCCTCCCTGGAACACGAAGGCGATGATTGTCAGGTAAGGGAGAGGCGACTTTGACGGGGCACTGTAACGTTGCCAGGCGTCTGTTCACTTTCATCCAGGATTTTTTCCAATGGTCAGAGTGTCCGATTTTCGAGGTTCAATCGCTGAATAGATAGCTGTCCGCGCCTGGCTGGCAGAAATCCAGTTCGTACGGGGCTTCAGCTCGGGCCTCAGGCGGGGCTTTCTGCGGTGGTCCAATCAGGGGCTTAACCGGTTGCCTGATGTCGATACTGAAGCGGCGTCATGCGGGCCACTTTAAGAAAGATGGCACCGAAGTAACTCTGGTCGCAAAAACCAACTTCCTGGCTGATCTCGGAGATAGATTTGTCGGTGGCTGCCAGGAGGGATTGAGCTTTCGCAATGCGGAAATGATTGAGATAGCTGATGAACGGTTGGCCGGTCACTTGTTTGAAGAATCGCATGAAGTGGGAGCGGCTCATGCCAGCGATCGAAGCGGCGTGTTGGATGGAAACCGGTTCATTGTAGTGGTCCTCCAGGTATTCAAAGACCGGCCGGAGATGTTCGATCTTCCGTTGTTTTCGGGAAAAAGCGTCGGAAGTTCCTGGATAGGAGGCGTAATGATTCACAAGCAAAACCAAAATCATTTTCAGATAGGTCTTGATACAAAGGCGACTGCGCTCGGAGGTCGGAGGAGATTCGCGATGGATTCGCTCCACGAAATCAAGTACCTGGGCTGGCACTTCCGATCTGGACGGAACGATATGAGGAAACCCGGCGTCCTGGATCAGAAAAGGCATCAGGTACTCCATATCAGCTCCACTCGAATCGTGACCTCGAATAAGGTCCGGCAGGAAATAGAGAACGACGGCTTTTACCGGTGAGCTGGATCTCTTAATGATAGGGCGGTGGTATAGCGTACTGCTGACAACGCACAGGTCTCCCTTGGCCATGCTCAAGAATTTATCCTGAATCTGCCAGGAAAACTCCCCGGAGTCGAGGAATAGTACTTCAAAATAGTCGTGCCGCCTCATTCGGAGGTCCTTTGACTCAGGAAAAAGAAAATACCTGACATCAATCGGAAAGGACCTGTCAAATGGCCAGACATGCACACCGTCGGCATTGACTTGGGGTTCGACGACGGCTGACCGGTTTTCCCAGACTCGTTTCGCTTTGGCGGTCATTGACACCTCCACACTGCCTGACGGATCTGGGCGCCCAGACCGGGTCTATTTAGGGGAGCTCTGGCAAGGCCACGCTCCCGTCATAGCGCTCGTTGGAACTGAGGTTTTCTTTCTGTTCTTTCTCTGCGAGCCTCTGGATAATGGCTTTTTCGCGGATGAAGTCGTCATGCCTTTTCAAGCGGGCATAGAGACGGCTGAGAATAACGTGGGCCGGAGCATAATTCGGTTGGTTTCTTACGACTTTCTCAAGCAATTCCACCCCTTCTGGATATTGTCCCTTGGCCTGATAGATTTGCGCCATCATGTACAGCAATCCAGTATCTGCAGGTCTTAGTGCCATCGCTTTCTGAAGAAACTTGGCCGCTTCATCGTATTGCCCCTGGCGAAGGAAAAGCCAGCCGAGGTTGGCGTTGGCATTGAAATCCGCTCGATTATTTACGAGTTCGTTCTGAAAGGCACTCAGGGCCGCGTCCGAGTCTCCGAGGCGCAGCAACGCGTGTCCCAGTTGGGAGTGGACGGTAGAAAGCTGGGGGTTGAGTCGTTTTGCCTCGGTCAATTCATCGATAGCCAAACGGTATTCTTTGCGCGCATTGTGGAGTGAACCCCGCACCAAGCACGACTCAGCACCCCGTTCAGATTTTAGCGGCCCCAGCAGCAAGGATTCCGCTTTCTCTAACTGCCCTTCACCCGTATAGGCAGTGGCCAAGGTGTAGGCCGCAGCGAGATTCCCAGGGTTCAACTTCAAAGCCTCTTCCAGAGCAGCGATGCCTTCCGGAAGCTGGTCAAGTTTCAGCAAACACAATCCCAAGAGGTGGTGCGCTTGCAATTGGTCAGGTTGCTCGGTCACAACCCGAGAGAGTTCTTTGGATGCCGGCAGATATTGTGCCTCTTGAAAGTAGGCCAGTCCAAGAAACATCCGGACTGCCGAGAGATTCGGTTTGATCTCAAGAGCCTTCTTCAAATGTTGGACGGCTTGCTGGTTTTTCCCCAGCTTCAGGTAGACCAGTCCAAGATTCGATAAGACGTCGACCCGCTGTGGAGCTACCTTCAGCGCTTTTTCATAGGCCTGCCGAGCTGCTTCCAGATCCCCTCTCTGTTGGAGTTCCGCGCCCTGTCTGAAAAAGCTCTGGGCGTCTTCACTGGCTCTAACGTCGGGAGGAACTAGGGAAACAGCAAGGAACACGGCCAACCAGTGGACCAGGGAACTCATTGGTTTTCTCAATCGGTGCTCGTGTCCAGCCTGCCGTGGCGGCATTATAAAGATAAAGAAAAGATGGCATACTCTCTTTCCTAGGGTGCAAGAATTCGCAATCAATCGTAGTCTGGATGCACGAGGGACCATCTGCATAAAAAGAATAGCACAGCTCTTGAATTCGACCATCTATGGGTCATCGGCTGCGGTAGGAAGTGAGAAACACTTCCGAGCAGAAGAAACAATCTTGGAAAGTGAATCCCCGGCGAAGGGTCTGCCTTAAGCCAGGCTAGATGGTCCGACTGACATCAGAGGTGGTAGCAATGTCGCTCACTGCTGAGCGCCCCTCCCCCAACTGATCGAAGGGCCAGGCACCAGAGTGTGGGTACCTGTAACCAAGCATTCAGGCGTTTCCGGAGTTAACTGCTTCCGAGTTGGCTTGCCCGGCACTGCCTATTCACTCCTGTGTTATGATTTTTGCGACGCACGGGAGTCTCAATGATCCGCAACAGCGCGACGATGCCGTGGATTTTAGTGCTTTCTGCGACCATCAGTCTTCCCTCCTGGTTCTGCCTGCCTTTAGCAGTCAGCCGTTCACTTCAAAGTTCCTCTCCGAATCGAGCTGCGACGCCGGAGGGAAGCCAGGTTTCCATCGAAAGTCTGATCGACCATAACGAACTGCAGGCGGCACGAGACCGGCTCCAGGAGGCGAAAGGGATCAGCGGAGAAACTCCCAGAATACTGCTGCTCGAAGCCATGATCCTGCACAAGGAAAAAAAGTTCATGGAGTCGCTGCAGAAGCTGCAGCTTTGCGTGGATTCGACTCCCGACGCTGCAGACGTGCACAAACTGATTGGTTTGAATCTGGTTGCTTTGCATCGCGAAGACGCTGCTGAGACCTACTTTCAGCGCGCCGCAAAGCTGAATCCCAATGACTTCATGGCGCGTTACTATCTGGGACTCTATCACCTGACGCGGAAGCGAGCTGCCCAGGCGGAACAGGATTTCATCGAGGTTGTCAGGTTAAATCCACTCTATCTGGACGGCCTTAATATGTTGGCCGTCACTCAGGAACAGCGGGGAAAGCATGAAGAGGCGATGCAAAACTATCGCAAAGCGATCGAGCTCTGCGAAAAACTTCCAGTCAAAACCGAAAGCCCTTATCTCTACCTCGGCAGACTCTTGATCCTTTTGGATCGCTATGAAGAGAGTGTTCTCCTTCTTCAGAAAGCGGTCGAAATCAATCCGGCTTCACAGGGAGCCTGGTTGGCTCTGGGACAGTCGCTCAGCCACCTCGAAAAGGACGCTCAGGCGATCGAAGCGCTCCAGAGGGCGGCCCGACTCGATCCGAGTGACAAAGGTCCTCACTTCCAGATGATGCGCATCTATCAGCGACAGAAACGGATGGAGGAAGCGCGCCATGAAATGGAGATCTTTCGAAAATTGGAAGAAGCAGAGAAGACAAAATAGCCACGGCCATCCGGTGTCCTTCGGTGGTTTGGCTGCTGCGGGAATGATGCTAAAACTGACGGGGTCGCGAGGGGGAGGGCGGGCTTGATGGTGAAGCG
>Ga0163150_10004198_pt1 | contig 19481 bp, 18 predicted proteins | sample OliLakLV19P2IB_FD_148628 | JGI IMG/M metagenome (GOLD analysis project Ga0163150, IMG submission 148628) | Freshwater microbial mat bacterial communities from Lake Vanda, McMurdo Dry Valleys, Antarctica - Oligotrophic Lake LV.19.P2.IB | ecosystem: Environmental > Aquatic > Freshwater > Lake >...
GTCATAACCGGCTCCCCTCAACATCGTGGCGAGCAAGCGCGCGTTCTTTTCGTTGTCCTCGACGATCAACACCATGGGGTTATCGCCCATGCGCGGATCGAGGTCAGCAATTTCATTTTTGTCCGGTGCGGTCATGTTCGCTTCTCTCCGCCTGATGGCGCGTATCAACTTTTGGCCATTTCGCCGACAATCGCGTTCTGCGTCTCGTCGTCGGCGGTGGTTGTGGGGGCCTGGGGCAGCGTGACGATAAAGGAGCTGCCCTGTCCGGGCTCACTCGTTACGGACACCGTTCCCCCGTGTAATTCGACGATTTGGCGTACCATTGCCAATCCCAGGCCGGTGCCTTGAGCGTTTTTGGAAAGTGTGGAGTCCATCTGGTAAAAACTGTCGAATATCTTCCGTTGCTCATCCAGCGGAATTCCGATGCCCGTGTCGGCCACGATCAACACGACGCTGTTTTCTTTTGGATGTACGGTAACGCGAACTTCGCCCCCCTCGGGCGTGAACTTGATTGCATTCGACAGCAAGTTGTAGAGCATTTGCTTGAGCCGGCGTTCATCGGCCACGATCATTCGCACATTCGAGTCCACGTCGGCCACAAGCCGCAATCCTTGTCGAACGGCTCGTTCGCGGAACATTTGCACGGCCCGCTCCACCAGCCGAGGAACCATCACCGAACCACGTTGAATTTCCAGCGAGCCGTTTTCAATCTTCGCCAGATCAAGAATATCGTTGACGAGCGAAAGCAAGTGCTGCCCGCTTTCGAGAATATCCGTGACGTATTGAGCCTGGTCCTCATTCAAGGGACCAAAGGCCTGTTCCGACAGTACGTCGGAAAAGCCGATCACCGAATTGAGCGGCGTCCGCAGTTCGTGACTCATATTGGCCAGAAACTCGGTCTTGGCCCGACTGGCCGCCTCCGCGGCGTTCTTGGCTCGTTCGAGCGCCGTTTGAATGCGCTGGCGCTGGGCAATCTCGTCGCGTAACTGTTCATTCGAATCCGACACGATTCTGTTCGTGGCTTCCAACTCCGCCTGGCGCCTGGCGACGCCCCACGATTCGAGCAATCCTTGCCGGCATAACAGAAACAAGCAGCCGACTTCCATCACGACCCAGCCGGAGTGTTCCAGAAAGCGCCAAGGGCTGGCGAGATTGATGCCGTAGACCGATTGGGGCCAGAACAATCCACGCACAAAATGCTCGCAGGCAACTACGGCAGCGGCGGCCACCAACACGCGCCAATCGCGATAAAAAGCCAGCAGGGCCAGTGAAACGAACACGAAGAAATGTGTTTCGGAACGCCCGCCCGTCAGATGGATCAAAATCGCGGTGCTAAGCGCCTGCGCCACACCAATCGCCAGTCGGGTAAGCGGCTGTCCAGGCCGCTTCAAGATCAACAACAGCGGCAATACTGTGACCGCTCCTCCCAGAAAAACGGCCGTCCAGACGTGCGGATGAATTTGGCTTTGCGTGCCCGCCCAGGTGAGTGGCGAAATCCAAAGCGCGACGGCAATCTCCGCGATCCACTGCACAATGAATAGCGCACCGAACAGTCGGTCGATCGAAGCATCGAGACGTTGCCGCTGCTCGCGAAACAACTCACGAGCCCTGGCGTTCAACAATGCGTCGCTCGTGGGGCCTTGCGGATGTGCTACTTCTGCAATCGCCATTTTTTTGCTTGTTTGGTTAAAGTCAAACTAAGTATTTCACCGCTACTTAGAAACCTTAGCTCAACCAGATTTGATTGAGCGCATTTTTCCCGGCCAGAGGGTGGCCGCACGCCCGGCGGAAAAAACCCGCGGACGATTGCCGCCAATTCGCACCGATCAATCCGCATTTGCGGCGTAAACGGGCATGGCTGGTAGAAATGCTCCAAAATCGGCAAAATAGGTCGAATTCAAAGTCCGGCTCCGTGAGGCTCCGCACCATGCCAATTAGCGACCCGATCCAAATCCTCCTTGAGCACGATCAATGGGCAACACGCCAGATGCTCTCTGCCTGTGCGGAGCTATCTCCCGAGCAGTATCATCATCGCTTCGAAATGGGCCCGGGCTCTCTGCACGACACAACCACGCACATCGTCGGCGCGATGCGCGCGTGGGGCGACATGTTGGCGGGGCGCGAGCCGCGCCCACGCTTGGAGACCACCCAACGCACACCCACGGAACTACAGGCAATATTCGATGAGGTCGCGGCCGACTTTTCCACCGCAGCACAAAGTCATCCGCTCGACGAGATTGTCGTGGCCCAGCGGGGTGGGCAGACCTATTCGTTCGTGCGCGGGGCCGTCGTTACACACGTTATGACGCACGGCATGCACCATCGTGCCCAGTGTCTTAACATGCTGCGCCAACTCGGTGTCAACCCGTTGCCGCCAAGCAGCGTGCTCGAGTGGACGCTCACGGTCGATTCGAAGCGCTAGGCGCAACCGTTCACGTGCCCGGCACCAATGCTACGGCGCGGCACCACGCGGCACTGGCGCGGTGGATCTTGACGGGCAGGCAAGACACATAAAACCCGTGCGGGCTAGGCAACAGGTCTAAGTTTGCCAGCTTTTCGATCTGGCAATACTCGCGCGTGATGCCGGCAAAGTGCGCCGGCCAGATGAAACGCCCGTCGCCCGTGCGCTGGTAGTCGGCCACCATGTTGGCGAAAGGGCGGTCGAGCGTGTAGGCGTCGATACCGATCACTTTCACGCCTTGCTCGACCAGCCACAGCGTGCCCTCGCGGCCCAAACCCGGCTGTGCGAAATAGTCGCTCGTGCCCAACCGCTTGTCGGCGCCCGTTTGCAACAGCACAATGTCGCGCGGGCTCAATTGGTACTCAATGCGCGCGAGCGCTGCCGTTAAATCGTCGATGGTAATAAAGTCACCGGCCGCTTTGTGTCTCACGTCGAGCACGACGCCGGGTGCAAAGCACCATTCGAGCGGCACTTCGTCGATGGTGCGAGCCGGATGACCCTCGGAAACCGGTGCGTAGTGATAGGGAGCGTCGACGTGAGTGCCCGTGTGCGTGATCGCGCGGATTTCCTCCACCGCCCAGCCCAATCCGCCAGAATAGACCAGGTCTGCCGGCCGGACGCCCAAGAATTGCTCGATCTGCTGGCGACCTTCACCCTCGTGAGTGACATAGTGAATGTCCGCGGGCATCGGCTCGCTGGCGGCCTGATGCTCAAGCGGAACGCTTAAATCAATGATCCGATGCGATCCAAACATTCCCGTAGCCGTTTGGTTGTCAGCCAGCAGTGAATTTCTTCGAGGTGCTTTATCGTGCCAGATTGTCGCGTAAAATCAACCTCTCCATCGACAACCTTTCTACCAACCCGCGTCACGCAAAAACGGACCGATTACTATGCACGCGAAACCAGCCGATTCTGAGCCCGTTCTGGTCACACCTCACGTGGTCGACGGCGGGACCATCCTCGAGATCAAGATCAATCGCCCGGAGGTTCACAACGCGGTCGATGGCAGGGCGGCCCGGTTGCTGCTCGAAGCCTGGCGGCTGTTCCGCGATACCGACGAGCTTTCGGTCGCGGTCTTGCACGGAGCGGGCGAGCAGGCGTTTTGTTCCGGAGCCGATCTCAAGGCGCTTTCAAGCCTGGCGACCATCGGAGCGACTCGCGCGGAAAACGACCCTGCCGCCCATCATGGCACCGGCCCCATGGGCGGCTCGCGCATCGTCCAGAGCAAACCCGTTATCACCGTGACACAAGGCTACACCTATGCCGGCGGGCTCGAACTGTTTTGCCACGGACATATCCGGCTGGCCGAACCTCAGGCCACTTTTTCGGTGGCCTGCCGACGATGGGGCGTGCCGCTGGTCGACGGCGGAACGGTGTACTTGCCCAGGCTGCTGGGCTGGGGCGCGGCGCTCCCCTTGATCATCACCGGCCAACGCATCTCGGCCGAACGAGCCTACCAAGTGGGCCTGGTGTGGGAAGTCGTTCCGCAAGGTGCCGGTTTGGAGCGCGCCATGTCGATGGCCCGACAGATCTGCCAACAGCCGCGCGATGCCCTGCTGGCCGACTTGAATTCCGCGCTCCACGGCTCGCATTTGCCTTTAGAAGCGGCACTCGAATTGGAAGCGGCCAATCAACACCCGGTGATGGCAAGTGAAAGCACTCGGCAAGGCGTCGAAGCATTCAAGCAAGGCAAACGATTCTGGTTTACTTGAACCCCGCCAGTGTTCCTAGCGCGGTATTCTCCCCGAGGCCCAGTGACTTTCGCAAATGCCAACCATTCAGCCATTTGACCAATCGGATATTATTCGCGGCACGGATGGGATTGCCCGATACCAGGGATTGGCCACGTCGTTGGTCGAGATGCTTCGCTCGTCGGTCGAACGAGCGCCGGACGCCGAGGCCATCGTCGAAGTTGGCGGTGAGCGTATCAACTACCGCCAGTTGTGGGACCGCTCGGCAAGGGTCGCCGGCGGCTTGCGCGCCCTGGGCATCGAACGGGGCGACCGCGTGGCGATTCGGCTCGGCAACGGGCTCGACTGGTGTTTAGCCTTCTTTGGTATTCAATTGGCCGGCGCGATTGCCGTGCCGGTCAATACGCGGTTCAGCGAAGCCGAAGTCGAATATGTGCTGACGGACTCTGGAAGCAAGTTCGTCTGCACAACGGGCGATTCGCTGCCCGACGGACCGAGCCTGGCCGTCGACGATCTGGCGCACAAAGATGTGGCAGCCATCTTCTACACCAGTGGCACCACCGGTTTTCCGAAGGGGGCGATGACCACGCATGAGGGGTTTTTGTCGAACATTGAAACGTGCCTGCGGATGGTGCCGCTTCCCTTCGATGGCAGTGTTCGCTCGTTGGTGTCGGTACCGCTGTTTCATGTAACCGGCTGCAACAGCCAGTTGCTGCCAACTTGCGCCGGTTTGGGCACGACCGTCATCATGCCATCGTTCAACGTTCAATCGTTCCTCAGGCTGATCGAGGAGGAGCGGATCAACTCGCTCACCAGCGTGCCCGCCGTGTTCTATCTGGCCGTCAATCAACCCAACTTCCCGCAAGTCGACACGCGCGGCGTCCGCTGGATCTTGTATGGCGGCGCGCCCACGGCCTCTGACCTTGTCGCGCGCATTCTCGAAGCCTTTCCCAACGCGCGCATCGGCAATGGCTTTGGACTGACCGAGTCCTCATCGGTCGCGACGTTCTTGCCGCACGAATTCGCCCGGCTGCGGCCCGACAGCGTGGGATTCGCGGCGCCTGTGGTCGATTTGAAGCTCGACGACGTCGCGGATAGCTCGGACGTCGGTGAGCTCTTGATTCGCGGGCCGAACATCGTCAAAGGCTATTGGAACAAGTCGCAAGCCACGGCCGAGACGTTCGTCGACGACTGGTTGCGGTCCGGCGATCTGGCGAGGATCGACGAGCAAGGATTTGTGCAGATCGTCGATCGTAAGAAGGACATGGTCAACCGAGGCGGCGAGAATGTGTATTGCGTCGAAGTGGAAAACGCACTGTCGGCGCATCCGGCGGTGTTCGAAGTCGCCGTGATGGGCGTGCCCGACGAAATGATGGGCGAAAAAGTGGGTGCCGTCATCGTGCTGCGAGCCGATCATCAGACCCAGGTCCATGAGCTGATCGAGTTCGCTCTCGGGCGGTTGGCCGATTTCAAAGTGCCGCAGTACGTCGTGATTCGTGGCGAGGCACTGCCGCGCAACCCCGGCGGAAAGATTCTGAAGAAGCACTTGCGCGCCGAGATCGATTGGGGCAGGGCGGTGCGATAAGGCAGGTTACTTTTCTGGACGACTCAATACTTCGGCAAGCAGCGCGGTTTCCTGTTTGCTCCCCACCACCAGCGGCGTTCGCTGGTGCAGGCTGGTCGGGTGAATATCGAGGATCCGTTGCTTGCCGTCCGTGGCCACCCCACCAGCCTGTTCGGCCAGGAATGCGATCGGGTTGGCCTCGTACATCAGCCGCAACTTTCCTTCGGCGTGCCGCGCGGTCGGCGGGTAGAGAAAAATTCCGCCCTTGAGCAGCGTGCGATGAAAATCGGCCACCAGCGAACCGACATAGCGCGACGAATAGGCGCGACCCGCGCGGCCGTCGCGCAACATCGCCAGAAATTTCTGATAGCCCGGCGGAAAGCTGGCCAGATTGGCCTCGTTCACGGAATAGTACGGACCATTGTCGGGCATGGTCATGTTGCGATGCGTCAGCACATAGGCGCCGAACGACGGATCGAGCGTGAAGCCGTGAACGCCGTTGCCGGTGCTATAGACCAACATGGTCGAAGCGCCGTAAAGGACATAACCCGCCGCGATTTGTTTGCTGCCGGCTTGCAACACGTCAACCGACGGTTCGCGCTCTCCCGCCGGATCGACTGTGCGCCGCAAGATGGAAAAGATCGTACCGACGCTTACGTTGACGTCGATATTGCTTGATCCGTCCAATGGATCGAAAATCACCACGTACTTGCCGTAGCGCGGGTCGCCCAGCACCACGACCGGCTCCTCGTTCTCTTCCGAAGCCAGCAGGCCCACATTGCCGCGATTTCCCAGGCAGGAAATCAGCGCGCGATTGGCCAGGACGTCGAGCTTCTGCACGGTCTCGCCCTGGATGTTGGTTTCGCCGGCGCTGCCGACGACGTCGACCAGGCCGGCCCGGCGAATCTGGGCCGCGACGATCTTCGTGGCCAGGGTGATTCCCGAGAGCAGCCAGGAAAAATCGCCGCTGGAGTTTGGGAAATTTCGCCGTTGCTCCTGCTGAATGTGTTGCTCCGCGGTAACAAAAACTTCGTCGCGCATCATCGGTGTGATTTCTGAGAGGTTCATTGGGTGACTTGATACATCGAACGTTCGAGGCAGGTTGAGTCGTGCGGTCACAATGGACCGAGCGCCGTCTGAAAAGTCGTCAATCGCGCAGCCATCGGGCCAGGCGCTTCGAGATGATAAGCATCGCCCACGGGTTCAACTGCCAGCACAATGAACCGTGGCCCCGGCGATTGCAGAGTGTGGGCCGCCTGACTTCGCCAGTCGCCCAGCCGGTCGAAGCGGTGTACGCTCTCAAAACCAGCCGCGCGGGCAAAACCTGCGAAGTCCACGGCGACTTGTCGCTTAGCAACCGCCGCAGGTGTTTGCTGCCCGCCGGTGACCTCATAGATGCCGTTTTCCAACACGATCAGTGTGAGGTTCTTAACCCCGCTGGCGACGATCGTCACCAGGCAACCCAAGTTCATCAGCATTCCGCCGTCGCCATTAAGCACCCACACTTCACTGGCGGGCTTGGCCAATGCCAATCCCAGGCCTAGTGCTGGAGCTTGCCCCATCGCCGAAGGAATATAGTGAAAGTCCAAGGGGTGCTGAGACAGCTTGGGCCATTCGCGAGCCGCGCCCATCGTGGTCACCACAATTTGCTGCTGGCGCAGTGCCACCAGGACGCGAAGCGCCTCGACCAGCGGCATCGATGTTTCTGTGGTGGGATTCATTGCACTTGCCGGATTTACATCCGCCCCTCGGCTACAAGTGCGACGCCCGGCCGGCCGGCATCGCGGCAAGCGCGAAAGTGCTCGGCCATTTGGCCTAGCTCGTCGGGATTGCGAACGATGACATAGTCGATTCCCCAGGCATCAAGGATTGGCTCGGTGAATCGCCGCGCCGAATCGGTCGACTCGGGCACAAGGTAACTGCGATAGCCAACCAGCGCGAGTAGCGGTAGCTTCAAATCGAACAGGACATTGCGCAGCGCGTCGCCGGATTCGAACAGGCCCGTGTTCTGAATCATCACCAGCGGCCGGCAACCACCCAAGTGCAGCCCCGCCGCGATTGCCCAGGCCTCTCCCTCTCGGCAGACGCGAACAAGTTTTATTGTTTCGGGCCGATCGAGCGCTCGTTCCCAAGAGCCCATGACGCTATCGGGCAGCCACACGACATGCGTGATGCCAAGACCGACGAGCGTGTCGGCAACTTGTTCGGCGGGGTAGTCCAACGGTCGGCCTTGGGGGAAAAATTGGACCGCCTCAACGGCCCTCTCTGTGGATGCTCAATCGTGGTCCGGTGAAGCAAAGCCCTATCATGGTTAGGGAGCCCCGTTTTCGCAAGGTACGAGGGCCCCGCGACGGATGACTCGCACTTTAAGCGGATTTTTGACGTCTATTCTGGCCGCGCCTATACTAGCCGGCTAGTTTGCGTTCACTTCAAACCTTGGCGGATTCATGTAAGGGAGAACCATCATGCTCAAGCTCGCTCATGTCTCGTTTGGTCTGGTAATTGTGTGTGCCTGCATGGCGACGACGATTGTTCGCAGCGCGGATGACAAGGTCGACGTAACGGGCACCTGGGCGGTGGAGGTCGATCTGGGTGGACAGCAGGGCACTCCGACGTTCACTTTCAAGCAGGACGGCGAGAAGCTCACTGGCAAATACAAAGGCCAATTCGGCGAAACGGACCTGACGGGAAAGATCAAAGGGAAGGAAATCGAATTCTCCTTCGAGATCCAAGAGGGCGCCAAAGCCGTATACACCGGCACCGTCGACAAGGACACGATGAAAGGCAAAGCCAACTACGCCGATCAGGCAATGGGCACCTGGACCGGCAAGAAGACACCGGACAAGAGCTAGCGATCCAACCGACGAGTGGGTTGATTCTTTCACATCTCAAGGCCGCGCACAGCCTACTTGAGCTTTGTGGCCACTCGCTCTATTGGTATGCTGAGCGCTCCCAAGGGCGCGCTTGCGCGCTAGTCAACTCCGGTTTATCAAAGCTCGCCGCGCTTGCGGTCTGAAAGAGCGACGAGACAATAATGGCCACCAAGGAAACTCGCCCGCCCGCCGAGCCGACTGGCCGCACCGAGCCGAGCTTTTCGCCGGACACACCCCGACGCTTGTTGCCGCTAGTGGCGGCTGTCGTCGTCGTGGCCGCGCTCGTCGGCTTTTTCACCTGGTATCGGGCCGCCAACGGCACGCATGACGATGCGCGCCTGGTCCTGCAAGGCAACATCGACGTTCGGCAGGTCAACTTAGGCTTCAAAATCGACGGCCGGATCGAAACGCTCCTGGTCGACGAAGGAGACGTCGTCAAGGCGGGCCAGGTGATGGCCACGCTCGACAAGCGTTATACCCACGATGACCTCGAAGGGGCTCGCGCTCGTCGAGACAACACGACCGCGGTGCTCGCCCGATTGGAGCACGGCTCGCGACCCGAAGAAATCGACGAGGCACGTGCTCAAGCGGCCGAGCAACAAGCCACCCTGGCACGTGCTCAACAAGACTACGATCGGGCTGAGCGGCTGGTCGGCCAGGGCGCTGTGAGCCGCGAGAATTTCGACCGCGCCAAGGCGGCGCTCGATGAGACAAAAGCCCGTGTCGCGTATGCCGAAAAGGCGCTGCGACTGGCCGAGATCGGTCCGCGGCAAGAAGACATCGACGCTGCCCGTGCTGAACTGGCCGCCGAAGCAGCCGCGGTCCTGCAAGCCGAGCGACGTGCCGAGGATTGCGATTTGATCGCACCCTCCGACGGAGTCATCCTGACGCGCGCTCGTGAAAAAGGGGCGATCGTCGCGCCCGGCGACACGATTTTTACGCTGACGCTCAACTCGCCGGTGTGGGTCCGTACGTACGTTAACGAGCGCGACCTGGGGCGCATTGCACCGGGCATGAAGGCTGAAGTGCGAACCGACTCGGCGCCCGACACGATCTATCACGGCCAGATTGGGTTTATCTCTCCCGTTGCCGAATTCACGCCCAAAGCGGTCGAAACGCGCGAGCTGCGCACCGACCTGGTCTATCGGCTGCGAGTCCTCGTCGACAATCCCGATCATGGCTTGCGCCAGGGGATGCCTGTGACGGTCGTGCTGCTGCTGGCTGAAGGGAAGTAAGCCGTGACCGATGAACCCTTGGCTTGGGTCGAGAATGTCACGAAGTCGTTCGTCAAAAACAGCCCGCCGGCAATCGACCACTTGAGCTTGAGGATCGAACCGGGCCAGGTTACCGGCGTCGTCGGACCCGATGGGGCAGGCAAGACGACGTTCATGCGACTACTGGCGGCGCTCTTGCTGCCGACCGAGGGACGCGTGATCGTCTGTGGCATCGACACCACCGGCAACCTGGCCGCGCTGCGCGAAGCTGTCAGCTACATGCCACAGCGGTTCGGGCTGTACGAAGATCTCACCGTGCTGGAAAACCTCGAGCTCTATGCCAACCTGCGCGGCGTCATCGGCCCTCCGCGCCAACTTGCGTTCGAGCGGCTGCTGGCCTTCACCAACCTGGCACCGTTCACCGCTCGACTCGCCGGCCAACTATCGGGCGGAATGAAACAAAAGCTGGGGCTGGCTTGCTCATTGATCCATACGCCTCGGCTGCTCTTGCTCGACGAGCCCAGCGTTGGGGTCGATCCCATTTCGCGGCGCGAACTGTGGCAGATGGTCTACGAACTCGTGGACCAGGGCATCGGCGTGGTGTGGAGCACGGCCTACTTGGACGAAGCCGAGCGATGCGCCTCGGTCTTGTTGCTCAACGAAGGCCGGCCGCTCTACGACGGTCCGCCCAAAGATCTTACCGCGCGTGTCTCCGGCCGGACGTTTCTGATCGAAAACCTGGGTCCACGGCGGCGGCGCGTGCTGGCGCAAGCGCTCAATCAGCCCGACGTGATCGATGGCGTCATCCAGGGCAGCAATGTGCGGCTGGTGATGGCCCCAGGAAAAGCACGCCCGGACGAGAACAGTTTTGGAACAGGTGCCAAGGTCGTGCCAACTTTGCCGAGATTCGAAGACGCCTTTGTCGATTTGCTCGGCGGCGGGCACAAAGGCGAATCGCCATTTTCCCACGCCCCACCCATCGAACACACGAACGATAACGCCGTGGTGGAGGCGCACCAGTTGACCAAGCGTTTCGGCAGCTTCGTGGCCGCCGACCATATTTCGTTTGCCATCAAACGGGGCGAAGTCTTCGGGCTGCTGGGACCCAACGGCGCGGGCAAGAGCACCACGTTTCGCATGACTTGCGGCCTCTTGCGTCCCACTTCGGGCGATGCGCGCGTGGCCGGTTACGATCTCTATCGAGCCGGTGGTGCGGCACGACAACAGCTCGGATACATGGCCCAGAAGTTTTCGCTCTACGGCGATTTGAGCGTGCGGCAGAATCTCAACTTTTTCGGCGGCGTCTACGGGCTCGCGCGCCACCGGCTGACCGAAGCCACCTCGCGAATGGTCGAAGTGTTTGGCCTTGAGCCGTTTCTCGATCGCAACGCGGGCGAGATTCCGCTGGGATTCAAACAGCGGCTCGCGCTGGCTTGCGCCGTCATTCACGATCCGGCCGTCGTTTTTCTGGATGAGCCGACCTCAGGCGTCGATCCGCTCACGCGTCGCGAGTTCTGGTCGCATATCAACGCGATGGCCGACCGCGGCGTGACCGTGTTGGTCACCACCCACTTTCTCGACGAAGCCGAATACTGCGATCGAATTGGGCTGGTCTTTCAAGGGCGCGTGATCGCCGAGGGCTCGCCCGACGATCTGAAGGCATTGGTGCGCCGGCCAGATCGCCCCGAGCCGACGCTCGAAGACGCCTTTATCGAACTGGTCGAAAGTCACGACCAGCACCGGGAGGCGTCATGACCAACAATTCTCGCGGCGCGAGAGCCTGGCTGCGCAGAGTGGCGGGCCTGGTGCGGAAGGAGTTTTTGCAGATTCGCCGCGATCCGAGCAGCTATCTGATTGCCGGATTGCTGCCGCTGTTGCTGTTGTTCATTTTTGGTTTCGGCGTAACGCTCGACCTGCGCCGCGTGCCGATCGGGTTTGTCATCGAGCAGTCGACGCCCGAGGCCAACAGCCTGCTCGATTCGTTTCGGAACTCGAAGTACTTCAAAGTTCAAATCGACCGAAATCGCCAGCAGCCCGAGGAAGATCTGGTCGCAGGGAAGCTGAAAGGTGTGGTCGTGCTGGCCGCGGACTTCTCAGAGCGGCTGGGGCGAGGCGAGACCGCGCCGGTACAGATATTGGTCGACGGCAGCGATCCGAACACGGCCGGCCTGGTCATGAACTATGCCCAAGGCGTGTGGAGCAACTGGCTTGAGCAAGAGGCGCTTTCGCAGGCCGATCTCGCAGCCGGGCGCAATCTGGCTCCGCCCGTATATGTCGAGCAACGATTCTGGTTCAATCCGGATATCCGCAGTCAGAATTTTCTGATCCCCGGTTCGATCGCGATCATCATGTCGCTGATCGGCACGCTGCTGACGGCGCTGGTCGTCGCGCGCGAATGGGAACGGGGCACGATCGAGGCCTTGATGACCACGCCGGTCGGCGTTTCGGAGTTCTTGCTTGGCAAACTGATTCCTTATTTTCTGATGGGCATGTTCGCGATGTGCATCGCGGCCAGCACCGCGGTTTTCATGTTTGACGTGCCGTTTCGTGGTTCGATTCCGGCACTGCTGATCGTGTCGTCGGCTTTCCTCTACGCGATGCTGCCGCTGGGCTTGGTGATTTCGACGCTCACTAAGAATCAGTTCGCCGCCAGCCAAACCGCCCTGATCGCGGCGTTTCTGCCGGCGTTCGAACTCTCGGGCTTTATCTTCGAGATCGACACGATGCCGCTGGCGATCCGGCTCATCACTTACTTATTGCCGGCCCGCTACTTTGTGGCCATCTTGCAAACGTTGTTTTTGGCGGGTGACGTATTGTCGGTCCTGGTGCCCGGCACATTGGCTCTGTTGGCCTTTGGCACGGCGCTGTTGGCTGTTCTCGTGCGCAATACGCGGATGCGATTGGAGTGAGGCCATGTGGCAGCGAATCCGCACCTTGATTATCAAAGAGCTGCTAGCGATTTGGCGCGATCCGCATAGCCGCTTGATCCTGATCATTCCGCCCACGATCCAAATGCTAGTTTTCTCGTTTGCTGCCACGCAAGAGGTCAAGAACGTGCGGATGGCAGTGTTCAATCAAGATCTCGGCACCGCGGCTCGCGACCTTGTGGCGCGGTTCGACGGCTCCCCCAACTTCACCTATATCGAGCATCTTGGCAGCGAACAGGAAATCGCCGCCGCGATCGATTCTCGCAACGTGATCATGGTGGTCCACATTCAGTCCGCCTTTTCGCGCAAAGTGGCGCAAGGCGTTCCGGCCCCGGTCCAGTTGATTCTCGATGGCCGCCGCTCGAACGCGGCCCAGATCGTAGCGGGCTACGCGGGCGACATCGTCAACCGCTATGCCATGGAGCTGCTCGACCCTCGACATAGCGCTCCGCTGGCCAGCGTCGTCGTCACGCGCATCTGGTTCAATCCGAATCTCGAGGGCACATGGAACTCGGTGCCGGCACTGGTCGCCATTCTGACAACACTGATGGGGCTGGTCCTGACGTCGCTCTCCGTGGCCCGCGAACGCGAGTTGGGAACGTTCGAGCAGTTGCTGGTCTCACCGCTTTCGCCAGGCGAGATCATTCTCGGCAAAACACTGCCGTCGCTGCTGATCGGAATCGGCGAAGCCACTTTGATGATTCTGGTGGGCGTGATCGCCTTTCGCGTGCCACTACATGGCTCGCTGTTGTTGTTGTATGCCGCGATGGTGGTCTATCTGTTCGCGGTGATTGGTGTGGGGTTGTTTGTTTCGTCGCTGGCCAAAACCCAGCAGCAGGCGATCCTGGGCGGCTTTGTGTTCATGGTGCCGGCCATGTTGCTCTCAGGTTTTGCCAGCCCGATTGAAAACATGCCCGACTGGTTGCAGTGGGCCACGCTGGCCAATCCGATCCGCTACTTCATCGTGATCGTAAAGGGAATTTTCCTGAAAGATCTGCCGGCGTCGATCGTGTTCCAGAACATCTGGCCGATGGCGGTGATCGGGTGTGTAACTCTGTCTTGCGCGACTTGGTTGTTCAAGCATCGAGTGGAATAGCCGATTTCTGGCGGTCAAAAGCACTCCAGGCTCGCGATCGCTCCACCCGTCTTAGCTAATCGTTAGACCGAGCGTTGCTGCCGTGCGCTGCCCTCGGCTCCATCGACGTGAGCGCTCGGACAACCGGCACAGTTTAGCTAGCTTCACCAGCGGCGACGTTGCGGTTCTTTCGGCTCATGGCTGCTTTAAGGGCATGCCGAGTAACAACATGGAACCGGTTTATCCCGAAGCTGGCACGTTTGTCGATTGTACGAACAACCGGCCCTCGGGCCAGCTCCAGCGGCCAACCTGGCGCGCCGCTCTTGTGTCAAGGGTCATCATGGACGACTGCCCGGCACAGTCCCCGATCGCTGTCTATCGAGCTGCGCCCGAAATGCGCGACGCTCGAGCTCCGGCGAGTGTTCTATCCGATCGATTGGCTGCTCGCGCATCGCGCCGCCGGCCGCTCGTCGCAATCTTGCTCGCCGCGACCATGCTGCTGAGCGGCTGCACCAGCCTGCGACAATGGTGGCACAACGGTTACAAGGTGGGGCCGAACTATTGTCCGCCGCCCGCGCCCGTCGCTGCTGGTTGGATCGAAGAAGCCGACTCGCACATCGACAGCAGCCGCGCCGTAACCTGCGATTGGTGGGCGCTGTTTGGCGACCCAACGCTCAACGAGTTGATCGAAACCGCGTATCGACAGAACCTCGACTTGCGCACGGCCGGCACGCGCATTCTCGAAGCACGCGCCCAACGCAACATCGCGGCCGGCAATCTCTTTCCTCAGTCTCAACGAGTGATTGGCGGCCTGGCGCACGGCCAGGTATCCAAGAACCTCGCCTTGCCGTTGCCGAGCACGTTGAACGTTTGGGCCACCGGGCTCAACGCTTCCTGGGAAATCGATTTCTGGGGCCGATATCGCCGCAGCATTGAGGCAGCCGATGCCGACCTGGGAGCGGCCGAAGAGGGCTATCGCGACGCCCTGGTGCTGCTATTGTCGGAAGTGGCCACCAGCTACGTGCAACTTCGCACGTACGAAGAGCGGTTGGCCTTTGCGCAAAAAAACGTCGAAGTCCAACAAGGCTCGACGCGGCTGGCCGAGACACGGTTCAAAAACGGCACGGCCACGGAGCTCGACATGCGCCAGGCGCGCTCGAACCTGGCGCAAACCGAGGCGCTCATTCCCCCCTTGGTCATCGGCCGCCGCCAGGCGAGCAACCAACTTTGCATTCTGCTGGGAATGCCGCCTGGTGATCTGGCAAGCCAATTAGCGCCTGGGCCAATTCCGGTCGCCCCGGTGACGGCGGCCGTCGGCATTCCGGCCGAAATGCTCAGGCGACGGCCCGACGTTCGCCAGGCCGAACGCGAGATCGCCGCGCAGAGCGCGCGGATTGGCGTGGCTCAGGCCGATCTCTATCCGCAACTCGGCGTCAATGGCTTTCTCGGCTACGCCGCCAGCGATCTTAAGAACCTGTTCGCCGCCAACAGCGCGACCGCGGTCATCCTGCCTTCGTTTCAATGGAATATCTTGAACTACGGCCGGATTACCAACAACGTGCGCGTGCAAGATGCGCGCTTCGAGCGCGCCGTGCTCCAGTATCAACAGACAGTGCTATCGGCCGGCCGCGAAGTCGAAGACGCGCTGGTTGGCTTCATTCAATCGCAACAGCAAGCCGCGCGCCTGGCCGATAGCGTCCGCGAAGCCGATCGCTCGGTGCAGCTTGTCATGCTGCAATTCGAAGGGGGCGTGACCGACTTCAATCGCGTCTATAATACACAGGGCTTGTTAGTGACACAGCAAGACCAGCTTGCTTCAACCCGGGGCAATATCGCGATCAACCTGATTCAAGTGTTTCGATCGCTGGGTGGTGGCTGGCAGTACTTTTCTCAACATCAAGTCCAACCTGCTGTCGTCGCGCTCGAAGAGCTCCCCCCGCCGAACCAGGGCAACGCCGACGAGCCGGCCTTGATCCGCCTGCCGGCCAACTGATTTGGCTGCTTGCCGCGAAAGAATCGTGGCATGATCCTCCCGCCAGAGTTAAACTGTGGCCTGCCGGTCCGCAATCGAGTGGCGGACTCTAACTCGGCTTCTTTTCGAGGAAACATCGTGGCCCATTGGATTGCTTTTTTCGCTTTGCGGCTACGAGCAACTGCCACGGTCCGATGGCGCCTTGGGCTGATCTGCTGCCTTGTGGCATCATGCTACTTCGCGACGCAGTCATGCGCCGCCGATTCGAAGCGGCCGCCAAACATTGTCATCGTTTTTTGCGATGACTTGGGCTACGGTGATGTCGGCGTTTTTGGCGCGAAAGGTTATGCCACGCCGAACATCGACCGCATGGCCGCCGAGGGCATTCGCTTCACGCGGTTCTACGCGGCGCAGGCCGTCTGCTCCGCGTCGCGCGCGGCGCTGTTGACCGGTTGCTATCCGAATCGCATCGGCATCAAAGGCGCGCTGGGTCCAAAATCGAAAGTCGGCATCAACAGCGACGAAATGACCTTGGCCGAACTGGTCAAGCAGCGCAATTAAGCCACTGCGATCTTTGGAAAATGGCATCTGGGCGATTCAGCGCAATTCTTGCCGACGCGTCATGGCTTCGACGAGTACCTGGGCCTGCCCTACTCGAACGACATGTGGCCCTTCCATCCGGCGAATCTACACATGACGCCAGAGCAGCGGCGGCGCAGCGGCTATCCGAACCTGCCGCTCTTCGACAACGAACAAATCGTCACGCCCGAGGTCACTTCCAAGGACCAGCGACAACTCACCACGCGCTATACCGAGCGAGCGGTGAATTTCATCGACAAGCACAAGGAGCGTCCATTTTTCTTATACCTGGCACACAGCATGCCCCACGTGCCGCTGCATGTCAGCGATAAGTTTCAGGGTAAGTCCGAACAAGGCCTGTTCGGCGATGTCATCGAGGAAATCGATTGGTCCGTGGGCGAAGTTCTGAAGGCGCTGCGCACCCATGGCCTCGACGAACGGACGCTAGTAATCTTCACCTCCGACAATGGTCCCTGGTTGAACTACGGCAATCACGCCGGATCGGCGGGTCCGCTGCGCGAAGGCAAAGGGACCAGTTGGGAGGGAGGCGTTCGCGAACCCTTCATCGCGCGTTGGCCGGGTGTGATTCCCGCCGGCCGAGTCTGCAACGAGCCTGCCATGACGATCGATCTTTTGCCGACGATTGCAGGCCTGATCGGCGCCGAGCTGCCGAAGCACAAGATCGACGGGCTCGACATTTGGCCGTTGCTGTCCGGCGCTCCTGGCGCCGCCAACCCGCACGAAGCCTACTACTTTTACTATGCCGACAACGAGCTGCAAGCGATCTCATGCGGACGATTCAAGCTGTACTTTCCACACACCTACCGCACGCTGGCCGGACGACCCGGCGGCCGCGACGGTCAACCCACGAACTACGAACAGCGCCAGGTCACGCAACCGGAGCTCTACGATCTCGAAGCCGACATCGGCGAAAAAACCGACGTCGCGGCATCGCACCCGGACGTTGTCAAGCATATGCTGGCCCTGGCCGAAAAAGCACGCGACGAACTGGGCGATTCACTGACGAAGCGAGAAGGCTCGGGCAAGCGCGAGCCGGGCCGGCTGGCCAAAGCCAAGCCGTAAGTTCTCAATAGGCTTCACGTGCGAAACTAAACTGTTGCTTTCGCAGCGGCGCCGGTATGATCGCTGCTTGAAATAGCCCGAAGCCGCGTCGCTGTTAGAGATTGAACGTATGCAGTTGGAACTTGTGTTGAACAACGAGCCGCGCGTGCTCTCGAGCGTTCGTGCTTTCACCCACGAAACTCTCGACCAGTTGGGCCTGCCGCCGGCCACTGCCCAGGAGCTTGAAAAGCTGGTGATCGGCGCCGTGCAGAATGCGATCGAGCATGCGTATCCCGACGGCGACGAAGGGGCGATCAAGCTGACGATCACGGAAAAACAAGGCAAGCTCGAAATCCTGGTGCGAGACTACGGTGTTCCGCAGAACATCGTGCTGCTTGAGCAGCAATTGCATGCCGGTCCCTCGACAACTCTCTTTGGCAGTCCGACGGCCGGCGTCGTCGATGAAATGCACTGGCTGGCCTTTGGACCTGAAGGCAAGGCCTTGCAGATCGTCAAATGGCTGCACGTGACCAGCATCGCCGAACAGGCCGATGCGAAAACCATCGCGCCTTTCCGCGACGACACGCCGATCGCGCCCGAGCAACAATACGTCGTCGGCCGCATGGCCGCTTCCGAAGCGGTCGAAGTCTCGCAGCTCATGTATCGTGCCTACGGCAATTCATATTTCAATCCAGACGTCTACTATCCACAGCGAGTCGCCGCCCAAAACGCCAACGGCTCGGTCATTTCCATCGTGGCTCGCGACGCGAAAAGCTCGGTCGTCGGGCACTGCGCGTTGGAACTGAATCAGGCCGGCCCGGTCGCGGAACTTGGCCAGGCCGTGGTCGATCCTGCCCACCGTGGGCGAGGCCTGTTGGACCGCCTCAAGGAGGAAACCGTCAAAGAAGCAGCGCAACTGAACCTGATCGGATGGTACGCGGACGCCGTGGCAGTACACACCTTGACTCAGAAGTCGAATGCCAACCACGGAGGCCACCTGACCGGGGTGAACCTGGGAATCTCGCCCAAGAAGGAAGCTTTTCGCGGTTTTGGCGCCGAACAACCGCAGCGCGTCACGTGTGTGCTCTATTTTCATTGGCTCACGAAGCCGGTGGTTCGCACGGTTTGCGCCCCGACCCGGCATCGCGAAATCATTTCCGCGATCTACGAGAATTGCAATGCCCGATGCAGCTCGGCAAGGCGGCCGCGCCTTCGGGGCATGGCACGCTAGCCGTACGAATCGAATCGTGCGCTGCCAGGGCGGTCGTGCGAGCGGAGCAAGTTGGCGAAGACACGGTGCACGCCATTCGTCACGCGAAGCGCGAGCTTGTGGAACGCTCGGCCGTGGAAGTCGTGTTTGTCGAGTTGCCGTTAAACCACCCGGCGACTCCGCAGGTCGCTGAGGAATTGGAAAACGAGGGGTTCGCGCTATCCGGCGTCGCCCCGCACTTCGCGGCTGGCGGGGATCTGCTGCGACTGGTGTACCTCGTGGAGCCGCTGGAGCGCGAGCCCATCAAAATATTTGAACCTTTTGCCGATACCCTGGTCAATTACGCCTTGGCCGAACAGGCGCGCGTGCAAGACGCCCTTTAACCAGGCCCGCTAAACATTCCGGGAGACATTTCCGTGCGAGTGAAACTGGCAATCCGATTTCACAACTCCGTGTTTTCGTTGATCCTCGGGATTCTTTGGATCCAGGCGTTAGCGATTGCCGACGAGCCGGCGAAATTCGAACTGAGCAGTCCGCGTCCCTACCAGGTGGTGCAACGCCAGGGGTTCGAACCGCGCCGTGCGCACGACCACGAACCGGGCGGCCCAGCTCTCGGGTTTGCCGACGTGTCGCTCGAAGCCAGCCTGGCATCGCTCAAAGGCGCCAGCGACGATGGCGTGCTATTCGAGTGTCGAGCCGTGCCGCTCCAAGCCGCCTTCGGCAAAGGGACCGACTGGACGGCGCTCAAGGGGCAGGTTCGCGATTCGATTTGGTCGACCGCAGCGAGAGTGCCCGCTGGGGGCTGGTATCGGCTTGAAGTCCGCGCGCGTCGTGGCGACACGACCATCGCCAC
>Ga0163150_10004206_pt1 | contig 19452 bp, 22 predicted proteins | sample OliLakLV19P2IB_FD_148628 | JGI IMG/M metagenome (GOLD analysis project Ga0163150, IMG submission 148628) | Freshwater microbial mat bacterial communities from Lake Vanda, McMurdo Dry Valleys, Antarctica - Oligotrophic Lake LV.19.P2.IB | ecosystem: Environmental > Aquatic > Freshwater > Lake >...
TACCTTCGACTACCAGCCTTCCAACCCCGCCGCAGGCAGGCAGCGTGCGACGGCAGAGGCTGCAAAGCTGCTTCACCTGGAAGTGGCGGCCGCCGCTGACAAGGCTGGTGCGGAGCCGGGCGCCAGCGATGCGTTCGCGGCCTATCTGGAGGCGCGCGGATTCATGGCCCGGTTTGAGGTGCCAGGCTCCGGGAATCTGGACAAGGCAATCGCGGCGTACGAGCGGGCCACGGAGCGGGATCCGAAGTTCGCGCTGGCTTGGGCGGGTCTGGGCGAGGCCTGGTGGCGCAGGTCGCGCGCGGGGGGAGGGAAAGAGGCGGCGGATAAGGCTCGGTCGAGCGCGGAACGTGGAGTGCAGCTCGGGCCGAATCTCGCCATGACGCACGCGATCCTGGGGGCTGTTTACAGCACGGCGGGCAAGCAGGAGGAAGCCACGGCCGAACTGCGGAAGGCGCTGCGGATCTCGCCGGAAAACGCCGACGCGGCCCGCGAACTGGCAAGGCTGCTGGCGCGGGCGGGGCGCCGCAAGGACGCCGAGGCATCGTATCTGGCCTCCATTCGTTCGCGGCCGACCGACTGGTACGGCTACCTCCTGCTCGGCCTGTTCTACTACAGCGGCGAGCAATACCAGGAGGCGGAGGCAGCGCTCAAACGCGCCATTAAGCTGGCTCCCGCGAATGAAATCGCCCTCCGCGACCTGGGTGGTATCTACATGGTGCAGGGCCGATACCCTGAAGCGCTTGAGGCTCTGCAGCGATCGCTGAAGAACCACCAGGCTTCGCGGACCTACATGAGTCTGGCCACCACGTACTTCTACATGCATCGCTTCCGGGAGGCGTCGACAGCGGGCGAAACGGCCGTGGATTTGGACCCCTCGCGGCATGACCACTGGGGCAACCTCGGGATCTTCTACAAGTGGACGCCCGGGTCGGAGTCGCGCAGTGAAGCCGCCCTGCGCAAAGCGGTGGAGCTGGCTGAAAAGCGGCTGTTGGGTACTCCCGGTGACAGCTCTGTGTATGCGGATTTGGCCGAGTATCGGGCACGGCTGGGAGACAAGGCTGGCTCCATGGCGGCCATCGAGAAGATTCCTCAGGCGGCGCGGCAGGGCGTGGCCAGCCGTCTCGCGATTGCGTATGAACTGTGTGGGAATCGAACGCAGGCGGTCGAGTTCCTGCGTTCAACGGTGAAAAACGCGGCGACACTCAGCCTGATTCGGGATGATCCGGATCTAGCAGGCTTATGGGCCGATGCTCGCTTTCAGCAGGCCATTGCCGCCGTACTAAAGTCCAAAGCTTAACCGCTGTGTTCGTCGTCGATGATGGGATTTGCCCCTCCCCCGATGGACATGAGAATTTCTGTCAGCCGGGTGTGGGCGTCGTCCAGCAACAGCTTGACGCGGTCGGCGGGTTCCCGGTTGGCAATGAGGGCAATCGCGAGGTTGACTTGTTCCACTACGACGTTCAGCCTCACGGATTTTAGGCCTGGAGCAGGTTTAGATTCTGGCATAGATCTGATGGTGAGGAAGTATAACATCAGAACCGCCGATTGGGAATCGATTTCAATCGACGGCTGACTGGCGTCCCACGTTGGTATAGACTCCAGGAAGCTATGACTTCAGGGTTGTGTTCCCGAACGCTCTTCCTTTCGATACTGCTTGCGTCTGCCGCGTGCAAATCGTTCCAGCTGCTGGAGAAGATCCGGCTCCAGTTCCGTTTTGAAGCGTTCACATTCACCAACACGCCGCGCTTCGGTGCGCCGGGCAACGTGCTGGGGACCGCGAACTTCGGTGCGATTACGGGCGCAGCAACGGCGCGCAACCTGCAGTTCGGCATGAAGCTGATCTGGTAAACCCGGTCCGTGATATCTGATGAATGTCAATGTTCTCAGCTCCCCAATTGTCCGGACCACTCTGTGGGTTCTGCTGGCCGTTGTGATTTGTGTCCCAGTCTATCGGGAAGGAATTCTGTTGGGTGTCTGGCCACCACTGACGAGACCACACTCCGTGCCACGGGAGGCAACGCACGTAGCAGGGTTTAAGTTTGCGCCGACCTGGTACGATTGCCGGTTTGACCCGGTCAAGGATGTGAATCCGTGCAGGATCTGGTCGGGAGACGGAAAGCTGATGTTCGCGGGGGATTTCCGTCTGGAAGATGTGGGGCATGCCGCTCCTCCGGAGTTGCTGCGACCGTCAACCTACCAACGCACCTCTGAGGGTATTCTGATCGACTTATATGGTCCAAACAAAACGACTTGGGGACCTCGACTGGTCAGCGTTACCCCTCGACCAAATTAAACCAGCGGCGCAGAGGCCTCAGGGCTCGGGATTGTACTCAAGGACGAGGGCGGTGATGTCGTCGCTTTGCACCGCCCCTCCCGTGAACTGCTGCACTTCGTTTACCAGTTCGCTGAGCAGCTTTGTGGCAGGGGCTCCGGCGTGCGCCAGCAGAACTCGCCTCAAATTTGCCACGTTAAAGAACTCACCCTTTTCGTTCTGTGCTTCGGTGAGTCCGTCGCTGTAAGCGAGGATGCGGTCGCCCGGACTGAGTGTCAGCGTCTCCACGCCGAACTCCGCCGTGTCGAGCATCCCGAGCGGCATTCCGGTGGTCTGCAACGTACGCAGTTCGCCGTTCGCGCGGATCACATAGGGCTTGACGTGTCCTGCGTTGGCCCACGTCATGTGACCGTCGTGACGAAGGATGCAGTAGAAGACGGTCGCGTACTTTTCGCCCTCGGTTCGTTCGTAGAGAAACGAATTGATGCGCGACATCTGTGCGCCGATCTCGCCCGATCCGGTAAGAAAAGAACCTTGCAGCAGTGCGGCGAGCAGCGCGGAGCTGACGCCCTTTCCGGAGACGTCGGTGATCACCGATGACCAGGAGTCGGGGCTGAGCTGGCGCACATCGTAGCAGTCGCCGCCAACGGCATGCGACGGCATGCTCCACCCGGCTGCGCGGAACCAGCCGGTGGACGGCAGCTTGCGAGGCAGCAGGCTCGACTGGATCTCGCGGGCAATGGCAAGCTCTTCGTCGAGCCGCTGACGCCCTCGCTCCTCCTCCAGCAGTCGAGCGTTCTCAAGAACCGTGGAAGCTTCCAGCGCCAGCGTTTGGAGCAACTCGCGATTCCCTGAGGAGAGGTCGACCGACGTCTGGCGCGCGTCCAGATACAGGACTCCGACCGTGTCCGTGCGCGAAGTAATCATGCACGTTTCGTCGCTGGCGCCGGGGCGGATTCGAACCAGCGGGATACAAACCACGCTGCGCAGATCGGCGCCATGCAGCGTCTGGTTCGACAGCTCAGCCGATTGCGAGTTGAAGGTCATCGACAGCAGCTCCCGGCGGTGGAGGAGCGCGTCGAAAAGCGCGTCCGGAGCTACCTCCAGCGACTCCTTGCCGAGGCTCCCGGTGTAGCGGTCGCGGGCCACGCTTACCTCGAGCTTACCGCCATGGTTGAGCAGCAGAAATCCGCGCTCGCAGCCCGTAATGGCGAGCGCGGCTTCCACAACGGCCGCCAGCACATCCTCAATCGCGAGCGAATTCTGCAGGGCGCGGGCCACTTCAACCAGCGCGCGCAGCTTCTGCAGATTGCCCGAAAGCCCAGGGTTGGTCCCGGCGTGCGGACCCGGAAACTGGTCGAGGATGCGGTTCAGTTCGTCGTCATCGTAGGTGAAGACCAGGGTGTAGGAATCGGGGAAGCCAAACTCGATCCGGTCCGACGCCTGCAGCTTGTGCCGGGTGATGCGGACGTTGTTGACGAAAGTGCCGTGACTGCTTTTGAGGTCCTGCAGGTAATACTCACCGGCCTCAACTTCGATACGCGCGTGGGTTCGAGACGCGCGATTGTCGCGAAGAACCAGCTGGTTGTCGGACTGTCGGCCAATGTGGAAAGGGGTCGGGTGGAGCGGGACTCGGGTGCGTGTGCCGGACGGAGTGTTGACCACCACGCTCGCGGCGCGGGTGACCGGGAGCGGTCGGACCGCCATCAACTGCCTCGTTTGCCCGTGCGGGTAACCGGCGCCGTGGCTTCCGCCGCGCGTGCTGCGTCGGCCAGTTCCTCAGCGCGCAGCCGCTGGCAGTGAGAGCAGTAGCCGCCTACTTCAGTGCGCTGAATCACAATCTGGAAGCCAAATACTGCCTCTACCTGACGCTTCAGGCTTTCCAGCGGCTCTCCGAAATACTCTTCCACACGTCCACAGCGAAGACAGATGATGTGGGCATGCTCGCCCTTCATGCGCGTTTCGTAATAATGCTGATCGCCCTCAACGTGCATCAGGTCGAGTTCATCGACAAGCCCGCCGTGCTTCAGCATTTTCAGCGTGCGGTAAACCGTGACGCGGTTGAGCTTCGGATCGATGGCGCGCGCCATCTGATATAACCGTTCGGCGTCCAGATGCTGGCCCGATTTGTCAATCAGTTCAAGCAGGATCTGGCGCTGGCGCGTCAGGCGGAAGCCTCTTTCGCGAAGTGAGTGGCGGATGCCTTCTGCGCCCATAAGAACGTGTAAGAGTTAAGCGGTCAGTAACTTGACGGCAGCCTCGGCGGCGGATGTGTGGCCCAGAATGGCCGAAACGGCGAGGAGTCCGACAATCGTGCAGGCCCAGCAGAGCGGTCGGTTCATATATTGTGACTTTAGCATGTGCTTAGTGGATGCGGACCGTTTGGGCGTCGATTCTGTCCATCGAGGAAACCTGGAAGGATTCTGTTCGTCTGTTCTGTCAATGAGATTTCTTTTCGCAGTGACATTGATGTGCAGCGTCGCTGCGTGGGCTCAGGCGCCTCAGGCCCCTCAGGCGCCTCAGGGACGGCCTCGCCAGACCGCCCGATCCTCCATGCCGTCGACCGCCGGTGCCGCCGCGGTCGAAGAGAAGCCGGGAGCGATTCGTGGTCAGGTGGTCTCGTCGACGGGCGAGCCGTTGCGTAAGGCCGAAGTGTCGTTGCGCCCGAGCGGTGGCCGCGGCGCTGGTGGCGGTGATCCACGAATGGGGCCGCCAGGCATGGGCGGCGGCGGATCCGTGCAAACCACCGACGCCTCCGGGAACTTTGCCTTTGAGGCAGTACAGCCGGGCACGTACACGTTGTCCGCACAGCGCGCCGGGTTCGTTCGCGCCGATTACAGCCGTGGAGCTTCGGGTCGAGCCCCGACGCCCGTAGAAGTGACGTCCGGCGGCGCCACCGGCGGGATCGCGATTCGCATGACGCCTCAGGCGGTTCTCGCGGGCAAGGTGACGGACGAAGACGGCGACCCGATCATGCACGCTTCGGTGCAGATCATCCGAGACCGCTGGGTTGCGGGCCGGCGGACGCAGATGCCGATGAACTCCTCGAATACGGACGACCGGGGCGAGTATCGCATCGCCGGGCTGGTGCCGGGCAAGTACTACGTGCAGGTGACTTCGAACCGTATGGGCATGCAGATGCCGGGTCAGGCGCGGCCGCAGGGTGTCGTGGGCGACCTGAACTACACTCCCCTTCTGTATCCCGGCGTGCCTGAGTTCTCCCAGGCACAGCCGCTGGTTCTGGCACCCGGGCAGGAGATGCGCGGCGTCGATTTCCGGATGCGGAAGTCGACCACCTGGCGCGTCCGTGGGCAGGTGCTGGATGATTCCGGGAAGCCCATTCAGTCCGGTGGCGTGATGGCTGTTCCTGTCGATGGCGGCATGAGTGGGCCACGCGCCATGGGTATGGCTCGAGGACCTGAGGGGAAATTCGAGATTGCAGGGCTGGCACCCGGAACCTACACGCTTATGGTTAGTACATCTGGACGCGATGAGCTCCGGATGGCGGGCCGCCAGAGTGTCACCGTGGGCAACCGCGACCTTGAAGGCGTGGTGTTGCAGATGCAGCGCGGGTTTGAAATCTCCGGACTGGTGCGCATCGATGGAACCAGTCCTCCGGCCGCATCCGGGTCCGCCCGCGTGATGCTGGAGCCGATGGAGACAGGCATCATGATGGGCGGTGGTGGAAGTCGCGAAGCCAACGGGCAGGTGAAGCCGGATGGCGCCTGGGCGCTCGGCAACGTCAGCGCCGGACGCTATCGCATCACACCAACGTCGCTGCCCGAAGGCACATACCTGAAGGCCGTAATGGTCGGCGGTCAGGATATCACCGGGGGCGCGCAAATCAGTGCGGCTGCGATGGGGATTGAACTGGTGCTCGGGATGAAGGCTCCGGATGTGACCGGGACCGTGATGAACGCCGACAAACTGCCCGTGACATCGGGGACCGTGTTCATGATCCCCGACACGGCTCGGCGGGACCGTCCCAGTGCGTATAAGTCGGCGTCGCTGGGCGAAGGCGGCACATTCACGTTCCGCGGCCTTGCGCCCGGTCAGTACACGATTTTCGCGCTGCCCGAGGTGGAAGACGGCTCGTGGTACGACCCCGATTTCGTCCGCACTCTGGAGGGCAAGGGTGTCGCGGTGAAGCTGGCGGAAGGGCAGAGCGAGACGGTGCAGGTGCCATTGTCGCTGTAGCTTACAATCGGCTCGTGGCATTCGGTAAAGTACTGATCGCGAACCGCGGGGAGATCGCGGTGCGCGTGATCCGGGGATGCCAGGAGATGGGGATCGCGACCGTTGCGGTGTACTCAGATGTCGACCGTCCGTCGCTGGCAGTGCGCATGGCGGACGAGGCGGTGCACATCGGCCCCGCGCCGTCAGCCGAGAGCTACCTGGTGTCCGGGCGCATTATCGAAGCGGCCCGGCGTACCGGCGCCGAGGCCATCCATCCCGGCTACGGGTTCCTCAGTGAGAACGCGGCGTTCGCGCAGGACTGCGCCGATGCTGGCATTGTGTTTATCGGGCCGTCGGCAACCAGCATCGGGGCCATGGGCTCGAAGGTGCAGGCCCGGAATCTGGCGAAGGAAGCGGGCGTTCCAGTCCTCCCGGGCTCAGATGGCGACCTTGCGGACCCGGTAGCTACTCATGGATTTGCGGCCAGCATCGGCTATCCGGTACTGATCAAGGCCGACGCGGGCGGCGGGGGCAAGGGGATGCGGCGCGTCGACTCAGCCTCTGAACTCGATGCCGCTCTGCGCGATGCGTCGAGCGAGGCGGAGCGCTCCTTTCGCAGCGGCACAGTCTATATCGAGAAGCTGCTGGAGCGCCCCCGGCACATCGAAGTCCAGGTGCTCGGCGACCAATATGGGCACGTGATCCATCTGGGGGAACGCGAGTGCTCCATCCAGCGCCGGCATCAAAAGGTGATTGAAGAATCGCCATCGCCGCTGCTGCAGCGCTATCCCGATTTGCGGGCTCGCATGGGCGAAGCCGCGGTTCGTGCGGCGAAGGCTGCAGGCTACTACAACGCCGGAACCGTCGAGTTTCTCGTCGGCGATCACGGCAACTTCTACTTCCTCGAGATGAACACGCGGCTGCAGGTGGAGCACCCGGTGACGGAGCTGGTTACGGGTCTTGACCTGGTGCACTGGCAACTGCGGATCGCGGCGGGTGAGCGGCTCACGCTGCAGCAGAAGGACATCCAGTGGCGAGGCTCGGCGATTGAGTGCCGTCTGTATGCCGAGGACCCCGAACAGAATTTCTTCCCGTCCCCAGGTCGCATCACACGCTGGCAGATGCCTGCAGGGCCCGGCATTCGGCTCGATTCCGGTGTGTATGAGAACTGGACGGTGCCGATGGAGTATGACCCGCTGCTCGCCAAACTGGCGGTGTGGGGTGAGACGCGCGACATCGCGATTCGACGAATGCGGCGTGCGATGAAGGAGTGCGCGGTGGAAGGAATCACCACGAATATCCGGTTCTTTCGCGAGATTCTGGCCGATGCGGCATTCGGGGCGGGAGAGCTGCACACGGGCTTCATCGAAGAATGGCAGCAGCGGCGCACGCCGCAATCGCCCGCCGATGCGGACAGGGCCGCGCAGGTGGCCGCGTATGTCGCCATGCTACAGGAAGGCAAGGCTCTTCCCGCCGCTGCCACAACAACTCCCGGGATCTCGAAGTGGGCGGCTGCTGGTCGGGCGGAGATGCTGCGCGGTTAATTCACCGTGTGTTGAGGAAACGAAGGCATGGGAGACCGAGGGGGCGCAGGCCACAACCGTCGCTAACCGTCACATCCCGAAGACGAACGGTGGCCCGCAGGAGGCAGCGGCGAACCTCAGGAGATGTCGGGCTTCCGCAGCACCAGGGAACGCGCTGAGCACCTGAAGCAACTGGTGTGCGTCCTCTTCACTTCGAATTCCGCTAAATCGTACGTTACTTTCGGCGTCGAGCCGGAGTCTATTCGTCCATGCTCAATCGACGTACTTTTTTGGCAAGTCTCGCTGTTCTGGCGGCCGGCACTGCGCTTGCGCAGGAATCGTCCACGCCCAGACGCAGCCCCGATGTTCCATACGTCCCTACGCCACAAAGCGTGGTGGAAGCAATGCTGAAGCTGGGAGAAGTTAAAACCGGAGATATCCTGTACGATCTCGGGTCAGGCGACGGCCGGATTCCGATTACCGCGGCGAAGCAGTACCAGGTTCGCGGCACTGGCATCGATATCAATCCCGAACGCATTGCCGAAGCAGAAGCAAATGCCAAAAAAGAAAATGTCACCAATATGGTGAAATTCCGCAATGAAGACCTGTTCGAAGCGGATTTCAAAGACGCTACCGTCGTGACTCTGTATCTGCTGCCGAGCATCAACCTGAAGCTTCGGCCCAGACTGTTCAGGGACTTGAAGCCGGGCACGCGCATTGTGTCGCACAGCTTCGACATGGGCTCCTGGGAGCCGGAGAAACGCATCGAAATCGATGGCCGGTACCTCTACCTGTGGCGAATTCCGAAGACACCACCGGTGCTGAAGGATGAGGAATAATTCCTGGCTTAGCGGATTCGCGGCACTTCGACGACGACCGGGATGAAAAGCGGAGCCGTCGCCTGGCCCGTGGCAGTAACGCGCACGGATCCGTCGTTGCGGCCAGGCCGAAGTCGCGCGGGATCGATGGCGATCTGGAACCGCGACGTGCCCGCAGCGCCAGCTTTTGCGGCGGGAGTGACCTGGAGCCACGGTTGCGTGGTGCTCACGTTGTAGGAAAGCGACTTGTCGTCGCTGTAAATGGAGATGAAGCGAGGAGCGGGAGCCTTTTCGCCATTCACACTGAGAGAGACGTGCCCCGGCGTAGCCGCGAATCGCGAACCACCGTTCTGCGCCTGCTGAATCAAAATCTTCTTATCGCCGATCACGACCACGGCCGTGCGCGGGACGTTGGAAACATTGGGCGCTACGGAGAACCGATAAACATCCGACTGCTGTGGGCCGGCGGCCAGCAGGACCCAGTTGCCGCTGCTGCCCAGAATCGGGCTGCAGCCAGCCGGCTGTAGCTGCACCTTCAGTTCGACGATGCCGCCGAACGCGCTGACCGGAACCTCTCCGTTGGTCACCATCGCCGCGCAGTTCGGCGTATCGAGTGCCGCTCCAGTCAACTGTATATTGCCCGTGCCACCGCTGCCATTTCCCGATCCGCCGCTTCCGCCGTTTCTGCCCCCACCGGGGCCGCTGACCATCGGCGGCATTCCTACCCCGCCTCCAGGAGGCTGCTGGCCGGGTCTGCCACCGGGAATCTCGCCGCCCGTTACCGCAATCGCACCACCAACAACGTCCGTGCGGCGAACGTCATTGGTGCCGGGCGGGACAAACGCAACCTGAGGCCACAGCAGGCCGACAGGTGCCGGGACACCGGCTGAAGCCAGTGTCCCGAGCGTAAGGAGGGGAAGAATGAGTCGCTTAATCACGGTCTCGTTTGTACGACGGGCTCGGTGGAAGAAAAGTCGGGATCCGCTTCGGCTGCCGCGGACGGAACCTGCTTATCGTTGAGAAATGCTTTGATGGAGCGCAGCGCCTGGCGGGTTCGCTGATCGTTTTCAATCAGTGCGAATCGCACGAAGCCTTCGCCGAGCGGGCCGAAGCCGATGCCTGGTGAGACAGCTACCAGCGCTTTTTCGAGCAGCAGTTTGGAAAATTCCAGCGATCCCTGTGCGCGATATCGTTCCGGAATCGGCGCCCAGACAAACATGGAGCCCCGCGGCTTCTCCACCGCCCAGCCTGCCTTATGCAGTCCGCCGACCAGCAGGTCGCGACGTTTCTGGTACAGCATATTAATCTTTTCGGTATCGTCCTCGCACTCGCGCAAGGCGATGATGCTGGCAATCTGAATCGGCTGAAACACACCGTAGTCGAGATAGCTCTTGATGCGCGCCAGGGCCGCGATCATCTTTGGGTTGCCGAGGCAGAAGCCGACGCGCCAGCCCGCCATGTTGTAGCTCTTCGACATGGAGAAGATCTCCACCGCGACATCTTTCGCGCCCGGAACCTGGAGAATGCTGGGCGGTTTGTAGCCGTCGAAGCCGAGGTCGGCATACGCGAAGTCGTGCACAATCATCGACCCGTGATGCTGCGCCAGTCTCACGATTTCGGCGAGAAATGGCAGGTCGACGCACGTGGTGGTGGGATTGTGGGGGAAGGAAATGAGGATGAGGCGCGGCTTGCGGGTGGCTCGGCGATACAGATCCTCAAGGCCGTTGAGGAACGTGTTCGCGTCGGGCATCGGGAGCATGCATGCCTGGCCCTCCGCCATCACGACGCCGTATTGGTGGATAGGGTACGCGGGATTGGGGGACACGACCGCATCGCCGGGTCCAACCACGGCAAACAGCAGGTGCGCGAGGGCATCCTTGGCGCCGATGGTTACGATGGCTTCCGTGGCAGGGTCGAGGTCGACGTCATATTTCCGCCTGTATCGATTGACAATTTCCTCGCGCAGGCGTGCAATGCCTTTCGACACCGAGTAGCGGTGATTCTTTGGGTTGCGGACAGCTTCAATCAATTTGTTGACGATGGGGCGCGGTGTGGCGCCGTCCGGGTTCCCCATTCCGAGGTCGACCACATCCTGCTGATCGGCCCGCAGTTTCGCCTTCATCTCGTTCACAACGGCGAACACATAGGGGGGCAGCTTGGATATGCGGTAGAACTCGTCGGTAGGAAGCGACATAAATGTATTGTACTTTCCGATGGACGGCTAACCGCCGGGATTCGAAAACGTTTATGCAGTCATGCGTTCCGTGTTCCGTAAACCGTGGTTCTCTGCCGTATCCGTACTGACGCTGGCGCTGGGCATTGCGTCCTGCACAGTCGTGTTCAGCCTTGTCGGCGCGGTGCTGCTTCGACCCCTGCCCTACGGCAATGCGGGCCGGATCGTGACGCTGCTGCACCGGGGTCAAAGCCCCGCCTCACCTGCCGACTTTACGGACTGGAAGAAAGAAGCGCGGAGCCTCGATGCCATGGAAGCGGCTTCGCTGTGGAGCGCCGTGTTGACTGGCACCGACGCGGCGGAGCAGGTTGCGGGCCTGCAGATGACAGCGGGCATGTTCCACCTGCTGGGCGACCGCGCCGCGCTCGGCCGCACGTTCGCGCCCGACGACCGCAAGGTGGTGGTGCTCGGCGACAGCATCTGGCGTCGACGATTCGGAGCGAACGCGTCGGTGGTGGGCTCCACGGTACGGCTCAGTGGCGAACCGTACACGGTGGTCGGTGTGATGGCGCCGGACTTCCGCTTCCCGCCGTTCTGGGAGTGTGTCGGAATGAAACCATTTTGCACCAAGAATCAACAACTTACAGACTAGGCAATGTTCGTAAGTTGTTGATTCTACGTTCTGGAAAATCTATCTCCGACAGGCTCCTAGAGAGACGAACGGTTCCCTGGCCAGAAACCCATCGCGCTCAATCTGGGTGCGAAAGTCTGCCGCCAGGCGCTGCTGGCGCGGAGCAAACGTCGTGGTCAGAAGCTGCAGATAGTCGCGGCGAAGTTGTTCAGCAATACGTAATGGGTTCATTCGACAAAGCCTGCGGGATTTAGCCGTTTACGCATTCAATCACCGACAGAGCCGGGCGTTGCCGAAGAAAGACAACCGACTCCCGAACACCCGCTGCAGATACCTCATGCACCTGCAGGCCGAGCGCCAGAAGCTGGTTGCCCCACTCGCCCTTCAGCTCTTTCTCGAACAACACGTCTGGGACCGCCAGCGTGAAAGGAAGTTGAAACACCGGCTCGACCAGACCCGCGCGATCCAGATCCACCAGAACCGATGTGTCCGAGACCAGAACCGAATCAGGCACCGACGTGCTCAGGCTCCTCCATGCGACGGCTCAGTTCCCGAACGGACAGTCCCAGCAATTCCGCTGCTTTGGCTTCCGAGACCGCCTCCTCCGCAATAGCGCGGTAGCACAATCGTTCGAACCGCCGCGGCACTTCCTCCTTTAGGGGATGAGGTTCGTACTGCGGAGCACTACGATACCCAAGTCGAGAGAACTGACGGAACAGCTGTTCGGACAGCGACCGGGGAAAGATGCCGAGATCCGCACAGCGATATGCAACGGCCTGAGCACTTGCACCGAACAGCCGTTTCAGTTCGAACAACTCCGCGAAGCTGACAGAGCTTCGGTGTTTACCGACCTTTTCCCAAAGCGCCTCCGCAGGCATCAGGAACGCACCCGCGAAACGATGAGCCGCTTTCTCGCTGAACTTCTCGTCCCCTTCCACTTCCATCACCATGTGCCCGAGTTCGTGGGCGAGGCTGAATCGCTGGCGCTCGCCCTGCATGCCCTGTCGAATGACGATGAGGCGAACTGGCTCCTTGTCGCCCCGGAGGACATTCGCCGCCAGACCGTCGATGTTCTCCTCGGACGGGGCGATCACCACCTTAATGCCGCGCTCCTCCAGCAGTTCCACCAGACTGGGTATCGGATCCAGTCCGAGCCGCCAATGTTGCCGGAGCCGCTGCGCCGCTGCTTCGGCGTCGGCGAGTTCGCGAACGGGATATGGCGCTTCCCGGGGCTTGTCCCAATGAGCGCTGGGCAGCCCCAGAATCTCCTCCACCGTCAGATAGCGTTCGATCAGATGGAGCGCCCGTGCTTCCACCTGAGCCTGTTCTTTCTTGCTCGCAATCTGGCGCTTGCGGAACTCGATGCCCTCCAGCACCATTTCCTGCTCTCCGAGCAGGTAGTCCAGAGAGACGCCGAGCGCCACCCCGAGCGCGAGCAGCACCGCCGAGGACGGCATGTCCTCGTTGCGCTCGTACTTACCGACCGCCTGGGCCGTCACTCGGTTTCCAATTCGTTCCTGCAGGTCGCGCAGGGACAGTCCGGCTGCAGACCGCGCAAGCCGTAACCGCTGGCCAATCATGATTCTTTCACCTCTTGTCTTCGGTTTACAATGCTACTATTATTGACGTGAGATGTAAACCAGTAGTTTCCTAATAAGGAGGTACGATGGCGAAGAATGACCGTTTCGTTGTGAAGCACCCGGAAGGGTGGGCTGTCCGAGGCACCGGCCAAAAGCCGAGTGGCGTGTTCGACACGCAGAAAGTCGCCGAGCAGCGCGCGAAGGAGATCGTCGGCCACTTTGGCGGCGGCGAAGTGCGTATTCAAGGCCGCGACGGACGCTGGCGCGATTCAGATACGGTCGCCCCTGGGCGGGACCCACATCCACCCACCGATAAGCGCCACTGATTTTCGGCGTCTCGGCCGGCGTGCGTCAGTACGTTGCGCTTGCTGGTTCCTGCTGGAGGGGCTGATAAGGGCCGTTGGGAATCCCAACGTTTCTTCTGGCTCGGAACGTAGGCGACGGCGCCAGCTCGCCGATATGCTTCCACCCGTGCCACGAGCGACCGGATCGGCCCCATGTGGAATGGGCATGCGTCAGAGTCCATGTCGATGTTCATCTCATCGCGATACCACTCTGCGAGGTCTGCGGGCGGCTCGGGCGCTCTTTGCTCGGAAATAGGCGAGTAACGCTGTGTCGCGCGTTACGTACGACCGGGGCTCCGGCTTCGCTTTCCCCTTCTTGTCCCACCTCACGTACGCGTCTCCTTCGAGAGGCGGCTGGTCGCGGTCGAGCAGCGGGAAGGTGGTGAGGATAGGCCTGTGACGATGGCGTCGATCTCCGCCCGCAGTTCGGCACGCTCGCGAGGGTCAAGTGCTGGGGGGCCGAGCTGAATTTCCGGCGTTATGGACACCAAACGACCCGTGAGTTCAGCCAGCCGTCCAAACTTGATCGATGTGGTCAGCGGGCGCACCAGCGGCGTTGATTCCACGTAAAAGTAGTTCAGGTTAGTCGAGATCTTCTGCCGCATTAAGAAGTCGAACACCAAGGAGCATGAAGCGCCCAGCCAAGCCAAGTGTGCTTCGATTGTTGACGCACTTGACGAACTGATAGACACAGCAGCCATTGAGTTGCCCGTAGGACAGCTGCCTGGCACCAAGCTGGGCCGCCGCGACCGAGATGTGGGTGCCTCTCGACCTGACTACGATGCCGGCGTCGCGTCAGGCGAGAATGCTGCGCGTCTTTGGACGGCTGGCGCCGGGCACGGAGATGAAGAAGGCACAGTCGGAGATGGATGCCATCACGGCTCGGCTGTCGGCGGCGTATCCCGACAGCAACGCGGGGCTCAACGTGACGGTGCAGACGCTGGAGGAGAAGGCCGCAGGCTCGGCAAAGACGCCGCTGTTGCTGTTGATCGGCTGCGGCAATGTCGCGAGCCTGATGCTGGCCCGTGCGCTGGAGCGGCGACGCGAGATCGGTGTCCGCATGGCAATTGGCGCGTCGACGTGGCGCATTGTGCGGCAACTGCTGGGTGAGAGCCTGACGCTGAGCGCGGCTGGCGGAGTGCTCGGCGGGCTGATGGCGGCGGGCGGAATCGAGCTGCTGAAGTCGACACTCGCCGGTGCAAACACCGGCTCGGCGCGGCTGGCCACGGTGCAGGTGGACTGGATCGTGCTGGCGTTCGCCGCCGCGGTGTCTGTTGTCACGGGATTGATCTTCGGCATGGCGCCGGCGTGGAAGGCGTCTCGCGTCGACGTGAACAGCAGTCTGCGCGACGGCTCGCGCGGCACGTCGGAAGGAGCAGGCGGGGTGCGGCTTCGAGGCGCGCTGGTGGTGGCTGAGACGGCGCTCTGTCTGGTGCTGCTGGCGGGCGCGGGAGTTCTGATGCGCAGCTATTCGCAGATGCGGGCCATCGATCACGGGTTCGATTCTCGTTAGCGCTACCAAATACTTGCTTCAACCCCTTGTAGACATTATTTCTACGTACCAGCACACGCACATCACGAGCGGGCTGAGAGCCCGATAAGTACTGGTATTGGCTCACCTTACGGACTGTTTAATTTAAGGATCGCTCGATTCATCATACGAGCACGTTTGCTTGGCAATGCTACGGGCGGCGGCGCTCGCGCTGCGAGTTCGGTCATCCTGCGCCAAGGCTGGTGGTAGGGTGAATGGAAATGCCAGAGGTTGTAGTTGCAACACCACTCAACTATTCGAATGTCACTCGCCCGTACTCTTTCGCGGATGGCATCTCGATTCGCGAACTGTCGCCGATTCTCTCTGGGCCGTGTCCATTGTGAGAGGGTTCATCTCAGAACGGGGACGGGAGGAGATCGCGAGCAGCAAATACTGGCTATGTGCCAGCCAGGAGTACAAGAACATCTACGGCGATATTGGCGACGAGCTCTACACCCATGCCCGGAATGCCGCGTGGGCGCTCCAGATCATTTGCCCGACGGGTGCCAGACACGTCTTCCTTAAATTCCAGAAGACGAACACAGACTACGACAACATCGGAAGCACTCACCCGAAGCAGCTGTGCAGTACTCTTCTCGGACGCATCACGGCATTGGAACATCACGGCCTCGAGCGACACTTCGATACGGTTTACGGGGGAATACGGCGAGCCTTTGCTGAAGAAGTGGTGCGGCTCCAAAATCCCATCCAGTTGCTCGAACATGGCATGCAGATCGGCAACGTGAACCTCGGTGCGCTCATGTTCGTGATGGGCCTCGATATGCCTCTTTATGGCCGGAAATATCGACGGGTTCATGAAGCGGGTCGGTGGATTCCTTGGATTGGACACACTCGTATTCCCGCCCGACTCCTTGATGAACCGGGAGCCAAACACGCTTGTTCGCGACGTCTTGAACGACCTGTACGATTTCCGCAACATCGTCGCTCATGGCCAGGAGATCCCGGCAGAGCCTTATCGAACGAAGAAGGATCTGATCAGCACCGAGGGGAAGCGGGTCAACTGCGAGGACTACTACGGTGCCGTGTTGATGCTGGAATCCAGCCTATTTATCTTAACGACCGCACTTCGGCGAATTTTCACGGAGAATCTCTTCGACGATGTGGCTGACGCCGAAAAATGGTGGAACAAGATGGCGTGTCAGTGAGCACCGCTACAAAGATGCGGGCGGGCCAGAAGCCGTTAAGCAGCGTGGGCGCCAGATCGATTCGATGCTCTTTCCCGGTATGACCTACCTGGACTGCGTGAGCGACCGTGTAATGCTGGCCTGCCCATTCACGATGCCCGCCCACCGCAGCGCCAGGACCTCTCCGCGGCGCGCGGCGAGGCCGCTCGCCATCCTCACAAACATCGGTAGGCATAAGAAGCCCGTGGCGACCTCGGCTAGTAAGCGCGCTTTGGATACGAGTCTCACACGCGCTGATAAGGTTCTCGCAACTCTAAACCGGTGAAGATCTGAAAATGTTTGCGATTGAAAGTACAGAGCGTCGCGTCACGGGCAAGCGCCATCGCTGCGATCACGCAATCGGGGATTCCGACTCCGGTTGCCAGGCGATGCGCCGCCAACAACTCGTAAGCGCGCGCGAACTCGGAGGACTCAGGCCAAAGAAGGGAAAATGCCGTCAGGAATTTCTGAACACGCTGCTGCTCCGATTGGTTGCGACAACCAACCAGCAATTCCATCGCGACGATGCCGGGTATGCCGAAGGGCTCTACAGCCGAGTTCTCCAACCACGTTCTTGCGGCGGGCACACCTCGAAGACAATCGATCAGGATGTCGGTATCGAGCAGCAGCATCTAGGCGGAACGCTTCCATCCCTCAGTGCGCACATACCGCGCGAACTGGGCGCTATCTCCGATGTCGGAGCGGTCAGCCCACATTCCGAAGAATTCGGATCTTGCGAAATCGCCGAGCGTCCCAGTCCCGGCAGGCGCTGGAGAAGAGACGACCAGAACCATCTCGGCGGGACCGATCGGAATATCAGCCGGCAGCGTGATATGAAGTTCACGGCTCGCTGGGATTTCTGCGGTGAGATTGATAGTCCGGACCATTGCCTCCCTTTCTGTCCCGCTCTTGCCATTATAACCTTATTCAAAAAGGCCTATTTTCGCTCATGGCGTGAACGGAGCCGCGCACCGCAAATGCGCTGTGACCGCGCTGTGACGTCGGCGGTTCGTAGCGGCGCTCCGGAGCATCCAGGAATACCAACCGTACTGAAACCACAACCACTTAGACCCAACCGGCTTGGGCTGAACTGCCAGCCCTCGGGTTCGATTCCCGTTAGCGCTACCAATTTCCAGTCATACTACAACTCCACAACTGCGCCGCCGCTGAGGCTTCCATCATCCGCGACGACGTAAGGGAAATAGTGAGCGACCTCCTGCGTGAGGACCAGCACCGTCGGGTTCGGAATGACCAGGGACCACTGAGGCAGGTTGACTTTGCAACCTATGAAGAACTGCATGTTGACGGTGATGCTTTCCGGGATCGCGACGGCGGTAAGAACGTGACCAGGAGGGCCGTTCGCGGCCGGTGTCTCGTCGAGACGATGGAGAAACCGGTCAGGCTCTCCGGTCCCGTATCGGATGAATTCTCGTAACGGGCGAAACTCCGGTTCGTTTCCGACAATGGTCGGAATGTGCGTTAGGACGTAGTGAAAGCCGATTTTCGCTAATGCTCGAAAGTACGCGCTGCTGACTTCGCCCCTAAACGTCTGGGGACCGGGAACCGGGCCCGGTTCCCCTTTCGTGAGTTCGACCGTCCTTCCCCAATCGGACAACATAGCCTTGATTCTGTTCTCGTCTCCCGTGTCCCGTGCTGATTGCCGGCCGGAATCGGCACAAGACCGAGTTGCTCGCCTCCTTCGTCCAGAATCACGAACTGCGACAGAGGCTTGACGCTGCGTGGTACCGTATCCGGCTGCCAGAGAAGGACGTAGCCCGACTCGGGATCACGTGCGTGAAACTCGAGATGTTTTCCGCCGATCTTCCGCGGCTCGAAGGAACTCCGACGCTCGCGTGACTTTCTCCCGCCACGCTTCACCCAATTTGTGCTTCTCAAGACCGCCTCGGGGCTCTGCCGCGCGAACTCCTGTTCGACTTTGCCGATCTCTCCGTTGCACCGCTGGCAGATCCGGTCACGAAGGGGCTCGTAGCTCAGAAAACCGCCTAACGATCCCAGGCATGGCCACGATTCACATCAGCGCAACGAATTCGTCCACTGACATCCCAGCAGCCCGGATCAACGCGCGCAGCGTTCCCGGAGCTACTTCGCGATGTTGGGGCACGGATAAGCTCGCCGCGTGTCCCGGCTTGAAACTCGCACGGCCCGCTCCCCCGAGACGGAGGGCAAAGCTGCCATCTACGCAGGAACCTCAACTTCTCGGACTTCAATTGTCAGAGGCATGCCATGAGCCGCGCGTGTTTCGAGACACCCAACGATGGCCTCGCGGATATTATCCAGGGCCTCGGCCTCCGTGCGTCCCTGGGAGATGCAGCCAGGAATGGAAGGGCACTCCGCAACAAGCATGCCGGTCTCGTCGAGCTCCAGCGTCACGAGCACTTCATCCCTGGATTCTACTGCACCTTGCTCCCGACGATGGAGTCCCACACATCGGCGGCGCGCCGGTCGTTCGGCTGGCAGCGCGTTTGTCGTCCGCGACTGCGCTGTGATCGCGCTGTGACGTCGGCGTTTCGTGGCGGTGTTTCGGAGCATCCGGAATACCAGCCGTACTGAAAAAAACAACCACTTAGACTCAACTGGACTGGGCTGGACTGCCAGCCCTCGGGTTCGATTCTCGTAATTTGCTGACGATGACCATTTCGCTGGCTGGCCGTCCGGACTATACCGGAGAGCGTCGCGACGCGTTCTACGCGCAGATTCAGGAGGCGGTGCGCACGATTCCGGCTGTCGTGTCGGCGGGCATGGTGAACCATCTGCCTGTGGGCGGCGACACGTGGGGGACTCGCGTGGCTGCGGAAGGCGCCGCGCTGGCGAGGCCCGGGGAAGAGTTCGGGGCTGTGATTCGGGTCAGCATGCCGGGCTACTTTCAGGCGATGAACATCCCGCTGGTTCGTGGGCGCGACTTCAACTCAGGCGACCGTCCCGACGGAACCAAAGTGGTCATCGTAAATGAAAAGCTGGCCCGGCACATGTGGCCAGGTCAGGATCCTGTTGGCAAGCGGCTGACGCTGGATAATCCGGGAAGCAAACCCGACTGGATGACCGTGGCGGGCGTCATTCGCGACGTCCGGCAGAACGATCTGGTGGTGGATGCCGCGCCGGAACTGTACGTGCCGTACCTGCAGTCCGACGGTTCGCGCAACACGGCGTCGCCCGCTCGAGCCTACATGACGCTGGTGGCGCGGACCTCGGCGCCACCAGC